>ERZ777003.4703-NODE-4703-length-11144-cov-6.849310_pt1 | contig 11144 bp, 15 predicted proteins | sample MGYA00374956_ERZ777003 | MGnify/ENA primary metagenome ERZ777003 (study PRJEB29302, sample SAMN06268252) | bioreactor metagenome | isolation source: Joint BioEnergy Institute, California, USA | place: USA:Joint BioEnergy Institute, California, USA | collected... | reverse complement strand
GCGGCCTGGCCCTGGTCTGCTCGGCTGTGCCTGGGACGGCGGTAGGCGGGCAGACCAGGCTTCCACCGTCACCACAGACCACCGTCACGGGTACGCCTGGGCTTCTCGGAGCCGGAGTGCCCCCGCCGGAGGCACCGTTCTAAGGTCTGGCCTGCGCTCGGATCTGCGCGGCTTCGCTTCGCGCCTGGGCGGCCTCTGCTGCGGCCTGCGCACGGTCCTCCTCGTAGAGGAGATGGCGGGCAAGCAACTCCAGAGCCCCGGCCATCTCCTCACGCCAGTCCGCAAATGCCGCCAAGCCCTCGGACTCACACGGTCGTCGTGAACGGACTTTGCGCAAGTGCCTCAGCGCATGCTTCAACTCCGGGGCCAGTTCCGCGGCCATGGTCACCTTCGGTGTCTACTCGGAGGCCGTCACTGTACCCCGGGGAACCGATGCACAGCCGAAGCGCGAGTAGGTCGGGAGGCATGACGTAGCGATGTCGTCGTGTGCGGCCCGGCGGTTCGCCGCCCGGGGACCGGCGCCCACGCCGCACGCGCCGGGCGGCGTGGCCGGCGGGCCGCAGCGGCGGCGCGCAGCGCCGCCGCCTTGATCTCAAAAAGCTGAATTCGGCAACGATTGCGGGGGCCGCTAGCTGTTCATCTTCAGGAGGGCGCGCATGGTTTCGGCGGGGGTGACGCAGCGGAAGCCGGTGTCATCGTCAAGCATGTCGGCGGAGGCATCGTTGAAGTTCGCAGGCGTGCAGCGTTTGAACGGGCTGGTGAAGGCGCTGCCCTTGAGTTCGTAGCGGCCCGGCTCGGACTGGGTGGAGCACCACTCCCAGACGTTGCCGCACATGTCGTAGACGCCATATGGGCTTACGCCGCTGTGGTAGCGGTTGACGGGGGTGGTGGTACGGATTCCGCTTTCGCGGACGTTACATTTCGCGGGGGTGAGCTGGCTACCCCAAGGATAGGTGTCACCTCTGGTGCCTCGGGCGGCCTTCTCCCATTGTTGGCTGGTGGGTAGAGCCTTGGCGGTCCACTGGGCGTATGCGGTGGCGTCGTGCCAGGTGACGAACACCACGGGGTGGTCTAGCAGGTTGTCCGGCGGGCTGTTGTCTTTCCAGTGCTGGGGAGCAGGGTGGCCGGTTGCTGCGACGAAACGGGCGTAGTCGGCGTTCGTGGTGGGGAAAACGTCAATATAGAACGCGGGCAGGTAAACGGGCTCGTCCTTCTCTCCCGCCAGGAAGACACCAGCATCGACCAGGGTCATTAGCTTCCCGTCGATGGGGTGGCGGACTTGGTGTGGTTCGTTCAGCGGGAGCGGTTCGCCTGGTGGTGCACTGGCCTGGGTGTCGGGTACGGCGGCGGGGGTGTGCTGGACCGTTTCGCCGACCAATGCGGCGAACCGCTCTTGTTCTTCCGGGGTGGAAGCCGCTAGGGATGAGTCGAGGGCCTGTTGGTTCACCGGCCGAGGATGGATGTTCTCCGCTTCTTTCTCCCACTTGGAAACCATGCGCTCACTGACGCCCAGATGTGCAGCGAAATCACGGATGCTCATCCGCTTTGCCTCGCGGAGGGCTCGCGCTTCACGGCCTGACCAGAGTTTGATGGTGATGGGCAACAATTCTCCTGGAGGGTTTTAGGGGATCGCTGACCGTCAGATGCGCTCTGGCGGGATCTCTTCGTATTCCTTGCGGAGTGTCTCGAAGATGGGATGCTCGGCCGGTAGTTGCACGTTGTCGATTGCGGTGATCGGGCGAACGCCTACGGTGGTGTTGGTAGCGAACGCGGCTTCCATGCTGGGCACATCGCGAAGGTTGACCGGAGCCGTGATGGTCTGCTCGTGAACTTGGGTGATCAGTCGCATGGTCACGCCTGGCAGGACATCGGCGCTCGGCCAGATGACGCGGTCACCGTCGTAGAAACCGATGTTCCACGTCGCACCTTCGGTGACAAAGGATGAGCTGTCGATGAACAGGGCGTCATCGAACCCGTTGAGCTGGGCGTTCCGGCGGCACCACAATTGGCCGAAGAGACCGATGTGTTTAACGTGGGGCAGATCGCGGCGATAGCTGGCTGACTGGACGCGCATCGGGGGCGGCGGCCAGGCTCCGGCCGGACGCGTGGTGACCAGGATGCGAGGTTCGGCCGTTGCTCCGGGGCGTCCCAGCTCTAGGTCCGGGTCGAAGACGGTGACCCGGACCACGAACGATCCGGGCTTGTCTCTGATCGCGCGCCGGATGTATTCGCGCACTTTGTCACGGTTCAGGTCGGCATCGAACACTTCTCGGCAATCACGAACCAGTCGGTCAAGGTGGTGCGAGAGTCCGCGTACGTGCTGGTCATCGACGCGCATGGACGTGAAGTGACCATAGTTGATCAGCCCTAGGGCCTGGAGCGCTTCGGGGGCGACAGGTGCGCCGTCGAGTTCCGCCATGCGCTCAAGTCTGACATTGCGGCTGATCAGTGAGCCCGCGGAGGGCGGGTGATCTAACCGAAGTGCAGTCAAAGTTCAGCGCTGAGGCGGGGGTGAGACATGGGAACTCGCTCGGTGCCTCGGAAGCCTAGAGGTATGAGGGGTGAGCGTTCCGTAAGGGAGTGCACGTCCTGCGGTGGGCGTGGCTGGAAGTGGCTTCATCCTCGCCGGGCGGTGTTGGTCGGGCGGCGGGATGAGCGGTCGGGGCCTGGGCTGGCACGTACGCCTTGTTGAAGTGCAGCCCTCCACGGGCGACGCGGGCGGCGTGAGGAGCCTGCGGGGTTTACGGAGGCGGCCGGCTGCCTCGGTCGCCGGGATCGGATCGCTGATCGGTGGTCGAGGTGCGTGCTTGGCGTGCTGTTGGAGCGGCCAGGAGGTGATGGGTTCATGCGTGGTGCGGGGCGGGCGATGGATGCCCCTCGGGAGCGGGACTTGCAGCGGGTGCGGTTGTGGGCGTTGGCGCAAGCGCTGCGGGCGCATGGGTTCGCGGTGGAGCTGGCGGAGTCCGATCCGCTGCTGGTGGTCTCCGGCGGGCCGGGGGTGCTGGTGCAGGTGCGCTGCCAGGTCCGGGACGACTGCGGCGGTGAGCTGTGGTTCCGATCGGCGAACGGCGTGATGATCGCTCCGGCCGATGACGCGCACCTGCATGAGGCGGTCGTGGCGGTCAAGGGCCTGGCGGTGCCCGATGCCGGGGCGTAGCGGCAGGCACGCTCGCCGCGCGGCGCTGCATGGCGTTGACCTGCATGTGGTGGCGGGCGCTGAGGGGTCGGCGTCTGACCCGCGTGTGACCCACCTGGAGGCCCTGCGCCTCTGTCTGGAAAAGGACGGCGACGGGTTCGGCGCTTCGCTGGTGCGGGCTTGGCACGGCCCGGTGGTGCTGCGGGTCATCTACCCGCATTCGGTCCGGCCGCCGGAGGACATCGCCTGTGACTTCACCGACGGCGAATGGTGGTTCGTCTGGAGCGACGGGCGGACCATCGGCCCGGCCGATGACCCCGAGGGCGTAGCGCGCGCAATCGTCACTGACCCCTGGAGGGAACCGGCGTGAGCGGGGCAGCAGCAGCGACGGACGAGGCGGGCCGTTGGGTTCCCGCCGTACGCGCCGACCAGTTGGAAGCGGTCTGGCGGCTGACGCGACGGGAGTTCGGCGACGAGTTCCCCAACATCACGATCTGGTACGGGCTGGCCTCCGGCCTGTGGCGGGCGATGGTGCCCGGCCCCGGCGGCTGGCGCATGCTCGAATCACCCGAACCGGACGACCTGCGCATGCAGATCCGCGGGGCACTGGGGTTCTGGCCGGTGTACGGCTCCCAGCACCATCGAGGGCACGGCAGCATGGGAACGGGGTGAGGTGGTGGGGCGGGCCAGTGCGGCACGTGATGTTCGTCGGCTGCTGGATGCGGGGTTGCGCCTCCCCTACGGCGACTCCGAGGGGGGCCGGGTCAGCGAACAGGCGTTCCTTGAGGTGGAACGGTTGGCCGTCAAGTTGTCTCGTCGGCACGGTCAGTTGCGGTTCTTGGGGATGCTGGCGGCCACGGTGCAAGGCGGGGTGTGGGAGCTGGCGCGGTTGACCGGCCGGTCCCCGGACGACATCGCCGCAGAGCACACCGGGTTTTGCTCCGATCGCGGATTTCGGGAGTGGATGGCCGAGGTCATGCGCACCCCTCCGGGTGCCGCGTGGTCACCGCCTCCGGCGGATGCGCCGCTCGCCCCGGCGATGGCGCTGGTCCATCTGCATGTGACGGTCTGCCTGGCCCTGTGCCGTGAGACGGATTGATGACCTCTTCCCCTCGTGGGCTGATTGAAAGTCCTGGTCAGGGCTGGGGTCGGGGGTGACGGGCTGGGGCGGGGGGCGTTAGAGTGCCGTAGGCGCTTGTGCGCTCATGTACCCAAGTCGTCAGGTGGTCGCCATGCCGAGTCTGGATTTCGAGCCTCCCAAGTACGCGCGTGTCGTGCTGGAGTTGCGGCGGCGGATCGAGGAGGGCCAGTACCCGCCCGGCTCGATGCTGCCCTCGGAATCGCAGCTCGTGCGAGAGTTCGCGGTCGGACGTACCACCGTGGTCCGGGCGTTGCAGATGCTCCAACAGGACGGGTGGATCGTCCGTGAGCACGGGCGGGGCTCGTTCGTGAAGGGGCGGCCTGCATCCGAACGTGAGGTCACCCGGCCCGGCCTGGCGGTGCTCGACCAACCAGAGACCCGCGACGGCGTGAGTCTCGTCCAGGTGGGCACGGTGCCGGCACCCTCGCCCGTGGTGGCCGTGCTGGGTCTGGGCGAGGGCGCCTCGCTGGTCATGCGGCGCTGGGTGAGCACGCGGGACGGTGTGCCCTCCGAGTTGGTGACCTGCTGGTTTCCGCCGGAACTGGCCTACGGCACCGATCTTGGATCGGACTCACCGCTGCCGGTCGGTGTCCGCGCGCACCTGCGCTCTGTCAGGCAGTTGCGCATCGACCACATCGCCGAACGGCTCACCGCTCGCCTGCCTGATGCCGACGAGCCGACGTTGCTCCAGGTCGGTTCCTCTGATCCGGTCTTGTCGATCCTGGCGACCGCGCATGATGCCACCGATGCGGCGCTGTTCGCGGTCGAGGTCGTCATGCCCGGCACGCTCCATGAGCTGGAAGACGTCTACAGCGTCCCCGACTGATCACTCCAATGTGATCTAGGTCACCTACTCCACCACTTGTCCGCATGAGTTGGTCACCTATGCTGACAGTAGTCCACTTGATCGGACGAGTGGACATACGGAGAAGGAGTGATGTGGATGGGTATCCAGGGACGGATCCCGGTGGAGTTCGGGCAGGTGTTCCCGCACGGCGTCTACGCCACCGGGCAGGCCGAGCCGCTGACCAACTTCGACACCAAGCGGCAGGAGATCGACAAGGACACCGGCCTGCCGGTGTGGGTGGTGGACGTGTACGACGCCGACCCGGCCGCCAAGCACAAGGCGTCGGCGATCCGGGTCCGGGTCATCGCGCGGGAGTGCCCGGTGCTGCCGGAGCCGGTGATGGGGCCGTTTAGGCCGGTGGAGTTCACCGGAATGACGGTGACGCCGTACGTCGAGGTGTCCGGCAAGAACCCGCAGGGTGAGCCGATCACCCGTATCGCCTACTCCTACCGGGCGACCGGCGTCCAGGCTCCCAACACTCCGGCGGCGGGTCGGGGCGGTGCTCGTCCGGCGGCCGGTAAGGACGCGGCCTGATGGCGGGGCGGGTGTCGGCGCTGTCGCTGCCGGTCGGGTCCGGGGCCTCCAGCGAGTTCAAGGCGTTCCGCTCGCGCACACCGCTGTTCACCGTCTCGGCCGGTCGGCTGCTGGTCACCCTGACCCTTCCGGAACGGCTCGGGGCCGGTGAGGTCGAGTTCGCCCGGCGGCTGGCCGAACAGGCGGCGGCCTACGCGGTTGAGGTCGAACGGCTCTACCGCTCCGGACGCTCCTCGGCCCGGACCGGCAAGGGGGCGGCGGCGTGACCCGGTCCTCGTTCATGTCGCTGAGCGTGCTGTTGGGCGCGGACGCCTACATTGCCTGCTCCACGTACCCGGACCGGCCGGAGAGCGGGCCGATCCTGAGCATCAGCGCCGGTGACCTCAGCCTGATGATCTCGCCCGCGACCCGTGGCCTGGCGACCGATGACGACCTGGCCACGGCGCACCGGCTGGCCGAGGCGATCACGGCCTACGTCGCCGAGATCGAGCGCCAGCACTCCGAAAATGCCTGCCGCTGCGACACGTCCATTCCGGACACGTCGGCGGCCTGACTCGCACGGTGGGGCGGCTGGAGCTGGTCCCTCCAGCCGCCCCGGTTCTCTCCCCAACCAGTGCAGAAGTGAAGAGGTGAACAAGCGTATGTCGTGGGAGTTCCGCAAGGTCAAGCCGGGCGACAACGTCGCCGTCGAAGCCCAACGGGATCCGTTCGCCGCGCCGAAGTGAGCGCCGCCGATCTGGCACATGCCCGAGGGCCTGGTCCTGCTCGTCAACCTGCTCCGCCTCCTGGCCCGCGCGGTGGTGTTCTGCCTGCGCCACCCGATCGTCTCCGGTGCCGTGGTGGGGGCCGGCTGGCTGGCCTGGCGGTACGGCTGGCACGTGCCCGCCCTCGTCGGCCTGGTGGTCGTGGTCGGCCTGGGGGTGTGGGCGGCGGTGGATCGGGCGTCGTTCGTGCGCCGGGTCTACCGTCCGGCGTGGTCGTGGTGGCGGGGCTGGTGGGTGTACCGGCGGCACTGGCAACCGGTCCTGGTCACCGCCGGACTCACGAAAACCCACCGTGGCCGCGAGTACCTGCCGACGCTGCGGCGGGTCGAGTGCGGGGCCGCGTCGGACCGGCTGCTGGTGCAGATGCTTCGCGGGCAGGCTCCCGACGCCTGGGAGAAGGTGGCGGCCAACCTGGCGCACGGTTTCGGCGCGACCCTGGTGCGGGTCCGGGAGGGGGATCGGCCGGGCCGTGTGTGGCTGGAGTTCGTCCGCATCGACGCCCTGGCCTCCCCGATTCCGGCGCTGCCGATTCCGGACGCATCTGCGGTGGACCTGCGGGCGGTGGAGGTCGGCCGCCTGGAGGACGGTTCGCCGTGGCGGCTGCGGCTCCTCGGCACGCACGTCCTGGTGGCGGGCGCGACCGGGTCGGGCAAGGGTTCGGTGTTGTGGTCGGTGATCCGTGGCGTGTTGCCGTTGATGGTCGCCGGGCTGGTCGAGGTGTGGGCCATCGACCCCAAACGGATGGAGCTGTCCTACGGCCGCGTGTTGTTCGAGCGGTTCGGCCGGTACTCCTCCGACCCTGGCGGTGGGATGGTCGCGCTGCTGGAGGAGGCCGCTGGCGACATGAACGCCCGCGCCGACCAGTTCGCCGGCCACACCCGCACGTTCGTCCCCTCGGTGGAGCATCCGTTCCGGCTGATCGTGGTGGATGAGCTGGCGTTCCTGACCGCCTACAGCCCCGAACGCGACCTGCGCAAGCGGGCCGAATCCGCGTTGGCGATCTTGACCAGTCAGGGCCGGTCGGTGGGCTACTGCGTGCTCGGCGCCCAGCAGGACGCCCGCAAAGAGGTCAACAACCTGCGCAACCTGTTCCCCGACCGGATCGCGCTGCGGCTGGATGAGGACGAACAGGTCGACATGGTCCTGGGCGACGGGGCACGGGACCGGGGCGCGCTGGCCGACCAGATCTCGACCGTTCCGGAGGTCGGGGCCGGTGTCGGGTTCGTCCGGCTGGAGACCTGCCCGGATCCGGTGCGGGTGCGGGCGGCGTACGTGTTGGACGAGGACATCCGGCAGATGGTCGCCTACGCCCTGTCGGGTGGCACCTACCGGCCGGAGGCCGCATGACCGGCCGTCCCGAACAGACGACAGCGCCGGTCAAGACGCTGGCCCCGCTGGCGCGGGAGGTCGTCAAGGCGGTGGCGGTCGAGCACGGGGTGTGCATCCGGCCGGTGCCGATGCGGCGGGTCAACCTGACCACCGGCGAGAGCGAACGCTTCGACGTGCCCTGCGGGCACACCCTGGCCTCGGTCTGCCCCTCGTGCGCTGAGCGCAAGCGCAAGCTCCGGGCGGTGCAGTGCGGCCAGGGCTGGCACCTCGACTCCGAACCGGTCATCGAGCGGGCCGACCCGGATGCCCAACAGCGCCACCTGATGCAACTGCGCGCCCACGCCCAGGCGCGGCGGGATGCGGTGGAGGCCACGGGGCGGCCGGACGAGCATGGGGACCTTGCCTGGTGGGACGGGCTCCTGCTGGAACTCGATCGGGAGATCGAACGCACCGGCGTCGCGGGCAGGCTCCGCACCGGCGACCAGCGGTCCCGGCGGACCCGCTCCACCCGCCGCCGCCAGGACGTGCCCGACCTGCCCCGCCGGCCGGTGGAGAACCGCACGGTCGGGCGGACGTTCCTCGGCAAGGGCGGCAAGACCTTCCGGCCGTCGATCTTCCTGACCCTCACCCTCGACAGCTACGGCAAGGTGCGGGCGGACGGCACCCCGGTCGACCCGGCCACCTACGACTACCGGCGGGCGGCCAGGGACGCACTGCACTTCTCCAAGCTGATCGACCGGTTCGTGCAGAACCTGCGCCGCTTCGTCGGCTACGACGTGCAGTACTTCGCCACCGTCGAACCGCAACGCCGGCTGGCGCCGCATCTGCACATGGCGATCCGCGGCACCATCTCCCGCGCCGACCTCCGCCGGGTCGCGGCGGCCACCTACCACCAAGTGTGGTGGCCCCCTACTGATCGGATCGTCTACCCCAACGGGCGGCTTCCGATCTGGGACGCGGCGGCCGGTGATGACGGCGTGGGCGGTTATGTGGACCCGGACACCGGGGAGGTGCTGCCCACCTGGGATGACGCCCTGGACGCCCTCGGGGCGGACCCGGACGCCGAGCCGCTGCACGTGGTCCGGTTCGGTCCTCAGGTCCACGCCGAGGGGGTGTTGGCGGACACTCCGGATGCGCGGCGCTGCATCGGCTACCTGACCAAGTACCTGGTCAAGAACGTCGCCGAATGCCACACACCGCAGACCGAAGCCCAGCGGGCGCACGTCGACCGGCTGGCGGACGCCCTGCGGTATGAGCCGTGCTCCCCGACGTGCGCGAACTGGCTGCGCTACGGCATCCAGCCCAAGAACCCCCGGCCCGGCCTGGTCCCCGGCTTCTGCAAAGGCAAAGCACACCGCCGCGAACACCTCGGCTACGGAGGCCGGCGGATTCTGGTCTCCCGCAAGTGGTCCGGCAAAACCCTGGCCGACCACAAAGCCGACCGCAAAGTCTGGGTCCTCGCCCGCCTCGCCGAAGCGGGCATCCCGGCCGCCCGGCCCGACGACCCGGACGGCGTCTACGCCTGGGAGCGGGCGGGGCCTGGTGACCCGGACGTCAGACCGCTGGATGAACGGCTGCTGCACCTGATCGACGAACGCATCCAACGACGACGGCAACTCGACCAAGCGACACAGATGGCCACTCAACTTTCGGCAACTCCGGAGGCAGCGTGACCAGCAACCCCCCGAAGACCAACCCTCTCCCGCCCGGTGATCGGCTGCTGACCGTGGCGGAGGCGGCTGAACTGCTCAACACTTCCGAGCGGTTCCCTCGGCGGCTGATCGCGGAGCGGCGGATCCGGTTCGTTCGGCTCGGTGAGGAGGGCAAGCGCGGGCATGTCCGCATCCCCGAGTCGGCGCTTCGTGAGTTCATCGCCGGCGGTGTGGTGGAGCCCCTGACGGCGTCCGATGTCTGGAGGGCGGCCTGATGGCCAACAGGGCGGGCCACCGGCGTTTCGGCAATATCCGCAAGCTGCCGTCAGGGCGCTACCAAGCCCGGTATCCGGGGCCGGACGGCAAGATGCGTACCGCTCCCAGCACGTTCGCCACCAAGGGCGACGCTGATCGGTACCTGACCCTTGTCGAGGCGCAGATCCTCAACGGGGAATGGAGGGACCCGGACCGGGCGAAAGTCAAGCTTGGGGACTACGCCGCGAAGTGGATCGAACAGCGTCCCGGCCTGCGGCCCCGGACGGTGGAACTGTACGAGCGGCTGTTGCGTCGGCACATCGCGCCGTACCTGGGCGGTGTCGCGCTGGGCAAGCTGAGCACTCCCATGATCCGGGAGTGGCGTATGACGCTGCTCAGTGAGGGCGTGTCGGCTTCGGTGACCGCCAAGGCGTACCGGCTGCTGCGCGCGGTCCTGACCACGGCGACCGAAGACGACCGGATCATCCCACGCAACCCGTGCCGAATCCGCGGTGCCGGTGATGAAAAGCCGGATGAGCGGCCGGTGCTGACCGTTCCCCAGGTGTTCGAGCTGGCGGACCGGATCGGCCGGCGGCCGGTCGGCAATGTCCGCAAGCTGCCCTCGGGTGCCTACCGGCTGCGCTACCAGCTCCCGGACGGATCGACCATGCGCGCCTTCCCGACCACCTTCACGAGCAAGGCGGCGGCCGAACAGATGCTCTCCGAGCTGGCCGACAAGGGGGAGGCGAACGTTCGCCGTGATGATCGGTTCCGGGCGTTGGTCCTGCTGGCCACGTTCGCGAGTCTGCGTTGGGGTGAGGCGGTGGCGCTCCAGCGTCAGGACATCGACCTGGCGGCCCGGACGGTGACGGTACGGCGGCAATACCTGGAGATGGACTCCGGGGACCTGGTGCTCGGGCCGACCAAGTCCCGTGCCGGTGCCCGTACCGTCGTCTTCCCGGCGGGCATCGTTCCGGCAATACGCGATCACCTCGACCGGTACACCGCCGACGATCCGGCGGCGCTGGTGTTCACCGGGGCGAACGGTGGTGTGCTGCGGCGGGGCAACTTCCGGCGGGCGTCCCGGTGGGGTGAGGCGGTGGCGGCGCTCGGCGTCCCGGGCCTGCACTTCCACGACCTGCGGCATACCGGCAACACGATCGCCGCTCGGAGCGGTGCGAGCCTGCGGGACCTGATGCGCCGGATGGGTCACGACTCGGTGCGGGCGGCGCTGATCTACCAGCACGCCACGTCGGAGGCGGACAAGGCCATCGCGGCATCGCTGGACGCCCAGATCGAGGCGGCGGCGGTCGCTGACGGTGACGGTGACGGTGATGAGGACGGCGCGGCCGGTGTGCTGGCGCCGGTGGGCTAATGGCACGTTAATGGCACGAACGCCCCCGTCCATGATCCGGATGGGGGCGTTGTCGCAGGTGGAGCCTAGGGGATTCGAACCCCTGACACCTGGCTTGCAAAGCCAGTGCTC
>ERZ777003.4702-NODE-4702-length-11146-cov-8.703634_pt1 | contig 11146 bp, 6 predicted proteins | sample MGYA00374956_ERZ777003 | MGnify/ENA primary metagenome ERZ777003 (study PRJEB29302, sample SAMN06268252) | bioreactor metagenome | isolation source: Joint BioEnergy Institute, California, USA | place: USA:Joint BioEnergy Institute, California, USA | collected... | reverse complement strand
TCCTGTGCGGCACGCGCTCGATCGCGCAATACGCTCGGTGCCAGCACCAGCACACGAAACAAGTTGCCGCAGTAGTCGACCAAGATCGGCGACAGCAACAAGACCTTCACTGCCCAGCCGTCGTTGATCGTGTACGCCGCGATGAAAGCGCCCGTCCCCAAACCGTAGGCGATTCCGACGCGCGGTGCTTTGTGCGGCTCGCGCGTGAGACCTGCGACGAGCAGGATGCCCGACACGACCAGCACGACGCCGAGCACGGAAAGTCCCGTTACCTGCTCACCGAGCAGAACCGCTGCCGCAATGAACGAGAGCAGCGGACCCGACCCTCGAGCGAGCGGATAGACGAGCGACAAATCGGAAGCTCGATAGCCCGCTTGCAGCATGAGCGAGTATCCGAGATGCAGTATGCCGGTCGCGAGCAATGCGACTCCCTGCACCCACTCGAAGTGCGGACGCTCGCGAATCAGAATCCATGCCACTGCCGGCGTGTAGACGATGACCGAGCCGACGGAGTAGAGCCACACGAAATGGCGTGAGCCGGCCGCGCGCTTCGCAGCGAGATTCCATGTGGCGTGGGTGAACGCAGCCAACAACACGGCTGCGAGCGCGATCAACGGCATGAGCGAGCGCGTTCGTCCTGCGAATCCTTCGAACGATACGCAAGCTTAACCGGCGTGCGAATGCCCGCACAGCATCGAATCAGAATTTCACGAACGAATCGCTCGCGAAGTCGCTATGCAGTTCCGAGAAGATCGATGTATCTGCAATGCGGACCTGCGCTCACTCGCGTGGCAGCGCGTACGCAATGATGTGTCCGCCCTGCGGATCCTCCGGCTCTTGCGGTTCCGCATCTGGTCTTGGCGGACGCCGCGAGAACGTGCGCTGCTGGTTCGGCACCGTGATTACGACGATCTGTCGGCCCGTTTTCGGCGACAAGTACGTCATCGGCGTCGCGTGTGCACTCGCCGGCAAGTAATCGCGCCAGAGCTCCTTTCCGGTTGCGAGATCGAATGCACGGAAATAGCGATCCATCGTGCCGCCGAGAAAGATCAGTCCGCTCTTCGTCACCACGGCGCCTGCCTGGATCGGCACACCCATCGGCAACGGAATTCGGAACCGCATCCCCCATGGACCGATCTCGTTCGTCGTGCCGATCGGCCGATCCCACAATTTCTCGCGCGTCTGCAAATCGATCACTGCCAGTCGTCCGTACGGCGGCTGTTGGCACGGCACGCCGAGCGGCGACAAAAACGGTTGAGTCGTCATTCCATACGGTGTACCCGCCTGCTGGCTGACGCGCATATCGGGCGTGATTCGATCGCGCGGATAGAGCTGTAAGCGATTTGCCATGAGCAGCGGGTGCGCGACCAAGAGTTGCTGCTCTTCGTGAATCGCAACGCTACCCCAATTGAATCCGCCTGCGTTACCGGGGAACTGCAGCGTGCCCTGTATGGAAGGCGGCGTGAAATGTCCTTCGTAACGCAGCTTCTTGAATTCGATGCGGCACCACATCTGATCGAACGGCGTGATGCCCCACATCTTCGCTTCGCTCAAATCGTCGCGGAAATGCGGCATCCCCACGGAGAACGGCTGCGTCGGCGACGTGAAATCTCCGGGCACGGCGCCTTGCGGCACCGGCCGCTCTTCGACTTCTGCGATCGGCGTGCCGTCGCGGCGATCCAGCAAGAAGATCTCGCCGCGCTTCGTTGCTTGCGCGACGGCGGGAATTACGGTGCCATCCGGCTGAGTGATATCGACGAGCGCCGGTTGCGAGGGCACGTCATAGTCCCAGATGTCGTGATGCACGGTTTGGAACGACCAACGTACCGAGCCGTCCGTGATGTCGAGTGCGACGATCGAGCTTGCGTATTTCTCCATTTCCGGCGTGCGATGCGCACCGAAATAATCCGGCGTCGCATTGCCGAGCGGCACATAGACCAAGCCGAGCTCGTCGTCGTAGCTCGACATGCTCCACATGTTCGGCGTGCCGCGCGTATACCACTCCCCTTCCGGCGGCTCGGTGTTGATGCCCGGACGACCCATGTCCCATGCCCACACGAACTTGCCGGTCGTCGCATCGAAAGCGCGAATGACGCCCGACGGCTCGTCGACTTCGACGTTGTCGATCACCCAACCGCCGACGATCGCGAGTCCTCGGGCGATCGTGACGGGAGACGTGACGTAGTAGAAGCCGGGCTTCACTTCTCCCATGCCGGGCAGCAGGCTGATCTCGCCGTTCTCGCCGAAGCTCTGACAACGCGCGCCGGTCTTCGCATCGAGCGCAATCAATCGCGCGTCCGTCGTCCCCATCAGAATGCGTTCCGGGCAATCGCCGGCGTGATCCGGCGCAGTCTTGAAATAAGTCACGCCGCGACAGTTGTACGTGAAGCCCCGCCTGACCGCCTTGCTCTCGGGGTCGAACTCCCACACCAGCTCGCCCGTTTCCGCATCGAGCGCTTGCACGAAGTTGAACGCGGTGCAGTAGTACAGGAGACCGCCGACTTGAATGGGCGTGGCCTTGAAGGCGTTCTGACGATTCGTGCGCTTGTGCCAGATCCGCTCGAGCTTGCCGACATTGACTGGCGTGATTTGATCCAAAGGCGAGTAGCGAGTGCCGTGCGTCGTGCGACCGTATTGGTGCCACTCGCCATCGGGCATGTCGGCGCTTCGTGTTTGCGATACGGCTGTCGGTGCCGCACGCTGCGGCGTGGCACGCACGGGCGTACGCGCACTCCACACGAGCGCACCAACGATGCAGACAGCTACGACGCCGACTGTTCCGACGAGCGTGCGATTGCCGAGCAACGGCGGCGGCAGCTCCGGCGAATACAGACTACGTCGCAGCCAGGGAGTGAGAAACCAGAGTCCAATGACCGCAAGGAAGACCACGCGAGGCAACAGCGCCCACGCGTCCGCCCCTACTTCGTAGAACGCCCATATCAGCGTGGCGATCAGCAGTCCGCCGTACAGGCGGCTCGCCATCGGCTTGCGCAGCCACAAGAGAACTCCCGTAACGGCAATCGCGACTCCGGCGAGCGCGTAATAGAACGAGCCGCCAACGGCAACGAGCTTGATGCCTCCGTATAGATAAGCGAAGGCAACTGCCAGCAAAAGCAAGGAAAAAATACGCGGCGGGCGGCGAGCTTCGGCGTGCATGAATCCCCCCATTTTTTCTGAGGGATCGACGCAAACGCCGCGGACGGTTGCGATATCTACTTTGCGGGCGTCGCGATCCCCCTGGCCCGAATTTCTATATAGCCCATTCCGCCTCCCGTAAGCGCATGGCTGACAAATATTGTGAGTAGGGCGCCCGTGCGGATGGGCGACGCCCCGCCCCGCACGCTGCACGCTTCAATGAGTCGTCGGCATGAGACACGTGAGCGCGCAAACGCCCCGAGCCGGAGCTCCCGCTAGAAGTCGACGCTTACCTCGGCAACGACCGAGCGTTGCGGATAGGGGTGAAACGCCCAGTATTTGTCGTTCGTCAGGTTATCGACGCCCAACGATGCGATGCACTGCGGCGTGATGCGATAGCGAACTCGGGCATCGACGACGAAGAAGTTGCTCATGCCCATGTATGCGGTGCCATTCGTATCCGAATTGTCGAGCTGGTTGTATTGAGTGCCGCTATACCGAGCACCGAGCGAAGCGACCCATTTCTCGCCGATCTCGTAGGTGGCCAGGGCGTTCGCGCGCCAACGCGGCACGCGCGGCTGCCGCTTGCCGACGCTTTGCGGGAATGCGTCGTTCTTGACGATCTCGGAGTGCGCGTACGTGAGGCTTGCGCTCAGCGTGAGGCCTGAGATCAGGAAGTCACTCGCGCGATACGACAGCTCGACACCGCGGGTTTCGATCTTGTCGACGTTCTGAATCGTCTGCACCGTTCCGCCGATCGCAGCATTGATCTGCGAATACAGTGCATCGCGCGTATCCTCTGCAAAGAGCGTCGCACGGAACGAGCCGCCGACCACCTCACGCTGTGCGCTCACTTCGAGCGTCCAAGATTTCTCGGGCTGGAGATTCGGATCGTTGTTGACGATCTGACCGGCCACGAGCGAACCCTGATAGAGCTCGGACACCGTCGGCGTACGCACGGCCTTGCCGAGCGATGCCTGCAGCATCCAGTCATCGGTGAGCTGATAGGCCAGCGCCGCCTTCGGCGAGTAGTAGGTCTCGTCGCGCTCGACAAACCGTTGCTCCGACTGCGCATCCGCAATCAACCCGTCGTGCGCGCGCCAACGTTCCGCACGGATCCCGAGCGTCGTGCGCCAACGCTCCGCGATACGCCACGTGTCCTGCAGGTAGATCCCGTGCAGCTCGGTTTCGCCCTCGAAAGCCGAAACGCGCGAATTCGCGGCGCTTTCGATCCAATCCGACGTGGCGAACACGCGCGTACGCAGTCGGCTTGCGAGCCGCTGATAGCCGACTTCGACCAGGTGCGCGCCGTGCAATCCTTCGGGTCGCCATGTCGCGCGCAGCGACAACGTGTTCCAGCCCGTACCTTCCTGATCGGCAATCGTGCCGGCCCCATGCATCGATGCACTGGAAACCGCGACGCTTGGCGAGCGGATCTCGTCGCTCGCGTAGTCGTACAGACTCGCCGCGATCTCCCAAGCGAATACCTCCTCGTCGGCCTTCAGGGTCAACCCGTGCATGAAATGCTCGAGTCGAGCGCGGTTCGGCGCGAAGTCGCTCGGCAATATCGTGTAGCGCATCCCGTCGATATTGACCGCCCGAGGCGCGGCAGACCCGAGCTCGCCATAAACAGGCTGGCCGTTCTCATCGCGCAAGAAAGATTCGACGTGTCGGACCCCGTCGTTGAACCACAATCCGGCCGTGTAGCTCGCGCGCATCGAAGGCGTAATGTCGTATGCCACTTTGATCTTTGCATGATCCTGTACGACCTCGTTTCGATTCGTCGCACCGAGCAGCCACCAGCTTTGATTGCGCGGATTCTTCCCGGCAATGGCGCCCGTCACGACAGGTTCGTCCGTCGCCGGCGTCGCGCTTACGAGCTTGTTCGCAAAGCTGAGCGGATGACTGTCGCTTTCGAGACGGTTGTAGTTGAGCCACCAAGACCAATTGTCGTGGCGCGCGCCGATGGATGCGCTCGCCTGATACCCTCGGTAAGTGTCCTCTCGACCGTACATGGAGAACGGCTGAGCGAAGGTCGCGACTCGCACATGCCCCTCGAATTCGCTCGGCATGCGAGTCACGTAATCGACGACCGCGCCGACCGAGTTGCCCGGATAGGCCGCCGAAAACGGTCCATACAAGACATCGACTCGCTCGATCTCTTCCGGTGTCACCATGCCCCAGCGCGGCGTGAACGTGATGCCGTTGCCGAGCAGGTTCGACAACAGAATGCCGTCGGCGTAGACGAGCGAACGTGCGCTGTTCCCGGTCCCTGAAGCACGGCTGGCCAGTACAGCGTGATCGTAATCGCCGATGTAACGCTTACGGACGAGCAGGCTCGGTAGGTATTTCAACGCGTCTTCCGCGTCGGTTGCGTTGATGGCATCGGCGATGTCTTGCGCATCGATGCCCTCGATCGTCGTTGGGATTTGCGTCGGCAATGAGGTCGGCCGCGTGCCGATGACGGTCACTGTCCCCAATGTGCGCAGCGGCGCCTCCTCCGCAGCCGCGCACGCTGCGGCTGCCGAAATCAACGCGGCCGGCAGCCAAGTATGTGTTCTCATGATCGGAACTCCGGTGCAGCCTCGGCTGCACGTCGAATGCTCACGGACACGCAGGTCCGTGCAAATCGGACGGCTCCAATGCAATGCGCATCGCGAGCGCACGGCGCTCGCAAGCTCGTTGGAACGGTCCAGCCTGAGGAGTTACGCGAGAATCGAGGGCGGTCCGCGGATGCGGATGCGCGCAACGGGAGAAGCAGGAAGGAGTAGCGGCTCGTTTGCGTCGAGCAAACCGACTTGCACGAGCGCGACCGCCACGAGCACCGGTGTCGGCGTGCCGGCAACCGCCGTCCGCGACAATGCGAACGGGCAAGAATTCGACGTGGTCGCCGCGTCGTCGCTCTGCGCGCCTACATCATGAGCGTGTTGTCCTGCATGCGCCGCACCATGATGGGCATGCGAGTCCGCACGCGAGAACAGCTCCACGATACGCGCGGACTGCACCGGGCAGAAATCGACGGTGATCCCATCCGCACGGGCGGCATACATGAACCCGACCGGCACGAACGCCTGCGCCACCAGGAACGGCAGCACCCAGAGCAGGCAGCGTTTGAAGAACCGTCGGGCCATTGGACTTGGAACGGTGGTTAGAACCGACCTTGGGAGCGAACCATGAGACGTCGCGCCGCCGAAGTCAATTCGGTTGCTCTAGCTTTTCAATTCTAGATTCTTCGTGCCAATCCCGGCGTCCGGACCCAACTCCCCTTCCCATTTGGCAACGACGGCAGTGGAGATACTGTTGCCCACCACGTTCGTCGCCGAGCGCCCCATATCGAAGAACTGATCCACGCCGATCAGCAACAGCAGTCCGGCCTCGGGAATACCGAATTGAGGCAGCGTCGCAGCGATCACGACCAACGAAGCGCGAGGAACGCCGGCGATCCCTTTCGAGGTGAGCATGAGGATGGCCACCATCAAAATCTGCTGCGTAATGGTCAGCTCGATGCCGTAGACCTGCGCGATGAACATGATCGCGAACGTGCAATACATCATCGAGCCGTCGAGATTGAACGAATAGCCCGTCGGCAGCACGAAGCTCGCAACACGATTACTGATCCCGAACCGTTCGAGCTCTTCCAGCGTCTTCGGATAGGCCGCCTCCGAGCTTGCAGTCGAAAAAGCCAGCAACACCGGCTCGCGAATCCGCCGCACGAGCCGCAAGATCGAGGGGCCGACGATGAACCAGCCGAGCAGCACGAGCACGATCCAAAGGATGGCAAGCGCGAGATAGAACTCGCCGATGAACAGTCCGTAGACCCAGACGATGCCGAGCCCTTGCTTTGCAATCGTGCCGGCCAACGCGCCGAACACGGCGAGCGGTGCGGCCATCATCACGTAGCCGGTGACTTTGAGCATGATGTGCGCGACCGCATCGAGCGCATCCAGCACGATCTTGCCCCGCTCGCCGAGCGCGGCGGTCGCCGTGCCGAAGAACACCGAGAACACGACGATTTGCAGGATCTCGTTGCGCGCCATCGCATCGATGATGCTCGTCGGAATCGTGTGCGCAATGAAGCCTTGCAGCGACAAGGCCGAGGCTTCGACGTTCGCGACCGCACTCTCGTCAGGCAACGGCAAGCGCATGACGGCGCCGGGCGCGAATACCTGCACGAGCACGAGTCCGAACGTCAGGGAGATGAGCGAGGCGAAAATGAACCAACCGAGCGACTTCGCGCCGACTCGCCCAAGCATCGCGAGATCGCTCATCTTGCCGATGCCGACGACGAGCGTTGCGAACACGAGCGGCGCGATGATCATCTTGATCAACCGCAGGAAGGCCGTCGGCAGGAGCTCGACGATCTCGGCAAACCGGGCGCTCGAATCGCCGAACTGCGCGTTGACGACGTAGCCGCTGGCGATGCCCAACAGCAGCGCCACGACGATCCACATCGTCAGACGATTCGATCGCATGTCCTACTCGATGCTACGCGACAGGAGTGTCTTCATACGAACGCAATCAGCAAACCGCCGAGCACGATTCGATACCAGGCGAAAACCGTAAACCGGTGCGTTTGTACGTAACGCAACAACCACTTCACCGCAATGAAGGCGACGATGGCGCTCACGATGAATCCGACGGCCAGCTCTCCCCAAGGTTCATCGCCCGCCTGACCTTCCGCGTACAGATCGAAAGCTTCATAGGCAGTCGCGGCGAACATCGTGGGGATACCGACCAAGAACGAAAACTCCGCCGCCGCAGGACGCGAAGTCATTCCAGCGAGCATCGCTGCAAAGATCGTCGCTGCCGAGCGCGAAGTCCCTGGAAACACCGCGGCGAGAATCTGACCGATGCCGACCCAAAATGCGACGTTCCAAGTGAGCTCTTCGCGCGGCGGCTGGCGCGCCGCATACCACTCGACGGCGAAGATGACGAAACCTCCGATGATGAGCGCGAGCGCGACCGGCGCGACCGTTTCGGGCAGCTCGAGCCCCAGCTGCTTGGCGACGAATCCGCCCACGACGGTGATTGCGAATGCGAGCAGGAGCTTCAGCAAGTAGTCGCGGTTCTCGGGACGCGACAAGTGCACCGTCATGTCCCAGAGCCGACGCCAATAAATCACGACGACCGCCAGGATCGCACCTGCTTGGATCGCGACATTGAACAGATCCGAGCGCCGGTCGAGCCAATGCTGCGCGATGAGCAGGTGGCCCGTGCTCGAAATGGGGAGAAACTCGGTGATGCCCTCGATGATGCCTAGCAGGATGACCTGCAGTAATTCGTTCACTCGCGTCGTGCCTTCTTGTCGTCCAAAGGGCGAATCATACGGGGTCGACGGACCTGGGAATACCGGATGATGCAAGGAAAGGGCCGTCTCGACGCTTGAAGGCGGAGGGATGCCGACGTACCGCCGGCAACAGCACTCGAACCGATACGCCAGCGAGCAGTCCGCTACACTTCCGGCCCACATCCGAACCGGAGTGCCTCGATCGATGGCCGCGACGAAATCGATACCGACAGGATTGGCGCTGCTTCTTTGCTGCCTGTCCGCGGCACTCTATTTCCTCACGTTTCTCGATTTCGATCTGTACCCCCTGATCTGGTTCTGTTTCGTGCCCGTATTGATCGCGATACGGCACGCGACGCTCACTCGCGCGCTTTGGCTCGGGATGGTTTTCGGCACGCTGACCAATGCCGGCGGCTATTACTGGGTCATCCACACGATCGAGACCTTCGGAAACATGCCGTTGCCGGTCGCGTTCCTGGGTTACGTCTTGTTGTGCGCATATCAAGGCTTCTTGATTGCGCTCGCGATGTGGCTGGTCCGCGGTGCCGAACAACGCCTCGGAGTGTCTCCGGTTTGGAGCTTGCCCGTGGCGTTCACAGCGCTCGAAGTTGCCTATCCCCTGCTCTTCCCGAGCTACATCGGCAATTCGCAGCTCGAGTTCACGACCCTGACGCAGATCGCGGACGTGACCGGCATGTCCGGCCTCACGCTGTTGATCGGGCTCGTCAATGGAGCTGTATGCGAGCTGATCTGCTCGCGCATGGAGTCGCGGCGTCCGGCTTGGCCGCGTCTTGCGATACCTGCAGCGGCCTTCATCGCGACGCTCGTTTATGGCGCGATTCGCCTGCCGCAGGTCGAGGCGATGACTGCGAATGCGCCGAAGATCACCGTCGGGCTCGTACAGACCAACATCGGCGCGCAGGACAAGGCGGCCGATCCGGAAGAATTCGTGACTCGACATCGTGCGATGTCGAAGGCGCTCGTCGCGGAGCGCCCCGATATCGACCTCGTGATCTGGCCTGAGTCCGCATACAACCGGTTACTGTGGCGCGCGGACCGAAATGTTGCCGACGAGGTGATCGCAGACCTCGGCAGACCTCTCTTATTCGGTGCGCTTACTTACGATCCTGCGGACGATCCTCGCGGGAGCCACATCTACAACAGCCTGCTGCTCGCATCTTCGTCGGGCGAAGTGCTGGCCGTCTACGACAAGATCGAGCTGCTCGTCTTCGGCGAAACCTATCCCTTCTCCTCGACCCTGCCTGCGCTCGATCGCATCTTCGGTACGAACTGGTTTACGCGCGGCACTTCTCTCGATCATTTGCGGCTCGGCGATCACTCTTTTCTACCGCTGATCTGCTATGAAGACATCCTGCCCTCGCTGGTTCGCCGCATGTGGCGCCACGCAGGTCCCGCCGATGCGCTCGTCAATGGCACGAACGATTCCTGGTACGGCGACACTGCGCAACCGATGATTCATCTAGCGCTTGCGAGCTTCCGCTCGATCGAAACCCGCCGCGCGTTGATTCGCTCCACGAACACCGGCATCAGCGCCATCGTCGATCCGGCAGGACGTATCGCGCATCGCACCGGTCAATGGACGCGAGAGACGCTGGTCGCCGAAGTCCCCTTGATCAAGGACGGCTCATCGACCGTTTATATGAAGATCGGAGATGTGCTCGGCTGGACTTGCGTCGTCCTCACCGCATTCGGCGTGTGGCGCGGCTGGCGCACACGAAAGAACGCTTGATTGGTAATGCTCGATCGGCGACGTTTCAGCCGCAACAGCTCCCGCTGCCCTCGCTGTCAGCTGTCAGCCGTCAACTATCGACTGTCAACTCACAGCGGAGCTACGCTTCGTCGTCCTTGGGTTCGATGTCCTGCGGCGTAATCACGCGCAGCGTTTCCAGGCGCCGCCGATCGGCGCGCAACACTCTGAATTCCAACCCGCCGAGCGTGAACGTCTCGCCGCGACGAGGCAAACGACCGAGCAGATTGATGGCAAGACCGCCGATCGTGTCGAACTCTTCGTCGCTGAACTCCGTGCCGAAATAGGCATTGAAATCCTCGATCGGCGTTTGCGCCCGAACCGTGAACTGACACGCGCCTTCCTTGCGGATATCCAGCTCGTCGTCGACGTCGTATTCGTCGCCGATGTCGCCGACGATCTGCTCGAGCACGTCTTCGATCGTAACGAGCCCCGAAACGCCGCCGTATTCGTCGACGACGATCGCCATGTGATGATGACTGACGCGGAATTCCTTGAGCAGCACGTTCAAGCGCTTGCTCTCGGGAATGAAGACGACGGGCCGCAGAACTTCCTTGATGTCGAAATGCTCGCCGCCGCCTTCGGCGAAATAGCGCAGCAAATCTTTGGCGAGCAAGATCCCCACGACTTGATCGCGATCCTCGCCGATGACCGGGAAACGCGAGTGACCGGATTCGATCACGACAGGCAGGATCGCTTCAGGACGGTCGTCGCGATTGACGATCACCATTTGCGAGCGCGGCACCATGATGTCGCGCACTTGCATCTCGCTTACTTCCAGCACGCCTTCGAGCATGTCGTAGGCGTCGGGATCGACGATGCCGCGGTCCCTCGCCTGCTTGAGGACCTCGACGAGCTCCTCGATGTCGCGCGGCTCGCTACTGAACGTATCCGTAATACGCCGCAGCCACCGCCCGGTGCCGCCGTTGCGATCAGCCATAGGGGTTCGCATAAAC
>ERZ777003.4700-NODE-4700-length-11149-cov-3.675590_pt1 | contig 11149 bp, 6 predicted proteins | sample MGYA00374956_ERZ777003 | MGnify/ENA primary metagenome ERZ777003 (study PRJEB29302, sample SAMN06268252) | bioreactor metagenome | isolation source: Joint BioEnergy Institute, California, USA | place: USA:Joint BioEnergy Institute, California, USA | collected... | reverse complement strand
TGAAGCACCGGGATGGATGTACATGGTGGCCAGTGATGCGACCACGATGTGGGAATCGTGGAACGCATTCAGCCAGGAAACCGGCGCGCGAGCTGGTGGAGGCAATTCACTGAATCATCCTGCGCTCGGTGCGGTAAACGAATGGCTATGGCGCTCAATGGTGGGGTTGAATCCGGATCCGAATGCGCCGGGATATGAACATGTCGTCATTAGACCCAGGCCGGGCGGTGGGCTGACCTTTGCTCGGGGGACCTATCGATCAATACGCGGTCCAATTGCGTGCGGGTGGGAACGAGAGAGTGATGTTCTTGTGGTGCATGTGAGCCTTCCGGTGGGTAGTCGTGCGACGGTATGGGTGCCGGCAGAAGAAGTGGCGAGGGTGCAGGAATCAGGCGTGCCGGCAACGCAGGCAGCTGGCGTGCAGTTTGTTGGGATGGAATCAGGGAGTGCAGTGTTCGCTGTGGAATCAGGCACGTACCAGTTTGTTGTTGATGCAGGATAAAGGGAAAATTGTTCATGTGGTGGAGCCAGAATCGCGTCTTGTTGATGGCAGCGCTGGTACTCGTCTGCGCCAGTGGCGCATGGGCGGATGGGGCGCTTCGAATCACGCTATTCGGGGATTCCACCTCCGCCCCCCGCAAGGTGAGTGGCAGGGACTTGACGATCTACGGTTCGCTGCTTGAAACCCATTTTCGTGAGAAAGGTGTTCCTGTCCAGGTGATCAATGCATCTGTGAGGGGGGCGACAACGGAGGATGCGAGATCCCGACTGAATGGCGTGTTGCGCAATCAGCCGGACATTGTCGTAATTCAGTTTGGAATCAATGATGCCGCGGTGGATGTGTGGAAGGAGCCACCGGCTGATGCGCCGCGTGTGTCTTTGAAATCCTATCGTGACAACCTGCGGCACATTGTGCAGAAGTCGCGGGAAATGGGGGCGATACCAATTCTCATGACGCCCAACCGGGTGTACTGGACAGCCCGTTTGAAGCAGAGATACGGCAAGCCGCCTTACGATCCGAATCGCTGGGATGGGTTCGATATCATTCTCGCCGATTATGCGCAGGTTGTGCGTGAGCTGGCGAAGGAACTGAATGTTCAGCTGGTTGATATACACGCAGAGTACACGAGGCAAGGGCAAGCCGGGGCAACGTTGTTGCTGGATGGTATGCATCCCAACGATCAGGGGCACGCGCTGGTGCTGGCAAAGCTGGTTCCGGTTCTCGAGAAGCTGCCGCTTGCCGACATGCTCGTTAAAGCGCAACAGCGGCCGACGATTACCACCAGTGGGATCACATTGCACAAACACGTGCGCGATATGCCCCACCTGAAGATGGGACCGTTCGTGCGGCTGAGTGACGGCTCGATCCTGACGGTGGAGGATGTCAATGCGTTGATCAGCTCCGATGAGGGGGTTACCTGGCAGTCGTACCCGATCTTCTCGGAAGGAATGCCGCACAGGATCAGTACGGAGCGTGCGATTCTACGCACCACACAGGGGCATGTGATCGTGGCATTCATGGACCTGAGTGCCCGGAATTGGACGTGGGATGACAAGCTGGGTGATGCGCCTGGGGCGACGCTGCCCACCTGTGTTGTCGTCAGCCGCGACGAGGGCAGGACCTGGGATAAACCGCAGAAGTTGCACGATGATTGGACCGGCGCGATCCGGGACATGATCGAAACACGCGACGGCACGATCATCTTTACCTCAATGATGATGCGTCATGATCCCGGAAGGCATACGGTGCTGACCTATCGTTCGAAGGATGGTGGTAAGACGTGGCACCGCAGCAATGTGGTCGATCTCGGGGGTGCGGGGCATCATGGCGGCGTGTCTGAATCGACAATCGAACAATTGCATGATGGCAAGCTGGTGATGCTGATCCGTACCAACTGGATGCAGTTCTGGCGGGCGGAATCGACCGATGAAGGTGCGACGTGGCATCCGTATGGCCCGGCAGGTATCCCCGCGAGCAGCGCCCCCGCCATGCTCAAGCGGCTGTCGAGTGGACGGTTGCTGCTGGTGTGGAATCGGCCCTGGCCGGATGGGCAGACGTCGCATCCACTCGTGGGCGGCGACCGTAAATGGTCGGCTGTGCCTGTGAGCAATCATCGTGCAGAACTATCTCTCGCGTTATCTGATGATGATGGCAAAACGTGGAGCAAACCAGCCGTGATTGCATCGAAGCCGGGCGCGTGGATCTCGTATCCCTACGTGTTCGAAGCGAAACCCGGCGAACTGTGGATCACGACCATGCAGGGCGGATTGCGCGTCGCGCTGAATGAGAAAGATTTTGTGACATCCGGCGAATAAACCGCGAGCATTCGGCACGAATGGCAGACAGCATTCGAAAGGTATGCTATGGATGAATGGGCGCGTGTAATAAGCATCGCGATGCTGATCGCGGTGATTCTTTCTCACGGCAGCATGGTGGCCGCACAGGAAGCGCATGCGCCGATTTACGTCAGAGAGGCGCCGGACAATGAATCCGATCCGGTGCTTTTCGAGAAAGGACGTGTACGTATCTACTACATTGAGCCGACGGAGCGCCGATCGGTGCGATCGATCGGTTCGATGGACAACGGCCGTTCCTGGGGGGATGATCGCCTTGAGTTCGCGTTACCCGGGCAGGCATATCACGCGATTCAGGTGGTACGCGATGACCGTGGCGATATGCACGCTGTGACAATCATTCGCGCCGAAGGGCCACGCGGCCGTCAATGGAATCTGTGGTATAACCGATCCACTGGAGAGCAAAACTGGGGCGAACCGCGAAAGATCTATGAAGGTTACATTGGTGCACTACGCAGTTTTCAACAGTTGCCTGGCGGCAGGTTAATTTTGCCTGTGCACGTCTTCACGCATTATGACCCGCGACCAAGCGAATTGTCCGACAGCGGTATCGATTTCGGTCAGGGTGATTGCATCGTGTTTTTCTCCGATGATCGGGGCAACACCTGGAACCGCTCTTCGTCGCGACTCTCGGTACCGATGGACGCAAGGCGTTCAGTGAGCCGGTATGGTGCGTGTGAACCGATTATCACCCGGATGCGCGACGGTCGGTTATGGATGCTCATGCGTAACAAGAACGGCCAGCTGTGGGAATCGTTCTCAAGTGATGATGGCATCACGTGGACGCAGGCACTGCCCACAGTCCTGACGTCGTCTGATTCACCTGCTGCGACGACGCGGCTGGCGGACGGACGACTCGTCCTGTTCCTGAACGCATGTCAGCGCTGGGACAACCTGCGAGCGTACGCTTCCGGGGGGCGAGAGGTGTTGCACGCCGCGATCAGTCACGATGATGGCAGGACCTGGCGCGGGTTTCGCGAAGTACTGCGCGAGCCGACGAGCGGACACAATGCCGGCGATCGCGGCACCGCCTATCCCGCGGCCGTGACACTCGATGATGGCAACGTGTTGCTGGTGACAGGGCAGGGATTCGCCAAGTCGATCATCATCGTCGATCCGAACTGGCTCGATGCCACTACCACGGAGGATGATTTTTCCGATGGACTGGGGCAGTGGTCGTTTTATGGTGCCGCGGGAGCGGACCTGGTCTCGCATCCCGATTCGCCGGGGCGACAGATTCTGGCCATTCGCCGCACCAACCCAAGGACGCAGGCCTGCGGTGTGTGGAACTTTCCTTCCACGCGACGCGGCGAGTTGACGATGCGCGTGCGCCTGGATGAATCGTTTGGCGGCGGTATGATCGCGCTGACGGATCATTTCAACGTCGCTGCCGATAAGAAGGCGCATGAGCATGGCGTCGGATTCATGACGATCGCGCCCTCCGGCGAGATTCAGCGAAACGTTGCGCTTACACCCGGAAAGTGGCATGAACTGCGGCTCACATGGGAAGTGGATCGCCGGGTGGTTGTTATCGAGATCGACGGGAAGCCACGTGGGCATTTCATGCTCGACCGCGATACACCATTGGGCATCAACTATCTGCGGGTTATGGCAACGGGCGACCCGGGAACAGGCGGATTGATGCTGGAGTCGGTTCGGTTCAACGCCATCCATGAGTGAGGGTGCGAATGATGGCTGGTCTGATGAGCATCTGTCGATTGTTGCTGGTAGTAGGACTGTACGTCGGTGCGGTGGCGAACGTGGTTGCCGTCGATTCGGCTGACTTCGCGCGCGATGTGCAGCCGATTCTGGCGAACAACTGTTTCGCCTGTCATGGCCCTGATGAGGCACAACGTAAGGGCGGTCTGCAGCTTCATGCTTTTGATTATGCGACGGCCCGACTGCCATCCGGAAACTCGGCGATTATGCCGGGCAGGAGCAATCAGAGTGAACTGATTCGCCGAGTGACCGCGAACGAAGATGGTGTGCGCATGCCACCGCCGGAGACCGGCAAGCGATTGACACCCGAACAGATTGAAACGCTTCGCCGCTGGATCGATTCTGGCGCGGAATATGCCGAGCACTGGGCGTTTCGACCAATCACGCGGCCGGAGCTGCCGCAACTGGATGATGCGGACGCTGACTGGGTGCGAACGCCGGTTGATGTGTTCGTGATGGCGGAGCTTCGCAAACGCGGTCTGTCGCCTTCGCCTGAAGCGGACCGGCGCACCTTGATCCGTCGGCTGTACTACGATCTGACTGGGTTGCCCCCCTCGGCCGAAGAGATTGAAGCGTTCGAAAAGGATACCGATCCTCAGGCATATGAGAAGCTGGTGGAGCGACTGCTCGCCTCGCCGCACTATGGTGAACGCTGGGCGCGTCACTGGCTGGATGTGGTGCATTACGGCGACACGCACGGGTTTGACAAGGACAAGCTTCGTCGGAACGCATGGCCTTATCGTGATTATGTGATTCGGTCGTTCAACGATGACAAGCCCTATGAACGCTTTGTACTTGAGCAGCTCGCCGGTGACGTGTTGTACCCCGACGATCCTGATGGCATCGTGGCGACAGGGTTCATCGCGGCCGGCCCTTGGGATTACGTGGGGCACGTCGAACTGCGTGAGGGCACGATCGATAAGGCGATCACACGCAACCTCGATCGGGACGACATGGTTGCCACGGCCATGAACACGTTCGTCAGCCTCACCGCTCAGTGCGCACGCTGTCACGATCATAAGTTCGATCCGATCACCCTGAAGGATTACTATCAGCTTCAGGCGATCTTCGCAGCCGTCGATCGGGCGGATCGGCCGTATCCGAGCGAAAACACGCGTCGACGTCAGACGCTCGTCAATGAACGCAAAACAGTGCAGAAACAGATCGATTCGCTGGATGGGCTCGTTGCGCAACGTGGTGGTGAAGTGGTCGCCGCATTGAACGTGGAGGTGCAGGAACTGCGGAATGCGGCGCAGAAGGACACGAAGGGATATCACTCCGACATCGCCAGGAATGAGCACCAGGTGAAATGGGTACAGGTGGACCTGGGTGAAACAGTGCCGCTGACACGGATCGAACTGTGGCCGGCCTACGACCCATTCAACAATATTGGCGAGGATTTCGGTTTTCCGCCGCGCTATCGCGTGGAAGTGAGCGATGATCCGATGTTCACGAACGCCGTGATCGTGGCGGATCACACAGCGAACGACGTATCCCGGCCGAGGATGCATTCGCAGGTGGTACATCTTGATGATGTCAGGGCACGTTTTGTGCGTGTCACGGCGACGAAGCTCGCGCCCCGCCGGAACGACTATATCTTCGCGCTGGCCGAGTTACGCGTGATTGACAGTACCGGTCGCAACATCGCCCGCGATGCGACCGTGACGAGCCTGGATTCGATCGAAGCACCAACCGCGTGGTCAAAGGCGAACCTTGTTGATGGCAAGATGGACGAACGGTCTGTCAGTGCGGCGATATCGGCGCTCGATGCCCGTCGGCGTACCCTGCGTGACCAGTTCCTCAATGATAGGGAACGTGAAACGTACGCTGCACTGACGCGTCGAATGGAGTCGATCGGACGGGAACTGGATTCCATCCCTGCGGATTCGCTTGTTTATGCCGCGGCGACCGATTTCAAGCAGTTGGGTCAGTTCAGGCCGACGCGCGGTCGACCGCGTCCGATTCACATTCTCTATCGTGGCAACGAGAAAAGCCCTGGTGAACAGGTCGGCCCCGGCGTGCCGCGCATAGGTGATCTGTCAGCTGAATTTGATCTGCCGGAGAATCATACGGAGGGTGAACGACGTGTCGCGCTGGCGCGGTGGATAATCGACCGGCGCAACCCGCTCACATGGCGATCGATCGTCAATCGCGTGTGGCAGTACCACTTTGGCCAGGGAATCGTGGAGACGCCCAACGACTTCGGCCGCATGGGTGCAGTGCCCACGCATCCGGAATTACTCGATTACCTGGCTGCCACGTTCCGCGACGGGGGACAATCCATCAAGGATCTGCACCGCATGATCGTGTGCAGCGCCACCTATCGGCAGAGTTCGGCACACGATCCTGAGAAGGCACGCATCGATGCAGGCAATCAGTTCCTCTGGCGGCAGAACCGTCAGCGTCTCGATGCCGAGGCAATCCGCGACAGCGTGCTTGTTATGGCGGGCAAACTCGACACGACGATGTATGGCCCGGGCTATTTCACCTTCGCCTTCAAGGATGATCATTCGCCGGGGTACTTCTACGACCGATATAATCCTGACGATCCCACTTCGCATCGCCGGTCAATCTATCGGTTGATTGTGCGCTCAGTGCCTGACCCGTTCATGGAGGTGCTCGACTGCGCCGATCCGTCGCAGGCGGTGGCCAAACGGCTGGAAACACTCACCCCGCTGCAGGCGCTTTCGTTGCTCAACAACGGGTTCATGGTACGCATGTCGGAGCATTTTGCTGATCGGGTTGCCGCGATGGCGGACGATGTACCGGACCAGTTGCGGGCGGCGATGCGGCTGGCGCTGGGGCGCGACCCGACAAGCCAGGAGCTGAGCCTGCTCACATCGGTGGCGCAGGAGCATGGATTGTCCAATGCTTGCCGTTTGATTCTGAATCTGAATGAGTTCGTATTTGTGGATTGAGACCGTGACGTCTCACGGTATCGGGAGGCATCATCATGATGCGGCAGCGAGTGATCCGGGGTATGGACCGCCGTCAGTTTCTCTGGCAGCTGGGTGGTGGCCTGGGGGGCGTCGCTCTGGCGAGCCTGCTCAAGGAAGATGGGCTTCTCGCCGCGCCGCACCAGGCAGCGGTCGGACAGCGTGGCCTGCTGCATCGGCAGGGGGGGCTGCATCTTCTGCCTCGCGCCAAGCGTGTGGTGCAGCTTTATATGTCCGGCGCAGCCAGCCAGTGTGATCTTTTCGACTACAAGCCGCGCCTCATTCGCGATCATGGCAAACCGTGGGATCCCGGTGAAAAGGTCGAACTGTTCCAGTCCAACCCGGGCATGACCATGGCTGCGCCGTGGGGCTGGAAGCAGTATGGTCACTGCGGCAAGTGGCTTGCTGATGTGGTCGCACCGCTGGGCGATTGCGTGGATGACATGGCGTTCGTCCATAGCATGGTGTCCAAGTCGAACGTGCATGGCCCGGCCACGTTCATGCAGGCAACCGGTTTCATTCTGCCGGGCTTCCCCAGCATGGGCGCGTGGATCGCCTACGGACTGGGAAGCCTGAACGACAACCTGCCCACGTTCGTTGTCCTGCCCGATCCGCGAGGTTTCGCTCCAAACGGTCCGAAAAACTGGGGTGCGGGGTTTCTGCCGGCTGAGAATCAGGGCACGATCATTCGACCGCACGCCGATACCCCCATCGCCGACCTCTTCCCCGCGGAGAACAATTACATCACACCGGAAAGCGAGTCGCGGGTACATGCTGCGCTGGCGGAGCTGAACCAGATGCATCTGGATCAACGACCGGGCGATTCGCGTCTGGATGCACGCATTCAGAGTTATGAGCTGGCTGCCCGAATGCAGTTGAGTGCGCCGGAGGTGCTCGATCTGTCCGATGAGCCTGAGTACATCCTCGATATGTATGGCGTGAATGCGAAGCCGGAGGATACCAACGCGCCGATGAATCGCGGACAGGAAACCGCTTACTTCGGTCGTAACTGTCTCATCGCGCGACGGCTTTTGGAGCGAGGCGTGCGATTCGTGCAGGTATGGTCCGGAGCGGACAACGGTTTTCCGAGGCGAAACTGGGATTCGCACGAAGATATCGAACGCGATCACGGGCCGCTGGCGTGGGGCATGTCGATTGGTGCATCGGCACTCATCAAAGACCTGAAACAGCGTGGAATGCTCGACGACACGATCGTGTTGTGGACGACCGAGTTCGGCCGAATGCCATGCAGCCAGGGGTCACGTGGGCGCGATCATAACCCATTCGTGTTCACCAACTGGCTGGCGGGCGGTGGCATTCGCGGCGGTGCCACCTATGGCGAATCCGACGAGTGGTCCTACAAACCGGCCGATCCTGCCATGACGACCTACTGCTACGACATCCACGCCACGATCCTTCACCTGTTGGGTATCGATCATGAACGTCTGACTTTCCGGCACAACGGCATCGACCGGCGATTGACCGATGTGCATGGCCACGTGATTCGTGAAATCCTGGCGTGAATCTGAATCCTCAAGGAGATCTCATGCTGCGCAATGCGCTATCAGGTCTGTTTGTGTTGCTTTGTCTTGTCGGGACGCGTTCCGTTTTCGCCGAGTCTCGTATGCACGAGGCGCGGGGCATGTTGCTCGACGAACGCGTGGTCGACATGCCGCACTTGAAAGTGGGGCCATTCGTTCGGTTGGGTGATGGTGCGATTTTCACCGTGGAAGGAACCAACGCACTTGTGAGCCGGGACGAGGGGCAAAGCTGGCAGTCGACGCCCATTTTCAGCGAGCCGGAACGGTTCTCGATCAGTTGGGAGCGAGCGATTTACCGGACGCACGAGGGGCACATCATCGTCGCGTTCATGAACATGAAGGAACGCCACTGGACATGGAGCGATGAGCTGGGCGATGCACCTGGCGCAAAGCTGCCGACATGGGTTGTGATGAGCGAGGATGATGGCCGTACATGGAACGAGCCGCAGAAGATGCACGATGCCTGGACCGGCGCGGTGCGTGACATAATTGAGACGAGCGACGGCGGGATCGTGTTCACAGCGATGCAAATGCAGCATAACCCGGGACGACACACCGCACTGACGTATCGTTCCGATGATCGCGGTCGCACCTGGACCCCCAGCAATGTGATTGACCTTGGTGGCGCGGGACATCACGGCGGGATATCCGAGCCAACCATCGAGGAACTGAAGGACGGCCGACTTCTGATGTTCGTGCGCACGAACTGGATGCAGTTATGGCGGATGGAATCGAAGGATGGCGGACGAACGTGGCACAACTATGGCCCCTCTGGGATTCCCGCCAGCAGCGCCCCGGCCATGCTCAAGCGACTGCAAAGCGGCAGACTGATTCTGGCGTGGAATCACGCTTACCCCGTAGGGGCGACGTCGTATCCGCTGAGCGGTGGCGACCGCATCAGTACCGCCACACCGGTGAGCAACCATCGTCAGGAATTGTCGATAGCGTTTTCGGAAGATGAAGGCAGGACATGGTCGCCTCGTGTCGTCATCGCCCGGCGACAACGCGCATCACTGGCGTACCCTTACATTTTTGAAGCGGAACCGGGCGTATTATGGATCACAACCATGCAGGGTGGCGTGCGTGTTCGTCTGAAGGAGAGCGATTTCGTCGGAAAAACGTCTCACGTGACGGCGCGACCCATTCGCATCGCGTGTGTGGGCGACAGCATTACCTTTGGCATGCTCATTCCCCAGCGCGAGAAGAATAGTTATCCCGCGCAGTTGCAGCGAATGCTGAATGACCGAGCGGTGGTTGGCAACTTCGGCCACAACGGCACAACGGTGCTGCTCAAGGGGCCGCGTCCATACATGAAGCAGCCGGAGTATCAGCAGGCACTGGCGTTTGAGCCGGACGTGGTGGTTGTCAAGCTGGGTACGAACGATTCGGTCCCGCGCGTCTGGCAGTACGAGGAGGAATTTGAGAAGGATCTGACGACACTCGTTCGCTCGTTTCGCGAGTTGCCTTCACAGCCGCGGGTCTATATGTGTACGCCAGCGCCGCTCTGGCTGGATCATGAGGATCCTCGCTGGATTAATCTTCAGAAGATCGTGCCGCGCATTCGCGCGTTGGCGAAATCGCTTGATGTTCCACTCATCGATCTGAATAGTGAGGAGAAACTGATTGGCACGATGTTCAGTGATGGCGTACACCCGACCGCGCAGGGCGCAACCGTGATCGCCGAGCGTGTATACCGAAGCCTGCAGCTTCCTGTGCCAAATGATACGAATTGATCCTGGAACCGGGCGTCAGCCCATCACTCCGGAAACTCTGCGACGAAGGCGGCTTCGATCAGCATGTTCGATTGCAGATCAACGCCATACGCACGGCGGCAGGGAGGATGTTCGCCGAAATATTCCTTGTAAATGCGGTTCACCGCTGCAATGTCGCGGTTGACGTGCTGCAGGTACAGCCTCACGGACGCGATGTGGTTGCGGTTCAGTCCTGCCTGCGCGAGGATTTCATCGAGCTGCCTGAAAATCTCATGCATCTCCGCCTCAACGCCACCTTCCACCGGCTTGTTGCTGCCCTTTGGAATACCTGTCAACACACATTCCAACAGTCTGCTGCTTGTCGTGATGACTGCCGAACTAAACGGAAAACCTTCGGTCGTCCTCAGAAATTGCATTGTCAAAAAACTCCGAGTTCTCGCGTGTGAAACGATGATGAACGAATATATCGATCAATCCCAGGTGATGGATTCAAAGAATAGATAGGTGATCCAGCAATTGTCAAAATAAATCTCGTGATTTTATTGAGAGATTAATCGAGGTTGTAATTGGATGATGTCAGCCGCGATCAATGAGTGAATATTGAGGTCGTCGTCAATATGCTGATGCTCAAGAATGGTCTGGCAGTTGTCGAGGGAGATGTTCGGAGAAATGGCCCGTCGCCGAGGATCACCTTACCGGCGTTGTGGCAATGGGCGGTCTCGGGCTCGAACCGAGGACCTCTTCCTTGTAAGGGAAGCGCTCTGGCCAACTGAGCTAACCGCCCCGGGAGTTTATTTATGATAGCGACGAAAGGGGCGGGACGGCAATTCGGGGGCTGGAGCGTTGTATGGTGCGGCGGGGGCTGGGGGGGGGCGAGGGGGCGGGG
>ERZ777003.4699-NODE-4699-length-11150-cov-12.574673_pt1 | contig 11150 bp, 8 predicted proteins | sample MGYA00374956_ERZ777003 | MGnify/ENA primary metagenome ERZ777003 (study PRJEB29302, sample SAMN06268252) | bioreactor metagenome | isolation source: Joint BioEnergy Institute, California, USA | place: USA:Joint BioEnergy Institute, California, USA | collected... | reverse complement strand
TCCCAGTTGCCGTTCCAGATCCGTTTCTCAGCCTCGTCGGCGCCGGCGATTCCGGGTCCTCTCCGGTTCAGCCGTTCCCAATGAAAGAAGCGCCGTTCCTGGATATCGCTGACGGCAAAGTGGGCTAGAAACAGATCGTCTACCTGCCAGATTGACGTCCGTTTCTCGGGGCGGTCGGCCGCCTGACGGAAAAAGGTCAGCTCGAAGCCGAAGCGGCGGCCTTCCTTCGTCGCCAGGTTCCCGGTGTAGTACCACCACTCGGTTCTAAAGTCGGGATGATCGAAGTAGTCTCGTGGAAACTCGAAGCGATAGCCCGGAAGCGCGACCTTATACTCGGCCGCAAACGCGGCAACAGCCAGAACCGGCAATAACGCGAGGAGCTTCATTCTTCGTGGATCACCTCAACCGGCCGCAGCCGGGCGGCGACGCGAGCCGGGTAGAGCCCGGCCGCGACAGTTGCGGCATCGATCAGGCTCAACGCGGCGAGGAGAACGGCAACCGGCCAGTGAAACTGGATTGTCCAGCCGAACGATTGTTTGTTGATGACATAGATCAAGACCAGCGAAAGCGCTGCGCCGAGGACAAATCCGGCAAGGTTCGCGAGCAGCCCGAGCAGTCCGGCCTCAAACAGGATGAGCTGTCGAACCTGTCCGGCGGACGCCCCCAGAAATCGCAGCAGACCAAACTCGCGCCGCCGGTCAACCACGAGCGCCAGCAATGCGCCGCCGATGCCCATCACCGCCACAGCCACGGCGACAGCCTCCAAGGCATAGGTAATGGCGAACGTGCGATCGAAGATACGGATGGCTTCCCGTCGAAGCGCCCGGTTGGAGGTGATCAGAACGCGGCGCCCGGCCACAGCCCGCTCGAGCTCGGCCCGCACGGTTTCAATGTCGCGTTCCGGCTCCAGGTAGACGGCAACGCTCGACGGAGATGGATCGGGCAGGTATTTGAGCAGCGTGGAACGGTCCATCATGATGGTCCCGCGTTCGTTGGCATAGTCGTAGTAGACGCCCAGGATCTCAAACCTGCGAGTGGTCCCGCCCAGCGCCAGCTCCACGAAGTCCCCCTTGCCAACTTTGTGCTTGTTGGCGAACGGCTCGCTCACAATGACGGAATCGCCTCCGGGCAGCCGGCTGAGCGCTTCCTCGCGAGTGCCGGAAAGGAAGCGAGTCCTTCCGAAGCGGAGCGCCACTTGCGTTTCACCTGCGCCGAGGGTGGCGGGCAGGCCGTGGTAGCTGATACGAAGAGCACGAAAGCGATCGACGGCGGCTACGCCCGGGACCTTTTCAATCAGATCAGGCACTTCCGGCGACATGACCGGGTGGCGGTCGGCGGAGCCGGCCCCCGCCGGCCGCACGTAGAGATCCGCGCGAAGCTGATCGTCCATCCAGAGCAGCACCGTCTCCCGGAAGCTTCCCACCATGACTCCAACGCTCACCACCATGGCGATTGCGGTAGCCAGTGCGCCAACAAGGACGGAAGTCCGGTGAAGCGAAGCAGCCAGGCCGCGCGAGGCCATGAATGCTTCCACGCCCAGCAGACGGCGCGCAATGGCGGAGGCTCCGCTGGAAACGGCCGAGACGAGCGCTGGAATCGCCAGGGATGCCGAGGCGATCAGGACCAGCGCGGCAAGGTAGCCGAACAGAGGCTTTCCTGCCACCGGTGGCAGCCATGCAGCCAGCGTACCCGCGAGCGCCAGCAGTACAGCGAGTGTCAAGTTGCGCCTTGCGTTGATCCGGGAGTGGTAGTCGACCCGTCCGCGCGCCATCGCCTCCACCGGCGGCACCGCGGAGGCTTCGCGGGCAGGACCAAGGGAGGAAGCGAGAGCGACTCCAATTCCGGCGCACAGTGAAAGCAACGCGGACGCTGGCGTGAGTTCGATCGGCGCCGGAGTGCTGCTGACATACAGGGACCCCACCGTGCCCGCAACAAGCTGCACGGCCCCTTCCGCCATCAGACGGCCGAGCACAAGTCCCGGAACAGCGCCGATCGCGCCGAGCAGGGCGGCCTCGCCAAGGAACGCCACGAGAATGCCGCGCCGCGTCGCGCCCAGGGCTCGTACGATTCCGATCTCCGCGCGGCGCCGCACGACGGAAACAGAGATCGTGTTGTAGATCAGAAAGGCCCCGACCACCAGGGCGATGTAGCTGAGGATGCGCAAATTCCAGCGGAACGCCGCTAGCATCCGGCGGTTCTCCTCCGTCCTTGCCCCAAATCGCTCCAGGGACAGCCCCTCGGGCAGCTCGCTGCGGAGTTGCGATTCCCAATGCTCCAGCTCGCCAGACTCCGGAACGTCGATCAGGATCCGGTCGAGGCGTCCTTGGCGGCCCAGCGCCTGGTCCGCTTCGGCAAGGTCCATCACGATTACGTTCCCGGCCTCGCCCGCGCCCGGGGTCTCACTCAAGATGCCGCGCACGACGTACTCCACGGAGAGGTCATTCACCAGCAGGCGCAACCTCGCGCCCTTCTTGCTTGCAAGGCGCGGCCCCACCCAGACACCTTTTCCCGCGAACGACGTTCCCTCGCCTCCGCCAGCTGGAGCTGAGGCCACCCAATCCACACCGATCAGCGGTACGGTTTCCCCCGTGCTTTCAACGCGGGCGTAGTCCTCGATGCGGGGTGCGACTTTGAGGGGGAGGGGCGCCGTCGCAAGCCGGACCAGAACTCCGGGAGGAACCCCGCCAATGCCGGTGACTTCAAAATCGGCGCTTCCTGCTAGGGCTTCCAGCGAGGCCCGGAAGCTCCCCGCTGCCGAAGTTCCGGCGAGATCGATTGCAAGGACGACGCCAACGCCCAGGGCGATGGCAAATGCCGTGAGGGCCGTCCTGACAGGCTCCTGCCGGAGAGGGCGGAGAAAGAACCGAACGAACAGCGGAAGCCAGGACATTTACCGGCGGCAAACCTCTGTGATGCGGCCGTCTCGCAAGTGGATGACCGTATCGGCGAAAGCGGTAGATTCTACGCTGTGTGTCGCCATGAGGATTGTCGTGCCGCGTTCTGTCACAATCCTCCTTAAAAGCTCCAGGATCAGGTTTCCCGTAGCGGTGTCCAGATTGCCGATCGGTTCGTCGGCCAGCAGCAGGCGCGGAGAATGAATGAGCGCTCGCGCGATTGCGACCCTTTGCTGCTGTCCTCCGGAAAGCTGGTGCGGAAACCGGTTTTCGAGTCCTTCAAGATCGACCCAGCGCAGGCAGTCTCTGGCCGGTTCGCGGGCATCCAGACGGCCGGCGAGCAGCAAAGGGAGCTCTACATTTTCGATGACCGTAAGCGTAGGAAGAAGCTGGAAGGACTGGAAGATGAATCCGACTTTTTCCCGGCGCAGCTTCGTGAGCCCATCGTCACTCAACTTCGTCGTGGGCTGGCCGTCAAGCCAGACCTCCCCCGACGTGGGAAAATCCATCGCGCCTGCCAGATTGAGAAGAGTAGACTTGCCGCACCCGCTGCGGCCGACAAGCGCAACAAACTCCTTCGGGGCGACATCCAGCGTTATGGATTCGAGCGCACGTACCCGAGTTCCGTTGCTGAGGTAATCTTTGGAAACACCGTCAAAGCGGAGAAGGAGCACCTATTTCAGGATAGCGCCTGATTTCAGCTCCTTACGTCCGGATGCTGATCGAGGAAGTGAACGTGAGAGGCGCGGCTACCAGTGGCGCGTGCCCCGGTCGATGAGAAGAGTGGTTGAAAATTTACCGTACCAGCCTGATAGCCGCTTGCCCAATGGGCATCCCTCGTCCTCCCGCAACTCGACAACGGACGGGGCAGTAAGTCCGGCCGAGATTCGCTCATGAAGGGTAGCTCGCCGCGACGATCCGATAAGGCAGGCGAGCACCGCCACAGCCAGCCACAAATCGTTCTTGTCGAAGAGTTTCACCCAGAATCTCCTTCCGTGCCGTCATCTACGATCACTATTACGCCCGGCGGCGCCTGCGGTTACCAAAGATCTTCCAAAATCGACGATTCCTGCCTCCGAGGAAACCTGTGATGATCGGTCTGCCTCTTTCCTAATGGCTTCGTTCGGCAGGTTGATCCCGCTACGGTCGAAGGGCAAACGCCGTTTCTCTATCTCTATATGACGCGCAGAATCCCGGCAAACTTATCATCTGGCCAGCTTTTCTTTTGAGAAAATCATCGGGGTTCGTAAGGCAAATTACCCTCGAACGAGTCCGCGGAAGAACAGCACGCTGAGGCTGGATTAGGCTGCGATTAGAGCGACCGCCGTCCAACGCGCTATCATTGCCACTGGTGGCAAGTTCGGAAACGACAGATCTTCATTCAGATCACCCTGGAATCTCTGTCATCCTTGTTTGCTATAACTGCTCCGACGTTTTGCGGCGAAGCATCGCGGCGATCGAGCGCTCCGAGGGCCGGGATGCCATCGAGATCATCGTTGTTGACAATGCGTCGACCGACGGGAGCGCCCAGATCGAAGACGAGTTTCCGAATATTACGATGCTGCGCCTCCCTCGCAACTTCGGCTTAACACGTGCTCGCAATATCGCCATCCGCACGGCGCGGGCGCCATTCCTCTTCTTCCTGGATCCAGCCGTGGAGGTCCTGCCCGATACCCTCTCCGAGCTGGCGCGCATTCTCGACGCGGATAGCGACGTCGTGGCCGCCGTTCCCCTCATTTCGGACACTGCCGGCCAGGTATTGACCCGCCATTATCGGCTGCCATCCCCGGAAGATCTCTACCGAATCTGGCAGTCCGGTCAGTGGCCAACGCCGCTACCCATTTCGACTGAGGAACCGACACAGCTTCACTGGACACCCGCCGACGCAATGCTCATTCGCGCTTCTTTTATCCGCGGGATGAACTATCTCGACGAACGCTATGCCCAGCACTGGTCGGACCTGGACTTGTGCCGCAACATCGCACGCTCGGGGAAGAAGCTGCTGTTGATCCCCCGCCTGCGCGCAATCAAGTGCGAGCAGGAACCGTACGAACTGAATCCGGATGCGCGGGCGCTCCTAAGCGCGGATTTGGCGCTAGGCGCCGCTGCTTACGTCTCCAAGTACTTCGGTTTCACCGCCGGACTGCGGTTCCGGATTCGGACGGTTTTGGCCTCTCTCGGTTCGTGGATGAAGTCCTTGTTGCGCGCTCGCGATGTCGGCTACCGCTTCCATGTGTTCATGTCCATCCTGTCTGGTCAGCGCATCGACGGCTCCCAGGGGGCCATGTAGCCTGCTCCTAAGCGACCACCTGGAGGATGAGGCACTTGAGATAGTGTGTCTCCGGAACGGTCAGTAGAATCGGGTGGTCGGACGACTGCGTGCGGCGCTCGAGTACGCGAAGCGTCTTGTGGGTATCGAGCGCGGCTGACGCCACGGTTTCCAGCAGCATTGCCTCGCTGAAGTGATACGAACAGGAGCACGTTACCAGGACGCCTCCTGGCTCCAGCAAGCGCAATGCCCGCAGGTTGATCTCCTTGTAGCCCCGCGCAGCAGCTTCCAGATTGGATTTCGACTTTGCGAACGCGGGCGGGTCAAGGACGATTGTTGAGAACCGCCGCGATGCAGCGTCGTAAGCGGAGAGAAGGTCGAAGACGTTCGCTTCCCGGAATTCGATATTTCGAATCCCGTTGCGGTTCCTGTTAGCCTCCGCAGTCTTCAACGCTTCCGCGCTGCTATCAACCGCTTCCACGCTCTCGCAGTTTGCCGCCGTGTGCAGTGCAAATCCGCCGGTCGAGGTAAAGCAGTCGAGCGCGCGGCCGTGCGCGTATCGAGCCGCAGCGACGTAATTCTCGCGCTGGTCGAGGAAGACACCCGTTTTCTGTCCGCGCAGCAGATCGGCTTCCAGCTCCAGTCCGTTCATTTGGATCGGCACAGCCTCGGGGACCTCTCCCCGGACCACTCCGGCCTCGAGCGGAAGCGACTCCAGGCTCCGCACCGCCACATCGTTTCGAGCCACGATACCGCGCGGAGATAGAAGCTCGACGAGAGCGTCATAAATTAGATCCTTTGCGCGATCCATCCCCTGATTAAGCGTCTGGACCACAAGGTAGTCGCCATAGCGATCCACGATGAGCCCGGGGAGCTGGTCCCCTTCGGCGTGGACCAAGCGGTAGGCATTCGAGTTGGAGACACGGTCCTGGCGGAAGGCGAGAGCAGAACGGAACCGCTGCAGGTAGAAGCTGCGATCAACGGGCTCGACGCTGGAGCTCAGCATACGCAGCGTGATCTGTGAGGTCGAGCTATAGTGGGCGGTTCCCAGCGGCCGACCCCGGTGGTCGACAACTTTCACCGTATCGCCGGGCTCCGCCGAGCCGCGATCGGTTACGTCGCTGGAATAGATCCACGGGTGGCCCGATAAAAAACGGTCCGCGCCCCGGCGCGAGACGCGGACCGTCTTCAACGTGCAATCGAACTCGTTCAACGGATGGCCTGCAGGCGGGCGATGCGATCTTCCGTCGGCGGGTGCGTCGAAAACAACTTCATCAGCGCCGAACCGGTGAACGGCTTGATGATGAACATGTGAGCCGTCGACGGGTTCGCATCCATCGGGATCCGCTTGGAGAATCCTTCGAGCTTTTGAAGCGCCGAAATCAGGCCGTAAGGAGTGCCGCAATACTTGGCAGCCGCGGCGTCGGCGGCAAACTCGCGCGTCCGCGAGATCGCCATCTGAATCATCATGGCCGCTACGGGCGCCAGAAGCAGCATCAGCAAGGACCCGACCATTCCGGCGCCGCCCTCATCCTCTTCATCGCGCCGCCCTCCGAAGAAGAAAGCCATGCGGGCCAGCATCATAATGGCCGCGGCGATGGTGGCCGCAATCGAACTGATCAGAATGTCCCGATGCTTGATGTGCGCCAGCTCGTGCGCAATAACTCCTTCGACTTCATTGTCTCGCATCAGCTGCAGCAGACCCGCAGTGAATGCCACCGAGGCGTGGTTCGGATTCCGTCCGGTCGCGAACGCATTCGGGGAATGATCCGGAATCAGCCACAGCTTGGGCATTGGGAGATTCATCTGCTGGCACAGATTGCGGACCATCGGTGCCACGCGGGAGTAGATCTCACGGTTTTCGGACTCAGTAACAGGCTGCGCTGAGTACATGGACAGCGCAATCTTGTCGGAGAAGAAATAACTGAAGAAGTTCATCCCGACAGCCAGGATGAGACCCATGTAGAGGCCTTGACGGCCAGCAAGATATTCTCCGCCAAGCAGCAAGAGACCGCTTAGCGCACCCAGGAGAATCGCAGTCTTGAGTCCGTTCATTACACTCCTCTTAACCTCATCTTAACAAATGAATTGCCAACAGCCTGCCGGCTGAATGGCAATTTGCAGATGCAACTCGCGGGAGCGGAGGTCTCTCCGCTCCCGCGACCCAAAACCAGCCAGTTAGCTATTGTTCACCTGCACTTTGATGGTTCTCGGTTTCGCAACCTCTTTCTTGGGCAGTGTCACCGTCAACACTCCGTTCTTGTAGTCAGCGCGGACCCGCTCCGGGTCAATCGACTCGGGAAGTGTGAAATATCTCACAAACGAGCCGTAACTGCGCTCGATACGGTGGTAGCCCTTGTGCTGCTCATTCTTTTCGAATTTGCGCTCACCTTTGAGCGTCAGCGTTCCGTTCTCCAGACGGATGTCAATGTCATCAAGTTCCACTTCCGGGACATCGGCCTTGAGCACCAGTTCGTCTTCCGTCTCGAGGATATCCACCGCGGGAACCCAAGGACGCGAAGTCGTTTCGCTAAGCATGCGATTGACGGTGTCCTGAAGCAGCCGGATCCCGGCTGGGAAGTCCTGCAGATCAAACGGGTTGTATTTGAGTAACGTCATGGCTCTTGTCCTCGCTATGTAGTTAGGTCTGTAACCTAACTACACCTCAAGTATAAAATCTGAGTGTCTGTATGTCAAGAGATATTATGATCGAAATGTGACAAATCCCGACCCTCAACCCCCTGCCCGATTCTTCCCCTACCTAATTTGGATCTGAAGGATAATAAATCTAGCCAGGTGTGCCGGTTTCGGTGCGCCGGACGTCCTTCACGAAGGAAAGCAGGTTCATGAAAATCCCCAGCGCTGCGCTGTTCGTCGCCGCCGCCACTCTCCCTTTGTTTGCCTCCGCGTCGGAAATGACACGCCCTGAGGCAGGTAAGCCACCCATCATGAAAACGTCCGAGATCAAGCCCGGCATGAAGGGCGTTGCCTGGACGGTATTTCAAGGTCTCGAGCCCGAGCCTGTTCCTGTCGAGATCATCGGCGTCTGGAAGAACATGTGGGGCCCGGGACAGGACATCATCCTGGGGAAGATGGGGGGGAAGGTACAGCGAACGAACGTCGCTGGAGGCATGAGCGGCAGCCCGGTTTACATCGACGGCAAGCTGATCGGAGCGGTTTCAACCCGCATCGGCGCATTCTCGCCCGATGCGATCTGCGGAATCACCCCGGTTGAATTGATGCTTGAGGTGCAGGACTTTGACACATCGCAACCGGCGGACGCCATCGTACCGGATCGTGTCCAGGCGCGCAGTCCGTACCGCATCCCCGGGGACCTCCTCAACCAGGCGGTTGCAGCCGGCGCCTCTCCCAAGATCCTGGAGTCTCCGTACCTGACCCCCATCGAGACGCCGCTCGCGTTTTCTGGCTTTCACGAAAGCGTGCTCCGCGAGTTCGGGCCGTTTTTCCAGCAGTTAGGCATCAAGGCGGTGCAGGGCGGAGCAAGCTCCACGCTGCGGTCGCCGAAGCCTGCCCCGGGTTGGGAGAAATCGCTGCGGCCCGGCGATGCGATCTCTGCCGTGCTTGTTTCGGGTGATATGAGTATCAGCGCCCTGGGCACGGTCACCTACAATGACGGCAAGAAAGTCCTGGCATTCGGTCATCCGCTGTTCAACATCGGACCCGTCAACATGCCGATTGCGAAAGCCGAAGTCCTCATGGTCTTCGCTTCCTCTTTCTCACCGAACAAATTCGGCAATGCAACGGAGATCGTCGGCGCGCTTCGCCAGGACCGGCACAGCGCGATCCTGGGAGAACTCGGCGCGACGTCCGAGATGATTCCGGTCGAAGTGACGGTCCGCTCCTTCAACGATGCGGGCGCGGTTCGAAAGGAAAAAAAGCTCTCCTTCAACGTCTTTGTGCAGCAGAAGTGGACGCCCTATCTGATGATGGTGACCCTCTTCAACTGCATCTCCGGCCTGAACGACTTCGCCGAGGAAGCCACCTACCGCCTGATGGGGCAGGTGGAGCTGGATGGCGAGGAACCCCTCTCGCTCAGCACGATGCAAGCGCCCAGCGACCTCCCGATTCCCGCTCCAATGCAGCTTGCCGGCTGGTGGGGTGACAAGTTCAACCGGCTGTTCCTGAACGCCGCCAAGTTCCCCAAGTTCAAAAGCGTCAACGCGACGATCGATCTTCTGCCAGAGCGGCGCGTTGCCAGCATCGAGAATGCGTGGGTGGCAGAGAGCGAGGTGGATGCGGGCAGCGAGGTCCCGGTGAAGGTTTTCCTTCGCCCGTTCCGTGGCGAGCGCATCGAGCGGGAGTTTAAAGTGAAGATTCCGACGGGTCTGCCGAAAGGCACTCATCGAATTCTGCTAAGCGACGCGGACACGCTGAACAGGATGCAGGCTCGTGGCGCATCCAATCGCTACATGGATCTTCAGCAAACGGTATCGCTTATTAATCAGGAGCGCAGCAACAACAAGCTCTACGTCTCGATTTTGCAATCCCGGCCAACCGTCTATTACGACGATAAGACGCTTCCCAGTCTGCCGGCTTCCGTGCTCAATGTGCTTCAAACAGGACGAACAGCGAGCCGGGGCTTTACCGCTTCCGCGGAGACGGCACACGAGCAGCTGGAAATCCCGTTTGATCAGATCATCAGCGGAAGCTTTTCGCTGAATATCACCGTACGGTAATCATCGAAAGAAACGCGAATCCATGCGAACGATTCTTTCCCTCTGCGTCGCAGCTGGCGCATTTCCTCTCCTCCTGCCCGCCGTTCATACCCAGCATTGGGTCCAAAACCAGCGGGATGACTTCAACAAAGGAAGCCTGAAGAAAATCTCTCTTCGCAGTGACGGCCGCTTATCCCTTGCACCCACCGTCAAAGAGCTATTCGATCCTTCCACGGCGTACCTGTGGGCCATCGCCGAAAACTCCAAGGGCACGATCTACATCGGCGGCGGCGGTCCTGGCACTGCGAGCGCCCGGCTCTTCGAAGTCAGTCCGGACGGGAAAGGGAAGGTACTCGCGGAATTGCCCGGGCTTGAGATCCACGCCATCGCGATTGACCGCCAGGATCGCGTCTATGCGGCCACTTCTCCGGACGGCAAGATCTACCGGATTGGAGCCAAGGGAAGCGCGGATCTGTTCTACGACCCAAAGGCCAAATATATCTGGAGCATGGCCTTCAGCAGCCGGGGCGATCTATTCGTCGCAACCGGCGATGAGGGCGAGATTCACCGGGTGACGCCCGACGGCAAGGGCTCCGTGTTCTATCGAACGGATGAGACCCACGCCCGGTCCATGGCCATTGATTCCAAGGACAACATCATTGTGGGCACGGAGCCGGGAGGGTTGGTGCTGCGAATCTCCCCGGCAGGGGAAGGTTTCGTTCTGTATCAGGCGGCAAAGCGGGAGGTGACAGCGGTCGCCGTCAGGCCGGATGGAGTCATCTATGCAGCAGCGGTCGGGACACAGCCTGCTCCCGTAAGACCTCCTGCAGCCGCACCTGCCAAACCCGCGGCAACCGCCACTGTAACCACGGCAAGCACCACCGGCGCCCAACCTTCGCGATCCGCACCGCAGCCTCCCGCGCTATCGCCGGCCGCGATCGGAGCCGTCAGTGGAGGCTCCGAAGTGTACCGCATCGAGGCGGATGGGCTTCCTCACCGAGTCTGGAAGGACGACCAGGAGATTGTCTACGCCCTGGAGTTCGACCGCGAGGGCAGGCCATTGCTCGGTACAGGCAACAACGGGAGCGTGTATCGCCTCGATTCGGATATCCTGTCGACACTCCTGTTCAGCGCTTCCCCAACGCAGATCACGGGTTTTGCCGCAAGCCGTACAGGGGGCGTCCTGGCCGTCACGGGGAATGTCGGGATGCTTTACCGGATCGGTCCGGGCATCGAGCCCCAGGGGACCTTCGAGAGCGACGTCTTCGATGCCGGTCATTTCTCCAACTGGGGACGCCTGTCGTGGAAGGG
>ERZ777003.4698-NODE-4698-length-11156-cov-3.541843_pt1 | contig 11156 bp, 9 predicted proteins | sample MGYA00374956_ERZ777003 | MGnify/ENA primary metagenome ERZ777003 (study PRJEB29302, sample SAMN06268252) | bioreactor metagenome | isolation source: Joint BioEnergy Institute, California, USA | place: USA:Joint BioEnergy Institute, California, USA | collected... | reverse complement strand
GGAGCCTGCTTTTGAAGGCAACCCAAGCACCCTCGCTGCGCTGACCAAACAAATCACCGGCAAGCCGGTCATTGCCGTCGGATCCGCAGGGCTGACTCAGGCCAAGGAACCCGGCTGGGAGCGCGGTGACGACTGGTCGATCGCCCCGGTGAAAAGTATCGAGTACATCGAAGAAGCCATGGCTCGGGGGGATTTCGACCTGATCGCCATGGGGCGGATTCTTCTTGCCAACCCTGACTGGGGTCATCTGGTACGTGCCGGACGGTTCGATGAACTGCGCCCCTACACGCGCGCGTCACGCGACATCCTTTACTGAAACCACAAGTCATGAACATGGATAAGCCCTTCGAAAGGAAGGTGTATCCCTTCCGTCCTTGCATCGAACAGACTGCGCACCAGAAACTTCGGCACCCGGTGGTCGTTCTGGGCGCCGGGCCAATTGGCCTGAGCGCCGCCATCGACCTGAAGCTCAAGGGCGTGCCGGTCATCATCATCGATCGCGAAAATACCGTCTGCGAGGGTTCGCGCGCCATCGCCTACTCGCAGCGCACACTCGAGATCTGGAACCGCCTGGGCATTGGCCAGCGAATCGCAGCAAAGGCCGTAGGCTGGGAGACGGGCAAGATTTTCTATCGCAACGACCTGCTCTACCAGTTCAACATGCGAGCAGAACCATTCCAGCGCACGCCGGCCTTCGTGAACCTTCAGCAGTACCACCTCGAAGAATTCCTGATCAAGCGCTGCGAGGAACTGGGCATCGAAATTCGCTGGGAGACGACACTCGTCGACCTTGAACAGTTGCCCGAAGGCGGTGTGAAGCTGATGCTGGAAACACCGGCTGGCTCGTACGAAAGCGAATGCGACTGGCTGATTGCAGCTGACGGCGCACGCTCAACAGTACGCAGGCTGCTCGGGCTGGAGTTCCGCGGCAAGGTGTTTGACGAGCGCTTCCTCATCGTCGACATCCGCATGAAAGGGGATTTCCCCGCCGAGCGCTGGTTCTGGTTCGACCCGCCTTTCAACCCGGGTCAGTCCGCGCTGCTTCACATGCAGGCCGACAACGTCTGGCGCGTAGGCATGCAATTGGGCGTGAACCTCGCTGACGACTTCGATGTCGAGCGCGAGAAAAGCCCCGAACGGGTCATTCCGCGCCTGCGGGCCATGCTTGGCGACAAGTACGACTTCGAACTGGAGTGGGCCTCGATCTACACCTTTCAGTGCCGCAGGCTCGAGCGCTTCGTCCACGGCAACATCATCTTCGCCGGTGATTCGGCCCATCAGGTCTCGCCTTTCGGCGCACGCGGGGCCAACTCGGGTGTACAGGACATCGACAACCTGGTGTGGAAACTGGTGCGCGTAATGCGCGGCGAAGCCCCCGTAGCGCTGCTAGACACCTACGACCTCGAACGCGGTCAGGCTGCCGACGAGAACATTCTGCACAGCACCCGCGCCACGGACTTCATCACTCCCAAGAGCCCGATGTCGCTTGCCTTCCGGCATGCGGTACTCACCCTGGCACACAAGTACGAGTTCGCGCGGCCAGTGATCAACTCCGGCCGCCTTTCCACGCCCTCCACCTATGCAGGATCTCCACTGTCTGCCGAGGACATCGACGCGTTCAGCACCGATACCGTGCCCGGTGCTCCTTGCATCGATGTGCCCCTGTTGCACAGCGGACAGCCTGCCTGGCTGCTTGATCATCTGGGCGGCCAGTACGTTTGCGTGATCTACGCCGCCCAGGCTCAGCACAACGCGCTACTAGCGACCATTCGCAAGCTCCCCGCAGAAGTTTCCACGCTGGTGATCTCCCCGAAAGACGCGCCCGGCAACATTGTCGACCATGAAGGTCTCTTCGCGCTACGCTACGACGCGCGCCCAGGCACGGCCTACCTCATTCGACCGGACCAGCACGTTGCGGGGCGCTGGCGCGCCATGGATGCTACGCGGGTGGCAGCCATGCTGCCGACCAAGCAACTGGTAATGGAGGCAAATGCATGAATGCTCTCAACCTGAAACCGAACTGGACCGACGTTGACCGCTTCTATGCCTCATTGATGGACCTCCATCGGGGACGCACGGCGGAAGAATCCGAGGCCATCAATACCCGTCTGATTCTGCTGCTGGCCAATCACATTGGCGACGTCGAGATACTTGAACAAGCCATGGCCGTCGCAAGCGAACCGTTCGGTCCTGCCCCCGCCTGATGTCCGGGTTGCGGAAATGTTGCATCAAACGTGCAACGATTCCATGCCCTGATCGAATTGGGAGAGGAGAGCTTCGATGACAGTTGCCGCGAACTTCGATGATGAAACATGGTGCAAGGGAAAACCACTTCCTGCGGTGACGCCGGAATCTGAGGCGTTCTGGACCGGCGGGCGCGATCAGAAGCTCATGATCGCCCGGTGCGGCGACTGCGGGCGCCTGCACCACCCACCCTTGCCGATCTGCCCTCACTGCCAGTCGTGGTCGGTCGCGCCGGTACCCGTGTCTGGTGAGGGCGTCGTGGTCAGCTACACCATCAATCACCAGGCATGGCTGCCCAACATGCAGGTTCCTTTCGCGATAGCGTATGTCAGCCTGTGCGAACAGAGCGACGTCTGGCTGCTCAGCAACATCGTCGATTGCCGGCCCGACCAGGTTCAGATTGGCATGCGCGTCAGATGCCGTTTCGTGCAGCACGAAGACGTATGGCTGCCTGTGTTCTTTCCCGCAGGAGACGACACATGATCTACGGCGAAAAGAACGTGGCCATCACGGGCATCGGGCTCTCCGAGGTCGGCCGCCCGGCTCAGGCATCCCCACGGGAGCTCGCGCTGCGCGCCTGTCTGGCAGCCATCCAGGATGCTGGTCTGAACCGCTCCGACATCGACGGCATCGCAACCTGGCCCGGCTTCCTGGGCGGCACCAGCGGAATGTCTGACGTTGCCATCCACGACATTCGCATCGGCCTTGACCTGAAGCTCAACTGGTTCACCAGCGGGCGCGAAACACCAGGCCAGTTTGGCGCCATCTTCGATGCCATTGGCGCGATCAATGCCGGTTTCGCCCGCCATGTCCTGGTATTCCGTGCCATTTCTGAGGCATCTGCCCGCAAGCGCAACCGCAACGTCATTCTCTACGGCGTACAAGAGCGTGCCAGCGGCATCCACGAATGGCTGGCGCCTTTCGGTGCCGTGTCTCCCGTATCGTGGTTCGCGCTGTACGCTCAACGTCACTTCTATGAGTTCGGAACGACCCGCGAGCAGCTTGCACACATTGCCTTGAACGCCCGCCGCAACGCCCGGCGCAATCCGGCCGCACCGATGCGCGACCCGCTTGATCTCGACACATACCTTTCAGCGCGCATGATCTCCAGCCCGTTGTGCCTGTTCGATTGCGACGTGCCGATCGATGCCGCGGTAGCACTGGTACTGTCACACAAGGATGCAGCCCGCGACCTGCGCAATCAGGTGTTGCGATTCGAAGCCATCGGGTCTGCAATCCGTCGCGGCGACACATGGTTCCGCCCGGACGACCTCACCGAAACCTCCAGCCACGACGCTGCCGCAATGATGTGGTCGCGCACCGACCTTACCCCAGCCGCAGTGGACGTAGCCGAACTGTACGACGGCTTCAGCATCCTCACCCTGTTGTGGCTCGAGGCTCTTGGCTTCTGCGGCAGAGGGGAAAGCGGCCCTTACGTGGAAGGGGGGCACCGTATTGCGCTAGACGGCGAACTGCCGCTCAATACCCACGGAGGCCAGTTGTCGGGCGGACGTCTGCACGGACTGGGATTTGCCCATGAAGCCTGCGTGCAACTATGGGGACGCGGTGGTGCAAGACAGGTGCAGCCCCAGCCACGCGTGGCGGTCGCAGCCGCAGGACTCGGCGTGGGCTTCACCGGATGCCTGCTGATTGTCCGCGACTAGCTGAACAACCATCCGCAAACACCGTCCAATTACAAGGATGCGAGACGTGCAAGATTACAGTTATCCAAAGATGTGCCATTTCGGGTATACGGTGCAGGACCTGACAATTCCCAGACTCATCACTGACCGCGCCGAGGCGTACGGCGACAAGGTCTTCCTCACCTGGCTCGAAGACGGCTCTGTTTATACATTTCGCGACATGCACGCCATCTCCGATCGGCTCGCACGCAGCCTGCAGGCCTACGGAGTGGGCCCGGGCACACACGTGGCCGTGATGATGGAAAACTGTCCGGAGCAGGCCCTCACCTATCTCGCACTCGGCAAGGTCGGTGCAGTGGCCGTGCCGGTGAACACCGCCGCGAAAGGCATGTTGCTGGGGCGCCTGCTGCGCCACGCCGACGTCACACACGCCATCGTCGAGGCCCAGTTCGTGTCGCGCTTCGAAGAGGCAGCGGCCGACATCGAAACCATTTGCACGGTTGTCGTCCTCGAGCAGGATGGTCAGGATGCACGATTCAGCGACGGCAGCCGATTCAATGCGGTGCCCTTCTCGTCTCTGCAGACCAGCCCGGAGGCATCCACCGACAAGCCTCTGCCCGTGGTCCGTTACAGCGACCTTGCCATGCTGAGCTACACCTCGGGCACCACCGGTCCTTCAAAGGCCAACATGTTTCACCAGGCCTCCGTGGTGCAGTTTGGCATGACCACGGCCGAGAGCTACTCGTATACATCCGACGACACGATTTACGTCTGCCTGCCGCTGAACCATGCCAACGCATATCTTTGCGCTTTCTGGGGCGCGTGGGTAGCAGGCGGCTCCGTCGCACTGGCACGGCGTTTCTCGGTATCCCGATTCTGGCACGACATCCGACGCTCGAAAGCCACAGGCACCAGCCTGCTTGGGTCCATGGTCAACATGATCTGGGCACTGCCGCCCACCGCCGAGGACGTCCGTCACAACTTGCGCTTCATCGTCCTGACGCCGATGCCGGCATTTGCCCGCGAATGGCGCGAGCGCTACCGGGTCGAGGTGACCACCAGCTACGGCCTTACCGATTACGTCCTGGCAACGATTTATGCGCCCGGCGACCGTCTCGACAAGCTGGGCTCGGCGGGCCGCCCCCGGCCGGGTGTCGAGATCCGTATTGCCGATGAGGCCGACAATTCGCTCCCGCCAGGCGAGGTTGGCGAAATCCTCTTGCGCAGCCGTAATGTCTGGAGTGGGTCCATGGGTTACTACAAAGACCCCCAGGCCACTCTGAATGCCGTCCGGAACATGTGGTGGCACACAGGCGACCGCGGCTATCTCGACGAGGACGGCTACCTCTATTTTGTGGATCGCAAGAAGGACGCGATCCGCCGGCGCGGAGAGAACATTTCTGCGTACGAGGTCGAGGCCATCATCGCCCGGCACCCGGCGGTCGCCGACCTGGCTGCCTATCCGGTACCCTCCGAACAGAGCGAAGACGAAATCGCCATATCGGTCGTGCTGCGTGAAGGTGAATCGCTCAGCGCGCGCGAGCTGATCGAGTTTTGCATTGCCAATATGGCACATTACATGGTGCCGCGTTACGTCCAGTTCGTGGCCGACCTGCCGCGCACACCAACCCAGAAAGTGCGGAAAGAGGAACTCAAGGTCGCAGCCCTGCAAAACCTCGCCGCGTTCTGGGATCGGGAACGCGAGGGTATTCAGGTCAAGCGCTGAAGCAGGAACGCACGCGTGGGCGGTCACCCGCCATATGGTGGAACCGCACTGCAAGCACCGCGCTCACCACACAACCCCGGGGCCAGGCGCTTGCTGTATTCCTGCGCGTTACCCGGCATCCTTTACCGCCTGGTAGCCAAGCTGACTTGAAAGAGCATCGGCCGTATCTTTCACTTCCTGCACGAGGCGCGTGAGGGCATCCCTGTCGCGGCCACCGGTGGGGATCACCATCGTGATCGCCCCCTGCAGATGACCTTCACGGTCGAACACTGGGGCCGATATGCCACCGAACCCGGGCAGCGTAGGAGAGGATTCACTGACCGCCAGGCCATCTTTACGCGTCATGGAGATGATGTTCTGCAGATCTTCTTCGCTGGGCGCCGTAACCGTAGCCGGGTCACGATACCCGTACACCTTCCCGAGCAGTGGCTTCCATGTGCTCTGGGGCAGATACGAAAGAAAAATCCTGCCGGTGGAAGTAGTTTCCAGACTGACGTGCGAACCGATGCGGATGTCATACACCACCGCCCGGTGCCCGTCCATTTTGGCGACAATAACCGGGCCGTTCACGTTCCAGGTAGCCAGCAGCACAGTTTCCCCGGTGCGCTCCGACAACTCACGCAAGGCACCGCGTGCCAGGCTGAGGAAATCCATACGGGCAAGTGCGGCAAAGCCAATGGCAGAAGCAACCGGCCCAAAGTCGTAGCGGCCGGTGTCCGGGTCCTGCCGGAGCAGCCCAACCCGCGTCAGGCTGACCAGGTACGCACGGACCATGCTGCGCGTCATTCCAGCAGCCGCAGCCAGGTCCACCGCGCGCATCGGGTGACGCGTTTCAGACAATGCCTGCAGCAACAATGCCGCTTTCTCGACCGACTTGATTCCTGCCGGGTCTTTCCCGGAGTCGTTTCTTGGTTGGGGTTCTGACTTCATCAGCTCTGAGCGCTTCCGGAAAACGTCACCGGATTATACGTACGGGCTCTCGTGGTTCAACCTGCAGCAGCTCTGCACCCGGTGAACTGAGTGTGACGGGAGCCTCCGCCCTCGATCATGGGCCGGATTGTTCGACACATGGTTCATGATCATGATACTAGATCATCAAACCGGCTCGATCGATGACTATGCCAGGTTCATGCAGGATGAAGAACAGTTCTGGAGCGGGGTCATTCGCCCGCTGAACCTTCAGCCGCATTGAACCACCCGCAGGCCACACGACCGCCACCCTGCCCCCATGAGCGCACAGGCTGCAACCGGCACCGTCGGGTGGCGGGGCCGGATGGGCGTGGCACCATTGCTTGCCGGGGTAGTGGGTTAGTGCCCCATCTACCCCCTGTTGGGTCCGATGAAGGACGACAAGGCTGGCGCTGCCTCAAATCACGCCACTCGCCCGCAGCCGCGCGATGTCCTCGCCCCGCCCAAGCTCGCGCAGTACCGCCTCCGTGTGTTCTCCCAAGGACGGAACCGGATCCATGCGGCATTCGTACTCGCCGTTCGTAGCTGGTGGCAGAAGCGCCTGCAGCTCCCCCGCCGGCGACTGTATCGACCGGAACCGGTTGCGGGCCACCAGTTGCGGGTGCGACCAGAGATCGTTGACCTGATTCAGCGCCGCGTTGGCAATCTGCGCCTTCTCGAGCCGGGCGATGACCTCCTCGGCCGACAGACTGGCGAAGGCCTGAAGGATGATCTGGCGTAGAACACCCCGGTTCTCCACCCGGTGCACGTTGGAGTTGAAGCGCGGGTCGTCTGCCAGCTGCGGCTGCTGCAGTACCTGTTCACAGAACACCTTCCATTCGCGTTCATTCTGCAAACCCATCATCACCACCCTGCCATCCCCCGCTTCGAACGGACCATACGGGTAGATGGTGGCATGCGCAGCGCCATTACGCCCCGGAGGCGTCTGGCCGTCGTACGCATAGTACATGGGAAAGCCCATCCACTCGGTCATCGCCTCGAGCATGGACACTTCCACGTGAGATCCCTTGCCCGTCCGGTTGCGCAACAGCAGCGCGCTGAGTATCCCGCTGTACGCGTACATGGCTGCACAGATGTCTGCAATCGAGATGCCTGCCTTGCAGGGCTCTTGCGGCGTACCGGTAATCGACAGGAACCCTGACTCGCTCTGGATCAGAAGATCGTAGGCCTTCTTGTCACGATAGGGTCCATCTTCTCCATAACCCGAGATATCGCAAACAATCAATCCCGGGTGCTGCTCGTGCAGTGCATCGAATCCCAGGCCCAGACGGCTGGAAGCGCCGGGCGCCAGGTTCTGCACGAGCACGTCTGCCCTGGCAACGAGCTCATGCAGGATCGCCAGGCCATCGGGATGCTTCAGATCGAGCGTGACGCTTTCCTTGGATCGGTTTGTCCAAACAAAGTGCGAAGCAAGGCCACGGGTACGCTGGTCATAGGCGCGCGCAAAATCTCCGCTGCCCGGGCGCTCGACCTTGATGACACGGGCACCAAGGTCGGCAAGCTGACGGGTACAGAACGGAGCGGCAATGGCGTGCTCCAGGGCTACGACGGTAACACCATTCAACGGGCGTATTTGCATGATAGGTAACTTCAGAGGGACGCAGTTCGCCGCCCCATGTGCAGGTCGCGAGAATTGCAGGTACTTCAAGATGTCACGTGTCGCCACCTCGAGCGTCCTCCACAGAACGGCACGGTGGACGAACGAATGACGACACGCTACGCATGCATGCAACCTGGAGGACAGGTTTCAGCAAATTGGCTGAGGAAAGGCCGCGATCAGCTCGGCTCAATGCCCAGCTGTCTGGTCATGTCGCGGTAGTACTTCCACGACTGGGAAAGATGCTTGTCCAGGGCCTCGCCAGTCAATGGATCCTCCGCATCCAGCTGTGCCGCAATGTTCTGCATCGCCTCTGACTCTTTCATGGTGCGAGACGCAAGTTGCGCAAACCGCTCCACGAGCTCGGGTGGAAGCCCTTTTGGTCCGACGAGCAGGGCCGACTCCAGCGCTCCACTGAAGATCGGATCGGTAAAGCCTTCTTCAGCCCACGTCGGTACGTCGGGGAATACCTTGGTGCGACGCGCGCCGGGAACGACCAGCGGAATCGCCTTGCCTTCGCGGATGGCAGGTGCCATGCTCAGGAGCGAGCCGGAAGCGATGTCGATATGCCCCGCATACAGATCTACCTGCATGGGCGCGCCGCCCTTGTAGTTGATGACGTTGAACTCCGCACCCTGGGTTTCCGCCAGATGCTGCAGCACCATCTGCCAGTTCGTACCGATTCCGAAGTTGCCCGCCGAGACGGGGTTCTTCTTCGCGTATTCGATGAGCTCCTTCACGTTCTTCACCGGCAGACCGTTGCGGACTGCCACGATCGAGCGACCCATGCTGAATGACGCAATCGGCGTGAAGTCGGTGTCTGGGTTCACCGGCGGATTCTTCAGCAGCACCGGTGCCTGCGCCATGTTGCTGTTCATGATGATCAGCAGCGTCGCCCCGTCGGGCGCAGCCTTGGCAACTTCGTTTGCAGCGCTCATCCCCAGCCCGCCGGGCTTGTTCTGTACCACAGCCGTCACGCCGGTTTCTCGCGACACGAAGTCGGCGAATGCACGGGCAACCTGGTCGACCGAGCCCCCTGGCGCCTGACTGACCACGATCTTGATGTTCTTGAGGTCCTTGATGTCTGCCGCCTGGACCACCCCGGCACCCAGTGCCGCGGCAACCCCCATCAGCAGGATCTGCCGGCGAACCGTTCCTCGTGCCACCTTACTTTTTTGGGCGTTCATACGCCTCCTCTGCCTTTTCAAAATTCCAACAACTCGGAAAGCGCCTGAATGGATGAATAACTCTCGATGTTCGTGATCGTCTGCACCAGCCTACTGAACGCTTGCGGCCCCATGATCGGCGCGACCAGGCTCTCGGCCTTCTGTTCCAGCCGCCGGCGCGTTACGTTGAGATCCAGCGATGGATCCACCACGTTCGCCCGCGCACGGTGTGCATCTCCCCGGCGGGTGATGATCGTGACCGTCGACTCGTGCGATCCCTCATCGGTGGGCTGCACCAGCTCGACACGTTGCGCGGCTGCACGGTAACGCGGGTCACGCGCATGCATATCGTGATACGTCGACGGATCCGACGTATCGACGCCGTCCAGCGCCATCACCGCGAGCTGCCTGATCGAGAACTTCAGGTCCAGTCCCGTCTCAGGCTCACGGATATCGCACACCTTCTTCTGCCGGTCGGAGATGCTGATCGTGATTCGCTCGACATCTTCCAAGGAAACGGGAGCCTGCGAACGTATCGCGTTGATGGCATCGATGGCCGGATGCGTGAAGTGGCACGCCGCGTGATACTTGAACAGCGCGTCCTCGATATGCATCCTGGATGCCTGATCCGGCGATGGGTAATCGATGTCCGGACTCTTTGAGTGCGTTTCGGCAAAGCCCTCGGAACACTCGATGATCCTCACTTCGCCGGTAAACCCATGCTGGGCCATTTGCGCCGACATGACCCCCGTCATGGCAGCCCGGCCGGCGTGCAGTGGCTTGGCCATGGTGCCAAACGATCCCTTCAGCCCGGCACTCTGGGTTGCAGCCAGCCCCAACGCGTTAGCCGTCAGGCGAGCGTCCAGACGCAGTATGCGCGCACAGGCCGCGGCCGAGCCGATCGTTCCCAAGGTACCCGTAGGATGGAAACCAAGCTCGTATTGCGTCTTGCCGACCACGCCGCCCACGTAACAGGCCGCCTCATACCCCGTGATGATGGCATCCAGCAGCGCCTCGCCGCCGATGCGCGCGGCCTCGCCCAGCGCGAACGCCGCGGAGATGATCGAACAGCCCGGATGCCCCGACATACGGATGACGGCATCGTCGTAGTCCAGGACATGCGCGGCCACGCCATTGATCAGCGCGGCGTCGGCAGCGCGCCCCCGCTTGCGCGACGCGACGATCGTGCTTTCCCCAGCGTCGGCGCCGTAGAGGTCGACCAGGATCCGCACCGCGGCTTCGTCGCGTGCTGCCACGGTGACCGCTGCCCAATCCAGCAGCGCATTCCTGGCAGCTTCGTATGCGGAAGCCGGATAGCTGCGGTCCGATCCGGACGAAATCCAGCGCGCCAGCCTGAGCGTCACGCCGTCCTGTTCACCTTCCGTTGGACTCAATTGGAACCCCCAATGTCTTCATCATTCTGAACCGCAACGCGCCACCGATTTCGCTGGGCCGCGCCCCGGTTTTACCCTGTCACCCATTGTGCCGCGCACGGTTTTCGCAGGTAAAGCGAGATTCCGCAAAACCAGCGTTCGACGCAGCTGAACGAAGAGTCGATGACAGGACAGGGCTCGAAGCATGGCTTGCGGCCGCGGTCCACGGGGGATGTCGCCTGTTGCCGGGACAGAATCAATGCGTTGCCACCGAGTCAGACCACGCAGCGTGGTCGGTGGGAGTCAGTCCGGACGCGCGTTGTTGTCTTGTGCCGATGCGAGAAAGGCTACCAGCTGGTCGCGAAAGTAACTCTCGCCCACGTGCTGGCGGCGGAAGCATATACGCAGGTTGCGAATGGACCAGGGATCAGACAGCCG
>ERZ777003.4695-NODE-4695-length-11160-cov-3.736155_pt1 | contig 11160 bp, 8 predicted proteins | sample MGYA00374956_ERZ777003 | MGnify/ENA primary metagenome ERZ777003 (study PRJEB29302, sample SAMN06268252) | bioreactor metagenome | isolation source: Joint BioEnergy Institute, California, USA | place: USA:Joint BioEnergy Institute, California, USA | collected... | reverse complement strand
CCCATGTGCTGCACCCCCTTCCGGCCGGCAAGCAGGAAGTCTCTGTAGATGGACGGCGCGTCGTTGTGCTGTTCGATCAGCTCGATCTGCACGTCACCCCAGTAGCCCATCGCCACTGAGGCATCGATGTGCGTCGGCTTTCCCCGATAGGTGACACCGCCGTAGTCGACGTGCTCGTACAGCACGAAGGGCCCCACCTTCATCACGCGCGTCCAGTGGTCGAGGGCGGCCTCGAGGTCGGGCACGACGAAAGCGTTCTGTCGCAGTGATGGAAAGCTTCTCTGCGTCACGCTACCTCCTCAGGCTCGCGAGCTTCACGACCCGGCACTTCGGAACCGGATGGCGATCCGCCTGAACCCAGCGCAGCAGCATGGTGCCCTGCGTGTGGCCGGCCGTGCAGAGGAAGTTCGGGCATCCCGGGTTCTCGGCCGCGATGACCACCGTCACCGATCCGTCGTCGTTGCGCTTCGCGTTGTGTGCGTTGACGTGCGCCGGCAGGTACCGGTAGTCCATGGACTCCATCCAGTAGTTGTCGACCTGCAGGTTCCAGTGCTTGCACTGCGGCACTTCCGTGTCGATGACGAGCGCCTCGTCGGGCTCGAGGCGCCAGAAGCCGTGCAGGTAATGGATGGCCGGGTCGCCGCCCGCCTTCTGGAACATCGCCTGGTCCCAGGGGAGGAGCTCGTTCGGGCGGCTCCGGAAGAGCTGCACCCAGTCCGCGAACGTGCGCGCCGTGCCCTTCACGAAGTTCGCGACCGCCATGAGGCGGCGGTCAATCACCTCGGCCGTGAGCGGCCGCGGCTCCTTCGGACGGTCGATGCACTCGATCGTGATCTGTGCCGGCTTCTCGCGGCTGCGATCGAGGAACGTCTGCCGCACGTTGACCGTGTTCGTCTGCTCGGTGATGCGTATCCAGTTGGGCCCCCGCTTCGTCGGACTCAGAATGATCTCGAAGCTGCCGTCCGGCTCGACCTTGAGATCCCTGCCATCGAGATGACCGGTTTCAGTCATCGTGCCGTCGATGGCGTAGCGGTTCGCGCGTGCGCTGAAGGAGATGTAGTGCACGGTGCCGCGGTTTCCGTAGATCCGGTACTCGCGACGCCCGTCGATGGTCGTGTTGAGATACAGGTTGTCCGGGTTGTCGCCGCCGATCTTGGCCGTCTCGTGACACGGCATGTAGAAGGCCGGAAAGTCGGGATCGGCGCACTCCAGCAGCATTTCGAGCGCGACGCGCGTGAGCCGCGTGAGATACCGCCAGCCCTCGGCCCGGTCGATCTCCGTGGCCGGCGTCTCCGGACGAAGGATGACCTGCCCTGCGGACTTCAGCGTGTCGCAGAAGTCCTCCCACGTCCGTCCCGTCAGGACCCGCTCGAGCGACTCGCTCATTCTGCTTCCTCCCCCTCGATGTGTGCGGGGCGTCCGCCCCGCACCGATCACAGCCCGTAGCCGCCCGCGACGGCGATGCGCTGGCCGGTCACGTAAGCGGCGCGGTTGGACGCGAGGAACACCGCGGCGTGACCGATCTCCTCGGGCTTGCCCCAGCGCTTGATGGCCAGGGTCTTCTGCACTTCCTGCACCCACTTCTCGTCGAAGACGCCCTGCTTCGTGAGCTCGAGGAACATGCCCGCCTCGATGACGCCGAGCAGAACCGAGTTCGCCCGGATGCCGTGACGACCTTCCTCGCGGGCGATGCCGGTGATGAGCGCTTCGATGGCCGCCTTCGGGGCGACGGACATGCCGTCCCGCTCCGGCCAGCTCAGATGACCCGCCGAGCCGAGGTGCACGTACGAGCCCCCACCCCAGGCTTTCATGCGCGGCAAGGTGGCCTGTACGACGTTGAAGAAGCCGTTGAGGTCCTGCTCGATGATCGTCCGCCACTGCTCGCGGGTCATCTCCGAGATGAGCACCTGCGTGGCGAGCGTGCCGGCACCCACGACCACCGTGTGCAGACGGCCGTGCTCGCGGGCCGCCGCTTCCACCACCGCGTCGACCTGCGCCGCATCGCCGATCGTGAGCTGGTGCACCGAAGCCTTGCGCCCGAGCGCCCGAATTTCGGCCGCGACTTTCTCGGCCGCCTCGGCTTTCCTGTGATAGGTCAGCGCGACGTCCGTCCCGGCACGCGCGAACTCACGGCAGACGGCCTGGCCGACGCCGCCGCTGCCACCGATGACGAGGACTGCGCCTTCTGGAAACAGTGCGTCACTCATTTCGGCAACCCCTTGGACAGCATGTCGATGAGACGCTTCTTCATCGGAATGACCCACTCCTCCTTGAGCTTCGGATCGAGCAGCCCCGCCTCCTCGAGCTCGTCGCAGAGCTTCATCTGATGGGCGATGTCGAAGAGGTCGTACTGCGCGGAGAACTTGCCCCCTCCGCCGTACGTGATGAACGACACGCCGTGGGTCTCGTAGTAGCTGCCGTCCGGACGCCGACCGGGACCGCGGTTGACCCAGCGGCTGATGATCTGGTCGCCGTTGATGGCCCAGCCGATGATCGGGAAGCTCCAGCCCTTCCAGCCCGAGCCGACGTCCATGTCGCGTCCGTAATGGGTGCGGCGGATTTCCTCACGCCCTCTGGCGACGACCATCATGGCCCCGCCGTACGGGCAGATATACACGCAGTCCTCGTGATAGAACTCGTCGGCGATCCACGACCACTTGTTCATCTGCTCGGCCTTCTTGAAGGCCTCGGCAAGGCCGCGGATGGCGGCTTCGACTTCTTCGCGCGGATAGGGCATGTCAATCTCCTCTGGCATTCGCGACCGGCATCGTGCCGGTCAGATCTCGCGTGCGATGCGGTTCGCGCTGCGCACGGCGCCCTCGATGTAACCGAGCTCGTTCGCGTCTCCGATGCAGTAGACCGCGTCGCAGACCTTTCGGAGGCTGTCTGCGAGCGTCCCGTCGGGCGTCGCACCTGCAGCGATGATGACGCTGTCGGCCCAACGGCTTTGTATCTGCGCCGACTTCGTGCGGTAGACGACGCGGTCGGGCTTGATCTCCAGCAGCTCGGCCGACGGAAGCAGCGTGACTCCGAGGCGCCTGAGCGTGTCCATGATCCGCCAGCGGCGCACGATCATGAGCTCCTTGCCGAAGCTCGGACCCGGCTCGATCACCGTCACTTTCCGGTGCCGCTCCGACAGGAACTCCGCGAGCTCCACCCCGACCAGCCCGCCGCCGTAGATCACGACGTTCCGGCCCAACGGCAGGTACAGCTCGCTCATGCGCCGGATGGTCGCGCTGCGGTCGAGCAGACCGAGCGCCTTGCCGGCGCGCAGCATGAAGCGGTCACGGGCACCGAGCTTCTGGCGGAGTGAAGGACCGAAGCGCCCCGTGACCATCTCGCGCATCTCGTCGCCACTGAAGACGTGCGGCAGGTGTACGCCAGGTATGTCGACGAGTCCGCGACGCGCCCCGGTGGCCATGATGATCACGTCCGGTCGCAACGCACGTGCGGTCTCGGCCGTGACGACGGATCCCAGGCGCACCTGCACGCCCAGTTCCCCGATCTGCCGGGCGAGATAATCGATGAGCCTGCCGTTCTCGGGGTACACGATCGACGAGAAGAAGACCGTTCCGCCGAGCCGCCCGGACGCCTCGTGCAGATGCACCTCGTGACCGCGCATCGCCGCGACACGAGCCGCTTCCATTCCGGCCGGTCCGCCGCCGACCACGAGCACGCGCTTGCGCTCGCGCGCCGGCTCGATCGGAGCGACGGACTCGAAGCCGGTCTGGGCGTTGACCGCGCAGCGCACGTGATTTCCGAAGAAGATCTGGCTGATGCAGGTATAGCAGTAGATGCAGGGGCGTACGAGGTCCGGCCGCCCTGCCGTGAGCTTGGCCGGCAGCTCGGGATCGGCGAGGAGCTTGCGCGCCATCGCTACGAAGTCGAGCTTCCCGTCGGCGATCAGACGATCGGCAATCTCGGGCTCGATCCGGCCGACGCTGATGACGGGTATCTGCACGGCTGCCTTGATCGCCGCGGCATTCGGTACGTACTTGCACGGCACGCAGACGGTGTGCGCTTCGGTGAAGCTGATGCCGCGGCTCGCATCCGCGTAGGCGCTCACGTGCACGGCATCGGCCCCCGCGGCCTCGGCGAGCTTAGCCGTCTCGATCGCATCGGCGAGCGTGATGCCGTCCGCTTTCAGATACTCCTCGGAGTCGAGCCGGAACCACACGGGGTAGTCCGCCCCGGCTGCGCGCTTGATCGCCCGGATGATGTCGAGCAGCAGGCGCGCCCGGTTCTCGAGCGTTCCGCCGTAGCAGTCGGTGCGGCGGTTGCTGGCCGGCGAGAGAAAGGAAGAAATGATGTAGCCGTGTCCGGCGTGGATCTCGACCGCATCGACGCCCGCCTCGCGCGCGCGCACGGCCGCCTTTGCGAACTGCTCGACGAGCCACTCGATGTCGGCCTCGTCCGCTTCCTTGTACTCGAACTTGATGCCCGGGGCGAAGATCGCCTCGAACATGTCCTTGTACTCCTGCGGCGTGAGATCGAGCGCCCAGTCGGGCTGCTTGTTCTCCGGCACCGAAGGCACGAGGAACGGGAAGCCGCGAAAAGGCTCGTTCACCGCGATGGCTCCGGCGTGCTGGAGCTGGAGCGCGATGCGGCAGCCGTGCCTGTGAACCGCGTCCACCACGCGACGCAGCGGGGCAATGAAGCGGTCCTCGGAAATCGCCACCTGGCGCGCGTTGCCGGAGCCGCGTGGCCAAGCGACTCCGACCGATCCCATCGTGACGAGCGCGGCGCCGCCTTTGGCGCGCGCCTCGTAGTACCTCAGGATCCGCTCGCCGCAGCTACCGTCTTCCTCGGCGAGATTCGAGCCCATCGGCGACATGAAGATGCGATTGCGCAGCTCGAGCGTGCCGATTCGTCCGGGCGCGAGCAGATGTCTGAAGTCGGACCGCATGGTGCTCCGGCTGCCGCTCTTCAGTCGATGATGGAGTACCCGCCGTCCACGACGAGCGTGTGGCCCGTCACGAACGAAGCGGCCGTCGAGCACAGAAACAGGATGGGCGCGGCGATCTCGGCCGGCTCCGCCCAGCGACCCATCGGCGTCTTGGAGTTCACCATCTCGCGAATGGCGGGATCCGAGGCGTACGGCGCTGTCATGGCGGTCGGGACCGAACCCGGCGCGACGGCGTTCACGCGGATCCCGTCCTTGGCCCACGCGGCCGCCAGCGTGCGGGTGAGCTGCACGATGGCCGCCTTGGCCGCGCCGTATGCCGGGAAGTACGGACTCCCGAAAAACGACATCATCGAGGCGAGGTTCACGACGCTGGCGCCGCCCGGCAGCCGGCTTTCGGCGAGCCTCGCATGCAGGCGCGTGCTGAGGTCGTAGACGGCCATCAGGTTGACCTGCACGCCCTCGGAAAAGCTCGCCTGCGGCATCGTGTTCCCGGCGTTGTTGACCAGGATGTCGACCCGTTCCAAGGAGTCGGCGAAGGCAGCAATGGACTCCGGGCGGGAAAGAATGAGCTGCCGGTAGACCGCTCCGTCGGGGATGCTCTCGTAGTCACTCGCCGACGCACGCGTTCCCGTCACCACCAGGTTCGCGCCGGCGGCAAGGAAGGCCTCCGCCGTCGCGCGGCCGATGCCGCTGGTGCCGCCCGTCACGATGACGTGTGCGCCACGGAAGTCGAATGTAGCAGCCCCCATGCCCCATTCCTCTTTACTGCTTCACTGCACCCGAAGCGCATGACGCGCCGCGATGTACCCGAACACCATGCATGGGCCGATCGTCGCGCCGGCCCCCGGATACTTCGAGCCCATGACGCAGGCAGCCGTGTTGCCGATGGCGTAAAGCCCCTCGATTACGGTGCCCGACTCGCTCAGCACCCGCGCCTTTTCGTCCGTGACCAGCCCTCCGTTCGTGCCGATGTCTCCCGGCCAGGTGACGACGGCATAGAACGGCGGACGCTCGATCGGCGCGAGGCAGGGATTCGGCTTGACCCGCTTGTCGGCGTAGTACCGGTCGTAGGCGCTGTCGCCGCGGCCGAAATCCAGGTCCTTGCCCGTACGCGCGAACTCGTTGTTTCGCCGCACGGTCTCGGCAAGGCCCTGCGGATCGATGCCGGCCTTGCGCGCCAGAGCCTCGATCGAGTCGGCCTTGAAGTACACCGTTCCTTCCCATTCCCGGGGCAGCTTCTCGTCCGGGAACACGCTGCTCGGTCCGAGGCAGCCCAGAGGGTATTTCCGGCGGAACTCGGCATCGAACACGATGAAGGAAGGAACGGAAGGCTCGGCACTGCCGCCGCGGTACATCGCGCGACCGGCCTCGAGATACGGGAGAGCTTCGTTGGTGAATCGCCGTCCCGCGCGGTCAACCATGATCAGCCCGGGCGAGGACCTCTCGGCGAAGAGCACCCAGGGACGATCGACACCCGGCGCGCGGATCACGGGAGCCCACCAGGCCTGGTGCATGCGAGCCGTGGCTGCGCCGATCTGCATACCGGCGCGGATGGCGTCGCCGGTGTTGCCGGTCTGGGAGCCGCTCCACTCCGCGGACGTCGGGTGCGGCAGATACCGCTCGCGCATCTGCGGATCGTGTTCGAAGCCGCCGGCACCCATGATTACGCCGGCGCGCGCCTCGACGGCGACGCGCTTGCCGGCGCGCTCGATCACGGCACCACGCACACGCCCATTCTCGACGATGAGCTCGCGCATCGGCGCATCCAGCCACAGCGGCACCTTGCGATCGTTCAGAGAGCATTTCAACCTCCCGATCAGCGCGTTTCCTCCGGTGAGGAATCGCGGCCGCGGGCCGCGCAGCCTGCCCGGCACGTCGAGCCAGTAACGCGCCATCATCTTCAGGACCGTAAGCTGCCAGCCGGGCGCCTGTGTGAGCAGCGCCGTGCCCTCGGCATTCGTGAAGGTGTAGCGTCCCATCACGACCAGAGCGTGATGCGGCGGCCGCAGCGTCTCGAAGTCCTTGCCGAGATGCCGGGCGTGGAACGGCACCGGCTCGTGAGTCCGGTAACCCTCGGGCTTGCCGCCGGGGAGCTCCGGATAGTAGTCGCAATATCCTCGTGCCTCGAATCGAACGCGCGAGTTGCCCTCGAGGAACTTCAGCATTCGCGGCCCTTCATCGACGAAGGCTTCGAGGATCGCGCGCGGAACTTCGTCGCCGACCGAGGCAAGCAGGTACTCGAGCGCCCGCTCGCGGCTGTCCGGGTACGGGGAAGCGTTGGTGTGATGGCTGTTCGGGATCCAGATGTTGCCGCCCGAGGTCGCCGAGGTGCCGCCGTACATCGACGTCTTTTCGACGACCAGCACTTCCGCCCCATGCAGGCGGGCCGTCAGCGCCGCGGCCAGAGCGCCCCCGCCGGAGCCAACCACGAGAATGTCGGTAGAGTGATCGAACTTCATGATGCGCGGAACGAAGCTGTGTCGGGACGCCAGTGCGGGCCAGCCGCCCGGCGTCGCAGCGCATCACCGGCAGGATTCGCAGGATACGAAAGCAGACCCATCGGCTTATCCCCAGCCCCCTTGCAGGCCGGGGGTAAGCCTAACCTCTGCCCCCCCGAGGTCAGCATCCCGCAAACGGATTACCCTGCCGGCCCGACCACCTAGCCCGCGGTCACGCCGGCGGTCGCGCCGCCGTCGACGCGAAGCTCCGCGCCGGTCATATAAGAAGAGTCGTCCGACGCCAGGAACAGCGCCGCGCGCGCAACTTCCTGGGGGTTGGCCCAGCGCCGCAGAGGGGCGCCAGGGAGCTCCTGCGCGACGAGCTTGTCCAGCTCCGTATGAAACGCTTCGGCGATGAGCGGCGTGGCCATGGCCCCCGGGCACAGGACATTGACGCGAATGCCATAGACCGCCAGCTCGATCGCCGCAGCCCGGGTCATGCCGACCACCGCGTGCTTACTCGCAGTGTAGTGCACGGCGTTCCCGACACCCTCGATGCCGGCGGTCGACGCGACGTTCACGATCGAGCCACCGCCCGCTTCGTGCATGGCGTCGATGCAGCTACGCATACCGAGGAAGACGCCGAGCTGATTGACGCGCACGGTGAGAAGGTACTCGTCCGTCGAGAGCTCTCTCATCGGCTTCGTGCGATAGATGCCCGCATTGTTGACGAGCACCGACAGCGAGCCGAAGCGGGCTCGTGCTGCGGCGACCGCCGCCGTCCAGTCCTCTTCTCTCGTGACGTCGAGATGCACGTACAGCGCGTGGTCTCCCAGCGCCTTCGCGAGCGACTGTCCCTCCTCGTCGCGGACGTCGCCCAGCACGACCCGCGCCCCTTCGGCGTGAAAGAGACGCGCAATGTCCGCTCCGAGTCCGCGTGCGGCACCGCTGATCAACGCAACTTTTCCGTCAAGACGGCTCATAGCGCACCCATGATTACAAGACTTGCAATACCCCCGGGGGTGTTCGGTTTCCACGGCAGCTTGGTGGACCGCTCCGCGCGATGGTGTCGTGCCGGCGACGATCACGATGCGACGTGAATCGTGACGACCCGCGGCTTCGGTTCGTTCCGTGACTGCCGCGACTTCGCGGCGGCGGGAAGCGTAGCGCCGCTGCCGGGGGCCCGGTCATCGTGCATATGGATTATTCCGCCCGCCCCGGGGCGGCCGCCCCGCTCCAACACCGGCGAGCCGCCCGCGCGGCTGACTTTTATCCATTTGGATTAAATTCGGGCCCACCCGCCACGCTAAGCTGCCGCCAACTCAGACCAGGCAGGAGATCATGCATGGCAGATGAAGCACAAGCCGCCGTGCCCGCGGCCGAGGCGAAGATTACGGAGGACGACGCTTTCATCGAGCGAATGCTCAAGGACGCGAGCATCCCCACCCTGATGGTGTCGCTCGTGCACATCACGGGCGATCTGGGGCTGATCCGCGGGCCGATCCGTCCGGCCAAGGCCAAGTTCAACGAGTACCAGGGCGGGCTCTCCGAAGAACAGCAGGCCCAGGTGCGCGCGCTTGCCCTCAAGGTGCTCGCCAGGTATCGCGACAGCGGATGCGTGCTGCCGCCGCCGCCTTCGCCGGAGGCGATCCAGGAGATGATGAACTTCCTGGTCGGCGACGAAGTGCCGGCCGAGTACGTGCCGATGATACTCGAGGAGCTCGCGCTGGACGGGCGCGACGCACGCGCCCCGGTCTGGAGCAAGCCCGTGCCGGCCGAAACGCGCGAGCGCTTTCAGGTCGCGATCATCGGGGCGGGCATGTCCGGACTCCTGCAGGCGTATCGCCTGAAGCAGGCCGGCATTCCCTTCGTCATCATCGAGAAGAACGACGAAGTCGGCGGCACCTGGCTCGAGAACTTCTATCCGGGCTGCCGTGTCGACGTCGCCAGCCACTTCTACTGCTTCTCGTTCGAGCCGTACAGCGACTGGAGCGAGCACTACGCGCGGCGCGACGAGCTGCTCGAGTACTTCCGCCGCTTCGCCGAGCGGCACGGCCTGCTCGAGCACATCCGCTTCGGCACCGAGGTCCTCACGGCGGAGTTCGACGAGAAGAACGTGCGCTGGAAGCTCACGCTGCGCGATCGCAACGGTAAGCAGGACACGCTGTACGTGAACGCGCTCGTGAGCGCGGTCGGACAGCTCAACCGGCCGCTGATTCCCGAGATTCCCGGCCAGAAGGAGTTCCGCGGGCCCGCGTTCCACACCGCCGCATGGCGCTCCGACGTACCGCTCGAGGGCAAGCGCATCGCGGTGGTCGGCACGGGCGCGAGCGCCTTCCAGGTGGTGCCGGAGCTCGCGAAGATCGCCAGCAAGCTCTACGTCTTCCAGCGCTCGGCGCCGTGGATGATGCCGAACCCCATCTATCACGAGCCCGTGAGCGAGGGGATGAAGTGGCTCATGCGGCACGTGCCCTATTACGGCCGCTGGTTCCGGTTCCTGCTCATGTGGCCGGGCACGGATGCGTCGTTTCCGCTGTTCCGCATCGATCCCAACTGGCCGCATCAGGACCGCTCGATCAGCAAGCTGAACGATGAATGGCGCCAGCAGCTCATCGAGTACATGAAGGCGCAGATCGGCGACGATCCGGAGCTGCTCGACAAGGTGACGCCGCGCTATCCCGTCGCCGGCAAGCGGATGCTCCAGGACAACGGCACGTGGCTGCGGACGCTCAAGCGCCCGAACGTCGAGCTCGTCACCGAAGGCGTGACGCGGCTCGACGCGAACGGCATCGTCGGAAAGGACCGCCACTATCCCGTGGACGTGATCATCTACGCCACGGGCTTCCAGGCGAACCGCTTCCTCTGGCCCATGGAAGTGATCGGCCGCGGCGGGGTGAAGCTCTCCGAGATGTGGGGCGAGGAGCCGCGCGCGTATCTCGGCATCACCGTGCCGGGCTTCCCGAATCTCTTCTGCCTCTACGGGCCCGGAACGAACCTTGCACACGCCGGCAGCATCATCTTCCACTCCGAGTGCCAGGTGCGTTACGTCACCGCGTGCATCCTGGCAATGATGGAGAACGGCTGGCGCGGCCTGGACTGCAAGCCCGAGGCGTACGAGGACTACGTCCGCCGCCTCGAAGCCGAGCTCGCCACGATGGTCTGGTCGCATCCTGCCGCGAATAGCTGGTATCGCAACCGCGCCGGCAAGGTGGTCAATACCTCGCCGTGGCGACTGGTCGATTACTGGAAGTGGACGCGCGAGGCGGACCTGGCGAACTACAGTGCCATCGCCTGACGATCGCGCACGGATGGAGGCGAATAGGCTCCGGTTCGCGCGGATGCCGGGCTTCGCAGCCTCCACCTGATGCTCGCGGACCATCCCGTCGCAGGGAAGCCCGGCGCCCGGGCACCGCACTTCGGCCGCGGTGCCCGGGCGTTTTCATTCATTTTCCGGGTACCATCCCGCGGTGAGGGTAGCCGGCAGAATACCTTGTCGGATGGAAAGAGACGTCGGCCACCGTCGGGGAACCCTGAGGAGGAGCAGCTCGCGTCATGATCGACCTGTACGGAATGAGCAGTCCGAACGTCCTCAAGATCACCATCATGCTTGAGGAATGCGAGCTGCCGTACCGCACGCGCCACGTGAACGTCTTCGCGGGCGAGCAGTTCGAGCCCGGGTTTCTGCGACTCAACCCGAACAACAAGGTCCCGGTGATCGTCGACCCGGAAGGTCCCGAGGGGCGACCGTTCGTCGTGTTCGAAAGCGGCGCGATCCTTCTGTATCTCGCCCGCAAGGCCGGACGGCTGCTGCCGGCG
>ERZ777003.4691-NODE-4691-length-11166-cov-5.076321_pt1 | contig 11166 bp, 6 predicted proteins | sample MGYA00374956_ERZ777003 | MGnify/ENA primary metagenome ERZ777003 (study PRJEB29302, sample SAMN06268252) | bioreactor metagenome | isolation source: Joint BioEnergy Institute, California, USA | place: USA:Joint BioEnergy Institute, California, USA | collected... | reverse complement strand
TGCGTTCGCCCCATAAATATGAATAAGGGAACTGGGGGATGTCGCTCATGTGAATGCCGCCGCACACGACGATGCCGCCTTTGCGAACGGCACGAAGGGCGGCCGGAACGAGGCTGCCGACGGGCGCGAAGATGATGGCGGCATCGAGCTCCTTGGGCGGTGGGCTCGTGCTGTCGCCGGCCCAAGTTGCACCGAGATCGAGCGCAAGCTTCTGCGCTGCGCTGTCGTCCTTTCGAGTGAACGCGTACACCTCGCGTCCCTGCCATCGCGCAACCTGCGTGACGATGTGGGCCGCAGCGCCGAACCCATAGATCCCGAGTCGCTTCGCATCCTGAGCCATGCGCAAGGAGCGATATCCGATCAAGCCTGCGCATAAGAGCGGTGCGGCGTGGACATCGTCGATGCCGGCGGGCAGCTCGAAGCAATAGCGGCTATCGGCCAGCATGTGCTCGGCATACCCGCCGTCGACCTGGTATCCCGTGAAGCGTGCAAGATCGCACAGGTTTTCGCGGCCGCAACGACAGTAGTCGCATTGGCCGCACGTGGTCGCAAGCCAGGGTACACCGACGCGTGTCCCGACGCGCCAGCGTGCTTCGGGACCGGCTTCGATCACTTCGCCGACGACCTCGTGACCCGGCACGATCGGCACGGAGATATTGGGCAGCTCGCCGTCGACGACATGCAAATCCGTGCGGCATACGGCGCAAGCGTGCACGCGCAACAGCACTTGCGAACCGCTAGGTGATTCGAGCTTTCGCACCTCGGACCGTAGCGGTTCGCCCGGCCGGTGGAGGCGCATGCACATCGAAGCTTCTATCATGGCTGGAGTAGGAAGACGGCCAACGGCAATTGAACGAGCTCGAACCCGAATTTCGCTGCCGTAGAAAACGCGTGCAAAGTACGCGAATCCCACATGCGAGGACGGCCTCGCGAGGCAATATAGTCTGCATGCCTATGGGCGCAATGACGATAAAGAAATTGGCGACGGCAGGATGGATCGCGGCCGTTGGGCTCGGGGTGTCTGCGACGGTTGCTGCGGAGGCCGAACGTGCGGAGCAGCTGACGCGCATCGCGCTCGATCTCGACGCAAACGCGGAGCGTGGCGCCAAGTTGTACCGCGCCCAGTGCGCCGGTTGTCACGGTTCTGCCGCGCAAGGCAATGCCAGGCGACTCATTCCCGCGCTCGCCAACCAACGCCGCGCTTACATCGTCAAGCAGCTCGCGGACTTCATCGAGGGCGATCGCATCGCTACGCAGATGCATGAGGTGGTTTCGCGCGGCGAGATCGACCAGCCGCAGGCGTGGGCGGACCTTGCGCTCTACTTGAACAATCTGCCTCCGCCCAAGCGTGCGCAAACGGGCGACGGTAAGTTTCTCGAGCTCGGCGAAGCCAGTTACGAGCAGTGGTGCAGCAGCTGTCACGAAGAGGATGGGCGCGGCGACGACGACGGGTTCGTGCCCTCCGTGCGCAATCAGCACTATCGCTATCTATTGAAAGAGACGCGCAATCTCGCCGCAGGGCATCGCTTCAACATCGATGAGGACCTGCGTCGCTTCTTGAACAGCTTGAAGCCCGACGAGCAGCAGGGAATCGCCGACTACATGTCGCGAATGCAAGGCCCGCTCAAGGACCGTGCGCGCATGAATACAGATGGCACCGTGAGCGATTAGCTATGAGCACCAGGATCAACACCATTCTCGTCATCGTCGATCCGACTGCGACCGAGCAGCCTGCCGTGCAAAAGGCGGCGCTGCTTGCGGAGAAGTTTCGCGCGCGTCTGGAGCTGTACGCCTGCGAAACGAAGGAGTCCCGCGCAGCCCGATACGCGGCGCACATTCAGCAAGGTGGAAGCACGGATTTCGTCGCGCACATTCGCGCAGTCATCGATGGAATTGCTGAACCGCTGCGGCAGCGAGGCCTCGATGTCACGACGGAAGTCGCATTCGGCGATCCGCTGTACGCGAAGCTCTTGGAGCGCACGAAGACCACGTGCGCCGACCTCGTCGTCAAGGACACGCATCACCATTCGATCCTGAAGCGCACACTGATCACGAATACGGACTGGCATTTGATTCGAGGCTGCCCCGTCCCTCTGCTTCTGACGAAACCGAAGACGTGGACAAGTGCGCCGGTGCTGGCTGCTGCCGTCGATCCAGGTCACGTCAACGACAAGCCGGTCGTGCTCGACAACCGCATCCTCGAATGGGCTGCGAGCTTCCGCGATCGCCTGCAAGGGTCGTTACGAGTGATTCACGCGTACCTGCCTGCGGTGCTGGTGGCGGAGGCGGTCAGCGGCATGCCGGCGATGATGAACGTGCTCACCCCGAAGATGATGGCGGAAGAGCAGCAGAGGGCGCTCGACCGCGTCGTCGAGCTCGTTTCCCCTTACAACGTTTCACTCGAGAGCGTCACGGTGGAAATGGGCGTCGCATCCGAGGTGTTGCCGCGTTTCGCGGAAGAGATCGGTGCGGACATTCTCGTGATGGGCGCAATCTCGCGTAGCGGTCTGCAGCGCATCTTTATCGGCAGCACGGCAGAACGCGTGCTGGAGCACGTACCCTGCGACGTGCTCGTCATCAAGCCGCCGGATTTTGCGGCGAACCTGCCGTTCTGACCATCCGATCCGCGGTTTGCATGGCCGCAAGGCATGCGGCCATGAATTTAGCCGCTGTGAGACGGAGCACGAGGCGTCGCCTTCCGCGCGCTTCCAGTCCAAACTTCTCATCACTGGCGGGCCGTAACGAACGATTTGTCGCACGATGAGCACTGCTGTCGCCGAAGAACGAGAATTCGAAGTCGAGCACTATCGGCAGCCGCCCGAGCAGGTGCTCGCGAAGCTTGCGACAGATCCGAAGAACGGCCTCGCCTCTGCTGAAGCCGCACGGCGACTCGAGCAGTACGGACGCAACGAGCTCGTCGGCGAACGTCCCGTGCCGGGATGGCGCAAGTTCCTGCGCCAGTTCGAAGATGTGCTCGTCATCCTCTTGATCGCGGCCACCGTCATCTCGGTCGGTATCTGGTTCATCGAGCGGGACACGGAGCTTCCCTATGACGCGATCGCAATCTTTGCCGTCGTCTTGCTCAACGCCGTCATGGGATACGTACAGCAGACGCGCGCCGAGCAGGCGGTCGCCGCATTGCGACGAATGTCTGCAGCGCAGGCGCGCGTCGTGCGCGATGGGACGCGAAGGACCATTCCAGCCAGCGAGCTCGTACCCGGCGATGTCATTGCGATCGAGGAGGGCGACACCATTCCGGCCGATGGACGCCTGATTCAAGCGACCGCACTGCAAGTCGCCGAGGCTGCGTTGACGGGCGAAAGCCTTCCGGTCGCGAAAGAGGTCGCACCGATTGCGGAGACGGTGCCGCTCGGCGATCAGGTCAACATGGTGTTCAGCGGCACGTCCGTCACGTATGGCCGCGGACTTGCGGTCGTCACGGCCACGGGCATGCAAACGCAGATGGGCCGGATCGCCGGGATGCTCGGCGAAGCGAAGGATGCGCCGACGCCGCTGCAATTGGAGCTCGCACGCCTCGGCCGGCTGTTGGGCGCAATCGTCATCGTCATCGCGATCGTGATGATCGCGACGATTCTGCTCGTCAACGGCGTCAGCGGCGTTGCCTCGTTGTTCGATGTGTTCATCCTGGGTGTGGCGCTCGCGGTCGCCGCGGTGCCGGAAGGCTTGCCTGCGGTCGTCACTGCAGTGTTGGCGCTCGGGGTGCAGCGAATGGCCAAGCGCAACGCGATCGTGCGTCAACTCTCGGCGGTGGAAACGCTCGGATCCGCGAACGTCATCGCTTCGGACAAGACCGGTACGCTCACCAAGAACGAAATGACGGTGCGGACCGTCGTCACCGCGAGCGGGCGTGTGAACTTCGCGGGCACGGGTTATGCGCCGCAAGGAGAGGTCGAGTGGTTGCCGCATGACCCTGGCGAGGACGGTCTGGCAGCGCTGCGCTTCGAAGTCGAGCGTGCGCTCTCGGTCGGCGATCGCGCCAACAACGCCGTTCTGGAAGAGCGCGACGGCCGTTGGCTCATTCACGGCGATCCGACAGAGGGCGCGCTGATCGTCGATGCCATCAAAGCCGGGCTCGAGGGCGCCGAGCTCGACTCGAGATTCGAGCGCATCGGCGAGGTGCCGTTCTCGTCCGACCGCAAGCTCATGACGACGATTCATACCGACGCGGAGCGGCAGGAGCGTCTGATCGCGTTCACGAAGGGCGCACCGGACGTCCTGCTCGCACGCTGCTCGCACTATCTTTGCGGCAATCAGGCGCTACCGCTCGACGACGAACGCCGCGCGCAGATTCGCGCGACGAACGAGCGGCTTGCCGGCGAAGCGCTGCGCACGCTCGGTGTGGCGTTTCGATCCCTGCCTCCGGATGCTCTCGAAGTCACGCACACGCACGAACAATTCGAATACGACCTCGTGTTCGCCGGGCTCATCGGCATGATGGACCCGCCCCGCGAGGAGGCGATGGCGTCCGTTGCCAGTGCGAGGAGAGCCGGCGTTCGTACGATCATGATCACCGGCGATCATCCAGTGACTGCCGCCGTGATCGCGCGCGAGCTCGGGATTGCGGACGAAGTGCATGCGCTGAGCGGCGCGGAGCTCGATGCGATGTCCGACGAAGAGCTGTCCCGCAAGGTGCTCGACACGAACGTCTATGCGCGAGTGAATCCGAGTCACAAGCTACGCATCGTGAAGGCGCTGAAAGACCACGGCGCGATCGTTGCGATGACAGGGGACGGCGTGAACGATGCACCGGCGCTCAAGGCAGCGGACATCGGCGTCGCGATGGGCATCACCGGAACGGACGTCGCCAAGCAGGCATCCGACATCGTGCTCGCCGACGACAATTTCGCCTCCATCGTTGCGGCCGTCGAAGAAGGTCGCGCGATCTTCTCCAACATTCGCAAGTTTCTGCGCTACCTGCTCTCGTCGAACATGGGCGAGGTGATGACGATGTTCTTCGGCGTGATGCTGGCAGGCGCAATCGGGCTGACGGCGGACGAAGACGGGCTCGTGCTGCCGCTGCTTGCAACGCAAATCCTCTGGATCAATCTCGTAACCGACGGTGCACCTGCGCTGGCGCTCGGCGTGGATCCCTCCGACCGCACTGCGATGGCACGCGGGCCGCGACCTCGCGGCGAAGGCGTGATTACGGGACGCATGTGGGCCGGGATCATCTTCGTCGGCACGATCATGGCAGCCGGAACGCTGTTCGTCCTGGATCTCAGCTTGCCTGGCGGATTCATCGAAGGTTCCGGAACGCTGGCGCACGCGCAGACGATGGCATTCACGACGCTCGTGTTCTTCCAGCTTTTCACGGTCTTCAACGCGCGGTCCGACGAGGAGAGCGCCTTCGTCGGTATGTTCGCCAACCGATGGTTGTGGGCCGCTGTGTGCTTGTCGTTGCTGTTGCAGATTGCGGTGATCTACGTCCCCTTCCTGCAGCGGGCGTTCTCGGCCGTTCCGCTCACGCTGACGGATTGGCTGATTTGCGCGGGCGTCGGGAGCACCGTGCTTTGGTTACGCGAGCTATCGAAGATTTTCGTGCGTGCTCGCGCCGTGTCCGGGTGATGCGATGAAATATCTGAACAGTAGCAGCGCGGTCATCGGTATCACCGCGATCAGTTTTGCGGTCACGCTCGCCGAAATTCCGCGGGAGGATTGGCTCACTCTTTCCGCGTTGAGCCTGGCGTCGGGTGTGGCGGCGCTCGCGCTGATGGGCGCAGCGGCGTTGCTTGGCGGGCGATTGAAGACCGTCGAATCGATATTCGGCGGACTCGACCGCGTCTACCTCGCGCACAAGTGGCTGGCCGTTTGGGCGCTCGTCTTTGCGAGCGTCCATTTCGCGTTCCCGGCGCTGCTCCAGCACTGGGAAACGGTGACGATCGTTACGCTGCCGCGCTTCTACATGCGCCTCGTGCGGCAACTGAGCTTGCTTGCGCTCGGCTTCATCGTTCTGCTCGCACTGAATCGAAAGATTCCGTATCACCGCTGGCGGTTGCTGCACAAGCTGTCGGGTCCGCTCTTTGCGATCGTCGTCCTGCACTGGCTGAGTTTTCGCAATCCGATCGAGCTTGCGAGCCCGGCCGGTGTGTGGCTCACGGCGATGGCCGTACTGGGACTTGCGGCGGCAGCGTACAAGCTGCTCTTGTATCGATTCGTGTCCACCCACGCGGAGTACCGAGTCGTTCAGACCAACCAGGGGCAGGGCGGGCTGCATCTCGAGCTCGCGCCGGTCGACCATCCCATCCCTTTCAAACCGGGACAGTTCGGTTTCATCTCGATCAAGGAGGACGGCTTGCGTGAGCCGCATCCGTTCACGATCGCCAGCGGCAGGAACGGACACGTCCATTTCGTCATTCGCGATCTCGGCGATTACACGCACAAGCTGACTCGCGAAACGACTGTCGGCATGCATGCCGACATCTACGCGCCTTTCGGACGCTTTCACCGGCCCGTCCACGGCGAGCGGGAAGTGTGGATTGCAGGTGGGGTCGGCATCTCGCCGTTCCTCGCCTGGCTGACTGCAGAGGACGCGGGAGATCTGTCGCGCGTCACGCTGTTCTATTTCTTCACGCCGGGACGTGAGTTCCCGAGCGCGGCTCGTGTTGGAGAGCTCGCCGAGCGTGCGAATGCGCAGTTCGTCCCGATCTCGTCAGGTCCGAGCACGCCTGGATTTTCCGAGCGGCTCGAGAGCATTGTGCGCGAAGTCGGGGCGCCGAACGTTCAAGTCGCCTTTTGCGGGCCGAAGGGATTGCTCGAGCACGTGCGCAAGGAGCTCCGCCGGCTCGGAGTTCCCGATTCGAATCTGCATTTCGAGTACTTCGAGTTCAGGTGAGCACCCGGAACAGGGCTTGACGCGCGCGCATTCCGTAGGACTCACGATGCGCTCGCCAAGGCATCCGCTTAGTGTGTCTGCTTGAATCTGGTGCTGTCGGCAATATTCAACCTGCCCACGCAAGAGTTCCGATGGAGTCGGCATGACGAGACCAGCACCGCAGATCGAACGCCGTGCGGATACGCCGCCGAATGCCCGCTCGCCGGGATCGGGGGACCGGCCGAAGGTCAACGCGGATTCGAATCGGCCGACGATGCCGCCGCGGAAAGTGTGGTTCACGTTCCTGGCCATTCTCGCGATCAATTACATCGTGATGCGGCTGCTGTTTCCGAGCCCGGATGCAGCCGTCACGATTCCGTATACGGTGTTCAAGCAGGAGGTCGCGCGCGGCAATGTCGAGGCCATCTACAGCAAAGGGGAGAGCATCGAGGGCCGTCTGCGCGAGGCCATCACGTGGCCGCCGCCCGAACACGCTGAAGAAGAACGCAACACGAATCCGCTGTTCCCGGGATTGTCGAGCGTTGCAGAGCCGCGAACGTCCGAAACCTTCACGACGACCCTGCCGGCGTTCGTCGATCCGGGACTGGAGCAATTCCTCATCGACCACAAGGTCGAGATCAGCGCAATTCCGATTCAGGCGGGCAGCGGGTGGATCACGCTGTTGTTCGGATTCGGCCCAGCGCTGCTCATCATCGCTTTCTATGTCTGGCTGTTCCGGCGGGCTGCCAAACAAGGCGGCGGCCTTGCCAGCACGATGATGGGTATCGGCAAGAGCAAGGCGCGCCGCTACGACCAGGATGCCGAAACGCGCGTGACGTTCGACGACGTCGCGGGTATCGACGAAGCCGAGAACGAGCTCGTCGAGATCGTCGATTTTCTGAAGAACCCGGAGAAGTACACGCGGCTTGGCGGAACCGCGCCCAAAGGCGTACTCCTCGTCGGTGCGCCGGGTACCGGCAAGACGTTGCTCGCGAAAGCAGTCGCGGGCGAAGCGGGCGTGCCGTTCTTCTCGATGAGCGCCGCCGAATTCGTCGAGATGATCGTGGGCGTCGGTGCCGCGCGTGTGCGCGATCTGTTCAGGGAAGCACGCAAGCATGCGCCGGCGATCATTTTCATCGACGAGATCGATTCGATCGGCCGTGCGCGCGGACCGGTTGCGATCGGCGGTGCGAGCGAGCAGGAGCAGACGCTCAATCAGATTCTCACGGAGATGGACGGCTTTTCGGGACGCGAGGGCGTGATCGTGCTCGCCGCGACGAACCAGCCGGATGTGCTCGACAAGGCATTGTTGCGTCCCGGGCGATTCGATCGGCGCGTCATCGTGAATCTCCCCGACAAGGCCGGTCGTGAAGCCATTTTGAAAGTACACACGCGCAAAGTGCCGCTCGCCTCCGATGTCGATTTGGGCGAGCTCGCTTCATCCACGCCAGGATTTTCCGGTGCGGACCTGAAGAACATGGTGAACGAGGCCGCGTTGCTTGCTGCACGGCGCGATCAAAAAGAAGTGCGTCAGAAGGACTTCCTGGATGCGCTGGAGAAGATCGTGTTGGGACCGGAGCGCCCGATCCTGCTGGGCGAGGAAGATCGCGAGCGCATCGCCTATCACGAAAGCGGTCATGCGATTCTCGGCCTCGTCGTTCCCGGTGCAGACCCGGTGCATCGGGTCTCGATCGTGCCGCGCGGCCAAGCGCTCGGTGTGACGTATCAGCGTCCGCAAACCGATCGCTACAACTATCCGGAAGCGTACTTGCGTGCGCGCATCGTCGGCATGCTGGGCGGGCGTGCAGCCGAGGAGATCGTGTACGGCACGCGCACCACCGGTGCTGAGAACGATATCGAGCAGGCGACGAACCTCGCACGCAACATGGTCACGCGATGGGGCATGAGCGACAAGCTCGGCATGGTGCAGCTTGCACCGCGCGAAAATCGCTTCCTCGGCAACGAGATCGGCGGTCAGAAACCGTTCAGCGAAGAGACGGCCCGGCTGATCGATGCCGAGGTCATGAAGATCATTCACGAGAGCTACGAGCAGGCGAAGAGCTTGCTCATCAAGCATCGCAAACAGCTCGATGCGCTCGTTCAGGCGCTGCTCCAACGCGAAACGCTCGACGAGCAGGAAATTCTAGAAGTGACAGGCCTGCCGCCGGCGCCGCAGTTGGAGAGCGGGAGGATTGCAGCAGCGGTCCATCACTAGGCGCCCGCGCCTGCGGGCGCGATTGAGAATTGAGAATTTGAGAATGGAGAATTGAGAATCAGGGAACGCCGACGCTGTCGCCTCCTACTCACCACTCACGACTCACTCCTTCCAAGAATCACGGATCACGAATCACGGCGAGTCACGAGTCACGAACGACGCCGCGGCACTCCCCAAACCCGATTCTCGCTCTCCCCGGCGCTTCTGCGTAGGCGACGAAGGAGACTTCGTCGCCGGCCTCGAGGAAGCTGCGTTGCTCCCCGTTCGGGAGTTGCACGGGCGAGCGGCCGCCTTGGGAAAGCTCGAGCAGGCATCCATAGCTCGATGGATCGGTGCCGGAGATCGTGCCTGTACCGAGCAGATCTCCTGCACGCAGATTGCAGCCGTTGCACGTGTGGTGTGCGACGAGCTGTGCGATCGTCCAATACAGAAACTGCATGTTTCCGCGGCTCAGGCGATATGCAGGCTGATTGGCCTCGCGCATGCGTTGCGTTCGCAGATACACCTCGAGCGTGATGTCGAACGTGCCCGCCGCCTGGTCGTGCTCGTCATATAGATAAGGTAACGGCTTGGGGTCGCCCTCCGGGCGCGCAGGTTGCGCGACGCGGTATGGCTCGAGTGCTTCCATCGTCACGATCCAGGGCGATATGGTCGTGAGGAAGTTCTTCGCGAGAAACGGACCGAGCGGCTGATACTCCCAAACCTGCACATCGCGCGCCGACCAATCGTTGAGTAAACACAGTCCGGCGATGTACTTGCCCGCATCTGCAATCGGAATCGGTTTGCCGCGCTCGTTCGCGCCTGCGATCCACACGCCGAGCTCGAGCTCGTAGTCGAGCCGCTGGCTCGCTCGGTACGCGGGCGCTGCGTCGTTCGGTCCCTTGATCTGTGCGTGCGGCCGAATCACTTCTGCGCCCGAGACTTCGATCGACGAGCTGCGGCCGTGATAACCGATCGGCACGTACTTGTAATTCGGCAGCAAGGGATTGTCCGGACGGAACTGTCGGCCGATGTTCTCCGCGTGATGAATGCCGGCATAGAAATCGGTGTAGTCGCCGATGTCGGCCGGCAATTGCATCGTGCACTCGCGTGCCGGAATCAGCGCCTCACGCACGGCAACTTCGTGCTTGCGCTCGGTGAGCACCGCGAAGACGGCTCTGCGTAAAGCGCGGCGCGGACCGGCGCCGAGCGACAAGAGGGCGTTCAATGTCGGCTGCGACATCGCTTGCGCCGCCCTCAGCGCATCGCCCGAAAGCAACGGCGAAAGTTTCGTCACATCGAGGATGTGCTCGCCGATCGCGATTCCGCCGCGGCTCGGCCCGTGGGCCGTCGAGAACACGCCGAGCGGCAGGTTCTGCAGCGGAAACTCCGGGTGATCGTTGGCGTCGGCGAGCCAGCTGCGGGCGCGAGGATCGTGGGTTTCGTCGAGCATCATCGCGGCAACCGTGCTTTCGGGAAATTCTTCCAACAGTCGTCGTAATCGCTTTGCAATTGCGGCGAGCTCATTGCGTACGCAGTCGGCCGCATGACCCAGCGGCTCTCGAACATGAAGGCAAGCGTGTTGTCGATCTTGTGCGGTTTGAGATCGGCTTCCATCGCCTTCATCGTCGACGTCACGTCAGGGCCGTGGCCGTTCATCTGATTGTGGAGCGATGCGCCGCCCGGCACGAAACCGCCGCCTTCCTTCGCATCGTAGATGCCGTGAATGAGCCCCATGAACTCGCTCATGACGTTGCGATGGAACCAGGGCGGACGGAACGTGTCCTCCGCGACCATCCACCGCGGCGGAAAGATGACGAAGTCGCAATTCGCAACGCCCGCGGTATCGCTCGGCGAGGACAGCACGGTGAAGATCGAGGGATCCGGATGATCGAAGCTCACGGTGCCGATCGTGTTGAAGCGACGTAGATCGTAGCGATAGGGCACGAGATTGCCGTGCCAGGCAACTACGTCGAAGGGGCTGTGATCGAGCTGCATCGACCACAACTGACCCTGGAATTTCTGGATCACTTCGAACGGCTCATCGATATCTTCGAACCAGGCGACGGGCGCTTCGAAGTCGCGCGGATTGGCCAGGCCGTTCGAGCCGATGGGGCCGAGCTCGGGCAGACGGAACGGC
>ERZ777003.4689-NODE-4689-length-11167-cov-12.320554_pt1 | contig 11167 bp, 6 predicted proteins | sample MGYA00374956_ERZ777003 | MGnify/ENA primary metagenome ERZ777003 (study PRJEB29302, sample SAMN06268252) | bioreactor metagenome | isolation source: Joint BioEnergy Institute, California, USA | place: USA:Joint BioEnergy Institute, California, USA | collected... | reverse complement strand
GACTCGTACGATCGAACGTCCCACGTCTTCTGAGGCACAGTAAGTCCTACCGGTAGGCCGGAATTCCGGTAACCTTTTCACCGATCACGAGCGTGTGTATGTGGTCAGTGCCCTCATATGTCTTCACTGTTTCCAGATTGCACATATGTCGCATGATCGGATACTCGTCCATGATCCCATTTGCACCGAGAAGGTCGCGGCTAAGTCGCGCGCATTCAAGCGCCATTGCCACATTGTTGCGCTTCAACATCGAGATGTGCGCGGGCTCCAGTTTCCCCTGGTCCTTGAGCCTTCCCGCATGCAGCGCCAGCAGCTGCGCCTTGGTGATCTCGGTGATCATCCACGCGAGCTTTTCCTGAACCAGTTGGTGGCTGGCAATTGGGCGGTCGTCAAACTGCTTTCGAGCAAGTGTATACTGCCGTGCCGTCTCATAGCAGTCCATCGCGGCGCCAATGACGCCCCAGCCAATGCCGTAACGTGCCTGGGAGAGGCAGCTTAGCGGTCCTTTAAGTCCTTTGATACCGGGCAGCACCGCGTCATCGGGAACGCGGCAGTCGGAAAAGGACAGGCTCGACGTTACGGATGCCCGCATCGACATCTTGCCGTGCAGATCGGACGTTGTATACCCGGGCGTGCCCTTCTCGACCAGAAATCCGCGAATTCCCTCGTCCGTGCGCGCCCATACGACAGCGACGTCAGCCATCGATCCGTTGGTAATCCAGGTCTTCTCGCCGTTCAGCACCCAATACTTGCCGTCTCGTCTGGCACTCGTCAGCATTCCGCCCGGATTGGATCCAAACTGGGGTTCCGTCAGCCCGAAGCAGCCGATCGCTTCGCCGGATTGAAGCCGCGGAAGCCAATATTCTTTCTGCGCCTCGCTTCCGTATTGCAGGATCGGATACATCACGAGGGAGCCCTGAACGGAAACAAAGCTGCGGATCCCTGAATCGGCACGCTCGAGCTCCTGCATGATGAGCCCGTACTCGACGTTGCTCATGCCTGCACAGCCGTAGCCTTCGAGATTCGCTCCGAGAAATCCCATCTCTGCAATGGGCTTGATGAGTTCGGTGGGGAACCGGCCGTCCCGATACGACTCCCTCACCACCGGCAGCACTTTCTCGTCGACAAACTGCCGAGCGCTTCGGAGCACCAGCATCTCCTGCTCGTTGAGCAGGGAATTGATGTGCATGTAGTCAACGCCGGAGAACATACTCTCATCGTATCGCCGCCCCGTGAGAGATTTCCGTCCGCATCGCCACTACCGAAATAGCTGCAAGCGGATATGGCATGCGTCTTCTCATCCTCTGGCTGTGCTGCGTCCTCTGTCTCCGGGCGCAATCACCACTTGACCAAGCCTACGATCATCTGAGGGCGAAGCGCTACGAGGCAGCGATTGAAAGCTTTCTGAAAGCCCTCGAAGAGGAAGCCCGCCCGGTCATACACAAGGAGCTGGCTTACACCTACCTCAAGATCGGTGAGACGGAGTCGGCCCGGGACCATCTGGAAAAGGCGGTTCAACTCGCGCCGGACGACCTGCACACGGCTCTCGAATACGCCTTTCTTTGCTACGAGACGAAAAAGCGGGCAGAAGCCAGGCGCATCTTTGACCGGGTTCGGAAAGAAGCAGAAGGCGAGCTTCGAGCTACGGCGGAGCGGGCGTTCCAGAACGTCGACCGTCCGTTGGCGGAAGGGATTGCCCGCTGGAGCAAGGCTGTCGAGCTGGAGCCGGGCAATTTCAGCGCGCACCGCGAACTCGCCGAACTGGCAGAGGAGCGCGGCGACCTGCCGCTGGCCGAGCGCCACTACGCGGAAGCCTGGCGGCTGCGGCCCGAGAAGCGGAGCCTGCTTGTCGACCTCGGGCGCGTTCGCCTCGCGCTTGGCAAACGTGAGGAAGGCCTCGCTGCCCTGCTCGCTGCTTCGCGAGGCCCCGAGTCGCACAGTGCGGAAGCGGCCCAGGCATTGCTCCCCGCTGACTACCCCTTCGTCTACCAGTTCCGGAACGCCATTGCACTGGATCCCTCAAACATCGGCCTTCGCCGAGAGCTGGCGTACCTTCACCTGGCGATGAACCAGCGCGAGGCCGCCGAGGAGGAGTTCGAACAGATCTTGAAACTGGCTCCAGACGATCTCTGGTCAGCCGCTCAGCTTGGTTTCCTCCGGCTTGCCAGATCGGACCGGGAAAACGCGATGCCTCTCCTCCAGCGAGTTCTGGAAGGGCCGGATGAGGAGCTGGCCGACCGGGTCCGCAAAATGCTCCAGCTGCCGCAAGCCCTGAACCGTCGCCCCGACGTTCCCAGGAAGCAGGTAGCCGAGGAAGCGCGTGACCTGGCAAAGCGCAGTCTCGAGGCTGGATATCTCAAGGACGCGGTGAAATACCTGACCATAGCCCACGAGACCGATCCGCTCGATTTCGACGTCATGCTGAAGCTCGGATGGACCCACAACATCCTGAAAGAGGATAGAAAGGCGCTGCGCTGGTTCAGCCTTGCTGCAAAGAGCCCGGAGCCAGCCATCGCGCAAGAGGCGATCCGGGCGTATAACAATCTCTCCCCCGAATTTGCGCGGGTTCGCTCCACCGTCTGGCTGTTCCCGATGTTCTCCAGCCGCTGGCACAACGTTTTCTCCTACAGCCAGGCCAAGACGGAACTCCGCATCGGCAATTTACCCGTACGGCCCTATTTCTCGACTCGATTCATCGGTGACGTGCGGGGAAGAATCACCAGCCCGAACCAGACCCAGGCGGTAGCTCCGCAGTATCTGTCGGAAAGCTCCATCATCTTTGCACTGGGCCTGAACACTGTTCCCAGACATGGCGTTACGCTTTGGGGGGAAGCGGGAGCAGCCGTCAGCTACCTGGGAAGGCGGCCTGACACCGGCCTGGTGAAGCCGGACTACCGTGCCGGCCTTTCGTTCGCTAAGGGCTTCGGGCAATTGCTCGGCTCAAGCAGAGGCGGGCCCTTTTTTGAAACGAATGAAGATGCCGTCTACATCAGCCGCTTCCAGAACAACCTGCTTTTGTATTCACAGAATCGGGCTGGCTGGACTTTGCCGGATTACGGCGGCTTACAGTTGCAACTCTATTGGAATCAGAACCTGACTGGCGATCGTAACCAGCAATATTGGGCGAACTTCATGGAGATGGGGCCGGGGTTCAAGCTGCGTCTGGAACCAATTTCTTCCTCGATGTTTCTGACTGCCAACCTGCTGTGGGGCCGGCACACGATCAACGAGGGCAATCCGCGGGGAAGGCATTTTACAGACTTGCGGGTGGGGATCTGGTATGCGCGCACTCGTTAGTGTGCTGCTCGTCGCGTTCCCGCTCGCCGCGCAGACGTTTACGTTTCACGTCGCGGGCGACGAGCCCGGTCCGTGGCCCGAGATTCTATCCTCGGTCGGCTTTGTCGCCGGGGTCAGCGGCAGCGCGGGCATTTTCGTCTTTCCAGCAGGCGCGGATGTCGACGCTCAGCTATGGCTTGCGCGAGCCGAACAGGGCGCTTTCCTGATCCTCGAAGGCGATTCGACCATAGCTCGCGCACTCGGCATCCAGCGCCAGGACCGGCAGATACCCACGCGTGGCGTCGTCGATATACATAATCCGCGAATGCCGATTGCCTGGGAGCGCGTTGTCGACACGCCGGTGTTTTCCCTGCCCGAATCCGCTCAACTGTTTTGCTTCGAGCGTTGGAAGAAGACGCCTCTGGTGGCGGGCTTCCGGCGCGGAGCGGGAGGTATTCTTTGGACAGCCATCTCACCCGGATCGAAAGGATACGAGAGGTTTCCCTACCTGCTGCACGCTCTGCGCGATCTCGGGGCTGATGCTCCGGTCCGGTCGTCGCGTCTGTGGGCGTTCTACGATCCCTCTTACCGTTCCCGAGCAGATCTCGATTGGATGGCGCGCCGCTGGCGGAAGACCGGCATTGCCGGCCTCCATGTCGCCGCCTGGCATTTCTTCGAGCCGGACCAGGAGCGCGACGCCCGGCTTCGTCAACTGATCGACGCCTGCCACCGCAACGCGATTTCCGTTTACGCCTGGCTTGAGTTACCGCACGTGAGTGATCAGTTCTGGGAGAAGCACCCCGAGTGGCGTGAGAAAACAGCGCTCGGCCAGGACGCCCACCTCGACTGGCGCCGCCTCATGAACCTTGCCAACCCGGACTGCCGTGCTGCGGTGGCTGCTGGCATTCGCGAGCTCATCAGCCGGTTCGATTGGGACGGGATCAACCTGGCCGAACTCTACTTTGAGTCGCTCCACGGCCACACCAACGCCGCCCGGTTCACTCCGATGAATGAAGACGTGCGGCGGGAGTTCCAGGGGTCGCACGGCTTCGATCCGCTGACACTGTTTCAATCCCCCGCCGACCCGAAAAAGCTACGGCTCTTCCTGGACTGGCGAGCGAATCTTGCAGCCCGGCTCCAGCGAGAGTGGCTCTCAGAGCTGGAAGCCCTGCGCAAGCAGAAGCGCCATCTGGATCTGGTGTTGACCCACGTCGACGACCGGTTCGACAGGTCGATGCGCGATAGTATCGGTGCGGACGCAGCCGCGCTTCTGCCTCACGTCGAGGCTAGCCGAGCGACCTTCCTGATTGAGGATCCCGCTACGGTCTGGCACCTCGGCCCCGAACGCTACACAGAAATCCGGCGACGCTACGAACCGCTCACGACTGCGCCCGGCCGGCTGGCCATCGACATTAATATCGTGGAGCGCTACCAGGACGTCTACCCGACCAAGCAACAAACCGGGACGGAACTCTTCCAACTGGTTCGCCGTGCCTCCGCCGCCTTCCCCCGAGTCGCTTTGTACTTCGAAGCCTCGATCCTGCCTGTTGACGTCCCCTTCCTCCCCTCGGCCGCCGCTGCCTTTCGACGGCTGGAGCGGGTTCGGGAGAAACTGGTGGTGGATTCGCCCCACGGCATCGGAGTTCGCTGGGCTACGCCAGCGCTGGTAAACGGGCGTCTTTGGCCGGTCTGGGATGGCGAGACCGTATGGGCGCCGCCGGGACCCGCCGTGATTGAGCCAGCCGAAACGATGCCGCCCATCCGGATTCTGGATTGCAACGCGGAACTCAAGGGCGCGAGTGTTCTAAAGCAAGGCGCTGAGTTCTTCTACGAAAGTCAAGGGAGAGCTTTTGTTGTGGTAGACACCCCCATCCGGGAGATCGAACTGGACGGTGAGGTTGCCCATCCGACGGTTATGGAACACCCTGGCGGTTACACCCTCGTCCTTCCGCCAGGGCAGCACGTCGTTACACTTCGGGCTGGTTCGGATCTGCCTTAGCGGTCGTACAGACGGACCTCTTCGCCGCTCCGTAAGCCGGCAAGGACCGCGATGTGAGTATTATTCCGGATACCCGTCTCAACCTCGCGCCGCTCGAAACCTTCGCCTTTCCTCACCAGGACGTACTTCTTGCCGTCCTCTTCGCGGATTGCATTGAGAGGGGCGATTACCGCATCGTTCACTTCACTGATAATGATCTCAGCAGACGCGGACAGATCGGGGATCAAGCGAGGATCTTGTCCTTCGATTTGGATGCGGACGGGAACGGTCCGGACGAAGTATTGCTCCCGCCGGCTGCCTGAGACAGCCAGAGCACCGATGCTGTAGACCTTTCCCTTGAGTTCCAACCCCGGGAAAGCATCCAGGAACACTCTGGCTTCCTGTCCAATCCGAAGCAGCGAGCTCTCAGCCTGATTCACGGTCGCTTCCACCTGCATGCTCTTGGGATCGACGATTTTCATCAGCGGCTGCCCGGGTCCGATCTGGTCACCTTCATCGATCTGAACGAGCTCTCCCGAGCGGACAATAGTACTCCTTACGGCGAGACCCGGCATTGGGGATCGAATGGTGAACTTCTCGAAGTCATAGACGTGCCGGTTCAGGTGCCGTACGTGGCGCTCACGCGTGAGGTCAAGGATCCGCAACTCCGCCGCCTGAGCCTTCTGCTTCTCCGCAACGTCGGCTTGCAGCTGCTTGTAGCGCGCTTCCGCCTCTTCGACCATCAGTTTGAGAAGCTCTTGGTCAATCGAAGCGCGGATTTCGGCAGCGCTATAGTCCAGTTTCGCTTTATCCAGTTCCGACTTCGCCACGCGGAGCGATTGCCGGAGGTTCTCCATCTCGAGTTCCTGCTCCGCCTTCCTTTTGCGTATGTCAAGCTCTGACTCGACAACAGTGGCCTTCACGTCGTCAATGTGGTCTTTCAGCGTCGTGGCGTCCAGCATCGCCACAACTTCCTTCGGCTGGACCCAGGCCCCGGCGGCAGCCAGCTTCTCGATGATCATCGGACGATTTGCCTCGGGTCCGCGGGATCTGGGACCCGTGATGTTGGCGAAATTGCGAGCGGCCGTCTGTCCCCCCACACGCAGCGTTGTCGCCAACGGACCCGTGGTGACTTTCGCGGTGCGGATGGCGGCCACCGGCGAGACCTTCGGTCCACTGGCCGGAGATAACAGCTTGTAGGCTGCAATCCCGATGACTGACAGAACCACCAGACCCAGGATCCACTTGCCGCGACTCGACTCCGGCCGCGGGGAAAGAGGGGCCTGCGCTGGCTGTTTGGGAGCCTCAATGGGGGAGGGAACAGGATTCGTGATCGCCGACATGATACTCGCTCGTCAGAAAGTTAACCCGCAACGGATCGCTGGCTGAGCTCGCCGCCTACAACGATTTTAGACGGACCGACGCTAGTAAAGGCGAGAATGTTCTCCTTAAGGTTACTGAAACTGAACACAGCCCTTGTCCTTCTGAGGTTTTTGCCGGCTGCGCTTCACCGCAACCCTAGCCAACCGGCCCAACGGCTCGCCTTTATGACGTATCTTATTACACAAAAGGCATTTCCAGGCACGCAATAACTTACGCGGCGGATGAGTCCGGGGCTGCCTCCCCTGGCAGGTTCCGTGGTTCGGGGGCAACCCCTTTTTGGAGGCGGAAGAGACTACTGTGCGTAACTGGTGCGCAACGAGCCACTTGCTCCGTTCGCCGAATGCACCAGCTGAGCCAGTTCCTGCGACAGCGTGTCGACGAATTTCAGCAATGAGACCAGCCGGAACCGTGACGGGGCTAACTCAATGGTAAGGTGCCCGTAGGTAATGCCTCCGGCCACGATATTCCGGGAGAAGATGGATCGGGGCGCGTTCGAGCCCTTCTTTACCCTCGCTTCCTGTTGAAATTCCTCAACCCGTCCGTTGGACGGATTCCGCAACGTAATGCACAAGCTCACAGCTCCCGTAATTTCAAGAGCCAGTGTCCCAGCCCGCTGCAAGACCTCGGCCAAGGAGCTCCCGGAGGCAGTGAGCTTCTTGATTTTCGACGCCAGCGCCGCCAGCGTCCGATCTGGATCACCGCTTTGGGCAAGCTCCAGGTGATCTATGGAAACACGAGTGGATCGCACCCTGATCTCCTTATGAATTCCAGACTTGAATTGGCAGATAGAGGGATTGGGTTTAGGCCGCCGCTTGGGACCAACAACAAAAGAGGCAGAGACCGGAGAGAAGATTGTGAAGTCCCTGCTTGTACTGCATACGAATTTGAGAATACGGAACGATCTGAAGGCTTGTCAAATGAAATAGCCGGCGGAGAGGGCCCCGCCGGCCGAATTTGTCGCCTATTAAAAGATCAGCTTCAAGGCAAACTGAATCGTCCGGGACCACTGCGATTCTGCAGTGACAGCTCCAAAGGCGCTGGACGTCGGCTCGGTATTCGGAGGCGAGAACTGAGCGTGATTGAAAGCGTTGATGAACTCAGTCCGGAACTGCAGTCTTAAGTTCTCCCGGAGTTGTGTGTTCTTGAACACCGAGAGGTCCCAGTTGTTGATGCCGTCTCCACGGATGCCGCTGAATCGAAGCGGCATGGTTCGCACGTTCGCCCCTAGCTGACGTGCTGGAAGGCGTTCGAACGCGTCCACGTTGAACCACCGGTCCACCGTACGCTCGCTCGCTGGAAGCGGGACGTCCTTGAGGTCGCCGCGGAGAATTGCATTGCCGAACCCCAAGGCCGGGCCACTTTGGTACTGGTAGATCGCCTGCACCTGCCAGCCGCCGAAGGCTGTGGCAGCCGCTCCGGAACTGAGGTACCGCTTTCCCCGGCCGACCGGCAGTTCCCACAAGCCGGTGACAACGACGCGGTGAGTGCGATCCTGATCGGAAATCGCGCGTGCCGGCTGGGTGTCGAACTGGTTCAAGTAACTTGTGGCCTCCATGAACTTGGACCAGGTCCAGGACAGGTTTACGGTGTAGTCGCGTGAGAAACGCTTTTCGACCCTCGTCTGCATCGAGTGGTACCACGAGTATCCGTTGTTGTCCCACATCAGGATCGACGTAAAGTGCGGGAACGGACGCAAGAGCTGAGACCGGGCGACGTTCGCGCCGGACAGATTGGTGCGCGGAAGAAGGGGGTAGAACGGATTCGGAACGTTCGTGCTCAGGAAGTCGATCGCCGCCTGGTCGCGCTCCGGCGATGTGCTGTAGTACTCACGCGGTACAGCGTTCAATTGCCGCTCTGTTCGCAGATTCGTGCCGCGATTTCCAACGTAGCCGACCTCGACAACCACATCCGACCCAATCTGCCGCTGCACGCTCAACTGCCAGCGTTGGACATACGGATTAAACAGCGACTGGTTGAAGAACCGGATGTCCTGGCCCACGAACGTGCTAAGCCCGCCCGCGGCGCCCAAACCGCGATCGATTCCTTGCGGAAACGGGTTGTCGAGGCGGGCAATAAACGTTTGCCCATTATCGGCGGACGGTACGAGAGTGGTCGCCCGGCTGAAACCAGATTGAATCACCTGCTGCCTTGACGTTCCGATCAGCTCGTTGAAGATCCCGTATCCGCCTCGAACGACAGTTTTATCGGTAACCTGATATGCGAAGCCGAAGCGCGGCATGAAGTTGTTCTTGTCGCTCTTCCATAGCTCGCGAGGGTTACCGGCGAAGGTCAGGCCTCCCAGGACTTTGAAATTTTCGGGGGCGATTTGCGGGATGGGATTGAGAGCATAATTTGCTCGCGCCGCGTCTTGAATCGGGTTCGGAGTGGTAGCATCGAACCCCTGCACGGAACGGTTATACCGCTCAGTCGGCGCAGTCTCCAGTTCATACCTCAGGCCGAGCGAGAGCGTCAGTTTACGGTTGACGCGCCAGTCGTCCTGGATGAACAGGGCGTGGCCGAGATTCTGCATCGCGTACGAGTCATTTCGGTCGATGAGACCCGCTGTCGGAAGGCCGAGGAGAAAGCTCGCCAGGGATTGACCGAGCGGTGCTGCAGGAGAGTTGTCGAGCGGACCCCGCGTCCAGTCCGTCCCAAAATCGATCCGTCCCGAGGACTGCCCGAGCGAGCGCGAATTCTCACGCCACACCCTCAAAGCATATCCATAGCGAAGGCTATGCGCGCCGACCAGATGCGTAACGTTGAAAGCCCCTTCGTGAGTGTCCGTTCCGCGGAAGCTCTTCGTGTGACTTCCGAGTTCCCCGTAACCCGCGACCCGAATATTCGGGAGCTTGAGCCCATCCGAGGCGGCCTCTCGAATCGCGCTCACGAAACTGCTCTGAAAACCCAGAGTCGTCAGATCCATGTCCTGATGGACCGGCGTGTTGCCCTCGAGGAAGCGAGTGTACCCGTAGCGAGTGTTCAAGACAATCGCCGAATTCAGAACGTAGACATCATCGAAAACGATTCCGCGATTGCGGCGCTGGAAATTGGAGCCGACTGCTCCGTTGAAGCGGACATCGTATAGCTGCTCCCGATCATTGAGATCGCCGCGCACAAAGATGCGGTGGTTATCCGAAAAGTTGTGGTCTACGCGAAACAGGTGGCTGCCGAACTCGTCCGACTCAGGCCCCGGAGTTGTCCAGTTGTTATTGCCGTCGATCGTACCGGCCTGGTTTGGCTGATCCCAAAACTGCGCGATCCTGCTTGCCACGGGATCGATACGGCTGGCCGGGATGATGTTGTTCGGGAACGGCTGTCGGCTGAACCGCCCGTTCGGCGCCGGGGTAATGGTCGCCGGGTCATAGATCTGATACTGTGGACCGATTGCCAGCAGGGATGAGAAATCTCCCTGCCTCTGAGCGGGAAGCGGAACGGCGGTGGTGTAGGTGCCTCGGGGGTCAGCGCTGTGAATCCCCTCGTAGACATACGTCCAAAACGTTCTGTTTCTCCCGTCGTAGACCTTCGGCAGGTACATGGGTCCCGTCCCGCTGACGCCCCAGCGATTCAGTCGAATCACCGGCTTTTCAAGCCCGGCGCGGTTGGAAAAGAAGCGGTTGGCATTCAGGACAGGATTTTGCAGGAAGTGGTAAGCGGTGCCGTGAAGCTGGTTGGTGCCAGACTTTATGCTCACGTTGATCGAAGCCCCAGTGGCAAAGCCCTGGCCTGCATCAAAGTTTGCCGTGGTGATGCGGAACTCCTGAACGACATCGGCAGGCGGTATATAGGCAACGGCCGTCCGCTGATTATTCGGGGCCCCATCCATGGTGAACTCCGTGTTCCCCGTCCGCGTTCCGTCAGTAGCAATCGACGACGGCGAGCCGACATCGAAAGGACGCGACCACCCGCCTGTTGAAAGATTCATGACGCCTGGCGCCAGCTGTGCCAGCATGATCGGATTGCCGTCCTTGAGAGGCAATTCGGCAATACGCTTCGACTCGATGATGTGCCCCATTGACGCACTCGCGGTCTCAAGCAGCGTCGCGGACGCGGTCACGTTGACCGTTTCGCTCACGGCGCCGAGCTCTAATTGCACGTTCACCGGAATTCTCTCGCTGACACGCAGTTCAATATTGGTACGCTCCACGCGCTTGAAGCCCGGATGCTCGACCCGAACGGTGTAGATACCCGGCAGGAGGAACGGTACGAGATACTCGCCGTTGTCGTTGCTGACAGCGGTGCCCGCGACACCAGAATTGACATTGATGACGCGGATGGTTGCACCCGGTACCCGAGCACCCGCACTGTCTGTGATCGTGCCCAGAATCTGCCCTCGGGTATCTTGACCGTAGACGGACAGGGCCAACGTCAAAAGAGCAATCAATAACCTGACCATTAAGCTTTCCCCCAAACCTCAGCAGGGGAATCTATCACACTGTCAGCGCTCTATCAATTGCTAAATGACATGTTGCCGTTTGAATGTGGTGATCGAACGTTCTTGGAGTGGCAAGTAACGAGAATCTGTTGCGGAGG
>ERZ777003.4687-NODE-4687-length-11168-cov-7.371997_pt1 | contig 11168 bp, 9 predicted proteins | sample MGYA00374956_ERZ777003 | MGnify/ENA primary metagenome ERZ777003 (study PRJEB29302, sample SAMN06268252) | bioreactor metagenome | isolation source: Joint BioEnergy Institute, California, USA | place: USA:Joint BioEnergy Institute, California, USA | collected... | reverse complement strand
GGAATGGATGATGCGATCCCGGTCGCGCTGGAATTCGCCGCGCAGCGCCGGTGCCGGTTCCGGAAATCGTCGTCCTCGCGTGCGCTCATCGAACGCTGAATACGGCGCGAGTGAATATGACATGACGCGTGCTCCGTGAAGTTCCGGAGTTTCAAGGACTCGAAGCCGCCTGCATGCGCGAGCCTTTCAGCTGAAATGAGCCTGCAGCGTATCGAGCAATGCCTGCCGCGGATAGTCGCTGACGACGTCTGCTCGCCCGAGCTTGCGCAGCAGCACGAGCCGTATCTGACCCTTCAGCACCTTCTTGTCCATCCCCATGAGCTCGTAGGCGCGGTCGACGCCGATGCGCGGTGCTTTTACAGGCAACTCGAAACGGCGCAGGAGCTCGACGGTGCGTTCCACGTCCGCGACCGTCAGCCAACCGAGCCGGGCAGACATGTCTGCGGCCATGACCGTGCCTGCAGCAACAGCTTCGCCGTGCAGCCATTCGCCGTAACCCGTTGCGGTCTCGATCGCATGCCCGAACGTGTGGCCGAGATTCAGGATCGCCCGCAAGCCTTGCTCGCGCTCGTCGGCGCCCACGACGGCCGCTTTGATTTCGCACGAGCGTTGCACGGCATGCACGATCGCATCCGGCTCGCGGGCGTTGAGGGCACCCGCATTGCGTTCGAGCCATTCGAGAAACTCGGCATCGTAGATCAGCCCGTACTTGGCGACCTCCGCAAGACCGGCGCGAAATTCCCGTTCCGGCAGCGTGGCAAGCGTATCGATATCGGCGATCACGGCCTTCGGCTGGTGAAACGCGCCGATCAGGTTCTTACCTTTCGGATGATTAACCCCCGTCTTGCCGCCGACCGAGGAATCGACTTGCGCAAGCAACGTCGTCGGGAGCTGGACGTAATCGATGCCGCGCTGATAGCAAGCAGCCGCAAAACCGGCCATATCCCCGACGACTCCGCCGCCGAGCGCCAGGACGGCCGCATCTCGGTTGAATCTGCCCTCGACTAGCGCGTCGAGTATCAGCGCAAGATTGTCGAGCGTTTTGTATTGCTCGCCATCGCGGAGCACGACGGAACCGACGCGGCGGGCGCCGAGCGCCTGGGTGAGCTGCGACAGATAGAGCGGCGCGATCGTTTCGTTCGTAACGACCAGCACGTCGCGCGCCCGAATGTGCGCATCCAAGACGCTTGCATCGGTCAGTAACCTCGAACCGATGACGATCGGGTAGCTGCGCTCGCCCAGCTCGATGCGGACTATGGCGGGTATCGAAGGGTCTGTCACGGACGTCTCCTGCCGCTCAGCCGCTGGGCGATTTCCTCTGCAACAGCACGCACGTGGCGCCCATCGGTCTCTACGGTGATCTCGGCGATGGATTCATATAGAGGCGCACGTTGTTCCATGAGCTCGCGCAGACGTCGGGCCGGGTCTTCAGTGTAGAGCAGAGGTCGCTGGCGTCCATGCTTCGTGCGCTCGAGCTGCTGCTCGACGCTCGTTTTCAGGTAGACGACGTGACCACGCGACGCAAGGTGCGCACGATTGTCGGGGTGCAGGATCGCGCCTCCGCCGGTGGCGACGACGACGCCGTCGAGCTGCGTGAGCGCGTCGATCACTTCGCGCTCCCGCTCGCGGAAACCGGCCTCGCCCTCGCGCTCGAAAATGTAGGGGATGTCGACGCCCGTACGGCGCTCCACCTCGGCGTCGCTGTCGTGAAACGTCAGACGCAGGAGCTTTGCAAGCTGACGGCCGACCGCGGTCTTACCGGAGCCCATCGGTCCGATCAAATAGACGTTCCGGTATTCGCTCATGCAAAAACAAACGCGGCCGCATTGCTGCGGCCGCGTATTGTCGGTCGATCGGCTGACCGGGGCAAATCCGCGCCGGCCGTCCGTTAGTAGAGGCTCGCGCCCTCCCGCAGGATTCGGGGCGTAACGAAAATCAGCAGCTCATCCTTGTTGTCGGTCTTCGTCGTCGACTTGAACAAGCGACCGAGGACCGGGACGTCGCCCAGGAGCGGCACCTTTTGTTCGCTCTCGCGGCGTTCCGTTTCGAGGATGCCGCCCAACACGACCGTTTGACCGTCGTTCACGAGCACCTGGGTGGTGATTTCGCGTGTGTCGATACTCGGGACGAAGCCGCCGGTCGCGCTCGCCACGAGCTGGCCGACGCTGTCCTTGGAAACCGTCAGATCGAGGATCACGCGATTGTCCGGCGTGATCTGCGGCGTGACTCGCAGGCTGAGCACTGCCTCCTTGAACTGCGTCGTCGTTGCGCCGCTGGACGAAGACTCCTGATACGGAATCTCGACACCTTGCTTGATCGTCGCTTCGCGCTGATTCGCAGTGATCACGCGCGGCGAGGAAATGATTTCACCCCGGCCTTCCGCCTGCGCTGCCGACAGCTCGAGATCGACCAGGTAGTCGGAATCGAGCAGCGTAAGCGCCAGACGACCCGCGGGATTGCTGACGGGCAGATTCACCATGTACCGAGTGTCGGGATCGCCCATCATGTATCCGCCGACGCGCGGACCGCCCGGATTCGGAGTCAGCGCAATTTCGTCGTCTTCGGTCACGTAGTTCGTGCCGCCAATGATTCCAGAGCCGTCGCTGCCGCCCTGGTGGAAGGTTGCAGTCGTGCCGAAACGAACGCCGAGCTCGCGGCTGAAGTCATCGTTCACGATCACGATGCGAGCTTCGATCATCACCTGGCGAACCGGGATGTCGAGCGTCGAGACCAGCCGCCGGATGTCGGCAAGCCGCTCGGCGGTGTCCTGCAACAACAGGGTGTTCGTACGCTCGTCGATTGCAACGCTGCCGCGCTCCGACAGGAGCGAGCCGCCCGAGCCGGACTTGATCAAAGCAGCCAGATCGCCCGCCTTCGCGTAATTGACTTGCAGGTACTCAGTGCGCAGCGGCGCGAGCTCCTGAACTTCCTTGCGAGCGGAGAGCAGTTCCTTCTCACGCGCGGCGATTTCGGCCGCAGGCGCGATGTACATGACGTTGCCTTCGTGACGCATGTCGAGTCCCTTCGTACGCATCACGATGTCGAGCGCCTGATCCCACGGTACGTTCTGCAAGCGCAGCGTTACGTTGCCGCTCACCGAATCGCTGATGACCATGTTCTGGCCCGCGGTATCCGCGAGCAACTGCAGCACCGCGCGCGTTTCGATGTCCTGGAAGTTGAGCGTGAGCCGCTCGCCGGTGTACTCCTTCTTGTCCTCGAGCCCCGGCGGAAGCTTCACGACCGGCTTGAATTCGATCGTGTAGACGTTGTCGGATTGGTATGCGAGATGCTCGTAGTCGCCCGTTGCATTCACGACGAGACGAGCGGAATCGCCGACGCGCATCACGTCGATCGAATTGACCGGCGTTGCGAAGTCGACGACATCGAGACGTTGAAGCAACTCGTCCGGCACCGAGGTTCTCGCGAAGTTCACGACGACGCGGCCGCCTTCCTGACGCAGGTCAGCAGGCACCTTGGCATCCGTCAGCTCCACGATCACACGGCCCGAGCCGTCGCTGCCGCGGCGGAAGTCGACATTGTTGATGGTGCGCGAGCCGGTAACTGGCGCTGCGGCACGAGTTGCCTGTGCCGCCGCCGCGGTCGGCGCAGCAGCAGCGCGCGAACCGCCTGCACCGAGGCTCACGACAATCGTGTTGCCCTGAACACGCGTCTCGTAGGCAACGAGGGTGTCCACGTTGAGCACGACGCGCGTACGACCATTCGCTTCGGCGACGTTGACCGTATCGAGCACACCTTGCTTCACGTCGATGCGGCGCGAAGTCATTGCCACGGACGTATCCGGCAGATCCAAGGCAATGCGAGCAGGGTTGTCCACCGTGAACGTCAGCGGTTGCGGGGCGGTATCGCTCAGACGCAGCGTCACTTCGACCCGATTGCCGGGAAGCGTGTTCGCCTGAACGCTCTCGAGTCGATTCGAGCCTTGTGCGTTCACGCCCTGAATGGAGAGGGCAAACAGCGCCAGACAGGCAGCAGTCATCCGCGACGCGAGCCGCAGCGTCTGCGTCAGCGCGCTCATAGATGCACCCGCTGAGGTTGCAAGATTGCGAGACAACATTCGGGATTCTCCCTGTCGATTATTCGTTCAATGCCAGCGCTGCAGGACGCTCGATATAGCCACCGAGCCCATCGGGAATGATTTCGATGATCGAGATCCTGGTGGGCGTGATGCTGACGATGCGGCCGTCGTTCTGTCCCATGTAGTTGCCAGGTAGGACACGGTGAACGAGGCCGTCTTTGCCTTGCACGAGACCATACAGACGACCGTTCATCTCCAATGTGCCGACCATGGTCATCGTGTCGATCGGAAACTGCTCGAGGAATTCGCGCGGCCGCTTCGTGTCGGGACGCACGGCGTTGGCCACGTCGCTGCGTGCCGGCGCGCTGGGCACGAAGGGCGAGCGCAGGTTCGATGCCGAGTAAATGAAAGTCTCGTTCGGCTTGATCTCGGGCAAGGGCTCGATCCGGTCGCCCGGACGGCTCTTGATCTCCTTGACCTTCTCCTGCAAGTCCTCGAGCCCCGAGGAGCACCCAACGAGCGCCAGGGCAAGTATCACAGCGACGAGCGATCTGCATTCGGTCATGGCGTTGATCCGTCAATTGGCGCGCTGCGAACGGCGATTCTGGTTCTGGCGAGCATTCTGACGAGTATTCGCAGCAGCAGCGGCTTGCTCCTCCTCGTCCAGATAGCGGTACGTCTTCGCGGTGACGTCGAGCTGGAGCACGTCGACCCCGCGTTCCTTCGAGGCCGGCGTGATCTCCACGTCATGCAGGGTCACGATTCGCGGAAGCGAAGCGACGCCGCTCACGAAAGCGCCGATTGCGTGGTAGCTGCCTATCAGGCGCATCTTGATCGGCAGCTCCGCATAGAAGTCCCTGATGACTTGCTGGCCGGGCTGAAACAGGCGTTGTTCGAGACCTGCGCCGGCGCCTTGCTGGGAAATGTCGGTCAACAAGTTCGGCACTTCGGTCTTGTTGGGAAGCTTGCGCAACATGGCCCCGAACGATTGCTCCATTTCCGCAAGCTGCGCCCGGTAGGCGTCGAGGTTTGCTGCCTTTCTTGCCTTCTGCTCGAGTTGGGAGAGCAGCTTCTGCTCCTCGCCGCGCACGCGATCCAGCTCGGGCTTGTTCGGCTTCCAGGCCCAGAGATACGCGATCAGGAAAGCGGCCACGACGAACACGACGCCGATCGTGCCCAGGCGGAACCCCAAGGGCCAACGCCCCGGGTCGTTGGGATCCAAGTCGCGCAGTTGCTCCAGAAAGTTGCTCATCGGGCGGCCACCTGCTCGTCAGAATTGCTCGGGAGCTGCGGATTCTCTTGAACGGCTTGCAGCGTGAACTCTGCGCCTCCGTCCGCCGAGCCTTTCGTCTCGAGGATGTCGAGCGACGGTTCGGCGAGCCACTCCGAAGCATCGATGTTGCGCATGTAGGAAGCGACGCGAGTGCTGGATTGCGCCACGCCCTTCAGCGTGAGCCTGCGATTCGTCTGCTTCACGCCGGTGAGATACACGCCGTCAGGCAGCGTCTTCACGAGTTGGTCGAAGACGTGCACGATCTCGGGCCGGCTGCGCTCGAGCTGCTCGATGACTTGAATGCGGGACTTCAGGCGATCTCTGCGCTGCTCGAGGTCGAGGATTTCGGCGATCTGCTTGTCCAGCTCCGCGATCTCGGCCTTCAAATAATCGTTGCGGCGATTCTGCGCTTCGATCATCGAGTTCATTTGCCAGCGCGTTGCAAGCGCAAGAAGGCCGGCAAACACGAGCGCTGCGAGGATGCCGACGACGAATTCCTGCCGGCGCTGTTTGCGCTGCTCTTCGCGCCAGGGAAGTAGATTGATTCTCGGCATATCAGTCGAAGCTCCTCAATGCCAACCCGCAGGCGGTCAGCAAGGCCGTTGCATCCTTCTTCACGGCTTGCGCCTTGGCCTTCTGACTGATCTTCATCTGGCCGAGCGGATCGCCGCGCACCGATTCGATGCCGACTCTGCTCTGAATCATCTCGGCGGCCCCGGCGATGTTTGCGCATCCGCCGCAGACGATGATCTGCTCCGGCTGCTCGCGTCCGGCACCCGAAGCCAGGAAGAACTGCAGCGATCGGCTCACCTGCTGACACATATCGTCGATGAAGGGACCGAGTACTTCGTTCTCGTAGTTGCTCGGCAAGCCGCCTTCCTTCTTCGCGCGGCCGGCTTCCTCCATGCTCAAGCCGTACGTGCGCATGATTTCTTCGGTGAGCTGCTGCCCGCCGAAGGCAAAGTCGCGCGTGTAGATGACCTTCAAGTCGCGCAGCACGCTGAACGTCGTGCTACTCGCGCCGAAATCGACGACCGCGATCACGCGGCCGAGCCCGCCGTCCGGCATTTGATGAGTCAACAGTCGACAGGCGTTCTCGAGCGCGAAGGCCTCGACGTCGACGATCTTCGCCGTGAGCCCGGCTGCCGCGCACGCGGCAACGCGCTGCTCGACGTTCTCGGAACGCGTCGCGACGAGCAGCACATCCAGCATTTCGGGGTCCTTCTCCGACGGGCCGATCACTTCGAAATCGAAGCTGACTTCTTCCATCGGGAAGGGGATGTACTGGTCGGCCTGCATCTCGACCTGCCCCTCGAGCTCGTTCTCGCTCAAGTTACGGGGCATTTGGATGATCTTCGTGATCGCCGCATCGCCGCTGATGGCGACGGCGGCTTCCTTGGCGCGGGCGCCAGCGCGCTTTACGGCACGCTTGATGGCCTCGCCGACGGCATTCGCATCGACGATGGCCTTCTCGTTGATCGAATTCGGAGGTGTCGGTTCGGCGGCGTAGGCTTCGACACGATATTGGCCACCACTCATGCTCAACTCGATCAGCTTGACCGAGGAGGTAGTGATGTCCAATCCGAGAAGCGGCCTGGCTTTGGGAGTGAAGAGCACGCTAGTTCCCTATATTGATCAGACACTTAGGTGACGATCGGAGATCCGACACGAAACACGGATCGCAAGCATATACAGACGCGATTTAAGTTGAATGTGAGAGGCCTCACGAAATACCATCGAAGCTGCTTCGGAAGATCGCCCGCCGCTTCGCACCAGGTGTCTGCCAACCGGCAATTGCTTTTCTGGACAATCACTTAGCACCCAAGAAGCGTGCGTAACCTGCCGGCTTCGTGGCGAGCTGCGTAACGGCCGGCAGTGATCAAATCCCGGTACCATGACCCAGGCGATGTCTGTGTTTCGGCCCGCCCCCGAACGACTGCCGCGCATGACGCTCACCTCGTCGGCGGTGAGCTTGTCAGTGAGTTTGATACTTACTATTGCATAGCCGATTTTTGCGAAGCAAGGACTTACGTCCCTTTGTTCTCATGCGACGTTATCTATCCTCACCTTTACGCCTGGCGACTGCGGTCCTTGTTGCTGTCGTAGGCTCCGTCGCGCTCGCCTTGTTGGGCGCATACCAATATTTGAAGCCGGCGCTCCCCGACGTCGCCGCGATTCGCGACATTCAGTTGCAAGTTCCGATGCGGGTGTACAGCCGCGACGGCCGCCTCATCGATCAATTCGGTGAGCAACGGCGCATCCCGCTGTCGTTCGAGCAGATTCCCGGTCAACTCGTGAACGCGGTGTTGGCCGCCGAAGACGACAGCTTTTTCGAGCACAGCGGCATCGATTATCCGGGATTGCTCCGCGCGACGGTTCGACACTTGATGTCGGGCGAGAAGAGCGAGGGCGGCAGCACGATCACGATGCAGCTCACGCGCGGCATTTTCTTGAGCCCTGAGAAGAGCTACCGCCGCAAGCTCCTCGAAATCTTCCTGACGCTGCGCATCGAGCAGCAGCTCACCAAGCAGGAGATCCTCACGCTCTATCTCAACAAGATGTTTCTCGGTCAACGCGCGTACGGCGTCGGTGCCGCGGCCGAGGTGTATTTCGGCAAGACTGTCGATCAACTCACGCTGCCCGAGATCGCGCTCATCGCGGGTACGTTTCGTTTACCGTCGCGCGACAATCCGGTCGCAAATCCGGAATTTGCGAAGCGCCGGCGCGCGTACGTGCTGCGCCGGATGCGCGAAAAAGAATTCATCACCGACTCCGAGTACACCGCTGCATTGGATGCGCCCGTCGAATCGAAGCTGCACGGCTATGCGGTGGAAGTCGAGGCTCCGTACGTCGCCGAAATGGTGCGCGCAGAGCTGTTCAATCGCTTCGGCACCGAGGCATACACCGCGGGTTACAACGTGATCACGACGATCGACAGCCGCTTGCAGAAGGCGGCGAATCGAGCCGTGCGCGCAGGCTTGCTGGAGTACGATCAACGCCACGGTTACAGGGGCCCTGCCGGGCGCATCGCGCTGAACGACAACGCTCGCGAAAGCGAGTGGGCCGAGCTGCTGAAGGATTTTCCGTCGCGCGGCGGTCTCGAGCCGGCTGTGATTCTTTCGGTGGACGAGCGCAGCGCCGTCGCTTGGTCGCGCCGCGAAGGGCGCATCAATCTCGGCTGGTCGGCATTGTCCTGGGCGCGTCCGCCGCTTGCGGACGGCACTCTCGGACCTCCGCTGCAACGTGCCTCGGACGTCGTCGCACGCGGCGATGTCGTCTACGTCGCTCAGGAAACTTCGGGCGCGTGGCGCATGGTGCAGATTCCCGAAGCGCAGGCAGCATTCGTAGCGTTGGATCCGCGGGATGGCGCCATCAGTGCGCTCGTCGGCGGTTTCGACTATTTCGCGAGCGCTTTCAACCGCGCGGTTCAAGCGAAGCGCCAGCCGGGATCGGCGTTCAAACCCTTCTTGTATTCGGCAGCGCTCGATCGAGGCTTCACGGCTGCGAGCATGATCAACGATGCGCCTTGGGTCATCGACGATCCGAGCCTCGAGGCGACGTGGCGGCCGCAAAACGATTCTCGCGAATTCCGCGGACCGATGCGCTTGCGCGAAGCGCTCGTACGCTCGCGCAATCTCGTTTCCATTCGTGTGATGCACGCGCTCGGGCCGGCGTACGCAACGAAATACATCTCGCGTTTCGGCTTCGCCGAAGACTCGCTGCCGCGCAATCTCACGCTTGCGCTCGGTACCGCTCAAGTGTCTCCGCTCGAAATGGCGCGCGGCTACGCCGTCTTCGCCAACGGCGGCTACCGCGTCGACCCGTATTTCATCGAGCGCATTCACGCCTCGGACGGTTCGGTTGTGTTCGAAGCGACGCCTCGCTTCGTGTGCGAACGCTGCCTCGAGCAGAAGCTGGGGTTCGCTGCCGGCGAAGGTGCACCCCCGGAAGCCGTGCTGCAAAGCCGCTCAACCGACGAGTCTCGTTGGGGAGGGCTCAACTATCTCGATGAGGCGATGTTTGCGCCGCAGGTGATCTCGCCGCAAAACAGCTACGTGATGACTGACATGATGGCCGATGTCGTGCGTCGCGGCACGGGTGCGCGCGCCATGCAATTGCGACGCAACGACCTGGCCGGCAAGACCGGTACGACGAACGACGGACGCGACGCCTGGTTCTGCGGCTTCAATGCTTCCCTCGTCGGCGCCGCATGGGTGGGATTCGACCAGGAACGCCCGCTCGGTCGCGGCGAGCAAGGGAGCCGCACCGCCTTGCCGATCTGGATCTATTTCATGGCCGAAGCGTTGCAGGGAACCCCGGAGCATCGGCTACCACCGCCGCCAGGCTTGGTCACGATGCGCATTTCTGCAGAAACGGGACGTGTCGCGCGTCCGGACGATGAGAACGCCATGTTCGAAACGTTCATCGAAGGTCACCTGCCGCCTGCGGCTGAAGAGATCGTTCCGGGCGACCCGGTCGAGGGTACACAAGCCGAACAGTCGTCGAGCGAAGAGCCGCTGTTCTGACAGAATCGGCTACACTTCTACTCACTTATTCGACGCACAAAGGAGCACGCCTTCCAAACACATTCCTGAAGCATCGGTGCTTTCCTCCAACAGTTCGGCCCGTCAACGAGGGGCGGCATGAGTAAACGAACGAATTCGCGCGCCGACAATTTGCGGCGTGCACTCGCGCAGGAAGCGGCGCGCATCATGTCCGAACAGGGAATCGACGATTACGGCCTGGCGAAGCGCAAGGCGGCCGAACGGTTCGGTGCGACGGATTTGGCGGTTCTCCCGAAGAACACGGAGATCGAAGCGGCGCGCGCCGATCACCAGCGTCTATTCCATGCCGATACGCACTCCTCCACATTGGAGGAGCTACGCAAGACGGCGTTACGCGCAATGCGGCTGCTGGAACGCTTTCAGCCGCGCTTGGTCGGTCCGGTGTTGAGCGGCACCGCCTCCGCTCATTCCGAAGTCAGCCTTCATGTCTTCGCAGACAGTCCCGAAGCGGTTGCGCTGCATCTCATGGACAATGGCATTCCCCATCGCATCGTCGAGCGAAGGCTGCGTTACGAGCCCGACCGATTGGTGGCTTATCCGGTCGTACGTTTCGTTGCCGGTCATCGTGAGATCGAAGCCGTCGTGTTTCCGGTCAACGGTATTCGCCAAGCACCAGCAAGCCCCGTCGATGGTCGCCCGATGCGGCGCGCGAGCATCGACGAGCTCGAAGCGATGTTGATGGAGGCGGCGGAGCCGAAGGTGAGCAGCCGCTACTAAAGGCTGTAGTCCACTTTAGGCTGTAGGAGACGCGCAGCAGTGCTGCGCAGTTTCCAACCGTTGCCCGTAGTCCGTGGCCCGCAGCCCAGCGGTCAGCCGCGCTTGGAAATCTCGACGTAATCCCGCCGCGCCGGACCGGTGTAGAGCTGGCGCGGACGTCCGATCTTCATTGCGGGGTCCGAGATCATTTCCTGCCAGTGCGCGACCCAGCCGACCGTACGCGCAATCGCGAACATCACCGTGAACATCGACGTCGGAATGCCGATCGCGCTGTAGATGATGCCCGAATAGAAGTCGACGTTCGGATAGAGCTTGCGTTCGACGAAGTACTCGTCCTTGAGCGCAATCTCTTCGAGGCGCAGCGCGAGCTCGAACAGCGGATTGTCGGACTTGCCGAGCTTCGCGAGCACTTTGTGGCACATCGCGCGGATGATGGTCGCCCGCGGATCGAAGTTCTTGTACACGCGGTGACCGAAGCCCATCAGTCGGAAGTTGTCGTTCTTGTCCTTGGCCTTCGCGAGATACTTCGGCACGTTGTCGACCGTGCCGATCTGCTCGAGCATGTTGAGCACGGCTT
>ERZ777003.4685-NODE-4685-length-11172-cov-4.630296_pt1 | contig 11172 bp, 11 predicted proteins | sample MGYA00374956_ERZ777003 | MGnify/ENA primary metagenome ERZ777003 (study PRJEB29302, sample SAMN06268252) | bioreactor metagenome | isolation source: Joint BioEnergy Institute, California, USA | place: USA:Joint BioEnergy Institute, California, USA | collected... | reverse complement strand
CACATGCGCGACGCCGGCGCCGACGGCGGCGACATGGCCGACCCCCTCGTGCCCCGGAATGAACGGCAGCGTCGGCTTCACCGGCCAGTCGCCGTCCGCGGCATGGAGATCGGTGTGGCATACGCCGCAGGCGACGATCTTCACCAGCACCTGTCCCGGTCCGACCTCGGGAACGGGAACCTCCCCCAGGTCAAGCGGTTGACCGAACACCCTGACCACGGCCGCCTTCATCGATCTTGCCATCGCGAGGCTCTCCTTGCTGCTGTTGCAGGGCGCGCCGGGGCCGCGCAGGGTGCCGGCGTCGTTCAGGGTCGGCGGGTCATTGCCGGCAGGGGCACCCGGTCATGCCGGCTTGGCCACGGCACCGCTTATCCGCTAATGCTCGCACAGCAACAGGGAGGAGTCGATGGCGGGGAGCGTCAACAAGGTCATCCTGGTCGGCAACCTGGGGCGCGACCCGGAAATCCGCAGCCTGCAGAACGGCGGCAAGGTCGCCAACCTCAGCGTCGCCACGTCGGAGCGCTGGCGCGACCGCGCGTCGGGCGAGATGCAGGAGCGCACCGAGTGGCACCGGGTGGTCATCTTCAACGAGCGCCTGGTCGAGGTGGCGGAGAAGTACCTGCGCAAGGGCTCCAAGGTCTACGTCGAGGGGCAGCTGCAGACCCGCAAGTGGCAGGACCAGTCGGGGCAGGACCGCTATTCGACCGAGGTCGTGCTCCAGCGCTTCCGCGGCGAGCTCACCATGCTCGACGGGCGCGGCGAGGGCGGCGGGGACTATGGCGGCGAGGGCGGGAGCTACGGCGGCGGCTATGGCGGCGACGGCGAGGATGCCGGCCGCGGGCCGTCGGGCGGCGGCGGACGGGTTCCCGACGACCTCGACGACGACATCCCCTTCTGATCCGGACGCCCTACATCAGGCGGGACAGACCGCGGTGGCGTTGTTCGCATCTGCGGCATGTGTTACTGTTGCGTTGCAACAATGGCAGCGCCGCCGGCCGTTCCACGGGCTGCGCGGCGCTGGCGGCATTCCGGACGGCAGGGGCGCGGGGGCGTGCGCGGGCCGGCCGGTTGGCGGCCCATCCCCTGGGCCGGCAAAGACAAGCAGGACTCCCGGCCCGGCGGGCCAAGCTAGCGAGTAGAGCGATCCATTGACCGATCCCGAATCCCCGAATCGCGACGGCGAGACGGTCTCCATCGTCCACGAGATGGAGCGGTCCTACCTGGACTACGCGATGAGCGTCATCGTCTCGCGCGCCCTTCCCGACGTGCGCGACGGGCTGAAGCCGGTCCACCGGCGCATCCTCTACACGATGAACGCCAACGGCTACGTCTACAACCGGCCGTTCCGGAAGTCGGCGCAGACCGTCGGCGACGTGATGGGCAAGCTGCACCCGCACGGCAACGACCCGATCTACGAGGCGCTCGTGCGCATGGCGCAGGACTTCTCCATGCGCCTGGTGCTGATCGACGGCCAGGGCAACTTCGGGTCGATGGACGGCGACCGCCCGGCGGCGATGCGCTACACCGAGGCGCGGCTGGCGCGGGCTGCCGGCGAGATGCTGGCCGACATCGAAGAAGACACGGTCGACTTCCAGCCGAACTATGACGAGTCGACCACCGAGCCGACGGTCCTGCCGGCCCGGTTCCCGAACCTGCTGGTCAACGGCGCGTCCGGCATCGCCGTCGGCATGGCGACCAACATCCCCCCGCACAACCTGGGGGAGGTGATCGACGCCTGCCTCGCCTACATCGACAACCCGGACATCTCCATCGAGCAGATCATGGAGCTGATGCCGGGCCCGGACTTTCCGACCGGCGGCCTGATCATCGGACGCGGCGGGATCCGCGCGGCCTACATGACCGGGCGCGGCTCGATCATGATGCGCGCCAAGACGCGGTTCGAGAGCCGCGGCGGCGACCGCTGGGCGATCGTCGTCGACGAGGTGCCGTACCAGGTGAACAAGGCGCGGATGGTCGAGCGCATCGCCGAGGCCGCGCAGGAGAAGCTGATCGAGGGCATTTCCGACCTGCGCGACGAATCCGACCGGCACGGCGTCCGCGTGGTGATCGAGCTGAAGCGCGACGCCGAGCGCGAGGTGGTGCTGAACCAGCTGTTCCGCCACACGCCGATGCAGACCTCCTTCCCGGTCAACATGCTGGCCCTGGACGGCGGGCGGCCGGAGGTGATGGACCTGAAGCGGCTGATCGCCGCCTTCGTCGCCTTCCGCGAGGAGGTGGTCTCGCGGCGCACCCGCTTCCGCCTCGCGCGCGCGCGCGAACGGGCGCACATCCTGATCGGGCTCGCGGTGGCGGTCGCCAACATCGACCCGGTGATCCAGCTCATCCGCCATGCGCCCAACCCCGAGGCCGCGCGCATCGGCCTGATGGAGACGCCGTGGCCGGCCCGCGACGTGGCGCCGCTGATCGCGCTGGTCGCCGAGCCGGGGCGGACGGTGGCGGAGGACGGCACCTACCGCCTGTCGCTGGAGCAGGCCAAGGCGATCCTGGACCTGAGGCTGCAGCGCCTGACCGGCCTCGAGCGGGAAAAGATCGCGAGCGAGCTGAATGAGGTGGTGGAGACCATCGGCGAGCTGCTCGCCATCCTCGCCGACCGGGAGAAGCTGCTCGACGTGATCCGCGAGGAGCTGCGCGCCGTGCGCGAGCAGTTCGCCGACCCGCGCCGGACGGTGATCGAGGAAGGCGAGTTCGAGCAGGACGACGAGGACCTGATCCAGCGCGAGGACATGGTCGTCACCGTCACCCACGCCGGCTACGTGAAGCGGGTGCCGCTCGCCGCCTACCGCACCCAGCGGCGCGGCGGCAAGGGCCGCTCCGGCATGGCGACGCGCGACGAGGACTTCGTCACCCAGGTCATCGTTGCCAACACCCACACGCCGCTGCTGGTGTTCACCACCGACGGCATGGTCTACATGATCAAGGTCTACCGGCTGCCGTTCGCGGCGCCGGCAGCCCGCGGGCGCCCGCTGGTGAACCTGCTGCCGATCGCACCCGGCGTCGGGGTGTCCACGATCATGCCGCTGCCGGACGACGCCGAGGTCACCGAGGACCATACGATGGTGTTCGCCACCTCGACCGGCCAGGTCCGCCGCAACCGCCTCTCCGACTTCACGCAGATCAAGTCGAACGGCAAGATCGCGATGAAGCTGGAGGAGGGGGAGCGGCTGGTCGGCGTCCGGATCTGCCGCAACGACGACAACATCCTGCTGTCCACCCGCAACGGCAAGTGCATCCGCTTCCCGGCGGACGACGTGCGCATCTTCAGCGGCCGCACCTCGACCGGGGTGCGCGGCATCCGCCTGCTCGACAACGACGAGGTGATGTCGATCTCGGTGCTGCGCCATGTCGAGGCGACGGTGGAGGAGCGCGACGCCTATCTCCGGCTCGCCTCGCTGCTGCGGCGCAACGACGGCGAGGCGCCGCCGGAAGCGGTCGGCGCGCTGTCGCTGTCGCAGGAGCGCTATGCCGAGCTCAGCGCGCAGGAGGAGTTCGTCCTCACCGTCACCGAGCGCGGCTATGGCAAGCGGACCTCGGCCTATGACTACCGGATCATGGGCCGCGGCGGCCAGGGCGTGGGCGACATCGACACCAGCAGCCGCAACGGCAAGGTGGTCGCGACCTTCCCGGTGGGCGAGGCCGACCAGGTGATGCTGGTCACCAACGGCGGCAAGCTGATCCGGACGCCGGTGGCCGAAGTGGCGATCCTCAGGCGGAACACGCAGGGTGTTCGCCTGTTCAGCGTTGAGCCGGACGAGCGGGTGGTCTCGGTGACCCACATCGCGGAGGACTCGTTCGGCGAGAACGGAGGCGAGTCCAGCCAGGACGACGGAGGTCGCGATGCCGCAAACGGAGAGGAAGGCCCCGATGACTCCTGAGCTCAGGGTCGGGGTCTACCCGGGCACCTTCGACCCGATCACCATCGGCCATTTCGACCTGATCGTGCGCGCGCTGCGGGTGGTGGACCGCCTGGTGGTGGCGGTGGCGCAGAACCGGGAGAAGGGGCCGATGTTCGGCCTCGACGAGCGCGTGGACATGGTGCGCGAGGAGGTGGCGAGCCTGCCGCCGGAGCTGGCCAGCCGCATCGAGGTCAAGCCGTTCGACAGCCTGCTGATGCAGTTCGTCACCGCCTGCGGGGCGAACGTGATCATCCGCGGGCTCCGCGCCGTCTCGGACTTCGAGTACGAGTTCCAGATGGCCTCGATGAACCACAAGCTGAACAGCGAGGTGGAGACGGTGTTCCTCACCGCCTCCGAAAGCCACCAGTTCATCGCCTCGCGGTTCGTCAAGGAAATCAGCCGGCTCGGCGGCGACGTCTCCCACTTCGTCTCGCCGCGGGTGGTGCGCCGGCTGCGCAACTGCTGGGGCCTCGCCGTCGACGACGAGCCCGGCCCGAAACCTGCCGACCCGCAGCCGCTGGCGCGATCGGCGTGACGCCGTTCCGGCCGCGCCGCCTTGACGGGCGCCGGCCCACCCCCTACTGACAACCCGCCCGGCAGCCCTCGACCGGGCCGGGATGTCGGCGAGCCCGTAGCTCAGCAGGTAGAGCAGCGGACTTTTAATCCGCGTGTCCTGGGTTCGAATCCCAGCGGGCTCACCATTTTAGGTACGAACCGCCCTTCGGTTTGACAGAAGGTTTGACAGCCGAAGTTCGGCGCCTGTTCTCCGCCCGGTCGAGCTTTGCAACCGTCGCGATAGTCGTGCGCCGCAGGTCGGCCGACCCGCTGTAGTGCCGCGCCATGCCCTCGGTGGCGTGCCCGAGCAGGTCGGCGATGGCCCGAAGGTCCACGCCTTCCTCTCGCAGGATGGTCGCCACCGTATGCCTGAGCCCGTGGAAGGTCAGCCCAGGCGCCACCTTGCCCTCGGCCTCGAGCCGCAGTCGGAACGTGCGCCAGGAGGCGCGGAAACCGCTGGTCGTCCACGGCTGGCCGCGGCTGTTGACCGCCAGCGTCATCGCCTGCGGACGATCCTGCTTGCGCTGCCGGCCCGGTTCGCTTTCCTGGTCCGTCTCGCGCCGGCGGGCCGCCAGCGCGGTATCGAGGATCTCCCGGAGCGGCCGGGCCGCCGGCAGCCAGACACGCTGTCCCGTCTTGCTGGTGCGCAGCTCGATCGCCGTGCCGTCGTAGGCCGAGAGCGGCAGGCGCAGCGCATCGCCTTCGCGCAGGCCGGCATACATGCCGAGGGCGAGGGGCACCAGCAGGTGCGGCGGTGCCTCTTCGAGCACCACGAACCGCTCGGCGTCCGACCACGGCCGGTTGACCGTCGGCGCATTCCTGGGGCGGCGCAGCTCCTTGATGCCCAGCGCCGGATTACCGCGCATCCATCCGCGCTCTAGCGCCCACGAGAACAGCAGCCGCAGCACTTGGTGGACGTAGTTTCCGAACCGCCGGCCGTGCCTGGTGGCGGCCTTGTCGCGGATCTTGACCACGCTCGGCCGGTCGAACCGGAACAGCGACACGCCGTCGATCGGCTCGAGGTAGTCGAAAAACCTTCTGGTAGTCCTGCTGCGTGCGCGGCGCGAGCTCCTTGAACTGGAGACTCTCACGGTAGGCCTTGATCAGCGCCCGCAACGTGCCCGGCGTCGCCTTTTCCTTCGCCTCGGCCTGTCGGTCCAGCTCGGCCAGGCGCACGAAAAAGGCCGGCGAGCCGAATTCCTCATGGATCGGCGCACCGGTCTTGCGGTGATAGCACCGCCATTTGCCGTGGCGGTCACGGAACCGCTTGATGCCCTTCACGTGGACGGGCGTCATTCCAGCCTCTCCGTGAAGTCGTCGCCGGCGTCGTGGATCGCGCCGGCGAGCCGGTCGATCCAGGCGTCCAGCGCCCGGCGATCGTAGCGGTGTTCCTTGCCGAAGGCGATCGGAGGGACCGGGCAGTCGCGCTTGAACTGCGCCGGCGAGCGCCCGCAGTAGCGCGCGGCCTCCGCCAGCGTCAGCAGCCGCGCCTCGACCACGTTGATGATGGCAGCCGTCCGCATCCTCCTCCTGCGCCTCTTCTCACGCCCCGAACGCCTGCGCGAACTGGCCGCCACGGCGGCGCGCGTCGACCACGGCGCCCATGACGACCAGCACGAGCGCGGGCTGACGGTCCTCCGCTACCACCGCATTGACGATGGTCGCCGCGGACTCTCCCCCGCGCCTCCGCAGGCGGCGGAGGCCGAAGCCTCCCCGAAACTCGGCGACGCCAGCCGTCAGGGCACTCACCGCGATCGACATGGTGACGCGATCAGACCGGACACGACCGAAGCGGCGGCAGCGACGACTACGGGCGCTGCGGGCGGTGGGCGGCGCCAAGGTGGCCACCGCGGCATCAGCGGCCAGGGCGAGCCCCCATTTCATCATTCCGCCTCCGGCAATGTCCGGGCCATTTTCGTGTCCCCAGCCTCTTATGTGGCGGCGCCCACCGATCAGTCAGCTGGCCGCGACTTTCAGCAGCTTGATCGCATTGGAGTCGAGCAGACCGCCGCCGACGCGCTTGGTGACGTAGAACATCACATGCGGCTTGTTGGTGAACTGGTCGCGCAGTATCCGCATGCCGATGCGGTCGGCGATGAGATAGCCGCGGGCGAAGTCGCCGAAGGCGATCGGGAACTTGTCGGAACCAACGTCCGGCATGCTTTCGTCGAACTCGACCGGATAGCCCAGGAGCATCGGCGGCTGGCCGTCGGCCAGGCTGTCGCGCCACAGGTAGTTTTCCGTGTCGCCAGTGGTCTTCAGCTTCCGCACGGCCCCGGCCGTGGTCGAATTCATCAGCCAGCGCGCGTTCCGGCGGTAGCCGGCCTTCAGCTTGTACACCATGTCGATCAGGGCATCGCCACCGTTGCGCGTTGCATCCGACAATGCGGCTGCAACGCCTGTTGCCACGTACTGCAGCGTGCCGAAGGGACGGGTGGCGTCGTCCGTGGACGCGGTGGGGTAGCTCAGAATGCCCCGCGGCTTGTTCACGCCGTCGCCGTTGATGAACGCGGCCCCCTCGGCATCCGTGAAGTCCTGGGCGATCTCCTGTTCCAGAAAGGCGCCGATATCGACGGCGTTGTCGTCGAGCAGCTTCTGCGTCACGGCCACATTGGCGTAGGCCTCCATGGAGGGGAAGCTCAGGGCCACCAGAGTGGCGTGCGAGGTCTCGGGCCGCGCTTCGCGCTCTCCGACCCACACCGCACCGCCGCCGCCAACCGACATCAGCTGCTCGTAGACGTCGCTGTTGGTCTGGCGCACGGTGGCCAGGCGGCGCATCGCCGACATGTCCCGCTGCGTGGAGAGGATGATCGAGCCGATCTCCGGCGGCACGGTGTAGCCGCCGTTCGGGTCGTTATCGACGCTCATGGCGGCGCTGACCGTCCGCAGCGGATCCGGCTTGCCGGTCTTGGCATATTCGCCGAAGGCGCAGCGGGCGGCGTATGCCTCGCGCGGTGCGTCTCCAGCGCCGCCCAGCAGCCGCGACGCGAAGGCGCGGTTGACCTCTCGATGCTGGTGGACGCGATCAACAACCGCAAGCCGAACGGGGCCACGGAGTCCACCGTGCTCGGCCCGTTCCATGTCGAGGGCGCGCCGGAGCGCGCGCTGGGTGACTCGATCTCCCTCGACGGTCGGGGCGAGCCCTGCGTCATCCGCGGCCGGGTGGTCGATGCCGCGGGCCGGCCCATTGCGGGCGCCCGGCTTGACGTCTGGCAGACGTCGGCCGACGGCTTCTACGACGTGCAGCAGCCCGGCGTGCAGCCGGAGATGAACCTGCGTGGCGTCTTCCATGCCGACGGCGAGGGCCGCTTCTGGTTCCGCACCGTCCGCCCCGCCGCCTACCCGATCCCGACCGACGGGCCGGTCGGGGCGCTGCTGACGGCGCTCGGCCGCCATCCCTACCGCCCGGCGCACATCCACTTCATCGTCTCCGCGGACGGCTTCGCGCCGGTCACCACCCACATCTTCGTGGATGGCGACCCGTACCTGGACTCGGACGCGGTGTTCGGGGTGAAGGCGTCGCTGGTGGCGCCGTTCACCCGCGTGGACGATGCGGAGGAGGCGGCGCGTCACGGAGTGCCGGCGCCGTTCTGGCTGGTAGAGCGCGACTTCGGCCTCGCGCCGGCGGACGTGCGACCAAGCGCGGCTTGACCCTGCAGGTGGCTGCGCTAGAGAACGCGAGCAAGCGACTGTCTTGAGGGAGCCTGGCGAGGAATGGTCGACCTGAACCGCGTGGACGAAGAGCATCGCAATACCTGGCAGAGCGCGGTGCGCATCGCGCGCAATGCCATCATCGCCGTCGTCCTGATCCTCGTCCTGATGGCGATCTTCCTGCTGTAGCAGCGCCGGCCGGCCGGTTCCGTTCGCCGCCCGCGCCGACCGGCGCGGGTGCGCCTCGTTGCTGCGCTGACCTCAGCAGACCCTCAGACGGGAAAGGCCGCCCGAAGGCGGCCTCGTGCGTTGCGCCGGTCGCTGGTTGCTGGCGGCCGGCGGACGTCAGCCGACGATATCGATGCCGCTGAAGAAGAAGGCGATCTCGGCGGCCGCCGTCTCCGGGCCGTCGGAGCCGTGGACGGAGTTGGCCTCGATCGACTCGCCGAAGCGGGCGCGGATGGTGCCCGGCGCGGCATTGGCCGGGTTGGTCGCGCCCATGACCTCGCGGTTGCGCGCGATCGCGTTCTCGCCCTCCAGCACCTGGACCACCACCGGGCCGGAGCTCATGTAGGTGCACAGGTCGTTGTAGAAGGAGCGCTCGGCGTGGACGGCGTAGAACTGCTGCGCCTGCTCGAAGGTCAGCTTCAGGCGCCGCTGTGCCACCACCCGCAAGCCTGCCTCTTCCAGCATCGCGATGATGCTGCCCGTGATGTTGCGGCGTGTCGCATCCGGCTTGATGATGGACAACGTGCGCTCAACCGCCATGGCCTTCCTACTCCAGTCGTGTGTGGGGACGCGGCCTTATAGACGTGCGCCGGCGGCGGCGCAAGCACGGCCCGCGCGGGCTTGCGACGCCTTGGCCGCGGCGGGGAGCACGTGCTAAGCGGTCGCCGCCATGCTGCGGATCAACGAGCTCACCTACCGGGTCGCCGGCCGCCTTCTTTACGACAAGGCGAGCGCCACCATCGCGGCAAACCAGAAGGTGGGCGTCGTCGGCGCCAACGGCAGCGGCAAGTCCACGCTGTTCCGGCTGATCCAGGGCGAGCTCGCCCCCGAATCCGGCAGCATCACGCTCAGCCCGCGGATGCGGCTTTCGGTCATGGCCCAGGATCCGCCGGAGGGCGACCAGAGCCTGATCGAATCGGTTCTGGCGGCCGACACGGAGCGGTCGGCGCTGCTGGCCGAGCTCGCGCACCATCCGGACCCGCACCGCCTGGCGGAGATCCACGCCCGGCTGGAGGACATCCAGGCCTACAGCGCGCCCGCCCGCGCGGCCGCCATCCTCGCCGGCCTCGGCTTCGACGAGAAGGACCAGCAGCGGCCGTGCTCCGACTTTTCCGGCGGCTGGCGGATGCGCGTGGCGCTGGCCGCCGCCCTGTTCGCGCCGGCCGACCTCATGATGCTCGACGAGCCGAGCAACCACCTCGACCTCGAGGCCCGGCTGTGGCTGGAAGGCTTTCTCGCCCGCTACCGGGGCGGATTCCTGCTGATCAGCCATGACCGCGTGCTGCTGAACGCGGTCTGCAGCCACATCCTGCATCTCGACCGCCAGAAGCTGGCGCTCTATCGCGGCAACTTCGACACCTTCGACCGCACCCGGCGCGAGCGGCTGGCCCATCTCGCCGCCGCCTACGCGAAGCAGATGCAGCAGCGGGCGCACATCCAGAAGTTCATCGACCGTTTCCGCGCCAAGGCCTCCAAGGCCCGCCAGGCGCAGAGCCGGATCAAGGCGCTGGAGCGGATGGAGGTAATCACTCCGGTCGATCCGGACAGCCACGTCCAGTTCCGCTTCCCGGACCCGGAGCCGCTGTCACCGCCGCTGCTGACGCTGGAGGACGCATCGGTCGGCTATGGCGGCCCGCCGGTGCTGCGCCGGCTCAACCTGCGCATCGACATGGATGACCGCATCGGGCTGCTCGGCGCCAACGGCAACGGCAAGACCACGCTGCTGCGGCTGCTGTCGGGCGCGCTGAAGCCGGAGGCGGGCAGGGTGACGAAGTCGCCCAGGCTGCAGGTCGGGGTCTATGCCCAGGCCCAGACCGAGGCGCTGGATGTGAACCGGACGCCGCTCGACCACATCACCGACCTGATGCCGATGGCGACGGAGACGAAGAAGCGCAGCCATCTCGGCCGTTTCGGCATCAGCGGGCCGCTCGCGGAGTCCCGGATCGCGGGGCTGTCGGGCGGGGAGCGGGCGCGGCTCATGTTCGCGCTGATGTGCACCGCGAACCCGCACATCCTGCTGCTCGACGAGCCGACCAACCACCTGGACATGGACGCGCGCGAGGCGCTGGTCGAGGCGATCGCGCAGTACGACGGGGCGATGCTGCTGGTGAGTCACGACCCGGCGCTGCTCGAACGCTGCGTCGACCGGTTCTGGCTCGTCGCCGACGGCACCTGCAGGCCCTTCGACGGTGACCTCGAGGACTACCGCCAGCTCGTGCTGGCCCAGCGTCGCGGGGCAGCCGAGGATAAGGCGGGCGAGGGCGCCCCGGTCGATCGCAGGGCGCAGCGCCAGGCAGCGGCTGCCGCACGGGCGGCGGCGGCGCCGCTGCGCAAGGCCGTCCAGGAGGCGGAGCGCGAGGTCGAGACGCTGACCCGGCAGCGGGCGGCCATCGAGGGGGAACTTGCCGATCCCGCCCTCTACCAGAGGGACGCCGAGAAGGCGACCGGCCTCCAGATCAGGCTCGCCGAGGTGAAGCGCGCGCTCGTCGCGGCCGAGGAACGCTGGCTGCAGGCGGCTGCCGAGCTGGAGCAGGCGACCGCGTCTGCCGACTGACCGCCGACCTGCCGCGGCGGTCGCACCCTGTGCCTGCTACACCGCCGTTAAGGTAAACGGATCGCAAATAATGTAGAGAATCTCGTGTTCCCTTACTTAAAATTCGAACAATATTCGTCGCCCTGTTATGCGATTTCTGTTGAAAACACCTGCTGGATTTAGCATGTTGTCGGGGACAGGCCGAGCGACAGTCCAGGAAGCGGTCGCAGGCACGGAGCCGGGCAGGACGTCCGGCAGAGACAGGCAGGAGGTCCCCATGATCCGCTTCGC
>ERZ777003.4684-NODE-4684-length-11176-cov-5.006474_pt1 | contig 11176 bp, 8 predicted proteins | sample MGYA00374956_ERZ777003 | MGnify/ENA primary metagenome ERZ777003 (study PRJEB29302, sample SAMN06268252) | bioreactor metagenome | isolation source: Joint BioEnergy Institute, California, USA | place: USA:Joint BioEnergy Institute, California, USA | collected... | reverse complement strand
CTCCGGCGTCGTCAAGGATCAGTTCGCGCTTTGGCTCAACCAGCATCCCGACGCCGGCGAACGCATTGCGCAGATCGCCATCAGTCGTGCGCAGACGCGCCTCAAGGCGTCGAAATCGGTCGCTCGCAAGCGTGTGGTCAGTGGACCGGCTCTACCGGGCAAGCTCGCGGATTGCACTTCGGGCGATCCCGAACGCAGCGAGCTGTTCCTCGTGGAGGGCGATTCGGCCGGCGGTTCGGCGAAACAGGCGCGCGATCGCGAGTTCCAGGCCGTCATGCCGTTGCGCGGCAAGATCCTCAACACGTGGGAGGTCGACGCTGCGGACATCTTGCAATCGCAGGAAGTGCACCACATCGCGATCGCGATCGGCGTCGATCCCGGCTCCAACGATTTGAAGGGTTTGCGCTATCACAAGATCTGCATCCTTGCCGACGCCGACTCCGACGGGCAGCACATCGCGACGCTCTTGTGTGCGCTGTTCCTGCGCCACTTCCGGCCGCTCGTGCTCAACGGCCACGTTTACGTGGCGATGCCGCCGCTGTACCGCATCGATGTCGGCAAGCAGGTGTATTACGCGCTCGACGATGCAGAGCGGGCCGGCATTCTCGATCGCGTCGCTGCAGAGAATCCGCGTGCGAAGCCGGTCGTGACTCGCTTCAAAGGTCTCGGCGAGATGAGCGCGATGCAATTGCGCGAGACGACGATGGCACCCGAAACGCGCCGGCTCGTGCAGCTCACAGTCGATCCGAAGGATCAAGCCGACCAGATGCTCGACATGTTGCTTGCCAAGAAGCGCGCGGCCGACCGCCGCGTCTGGCTGGAAACGAAGGGGAATCTGGCGGATGTGCAAGTTTGATCAGGCTGTAGGCTGTCGTTAAGAGGTCAGACGCATCGTGGTGCATTTGCCATGACGCGCATACCCCTGAAGACAGCTTTCGCCAGCCTAGAGCCTACGGTCTACAGCCTAGAGTCTTAAGAGAATGCCCAGCCAACCTTCACTGAATTTCGAAGGCATCGAACGTCTGCCGCTGAAGACGTTCACCGAGAAGGCGTATCTCGACTATTCGATGTACGTCATTCTCGATCGCGCGTTGCCGCACATCGGCGACGGATTGAAGCCCGTGCAACGCCGCATCGTCTACGCGATGAGCGAGCTCGGCTTGTCGGCGACGGCGAAGTACAAGAAGTCTGCGCGTACGGTCGGCGACGTCATCGGTAAGTTCCATCCGCACGGCGATGCGGCTTGCTATGAGGCGATGGTGCTCATGGCGCAGCCGTTCTCCTATCGCTATCCGCTCGTCGACGGTCAAGGCAATTTCGGCTCGCCGGACGACCCGAAGTCGTTCGCAGCGATGCGCTACACGGAGTCGCGCCTTACCAGGTACGCGTCTCTTTTGCTGTCCGAGCTCGGGCAGGGCACGACGGAATGGGTGCCGAACTTCGACGGCACGTTGGAAGAGCCGGTGATCCTGCCAGCGCGCGTTCCGAACGTGTTGCTCAACGGCGCGACGGGCATTGCGGTCGGTATGGCGACCGATATTCCGCCGCACAACCTGCGCGAAGTCGTCTCCGCGTGCGTGCACTTGCTCGACGATCCGGACGCGACGGTCAGCGAGCTGTGCAAGCACGTCAAAGGACCGGACTTCCCGACCGGCGGAGAGATCATCTCGCCGAAATCCGAGATCAAGCAGATCTACCAAACCGGTAGCGGGACGATTCGGGCACGCGCCGTTTACGAGATCGAGGACGGCGACATCGTCATCACGCAGCTGCCGTATCAGGTATCCGGCGCGAAGGTGCAGGAGCAGATCGCCGCGCAGATGCAGGCGAAGAAGCTGCCGATGGTGGAAGACATCCGCGACGAGTCCGACCATGAGCACCCGACTCGCATCGTGATCGTGCCGCGGTCGAATCGCGTCGATACCGAGCAGCTCATGGCGCACTTGTTCGCGACGACGGATCTCGAGCGCACGTACCGCGTGAACCTCAACATCATCGCGCTCGACGGCCGGCCGAAGGTGATGAACTTGAAGTCGCTCTTGGAAGAATGGCTCAAGTTCCGCGTCGACACCGTCACCAAGCGTCTGAAATGGCGACTCGAAAAGGTAGAGGCGCGTCTGCACATTCTCGACGGTTTGCTCGTCGCCTATCTCAATCTCGATGAGGTCATCAAGATCATCCGGCGCGAGGACGAGCCGAAACCCGTCTTGATGAAGCGTTTCAAGCTCACCGACGCCCAGGCCGAGGCGATTCTCGAGACGAAGCTGCGACACTTGGCGAAGCTCGAGGAGATGAAGATCCGCGGCGAGCAGAAGGAGCTGTCGGAAGAGCGCGCCGAGCTCGAGAAGATTCTCGGCAGCAAGGCACGGCTCAAGAAGCTCGTGAAAGAAGAGCTGCTCGCCGATGCAGAGAATTATGGCGATGCGCGCCGCAGTCGGATCGTCGAGCGCGCAGCCGCACAAGCACTCGATGAGACGGAGCTCGTTGCCAGCGAGCCGGTGACGGTTGTGCTGTCCGAGCGCGGCTGGGTGCGAGCCGCCAAGGGTCACGATGTCGATCCCGAAGCGCTTTCGTACAAGACCGGCGATTCGTTCCAGTCCGCGGCGCGCGGCCGAAGCACGCAACTCGCGGTGTTTCTCGATAGCACGGGACGTACGTATAGCTTGCCTGCCCACACGCTGCCGTCAGCGCGCGGGCAGGGCGAGCCGCTGTCGGGTCGTATCGATCCGCCGGATGGTGCGACGTTCGCCGGCGTCATGATCGGCGAGCCGCAGGATCGTTGGGTTGTCGCTTCGGATGCCGGTTACGGCTTCGTCGTGAAGCTCGAAGATCTGTATTCGCGCAACAAATCCGGCAAAGCCGTGCTGAAGGTGCCGGAGAAATCGGGCGTGTTGCGGCCATGTCCCGTGCCCGCGTCCGATGAAGCGCTGCTTTGTGCGGTGAGCACGGAAGGCAAGATGCTGGCGTTTCCGGTGAAGGATCTGCCGGAATTGCCGCGCGGCAAGGGCAACAAGATCTTCGGTCTGTCGTCCAAGAAAGTCGAAAGCCGCGAGGAATATTTGGCGGCGATTGCCGTCGTCGCGCCGAATCAAAATCTGATCGTGCGCTCGGGCGAGCGCAAGATGACGATCAAGTTCGCGGATCTTCAAGAGTATCGCGGCGAGCGAGCGCAACGCGGCGCCGTGCTGCCGCGAGGTTGGCGCAAGGTGGATCGTCTGGATGTGGAATCGGCTTGAGGTGCGACCTCAGCCCATCACGACTTCTTCCGGTTCGTTGACGAAGTAACCCTGGATGAACTCGATGCCGAGCTGCCATAGCACGGCCATCGTGTTCGCATCCTGCACGCGCTCGGCAATCGTTCCGACCTTCTTCGCCTTCGCCTGATCGACGAGCTCGCGCACGCGCTGCTGAAGCGTCGGGTCGATCGACAACCCCTGCATCAACGTGCCGTCCACCTTGATGTAGTTGACGGGCAGAGTGTCGAGCAACCGTTTCGGGTCGCGCCCTGTGCCGAAATGTTCCAGCGCGAAGTGGAAGCCTACCTTGCGTAGCGCGGTTGCGAGCTCGGCCGTGTCCGAGAGATGTTCCGTTGCCACCTGCTCGCTCACGGAGAACGCGATTCTCTGCGGTTCGATACGCGTCACCTTGAGCTGATTGTTGAGCCACGGCAGGAGCGATTTGTCGCGAACGGAATCGCGCGACAGACGAACGAAGAGCTGTTCGACGGGCCGGCTTGCGCAAAACGACATTGCAGCTGCGACGATCCAGCGGTCGATGTGCTTCATCAAATCGTTGCGCTCTGCGACCGGCAGGAACTCGGCAGGCAGCACTTCCTGACCTTGCTCGTCGATCATGCGTACGAGCACGTCGAACATGCTGCGTTCTTCGCCCAGCAGGCTCGCAATCGGTTGCTGCATCAGGCGGAAGCGGTTCTCCATGAGCGCCGACTTGATGTAGCGGATCCAGATTTCGTCGGCTGCCTGGCGCTTCGTGTCTTCGTCGCGGTGATCGATGATGCAGAGCCGATTGCCGCCTGCGGCCTGGGCGTCGCGCCGTGCCGTCAACGCATCGCTCAGGGAGACTGCGGCGTTGGGTGCGCGCGGATCGATCGCCCCGATGCCGATGCTGCACGTGCAAGAGATTTGCTTGTCGCCAACCCTGAATACCTGCTGGGCGATCTTGCGCAGGAGATTGGTGCACCAAACCTCGATGTCGCGGACCGTGCCGCGTTCGACCAGGATCACGAAAGTGCCGTCGCCGAAGCGGCCGAACAGATCCTCGGGTAGCTTGGTTTCGCTGATGAGGCCGGCGAACTGGCCGATAAAGTCCTCGACGAGCAAGGGTCCGAGCTCATCGAAAATCGAGTTCAACTTGTCCGGTTCGATCGCGATGATCTGTCGGATGCCCGCCTTGATCGGCTGCGCCAAGCGCTGTTGCAGCTGCTCGACGAAGAAGCGGCGTTGCAGGGCACCTGTTGCAGCATCGTACTGAAGCGCTTCCGTCAATTGATTGGCGAGCGGTTCGCCGTCGCGCTTCTTCGCTGCGGGAATGCAGAGCTTGACTGCCGGATCGCCGTCGAATTCGGACCGCGAGAGCTGCATTTCGAGCTGTACCGAATTGCCGTCCGCGAGTCGCGCGCTGGCGCGCAACGGCAGGTCGTTCCATTTGCCTTGCAAGCAGGCGACCAATGCCCCCTTCAGCGCCGAGTGCGCTTCGAGATCGAAGGCGTCCATCAGCGGCGTTCCGACGATGGCTTCCGAATCGGCGTAGCCGAACAACTCGAGCCAGGCGGGATTCGCGTCGACGACGATACCTTCCTGCACGAACGCAATCGCATCTGCGGAACCCGCCATGAACGATTTGAGCTGCTTGCGATACTCGCGAGCCGAGCTGAGCGTGCTGTTGAGCGTGCGTGCTTGGCGACAGGCTTCGACCTCGCGAGCGACGACGGCGCGCAAGCGAGCGGGCGTCTTCAGTGTCACGACGTCGCGCGCCCCTTGCTGCATGGCCGCCGCGATGATGTCCTCATCGACTTGTTCGCGTGCAATGATGACCGGAATGTCTGCCCTGGCTTGGCCGCAGACCTGCATGACCTTGGTCGTGTCCGCGGGATCCGGACCGACGAACGCGATCAACATGTATGCATCGGAGCCCTGCAGCGCTTCGGGTAAGTCCGTGAGCTCGCGGACCCAGGCGCAGCGAACGGCCTGGCCGGCGTTTCGCAAAGTGCTATTGATCGCTTCCACGTTGTCCTGATGGCGGGTCAGGACGATCATGGGTATGGCGGCTTGCTCGGCCAAGCGAATCTCCTGGTGGTAGCAAGTTCGATGACAACAATGATCGAGCCTACAACAAGTGCCGGCCGAGTGCGTGTCGGCTAGCTCACGGATGTGCTCACGGACGTGCCTGTAGATGTGATCGGCGTCTTGGAGGCCGCACCGGGGACCTCTCTGACGAGGCGAGGTATCAGATAACCCGGTAGTTTGGCCATCAGTTCGGCATGGAGCGCACTGGCCCGACATTCCGGTACCTCGAAATGGGCAGCGCCGGCAACGCGGTCGAGCAGGTGGAGGTAGTAAGGCAGCACGCCGCAGGCGAAGAGTCGTTCGCTCAGCTCCGCCAGAGTGGTCGCGTCATCGTTGACGCCAGCGAGGAGCACGGATTGATTCAATAGAGTGACGCCCGCCTTCCTGAGGTCGTTCAATGCCTTCTGCACAGCGTCGTCGAGCTCTCGAGGATGGTTTGCGTGGATGACGACGACCTTCTGCAGAGATACGTCCGCCAACCAGGCGACGAAAGCGGAATCCACGCGTTCGGGCAGTACGATCGGATAGCGGGTGTGGATGCGCAGACGCCGCACGTGCGGAATCGCCTGCACGCGTTCGACCAGATCTCGCAGCCGCCGGTCGCTGAGGCTCAGCGGATCGCCGCCGCTCAGGATCACTTCGGAAATGCTGGTATCGGCTTGTAGGTGTTCGAGCACGTTGCGCCAGTTGTCGAAGAGCGCCGATTCTTCGTCATAGGGGAAATGTCGCCGGAAACAATAGCGGCAATGCACCGCACACGCGCCGGTCGCGACGAGCAGCGCGCGTCCCGAGTATTTGTGCAGCAGCCCCCGAGTCGCCCGGCTGTCGAGATCGCCGACGGGATCGCGAATGAAGCCGTCGGCAGGATTCAGCTCCGCCAAGGTCGGTAGGACTTGTAGCAGCAAGGGATCTCGCGGATCGCCGCGGCGCATCTTCGCGACAAATGAGCGCGGCACGCGCAAAGGAAAATCCCGTGCAGCGGCGAGCGCCCCAGCAAGGGTCGCCTCATCGAGCTCGAGCTCGCGGCACAGCTCGTGCGGATCCTTGATGGCATCCGCCAGGAGCTGCTGCCACTTCGGCAGGACACCGAGCTCGCCTCGGCGTTGCGTCTGGTCTGATTTGGAGCTTGCGGCTATCATCTACGCCCTTTGTCGCCGCGCCTCGCGGCGATATGCGTTGGCCGGACTCTGAGCGAGGAGGGGTCCCGCAACGGCATTTTCATTCTCCCAGATCGGACGACGGTGCTAAATGGCCAGTTATTCCACGAACGAGTTCAAGTCGGGTCTCAAGATCATTCTCGAGAACGACCCGTACGTGATCCTCGAAAACGAGATGGTTAAGCCCGGCAAGGGCCAAGCGTTCAATCGTGTGAAGGTCCGCAATCTCAAGACGGGCCGCGTCATCGAGCGGACGTTCAAGTCAGGGGACAGCGTCGAGGCGGCGGACGTCCTCGAGACCGAGATGCAGTATCTCTACACCGACGGGGAATTCTGGCATTTCATGGTGCCGGATACGTTCGAGCAGTACACGGCGGGCAAGGAAGCGCTCGGCGACAATGCGATCTGGCTGAAGGACGGCATGAACTGCACGGTCATGCTGTGGAATGGCGTGCCGCTCAACGTTACGCCGCCGGCGCACATCGAGCTCAAGGTCGTCGAAACCGACCCTGGCGTGCGCGGCGATACTGCAACGGGCGGCTCCAAGCCCGCCAAGCTCGAAACGGGCGCAGTCGTTCGCGTTCCGCTCTTCATCAATGAGGGGGAGTACATTCGAGTCGATACGCGCACCGGCGAATACATCGCGCGCGCCAAACCGCCCACGGACGGTTGATCCGATTTCTGACGGCCTTTGCGTCTGACTCGCGCAGTTGCGCCTAGAGCGGTTTCAGCTCGCCCAAACCATACCGAATGAGAGTCGTGACGAACTGTTCCAGACCGTCGCGATCCTCATCGTCGAATCGCGCGAACTTCGGGCTGTCGATATCCAACACGCCGAGCAGCAAGCCATCGCGAATCATCGGCACGACGATCTCGGAATTCGAAGCGCTGTCGCACGCGATGTGACCTTCGAATTCGTGCACGTTAGGGACGACGATCGACTTGCGCTGCTGAGCCGCCGTACCGCAAACCCCCTTGCCGAGTGCGATCCGCACGCACGCTGGTCGACCCTGGAACGGCCCGACGACCAGCTCGCCATCCTTCAATAGATAGAAGCCCGCCCAATTCAGATCCGGTAGCGACTCGAAGAGCAGTGCGGATGCGTTTGCCAAATTGGCGATCGCGTCGCGCTCGTCGGCGACGAGCGCCTGCAACGACGTCGCAAGCTGCGAGTACAGCTCCGGCTTTGGGAGAGTGTGGTCGAGGGTGGAGGAGAACATGACGGGCTAGGTTACAGGCTACAGGCGACGGGCTACAGCATGGGCTTTGGGCTCTGGCAAAAGGGAGTTTCCCACCTTCAGTCTTCGGCCTTCAGTACAGCCTTCGCGCGCCGCTACGCGCGCGCGAACGGAAACGCAATCACCTCGTCGATGTGGTGTGCGCCGATTGCGCACATGACGAGGCGATCGAAGCCCAATGCGACGCCGGCGCAGTCGGGCAGGCCATGTTCGAGCGCGGCGAGAAAGCGCTCGTCGATCGGTACGGTTGGCAGACCTCGGCGCTCGCGTTCCGCCAAGTCGGCAAGAAAACGCGCACGTTGCTCATTCGCGGAGCCTAGCTCGTGGAAACCGTTCGCCAGCTCGATGCCGTCCAGGAACGCTTCGAATCTCGAAGCGACAGGACCGCGAATTCGTGCGAGCGCTGCTTGAGAGGCCGGATAGTCATAAACGAACGTCAGTCGCTCCCGGCCGAGCTGGGGTCCGACGAGCGTGCTCATGATCAGATCTAGGCATGCGTCGCGATCTCCGCGAATACTTTGCGGCACGTCGATGCCGGCGCTTTCGAGACGCGCGATCAGAACAGGGATCGGATCGTCGAACGCATCGATGCCTGCATGGAGCTGCACGGCCTCGCGATACGTGAGCCGTTCGGCGCTATCGAAATACTTGGATGGCGGCAGCATCGTGCTGATGAGGCGCTCCACATCCGACATGAGGGCATGGTGATCGATTCCTACGCGATACCACTCGATCAGCGTGAATTCCGGGTTGTGCCAGCGTCCGCTCTCACCGTCCCGATACACACGGCAGATCTGCCATATGTCTCCGCAGCCGGCGGCGAGCAGACGCTTCATTGCGTACTCGGGCGAGGTGTGCAGGTAACGAGGTTTTCCGCAAACCGTCGCCGACACGCTGGCGAGGTGGATATCCGTCACCGCGTTTGCACTCAGCGTCGGCGTTTCGACTTCGAGCGCACGCGTCGCAGCGAAATACTCGCGCGCGGCCCGCAACATCGTCGCGCGAACTTCTAACGTTGCAATCGAGGCTGTGGGTTGCCAATCCTTCATGAGAGACCGACGCCGATCGCGCTGCCCATCTGTACGGTCGCTTGCGGTTGCAAGAAATCCTCCCAACGCACGCGTCCTTGCTGAAAGAGCAAGATGACGGTCGAGCCCATGTTGAAACGGCCGAGCTCGGCGCCTTTTGCGAAGCTTTGTCCAATGCCCTTGGGAATGGGCACTGCCCCTCCTCGCGATCTCGGCGGCGGGTTGATCTCGCCCGCGTAAACAGTCTCCATGCTGCCGACGAACAGCGCACCGACGAGTATGACGGCCATCCGTCCGAGCGCCGTTTCGAACTCGCAGATCACGCGCTCATTTCGAGCAAACAGGCGCGGGACGGCTCGCGCCGTCGCAGCATTCACGCTGAACAACTCGCCGGGCACGTAAAGCGTCTGCAGCAAGCGGCCTGCGAGAGGCATGTGAATGCGGTGATAGTTGTAGGGCGCGAGATAGATGCAAACGAAGGAGCCGTTGCGGTAGGCGTCGGTGGCCGTCGCATCGTTTGCCAGCAAGTCGATTAGCGAATAGTCGATGCCCTTCGCCTGAATGAGCGTGTCTTCGCGAATCGCGCCGGCTTGGCTCACGGTGCCGTCGACCGGACTTACGACAACGTCGGCGCCTGGTGCGATGGTTCGCGCGCCCGGCCGCAAGGGACGCGTGAAGAAGTCGTTGAAACTGCGATAGGCGAACTGATCGGCCTGCGCAGCTTCTGCCATGTTGACGCGGTAGCCTTTGAGAAAAACCTTGATGAGCAACCGCTTGAGCGCCGGTGTCTCCGAGCGCATCACACGGTAGATGATTCGTGAGAGCCAGTGTTTCGGCAGGGCGTGCTGCAGACCCGCGAACAGGCGATCGCCCAAAGCGACTTCGGGTGTGCGTTCCTTCATGCGAACAGGCGCAGCGACCGGTCGACCGCTCATGCGCCGATGATCCGCCGAACGTCGGCGGCGATTCTTGCAGGATCGTGGGGAGTGGAGAACAGTGCGTGCAAAGCGCCGTCCGGATTGATGAGGAAGATCGCTGCGGAATGGTCGACCGTGTACGCGCCATTGCCGAGCGGATGAATGGCGACCGGCACACTCAGCGCCCGAGCGAACGCTTCGACGTTTTCAGGCGATCCGGTGACGCCTATGAACGAAGGACTGAAATATCCCACGTACTTCTTGATCTGTTCCGGCGTGTCGCGCTCGGGATCGACCGAAGCGAGCACGATTTGCGGCGTTTGCGATTTGGGCAGGTCCTGTAGCTGTTTTTCGACCTGGGCGAGGACGGTCAAGGTTTGCGGGCAGATATCCGGGCAATTCGTGAAACCGAAAAAGAGCAGCGACCACCGGTTCTTCAACCGCGTCGCATCGAAGGCCGCACCGTCCTGATCGATCAGATCGACTTGTTCGATGGGTCGCGGCGGTTGCAGGAGCGTCGCTGCGCTCAATGTCGACTGTCGAACGGGTGCATTCACGATTCCGCGAGCCACCAGCGCACCGCCGACAGCGGCTACAATGGCGACGATTGCAACGAGAATGACCTGATGACGTGACACGGCGATTCCTCTCCAAACGCTGAGTTTATCCCACGTGGCCGTCGCCTGAACCCGCCCATGCCCAAATCTTCATCCGTGTCGCTGACCGTCGCGCAATGCATCGAGCGCGGCGCCCAACGGTTCGAAGCGGCGGGACTTTTTTTCGGTCACGGTACCGACAATGCCTTCGATGAAGCTGCGGAGCTCGTGTTCTTCGCAGCCGGCCTTCGGCATGAAGATGCGCCCCGTGTGTACGGCCGGCGCCTACAGGAGGACGAGCTTGCGCGCATCGAGGCCCTGATCGAGCGTCGAGTCCGCGAGCGCATTCCTGCGGCCTATCTCACGCGGCGCATGTGGTTCGCCGGACACGAGTTCTATGTCGACGAACGTGTCTTGGTTCCGCGTTCGCCGATTGCCGAGTTGATCGAAGCTCGATTCGAGCCTTGGATTCAAGCCGACAAAGTGCACTCGATTCTGGATATCGGGACGGGCTCCGGGTGTATCGCGATTGCATGTGCGCTCGCCTTTCCGCAGGCCGGCGTCGATGCCACGGACATCTCGCAGGATGCTTTGGACGTCGCCCGTATCAACATCGAGCGGCACAAAGTGGCCGATCGTGTGCGCGCGATTGGATCGGATGTCTGGGAGAACCTTGACGGCCGGCGTTACGACGTGATCGTGACGAATCCGCCGTACGTGTCGCGCGCCGAGCTCGAGTCGTTGCCTGACGAGTATCGCCGGGAGCCGCAGCTCGGGCTGCTGGGCGGGACGGACGGATTGGATATCGTGCGGCGGATCATCGAAGGTGCTGCAGATCACTTGAATCCCGGCGGGATTCTCATCGGCGAGGTCGGCAATACCGAAGATGCGCTGCAAGCGGCGTTTCCCGATGTGCCGTTCGTGTGGCTCGAGT
>ERZ777003.4683-NODE-4683-length-11177-cov-5.184679_pt1 | contig 11177 bp, 9 predicted proteins | sample MGYA00374956_ERZ777003 | MGnify/ENA primary metagenome ERZ777003 (study PRJEB29302, sample SAMN06268252) | bioreactor metagenome | isolation source: Joint BioEnergy Institute, California, USA | place: USA:Joint BioEnergy Institute, California, USA | collected... | reverse complement strand
ACATCCGCGCCACCGCCACGGTCGGCGCCGACTGCGTGCTCGGGCGCAACGTCTACGTCGACGCCGACGTCGTCATCGGCAACCGCGTGAAGATCCAGAACAACGTCTCCGTCTACAAGGGCGTGACGATCGAGGACGAGGTCTTCGTCGGTCCCAGCGCCGTCTTCACCAACGACCTGCACCCCCGCGCCCAGAACCCGAACTGGCAGGTCGTGCCGACGGTCGTGCGTCGCGGTGCCTCGATCGGCGCGAACGCCACCCTGGTCTGCGGCATCGAGATCGGCGAGTACGCCATGGTGGCGGCCGGGGCGGTCGTCGTCCGGGACGTGGCCCCGTACCAGCTCGTGGCCGGCAACCCGGCGCGCCCCATTGGCTGGGTGGACGAGTCCGGGGCGATCGTCTCCCGCGATCCGACGAACCCGCCCCCGCGGCCGTAGGGCCGACCGGTCCCAGTCTGGTCGGCGCCCTCGGTTCGGCTCCGCCGCCGGTCGGTGGCGGTCGCTTGGGGAAACGACCCCGCTTCGGTTGGCAATACGACATTTCTCCGTGCGATCGGGCGCGTACGGAACCGATAGCATCTCGGCGTGCTCACCGATGACGATCGCCGGAGGTCAGAGTCCGAAGTGGACAACGAAAAGGCCACACCGGAGACCGCGCAATCGGCGGAAATCGACCAGCCCGCACCGGTCGTCGGTGAAGCTGGCACAGCCGACAAAACCGACCGATCCGACAATGCGGGCGACCCGCCTCAGTCGTCCCCACCGCCGAGCGCGGGGGACGCCGCGCCACCGGTGAGTACGACGCGCCAATTCCGCCTGCGCCCGGTCGCGATGGTCGAGCGACCGGTCCGCACGGTCGTCGGCGCCGTCCGGCGTTCACCCCGGCGGGCCGTCGGGGCGGGCATCGTGTTCGCCCTGGCCCTGGGGGTCGTCGTCACCGCGACGGTGCCGACGCCGCCGGCGGCAACCCTCGCCAACGTCCCGGCCACTCGCTCGTCCGCGTCGGCGTCGTCCCCCGCGACGCCGAGCAGCAACGAGCCCACCGAGTCGGCCTCGCCCTCCCCATCGCCGTCCGCGACGACCACCCCTCGCCCGTCGCCCACGTCACCGACCCCGACGCGCATGGCCCCGCCGCCGCGGGAGCGCGTGGGCGCCTTCCCTGGGACGGCGCCGACCCCGACGCTGACCACCACGACCTCAGCCGCGGCGACGTCGTCGGCGACGGCCACCGCGCCCGCCACCCCGACCACGTCGGCGCCCCAGCCGGGCACGCTCGAGTACTACCTCGCCCAGATCCCGTCCTTCCCGGCCCGTCCGGCGCCCGCCCCGGTCACGTTCTCCCACCCGGCTGGGCAGGCGGCGATCCTCGAGTCGATTCCGACCTCGCAGAACGTGGCCTTCCTCAGCATCGATGACGGTTTCCTGCAGTCGTCCCTGATCCGGGAGCTCATTCGCCAGAGTGGCATTCCGGTCGCGATCTTCCTGACCACGTCGGCGGCCGCCGACAATCCCGGCTTCTTCCAGAGCCTGCTGCACTCCGGGATGGTCATCGACAACCACACCGTCACCCACCCGGACCTGGCCACCCTGACCTACGAGGAGCAGCGGGCCGAGATCTGTGCCGCGTCCGACCAGATCCAGGCGTGGTACGGCCGCCGGCCGACCAACCTGCGCCCGCCGTACCTGAGCTACAACGCGGACACCGCCCGCGCGGCCTGGGACTGCGGCATCACGGCGATCGTCAACGCGAACGTGGGCGTCGCCGGCGGCACGATCAGCTACGCCTACCCTGACCGCAAGATCCACCGCGGCGACATCATCGTCTTCCACTTCGACTCCACCTTCGCGGAGGACTTCATCGCCGCCCTGTGGGCCGTCCACGCAGCCGGGCTCACGCCGGCGCTGTTGACCGACTACATCTCCGTCGCCTAGGCGACACCGTGACCGGAAGGGTCGTCCCGGCGAACAGCAGGACCTCAGGCGTCGCCTGGGCGACACCGTGAGGTTCCTCGTCGCCTGGGCGACGTGACCTCTCCCCTCGGACCGGTCCCCTCGGGCCGGCAATGGATCACGTCTCCGGGCGCCATCACCGGTGTTTCCGGCCGCCATCACCGCGGTGATGGCGACGACCGACGTAACCGGCACATTTGGGACCAACATCAGCGTCACGGGAGCGACCGGAAGAAAAAGCGCCGCCCGACCGATCATCAACTCCGCGCCGGCGACCCGCATCAACGCCGCGGACGCGAAATACATCAACGCGGGGTGGGTGACCGATTTTTACGTCGTGTAGCCGACGCTTGGCGTTCGGTGGACAGTCTTCGTCGAACCGCCTCGCTATCATCTCGTCCGTGCCCGCCACCCCTGATGAGATGAGGCCCAACGAGGGCGTCACCCCAGCAGACAGCGAGGCAACCGAACCGGCCGCGGGCGCCGAGCAGCCCAGCGGCGCACCCGAGCAGCCGGGCCCAGCGCCCACGGTGTCGTGGGTCGAGCTCTCGCCCTCCGGCCGACCGCCGACCCGCGGACCCAAGGGAATCGCGTCCGTCCCGGCCAAGAACGGCGACACGTCGCCCGCGGACGCGCGCGCGGGCCAGGACGACAAGCCGACCGCCGACGCCACCTCCACAAAGGACAGTTCCAGCCAACCGGCGGTCACGGCGCAGTCGGGAACGAACGTCCCAGCCAAGGCCGCGCCGTCCACGGAGCCGGAACAAACCCTGTCCGTCCGTTCCGCGGCGCTGACGTCGTCGGCCGACGTCGCGCAGCACGTCCCCGAGCAGCGCTCGCGCCGGACGCTGATCCGGGCGACGGTGGCGGCGGCCGTCGTGGCGGTCCTGACCGCCGGCACCGTGCTCATCACGCAGCTGTCCACGCCAAAGGCGGCGGAGGTCTACTGGAAGGCCGGGACCACCGTCACGCGCACCCCGACCCCGTCGGGCGCGGAGGAGACGGCGGAGGCCTCCGAGAGCCCATCGCCCAGCCCATCGGCCTCCCCGACGCCCACGGCTCCCCGGCTGACGAGCGTCGGGCCCCGCACCGAACCGCCGCCACCGCGGGACCGCGTGGTCGGGACGCCGGCACCCCCACCGCCGTCCCCGACGCCGACCGACGACTGCCCGCCTCCGTTCCCGTCCAGTGGTGACCCGCAGCCGGGCACGCTGGAGTGGTACCTGGCTCAAGTGCCGTGCTTCCCGCCGGCTCCCCCGCCGGCCCCGGTCACCCTGTCCCACGAGGAAGGCCGGGCGGCGTGGATCATGCGGGTGCCTACCTCCCAGCCGGTCGCCTTCATCACCGTCGACGACGGCTACTGGACCGAGGAGCTGACGCGGGAGCTGATCCTGCGCACCAGGATTCCGGTGGCGTCGTTCCTGACCTGGGACGCCATCGCGGACGACATCGCGTACTTCAAGTCGATCATGCATTCGGGCATGGTGGCCGACAACCACACGACCACCCACCCGGACCTGATCGACCTGACGTACGAGGAGCAGGTCGCCGAGATCTGCACGGCGCAGGATCTGCTGGGGGAGGCGTTCGGCCGACGGCCCACCAACATGCGGGCGCCGCAGCTGCTCTACAACGACGACACCCTCCGGGCGGCCTGGGACTGCGGGATTTCGGTCGTCGTCGACGGCACGGTCTCCAGCAGCGGCGGCCAGCTGTACTACCGGTCGCCGACGCTGACCCTGGAACCGGGCGACATCATCATCCTGCACTACGACCCGGAGTTCGCCGACCACTTCATCCTGGCGCTGCGCGCGATCCACGCCGCGGGCCTGACCCCGGCGCTGCTGACCGACTACCTCACCCCGTTGCAGTGACGCGGGGCGTCGCGTCCGCCCAGAGACACCGAAGGGGGACGGTCCGACGGGACCGTCCCCCTGACGCTTGGCGGCCTCGCCCAGTCCCACCCGCCTCGCCCGTCGGCCCGCCAACCGGAAAGCCACGGGGTGCCTCGATGGTTGACCCTGGGCGACCTTTCCATCGTGGACGGACGGCCCGGTCCACCGTGGATGGCCCGGCTTTTCACCTCGGCCATCCCGGTTCCGCTCCCGGGATGGACGCAACCATCCAATGTGGTCTTGGCGCGGGGCCGGCGGACCGGTCTTCCGCTTCCGTCGCGACGAGGCCGCCGCGACGGGCCGTGGTCCCTCGCGGGCCGGGTCGGGCTCAGGCGGACGGGCCGCCGAGCACGATGCGCCGGACGCCCGGCCAGCGCGCCGGATCGGTGATGCGCCGCCCGTCGACGAGCACCCGGACGTTCGGGAAGTCGTCGCGGCCCAGGTCGCGGTACTCCTCGTGGTCGGTCTGGACGACCAGAGCGGTGACCGGCTGCCCCTCGTAGGGCTCCAGCCCGAGATCGCGCAGCTCCTGCGCGGTGTAGAGGGGGTCGCTGACGAAGGCGCGAGCGCCGCGAGCCTTGAGGGCCGCGACGACCGGGAACACCCCGGAGAAGGCCGTCTCCTTGACCCCGCCGCGGTACGCCGCCCCGAGCACGAGGACCTCCGCCCCGTCGAGGGGGCCGTACGCCTCAGCCAGCCGCCCCACGGCGTACTCGGGCATGGCCGCGTTGGCCGCCCGCGCGGCCCGGACCACGGTCGCGTCGGGGTCATTCCAGAGGTACATCTGCGGGTAGATCGGAATGCAGTGACCGCCCACCGCGATCCCGGGCCGGTGGATCCGGCTGTACGGCTGCGTGTTGCACGCCTCGATGACGCTCAGGATGTCGACGCCGATCTTGTCGGCGTAGCGCGCGAACTGATTGGCCAGCCCGATGTTGACGTCCCGGTACGTGGTCTCGGCCAGCTTGGCCAGCTCGGCGGCCTCGGCCGACCCGAGGTCCCATACACCGTTCGGCCGGGGCAGGTCCGGTCGTTCGTCGAACTCCAGCACCTGGGAGTAGAACTCGACCCCGCGGCGCGCCGACTCCGCATCAATGCCGCCGATCAGCTTCGGGTAACGCCGCAGGTCGGTGAAGACGCGCCCGGTCAGCACCCGCTCCGGGCTGAAGACCACGAAGAAGTCGCGCCCCGGCGTGAGCCCGGACCCCTCGGCGAGCATCGGCGTCCACCGGTTCCGCGTCGTCCCCACCGGCAGCGTGGTCTCGTAGCTCACCAGCGTCCCCGGGCGCAGCCCACGGGCCACGGCCTGCGTGGCGGCGTCCATGGCGCCGAAGTCGGGCACCCCGTTGGCGTCCACGAAGAGCGGCACCACGATGACCACCGCGTCGGACTGCGCGACGGCCGCGGTGGTGTCGGTCGTGGCGGTAAGCTGACCCGCCTCCACGACGGTCTTGAGCCGCACGGCCAGGTCGGCTTCGCCGGGGAAGGGCTCGACTCCCCGGTTGACCAGGTCGACCACCCGCTCCGACACATCGGCGCCGATCACTCGATGGCCACGCGACGCGAACTGGACGGCGAGCGGCAGCCCGATCTTGCCGAGCGCGACGACACAAATCGTCATGAAGCCCTCCTCGGGGTGGCTGGCGGGTCCAGGGCGGTCGTAGCGACCACGTGGGGAAAGCGCCGGCACAGGCGCCAGACCAGGGTAGTCGCCGCGACGTCGGCCGCCACGAGCCGCTCCACGCTCGTGAGGTTGACCTCAGCCGCCACCGACCGCCACCGCCGTCCGAGCACCCAGGGCCGGACCACCGCGGTGTAGAGCCGGCGCAGCCGGGCCGGCAGCCGCCGGGCCAACGACCGGGCGTCCTCGTCGGGCTGCAGCGCCCGCACCTCCAGCTGCGGGTGCGCCGGCAGCGAGCCCGCCGCCCGCACCGCCGCCACGGTCGGCTCGTCCGCGACCAGGAGGCAGACCGGCACGCCCACCTCCAGCCACTCGCGCACGTAGTCGGTGACCTCGCGGGCGAGCGGACGATCCAGGGCGACGACCAGGTGACGTCCGCTCACGACCGACCCCTCCGCCGGGCGACCAGGTCCCGCAGCTGGCGCTCGAACGGCTCGAGCACCCGCGGCCGGAGGGACTGGGCCGCATGGGCCTGGGCGGCCCGCCGCTGCTCGTCGGTCAGGGTCGAGGCGGCCCGGGCCGCCTCGACGAACGCCTTGGCGATGGCCGGCACGTCCAGACCGCCGGGATCGAACCACAGCGGATAGCCCGCCAGGACGTCGCGGGCCGCGATGTCCGGAGCGTGCACCGACACGATCGGCAGGCCGGTGCCCATGTACTCGAACACCTTCCCGGTGGTGACGTAGCGACCGCCCGCGGTCATGAACACCAGGACGTCGGTGTTCTCGTAGACCTCGGCGACGCGCGGCTTGGGCACCGGCCCGTGGTACCGGACGGTGGCCAGTCCGGCCCGGGCGAGCCGCTCCCGCAGCGCCCGCTCGGTGGTCGGAAAGTAGCCAAGATATCCGTAGATATTTAGTTCGGCATCAGCCAGCTGGGGGTCCCGCGTCGCGAGCCGGAACGCCTCGAGCAGCTCCTCGATCGGCTGGTTCGGCACCATGGTGCCCAGGAACGTGAACCGCGGCGGGCCTGACCGGACCGGCCGCGCCGGTACCTCCCCGAGCAGCTCGGTGTCCAAACCGTTGAGCACCACCTGCATGCGCCCGGCCACCTCCGGGTAGCGCTGGGCGTGCCACTCCCGCTGCCCTTCATTGACGAAGGTAACAATTGATGCTCGGGACAGCACACGGCGCTCCCACCGCCAGGCGGGATGCTTCGACGGATACGCCGGCCCTTCGGCGAACTGGTCCAGCGTCCAGGAGTCCCGGTAGTCCAGCACGTACGGGACACCGGTGAGCCGGTTGAACAGCCACGCCGTGGCGAACGAGACGTACGGGTTGCCGGTGGCGACGACGACGTCGAAGCGCTGGCGGGCGTGCAGTCGCAGCGCCCGGCGCAGGCAGTGCAGCCCCCACGTCCAGTACTTCTCGGGGAACACGTAGGCCAGGCCGAGGCGGTGCAGGCGCCGGGCCACCGCGGGCAGGGTCGCCCGGAAGCGGCTGAACCGCCGGACGTCGCGCTCCAGCGCGTAGTAGCGCATCGCGGGACGCTCGACGCGGACCCGTGGATCCACGGTCGCGGCGAGCGACTCGTCGAACGACCCGATGAGCTCCCGGACGAAGTACATCGGGGCGGCGAAGACCGTGACGTCCCACCCCTGCTCGGCCAGGTAGTTGGCCGTCGCCCGGGCCCGGTAGACACCGCTGCCCCGAGAGGGCGGGAAGAAGAAGGCCAGGTAGAGCACCCGGGGGGCGTGCGCGTGGGCCATGGCGGGGTCAGCCAGCGGCGACGGCGGCGTCGGGTCCCGACCGTGGTGCGGGGATCTGTCCGTTCGGGTCAGCCAGACGAACCGTGGTGCCCGCCCGGGCCGCGGCCAGCACGGACTCGGCCACCTCGACGGTGCGCAGGCCCTGCCGCAACGTGACCACGTCGTCGGTCTTGCCCTCGACCGCGTCCCGGAAGCGCTCGTGCTCGACCAGCAGCGGCTCCCGCTTGGGAATCGCGTACCGGATCATGTCGCCCTCCGCGACTCCCCGGAACGTGCGCAGCGCCTCCCACTCGGTGTCGATCGCGCTGTTGGCGTAGAACGTGAGGTCGGCGTGCAGCGTGTCCGCCACGAAGCAGCCCCGTTCGCCGGTGACCACAGTGGACCGTTCCTTCAGCGGGCTGAGCCAGTTCACCAGGTGATTGACCACGATGCCGTCGGTGAGCTGGCCGATCACCACCACCATGTCCTCGTACGGGCGGCCGCTGCGGGAGACGGTGTGGGCGGTGACGGTGACGTACGACCGGCCCGTCACCCAGGCGGTCAGGTCGATGTCGTGCGTGGCCAGGTCCATGACCACGCCGACGTCGGCGATCCGGTTGGGGAACGGGCCCTGCCGCCGGGTCACGACCTGGAAGACGTCGCCGAGCTCACCGTTCTCGAGCCGGGCGCGCAGGCTCAACAGCGCCGGGTTGTACCGCTCGATGTGCCCGACGGCCCCGAGCAGGCCCCGCGACTCGAAGGCCTCCACGAGCCGGCGGGCGGCGGCCACGCTCGGCGCCAACGGCTTCTCGATCAACGCGGGCACGCCCGCCTCGGCCAGCTGGAGACCCACCTCTTCGTGGAAGGCCGTGGGACAGGCCACGACTGCGTAGTCCACGCCGATGGCGAGCATCTCGTCCACAGTGGCCACCACCGGCACCCCGCGGACGGCGCCGTGGGGGTCGCCGACCGGATCGACGACGGCCACCAGCTCCACGCCGCTCAGCGACCCCAGCACCCGGGCGTGGTTGCGTCCCATCGCGCCGAGCCCGATCAGCCCGGCCCGCAGTCGCGCCGTGCTCACTGTCCGCCTCCGGTGGTCGACACGGCCTGCACGGCCTCGTTGGTCGCCTCGGCCACCCGGCGGAGATCCTCCTCGCTCAGTCCCGGATACACCGGCAGCGACAGCACCTCGGCCGCGGCCCGGTCGGTCTCCGGCAGATCCCACGGCCCCGGTTGGCCGTTCTCATCAAGGTACGGCCGCAGGCGGTGGACCGGTGTCGGGTAGTACACGGCCGACCCCACGCCCGCGTCGCGCAGGTGCTGCTGGACGGCGTCGCGGTGGGGAACCCGCACCGTGTACTGGTGGTACGCGTGCCGGGCACCCGCCACCACGGTCGGGGTCACCACACCGGTGAGACTGGCATCGAGAAACTTCGCGTTCTGCTGCCGGGCGGCGACGAACCCGGGAAGCCGGCGCAGCTGCACCCGGCCGACCGCGGCGGCCACGTCCGTGAGCCGCATGTTGGCGCCGACGATCTCGTTCGCGTAGCGCTGCTCCATGCCCTGGTTGCGCAGCAGGCGGATGGTTCGGGCGAGCTGCGCGTCGTTGGTCGTGACCATGCCCCCTTCGATGGAGTGCATGTTCTTCGTCGGGTAGAAGCTGAAGCAGCCGGCGACGCCGAAGGTGCCGACGCCTCGCCCGTTGAGGGTAGCGCCGTGGGCCTGCGCGGCGTCCTCGACCACCGCGAGGCCGTGACGCTCGGCGAGCGCGCCGATACGCTCCATGTCGGCGGGATGTCCGTAGAGGTGCACCGGAATGATCGCGCGGGTCCGCGGCCCGATGAGCTCGGCGATCCGGTCGGCCGATACGCAGTAGGTCGCGGGATCGATGTCGGCGAACACGGGGGTCGCTCCGACGAGGCGCACCGCGTTGGCCGTGGCGGCGAAGGTGAAGGAGGGAACGATCACCTCGTCCCCGGGTCCCAGCCCGAGCGCCATCAGCGTGAGGTGCAGTGCGGATGTGCCGGAATTCACAGCGACGCAGTGCCGGTCGTCGACCAGTTCCGAGAACTCGGCCTCGAACGCGGCGACCTCGGCGCCCTGGACGACGTTGCCTGACCGGAGCACTCGCACGGCGGCCTCGATCTCCTCGTCGCCGATGAACGGCCGAGCGGCCGGAATCATCGGTTGAGACACGGTACCCACCGCGGATCAGCACCTCCTGTCGCATTCACGCCGGCGTCGGCGTCACGGTCGAGTCACCTGCCCGTTCGAGCGCGCCAAGCGACCCATGGTCACCGTGGCCCGATTGGCTTGTCAAGCTGAGGCGGCCTTCGTGGCCGCGTGCTGTCTGAGCAGGTCGTCGACCAGGTTCAGCAGGACCGGCTCCACCCGCGTCCAGACGAAGTCTCCCGCCCGGGCCCGGGCCCGCTTCGTCGGTTCCGGATCGGCCAACAGCGCTCGGGCCGCCGCTGCCACGTCTCCCGGTATCTGGGGGTCGAATGCCCGGCCGAGGCCCTCGGCGAGCACGAACTCGGTGGCGAGCAGCCCTTTGGCCGACAACACCGGCACCCCGGCCGCGAGGGAGTCGAAGAGCTTGTTCGGCATGGCCAGCCGGTGGTTCCGCGACAAGTCGGGCCGGAGCACGATGAGGGACATGTCGGCGGAGCTGACGAAGGTCGTGAGTCGCTCCGGGGGCACGGGCGCGACCACGTGGACGCGGTCGGCCACCCCGCGCTCGGCCGCCCGCTGACGCAGCTCGGCCAGCACCTGGTCGTCGCCAGCCCCCACGAAGGCGACGTGCAGGCCCGGGAAGTGCTCGGCCAGGTCCACCCCGACCCCTGGGTTCCGGTTCGCCCGGATGTTTCCGATGTGGACAACCAGCGGTACCTCCGCCGACAGGCCCAGCTGGGTCCGGAGGTCGGCCGCGGGCTCGCCTGGGTCCGCCGCCGGCACCGCGTAGTTGGGAATCACCACGGTTCGGCGCGCGCCCGACTCCTCCCGCAGCGCCTGCGCGATGGGCTCGCAGACGGTCACCACCACGTCGGCCAGCGGCACGAACCGCTCCGACACCTGGCGCCAGCCCACGCGGTAGATGTCCGGGAGGTAGTCCAAGCCGGTCATCAGCTCGTGGGAATCGAAGATGATCGGCGGTTTCGTGACCATCGCCTCCCGCGCCCACACGACCGCGGGCAGCGCGTCCAGGTCGGCCGCCCACAGCAGGTCGGCCGCCACCTCGCTCATGGCCTGGGCCGCGCGGTGCCACTGCGGCTCCAGCCGGGCCAGGTCCCCGAAGTGGGCGCCCGCGGTGAGCGGCGTCGGAGTGCGGCGGATCGCGTAGATGGCGCGCATGCGCGCGGCCACGGCGGCCCGCTCACGGGTCAGGGCCGCCGCCCGCGCCCGAGCCGACTGACCCCGCGGCCCCGCGGCGGCCGAGCCCTTCAGCTGCTCGATCTCGGCGGTGAGCGCGTCCCGGCGTTGCGCCAACTCCGCGAGCCAGGGATCCAGCCGACTCCGGAAGGGGTTCCCGTCCGGCTCGGGGAGCAGACACGAGCCGAATCCCAGGGCCGCGACCGCGTCGGCCGCCGCCGGCCCGTGCGCGACCGTCACGTCGTACCCGGCCCGCTGCAGCGTCGTCAGCTCCCGCAGCGAGCGGCCCGAGGGCGCTCGCCCTGCTTCGTAGAACAGAACGTGCGGCATGCCTGTGCGCGACTCCCCCCCTGCGCTGCGGTCGGCGATCAGGCCATGTCGGTCAGCGGTACCGTGGCCCCGCCCTGGGCGAGGCTGCGGGAAGCCGCCTCGAGAATGCCCAGCACCCGCAGGCCGGCCCGGCCATCGGTCAACGGCGGCGTACCCGTACGAATAGCGCGACCGAACTCCTCCACCATGGCGGCCAACGCCTCCCGCTCCCCGAGCGCCGGAGCGACCATATCCCCCGACCGGTACGAGATCAGCAACTCCCG
>ERZ777003.4681-NODE-4681-length-11193-cov-5.356348_pt1 | contig 11193 bp, 8 predicted proteins | sample MGYA00374956_ERZ777003 | MGnify/ENA primary metagenome ERZ777003 (study PRJEB29302, sample SAMN06268252) | bioreactor metagenome | isolation source: Joint BioEnergy Institute, California, USA | place: USA:Joint BioEnergy Institute, California, USA | collected... | reverse complement strand
GATGATCCTCGCCACCGGCGCCGTGCACACCCATCTGGTGAACCAGCAGCTCCGGACGTGGACCTCGATCAACGTCCGCTGCGGCGAGGCGATGGACGTCCACTATTTCGCGGTGCTGATCGGCGTCGGCGCCACCACCGTCAACGCCTATCTCGCCGAGGAGACCATCGTCGACCGCCACGCCCGCGGCCTGTTCGGCGACATGGATGTCAGCACCTGCGTCGAGAACTACGTCGCGGCGATCGACGCCGGGCTGCTGAAGACGATGTCCAAGATGGGCATCTCGATCATCAGCTCCTACCGCGGCGGCTACAACTTCGAGGCCATCGGGCTGTCGCGCACCCTGGTGGCGGAGTTCTTCCCCGGCATGGTGTCGCGCATCTCCGGCATCGGTCTCGCCGGCATCCAGCACAAGACGCTGGAGGCGCACCGCAAGGCGTGGGACGAGGACGTGGTCGCGCTGCCGGTCGGCGGCTTCTACAAGTACCGCCGCGGCGGCGAGGCGCACGGCTTCCACGGCCCGCTGATCCACCTGCTGCAGCAGGCGGTCGCCACCGACAGCTTCGCCACCTTCAAGAAGTACACGGCCGGCCTGCGCGAGCTGGAGCCGATCCACATCCGCGACCTGCTGGACTTCAAGCCGGGCCGTCGGCCGGCGTCGCTCGACGACGTCGAGTCGATCACCGCCATCCGCAAGCGGCTGGTGGCGCCCGGCATCTCGCTCGGCGCGCTGTCGCCGGAGGCGCACGAGACGCTGTCGATCGCGATGAACCGGATCGGCGCCCGCTCCGACAGCGGCGAGGGCGGCGAGGATCCGGCCCGCTACAAGCCGCGGCCGAACGGCGACAACGCCTGTTCGGCGATCAAGCAGGTCGCCTCTGGCCGCTTCGGCGTGACGGCCGAGTACCTCAACAACTGCCGCGAGATCGAGATCAAGATCGCCCAGGGCGCCAAGCCCGGCGAGGGCGGCCAGCTGCCGGGCTTCAAGGTCACGGAGATGATCGCGCGACTGCGGCATTCCACCCCCGGGGTCACCCTGATCTCGCCGCCGCCGCACCACGACATCTACTCGATCGAGGATCTGGCGCAGCTCATCTACGACCTGAAGCAGATCAACCCGGAGGCGAAGGTCTGCGTGAAGCTGGTGGCGCGGTCCGGCATCGGCACCATCGCCGCGGGCGTCGCCAAGGCCCACGCCGACGTGATCCTGATCTCCGGCCATTCCGGCGGCACCGGCGCCAGCCCGCAGACCTCGATCAAGTACGCCGGCCTGCCGTGGGAGCTGGGCCTCGCCGAAACCCACCAGGTGCTGATGCTGAACCGGCTGCGCCACCGGGTGCGGCTGCGCGTGGACGGCGGCATCAAGTCCGGCCGCGACATCGTCATCGCCGCCATCCTCGGCGCCGAGGAGTTCGGCATCGGCACGGCGTCGCTGGTGGCGATGGGCTGCATCATGGTGCGGCAGTGCCACTCCAACACCTGTCCGGTGGGCGTGTGCACCCAGGATCCGCAGCTCCGCGACAAGTTCACCGGCACGCCGGAGAAGGTGGTCAACCTGTTCACCTTCCTCGCCGAGGAGGTGCGCGAGATCCTGGCCGATCTCGGCTTCCGCTCGCTGGAGGAGATCATCGGCCGCACCGACCTGCTGCACCAGGTGAGCCGCGGCAGCCCGCATCTCGACGACCTCGACCTCAACCCGATCCTGGTCCGGGCCGACGTCGGCGACTACCCGTCCTACTGCACCATCGAGGGCCGCAACCCGGTGCCGGAGACGCTGGACGCCCAGATGATCGAGGACGCCGCGCCGCTGTTCCGCGAGGGCGAGAAGATGCAGCTCACCTACAACGTGCGGAACACCCACCGGGCGATCGGCGCCAAGATGGCGTCGCTGATCACCCGCACCTTCGGCATGGACCACCTGCAGCCCGGCCACGTCACCATCCGGCTGCGCGGCTCGGCCGGCCAGTCGCTCGGCGCCTTCGCGGTGCGCGGCATGAAGCTCGAGGTGTTCGGCGACTGCAACGACTACACCGGCAAGGGGCTTTCCGGCGGCACCATCGTCGTCCGCCCGATGACCTCGAGCCGGCTGGCGAGCCAGGACAACGTGATCATCGGCAACGTCGTGCTCTACGGCGCCACCGCCGGCAAGCTGTTCGCCGCCGGTCGCGCCGGCGACCGGTTCTGCGTGCGCAACTCGGGCGCGATCGCGGTGGTCGAAGGCTGCGGGTCGAACGGCTGCGAGTACATGACGGGCGGCACCGCGGTCATACTCGGCCCGGTCGGCGACAACTTCGCCGCCGGCATGACGGGCGGCATGGCCTTCGTCTACGACGAGCACGGCACGTTCCACGACTGCCTGAACCCTGGCGCCGTGGTGGTGCAGCGGGTGCAGACGCCGCACTGGGAAGCGGTGCTGCGCGACCTGGTCCGCGAGCATGTCGAGGAGACGCAGTCGATCTACGCCGAGGGCCTGCTCAACGACTGGGAGCGCACGGTCACACGCTTCTGGCAGGTGGTCCCGCGCGAGATCCTCGGCCAGCTCAAGCACCCGCTGACGCTGCCCGGCGCGGAAGAGGCCGCGCTGGCCTGACCTGAGCGGCCGGGTCCGGCGCATGGAAGGCCTGTTCGACCCGACCCGGCCGTCGGTGCTGTTCGACCTGGAGTTCACCGCCTGGGAAGGGTCGCTCGCCAGCGGCTGGTCCCGGCCGGGCGAATGGCGGGAGGTGATCCAGATCGGCGCCGTGCGTCTCGGCCCGGGCCCCGCGCTCGCCGAGGACGCGTCGTTCTGCTGCCTGGTGCGCCCGGTGCGCAACCCGGTGCTGAGCAGCTACATCACGGCGCTCACCGGAATCACCCAGCAGGCGGTGGAGGCGGAAGGGCTCGCCTTCCCCGAGGCGCTCGCCCGCTTCGACGCCTTCGTCGGCGACGGCGACGCGCCCGTGTGCTGCAACGGCCGCGACCACGAGATCCTCGCCGAGAATGCGGCCTGGCACGGCATCCCGCCGTCGCGCCACCACGCCCGGATGGTGGACATCCGCGGCCATCTCGCGCAGATGCTCGGCACGGGCGACCGGCTGTTCTTCAGCACCCAGGTCGCGGAGCTGTCGGGCGGGGCTGCACCGCAGGGCCAGCGCCACGACGCACTGGCCGACGTGCGCAGCATCGCCGCAGGGCTCCGCCACCTCATCGCCGACGGCCGCCTGCCGCTGCCGTAGCGCCGCCCCCGGCCCCCGGCGGCAGCGCCTCCCCCTCCATATGCCGTCTGGTCACCCGGACCGAAATCACTAGACTGCGCCGCCGATGCGAACCCTGATTCACATGTGGCTGTCTGCGCCGTGCCGGGCGGTCCGGATCGCACTGGCGGAGAAGGACCTCGACTTCGACCTGAAGCTGGAGAACGTGTGGGACCGGCGGCCGTCGTTCCTCGCACTCAACCCGGCCGGCGAGGTGCCGGTGCTGCAGGACGGCGACCGCGTCGTCGCCGGCGCCTACGCGATCTACGAATATCTCGACGAGGTCTACCCGGTGCCGTCGCTCTATTCGGGCGATTCGGTGCAGCGGGCGGAGATCCGGCGACTGGTGGACTGGTTCGACGGCAAGTTCGGCCGCGAGGTCAGCGACAACCTGGTCACCGAAAAGATCGTGAAGCGCTTCTACGGTCGCGGCCAGCCGGATTCGTCCGCAATCCGCGCCGGCCACGGCAACCTGCGCTATCACCTCGAGTACATCGCCTATCTCACCGACCGCCGGAAGTGGCTGGCCGGCGACACCATGTCGATGGCCGACATCGCGGCCGCGGCCCAGATCAGCTGCATCGACTATCTCGGCGACGTGCCGTGGAACGACTTCCCGGAGACCCGGGAGTGGTACGCGCGGATGAAGTCGCGCCCCAGCTTCCGCCCGCTGCTCGCCGACCACCTCCCCGGCGCCCGCCCGCCCAGGCACTACGCCGATCTGGACTTCTGACCGCGGCCTCGCGGCGCTTTACCCGGCGCGGGGCCCCGCACATATTGGTCGCATGGCTATTCTCAAGATCGCCCGCATGGGCCACCCGGTGCTGCGCGCCCCTGCGCAGGCGGTTTCCGACCCGACGGCGCCGGAAATCCGGCGGCTGATCGCCGACATGATCGAGACGATGGAGGACGCGGACGGCGCCGGCCTGGCCGCGCCGCAGGTGCACGTGCCGCTGCGGGTCGTGATCTTCCACGTACCCCGCAGCCGCGACGCGGACAACGCGCGCCCGCTCACCGTGCTCATCAACCCGGTGGTCGAGCCGGTCGGCGACGGGAAGGAGGACGGCTGGGAAGGCTGTCTCTCCGTCCCCGGCATGATGGGCTTGGTGCCGCGCTGGACGTCGGTGCGCTACCGCGCGGTCGGCCCGGACGGGGCGCCGATCGACCGCATCGCCGAAGGGTTCCACGCCCGCGTGGTGCAGCACGAGTGCGATCATCTCGACGGCATCCTCTACCCGATGCGAATGACCGACCTGAGCCGCTTCGGCTTCGTTGAGGAGATGCAAAAGGCAGCCGCGGCCCGCGGCGAGCCGGTGGAAGCGGCGGCGGAGTGACCGCCGGGGAGACGGGCATGCACGACCAGCTGCGCCGGGAGCGCGACGCCGTCATCACCGCCATGGTGCCCAATGTGCCGTTCGACGGCTGGACCGAGGCCTGCGCCCGGGCGGCCGCCGCGGCGGCCGGGCTGGACGGCGTGGACGTCCGCACCCTGTTTCCCGGCGGGGCCATCGACATGGTCGTGCACTACGCCGACCTCGCCGACCGGAAGATGCTGATGGCGCTCGCCGGGCAGGACCTGCCGGCGATGCGCATCCGCGACCGGATCGCGACCGCCGTACGCATCCGCCTGGAACAGCATGCCGGCGAGCGCGAGACGGTGCGGCGGGCGTTGGCGATCACCGCGCTGCCGCAGCACGCGCCCGCGGCCCTGCGCAGCCTCTACAACACCGTCGACGCCATCTGGCGCGCGGCCGGCGACACCGCCACCGACTTCAGCTTCTACAGCAAGCGCGGCCTCCTCGCCTGGGTCTATGGCGCGACGCTGCTGCACTGGCTGGACGACGACTCCGAGGACCACAGCGAGACCTGGGCGTTCCTCGGCCGTCGGATCGACGGGGTGATGCAGATCCCGAAGCTGAAGAGCCGGTTCCAGCGCGCCTTCTCGGCCATGCCCAACCCGTTGCGCACCGCGCGCGCCTTCCGCCGCGGCGCAGCCGGCTTCCCGGGCCGCCGCTGATGGCCGCCGTCGACGGCTGAGCCGTCCGCCGCGCTGATCGGAAGGAGTTCCCATGCCCGCGCCTGCGTCCGTCCTGGAGCTGATCGGCAACACGCCGATGCTGGAGCTGACCCGGTTCGACACCGGGCCGTGCCGGCTGTTCGTCAAGCTGGAAAACCAGAACCCGGGCGGGTCGATCAAGGACCGGATCGCGCTCGCGATGATCAACGCGGCCGAACGCGAGGGCCGGATCAGGCCCGGCGACATGCTGGTCGAGGCCACCGCCGGCAACACCGGCCTCGGGCTCGCGCTGGTGGCATCCCAGAAGGGCTACCGGCTCACCATCGTGATGCCGGACAAGATGTCCCAGGAGAAGATCTTCCACCTCAAGGCGCTGGGCGCCGAGGTGATCAGCACCCGATCAGACGTCGAGCGCGGGCACCCGGCCTACTACCAGGACATGGCCGAGCGTCTGGCGCGCGAGACCGGCGCCTTCTGGATCAACCAGTTCGCCAACCCGGCCAACCCGCTCGCCCACGAGACCACCACCGGGCCGGAAATCTGGGAGCAGATGGACCACCAGGTGGATGCGGTGGTCTGCGGCGTCGGCTCCGGCGGCACGCTCACCGGGCTGGGCCGCTTCTTCGCCCGGGTGGCGCCGGAAGTGGAGATGATCGTCGCCGACCCGCGCGGCTCGATCATCGCCGACATGATCAACCACGGGCGCGCGACGGGCCCGGTCGGGAGCTGGGTCGTCGAGGGGATCGGCGAGGATTTCGTGCCGCCGAACTGCGACCTGTCGCTCGCCTCCCGCGGCATCACCGTCGGCGACGCCGAAGCGCTGGAGGTCGCCCGCGCCCTGCTGCGCGAGGAAGGCATCCTCGCCGGCTCGTCCTCGGGCACGCTGGTCGCCGCCGCCCTCCACTACTGCCGGGGGCAGCAGGAGCCGAAGCGGGTGGTCACCTTCATCTGCGACAGCGGCAACAAGTACCTGAACAAGCAGTTCAACGACTACTGGATGGCCGACCAGGGCTTCCTGGTCCGGGAGCGGCACGGCGACCTGCGCGACATCATCGCCCGCCCGGTCAGCGACGGCGGCATCGTCTCGGTCGGCCCGAAGGACAGCCTGCTCACCGCCTACAGCCGGATGCGCCGCGCCGACGTCTCGCAGGTGCCGGTGCTCGATGACCGCGGCCGGCTGGTCGGCATCCTCGACGAGAGCGACCTGCTGGCCGCCGCCTACGCCGACCGCGGCGCGTTCCACGCCACCGTGGACACCGCCATGACCAGCCGGCTGAAGACGCTGCCGCCCTCCGCCCCGATCGACGCGCTGCTGCCGATCTTCCGCGACGGCGAGGTGGCGGTGATCCAGGAGGGCGACACCTTCTACGGCCTCATCACCCGCATCGACCTCATCAACCACCTGCGCCGGTCGATGGAGAACTGACCGCGATGGGCCGGGGCCACGGGCACGCGCATGGACACGCCCACGCCCACGGGCCCGGCCATGCGCACCGGCACGAGCACGGCCACCAGCATGGCGCCCGTGGCGACAACGAGCGACGGCTTGCGATCGGCATCGCGCTGACCGCCGCGTTCATGACGGTCGAGGCGGTCGGCGGGTGGCTGGTCGGCTCGCTGGCGCTGATCGCCGACGCCGGGCACATGCTGTCGGATGTTGCCGCCATGGCGCTGAGCTGGGCCGCCTTCCGCATGTCGCGCCGCGCGCCGAGCCCGCGCCACAGCTTCGGCTACCACCGGCTGCAGGTGCTGGCGGCGCTGGCGAACGGGCTGGGGCTGCTGGCGCTGGCCGCCTGGATCGGCTTCGAGGCGATCGCCCGGTTCGACAGCCCGGTCGCGGTAATGTCCGGGCCGATGCTGGCCATCGCCGCCGCCGGCCTTGCCGTCAACCTGCTGGTGTTCCGCCTGCTCCATGGCGGCGACCGCGACAACCTCAACATGCAGGGCGCTGCGATGCACGTGCTCGGCGACCTGCTGGGGTCGGTCGCCGCCATCGTCGCCGCGCTGGTGATCATGGCGACCGGCTGGACCCAGGCCGACCCGGTGCTGTCGATCGCGGTGGTGCTGCTGATCCTGCGCTCCGCCTTCATCCTGCTGCGGCGGTCCACCCACATCCTGATGGAGGGAACGCCGGAGTCGGTGGACCCGGCGGAGGTGCGCCGCCGGCTGGCGGCCGAGGTGAGCGGCGTCCGCGACATCCACCACGTCCACGTCTGGTCGCTGTCCAGCGACCGCGCGATGATGACGCTGCACGCCGTGGTGGCCCCGCAGGCGGATATCGACGCCATCCGCGCCCGCATCAGCGACGCCGTCGCCCGCCTGTTCGGCGTCGCCCATGTCACCGTCCAGCTCGAACACCGCCACTGCGGCGACTCGGCCTGATCCCGGCTTGGACCCGCTGTCCGATGGTGCGACAGGGGCGGCCGCTGAACGGCCGCCCCTGTCGCGCTACTCGCGCACCGGCTCGCCGGGACGCGGGACCATCTTGCGGTACAGGTGCCAGGTGGAGTGGCCGAGAACAGGCAGCACGAGGATGAGGCCGATCAGCGCCGGGATCGAGCCCAGCACCAGGGCGGCGGCGACCACGAAGCCCCACACCGCCATCGGCTTCAGGTTCAGCATCGTCGCCTTCACCGAGGTCTTCACCGCGACCGTCACGCCGACGTCGCGATCAAGCATCAGGGGGAAGGAAACGACCGAGATCGCCAGCGCGGCGACGGCAAACAGGAAGCCGACGCCGATGCCGACGATGATCATGGCCCAGCCCGCACCGGTGGTGAACACGTCGGTGACGAACGACCAGATCGAGGCCGGGGACTCGGGTCCCATCGTCAACAGGAAGATCACGTAGGCCGCCGCCAGCCAGACGACGAACAGGCCGGCGAGGATGAGGCTCAGCACCACGATCGACGGGAAGGCGGGGTTGTGGACGACCCCGAAGGCGTTCGACCAGCTGATCTCCTGCCCCGCCTCGTGACGGCGGCTGATCTCGTAGAGCCCGACCGCCGCCACCGGCCCGACCAGCGCGAAGCCGGACACCAGCGGGAACACCAGCGGCAGGGTGTCGTTGCCGGCGGCGAGCAGCGCCAGCACAATGCCCACGACCGGGTAGAGCGCGCAGAGGAAGAACACGTCGCTCCGCGAGGTGCCGAGGTCGGACAGCCCCTTGCGGACCGCGTCCCAGAGATCGGCGACCTCGATGCGGGCGACCGCGGGCATGACGCCCGCCCCCTCGTGGTGGCTAAGCCCGTAGCCCGCACGCTCCAGCGCGTGGGTGCCGGCCCTCAGCTCGTCCAGGCTCCATTCGATCGGATTCCGGATGTGATGCTCGGTGGCCATGCTTGCCCTCTCCCGAACTGTGGGTTCGAGGGGCCGTGGGCCACCCGTGGCGTGCAGCCGATAACGGCGGTTGCTGGTCAAGAGCGACCCGCGACCCGCGACAACTTGAAGCATATATTGGTTCCTGCCCAAGGTCGCGGCAAATCTTCAGCCCGCAATGCCGCAGTGTGCCACGGGTTCCCGGCGCGTCGGAACTCCTTGCGGAGCAAGGCTTCCCGCGGCTTCCGGGGTGGAAGCCGCCCTTCTACCCCCTTGACCCCCGCCGAAACCACAGGCAGCGTTTGCCTATTGGCCGTGCTGCGCCTGCGGGCGCGCCGGCCGATGGCCAGATCCTTTCCGGCCATGGAGCCGGGCGGATCGGGTCGAGCCGACGTGCGTTGCGGACCGCTTGGCCGGATCGCGAACACAGGCAGTATTCGGACCGAGGATTCGGCCACCCGGCGTGCCGCCCGTTGCGGAGGTATGCCATGGTGCACCGACCGGCGATCGCCGATCTCCGGGGGAGGCTTGCGGACGCCACGCTCCCCGCCTCCCGGACGCCGGATGCGCGTCCCTCTCCGGCGACTTCCCACCCCATGCCCAGGCCGGCGACCACCCGGCGACGCCTTTGCCGCGGTGCCCGCGCCTGCGCCAGCTCGGCGAGGTGAGCCGTGCGGAACGGCGGCAGATGGGTGGTCGGCGGCTGCATGGCCGCCCTGTGCCTGATCGGGCTCTCCATCGCGGCGGTCGGGCAGGAACGGACGCTCTACTGGACCGGGCTGATCCTGTTCGCGATCGGCGTCATCACCATCTTCGGGCTGATCCGCGGCGCCTATGACGAGGCCGAGGGCCGCCCGCGGCGGCGCCGCCAGGTCGTACCGGCGCTCATGCTCGCGGTCGCGCTCGGCACGGTCGTGTTCCACCTGGCGAGCCCCTGGTGGTGGGGGCCGATCGCCTCCAACTGGGAATACATCGACTTCACGATCAGCCTGACCTTCTGGATCACCGGCCTGGTATTCCTCGCGGTGGTCGTGTTCATGGCCTGGTGCGCCCACCGCTTCCGTCACCGCCCCGGCAACACGGCGCACTACGAGCCGGAGAGCAGGCGGCTGGAGTGGGGCCTGACCCTCGCCACCGCCTTCGGCGTCGCCGCGCTGCTCACCCCCGGCCTGTTCGTCTGGGACGAGTTCATCACCCCGCCCGAGGACTCGCAGCAGGTCGAGGCGATCGGCCAGCAGTGGTACTGGAGCTTCCGGCTGCCGGGCGAGGACGGCGTGCTCGGCACCACCTCCACCCGGCTTGTCAGCGTGGACAACCCGCTGGGCATCAACCCGGACGATCCCAACGGCCAGGACGACGTCGTCGTCCAGTCGGGCGCGCTGCACCTGCCGGTGAACCGCCCGGTGACGGTGCTGCTGCGTTCGCAGGACGTTCTCCACAACTTCTACGTGCCGGAGTTCCGGGCGAAGATGGACCTGGTGCCGGGCATGGTCACCCAGCTGTGGTTCACGCCGACGCGGACCGGCTCCTTCCAGATCCTGTGCGCGGAATACTGCGGCGTGCAGCACGCCAACATGCGCGGCCAGGTCGAGATCGTGGAGGAAGCGGAGTTCGCGGCGTGGCTCGGCGCGCAGCCCACCTTCGCCACCATGTACGCCGCGGCAGGCCGCGACCGGCCGACGGCCGTCGCGAGCAGCGACGGCAGCCTGGCGGAATGACAGTCGGGAGACGACGCAGAGGGAGTGCCCGATGGTCGATGTGACGAGTGACAGGGCGATCGCAGACGTCGGCGACGCCGCGCCCCCGGCCGAAGTTCCGGAAGTCGACCTCTATCACGCGAAAAGCTGGATCACGAAATACGTCTTCTGCCAGGACGCGAAGGTGATCGCGATCCAGTACGGCGGCACCGCGGTCGCGATCGGCCTCGTCGCGCTGGTCCTGTCCTGGCTGATGCGGCTGCAGCTCGGCTTCCCGGAGAGCCTGTCGCTGATCGACGCCGAGCAGTACTACCAGGCGATCACCATGCACGGGATGATCATGGTGATCTACCTGCTGACCGCGCTCTTCCTCGGCGGCTTCGGAAACTACCTGATCCCGCTGATGGTCGGCGCGCGGGACATGGTGTTCCCCTACGTCAACATGCTCAGCTACTGGGTCTACCTGCTGGCGGTGCTGATCCTGGTGGCAAGCTTCTTCGTACCCGGCGGCCCGACCGGGGCCGGGTGGACGCTCTATCCGCCGCAGGCGATCCTGTCCGGCACGCCCGGCCGCGACTGGGGCATCATCCTGATGCTGGTGTCGCTGATCGTCTTCATCATCGGCTTCACCATGGGCGGCCTGAACTACGTCGTCACCGTGCTGCAGGCCCGCACCCGCGGCATGACGCTGATGCGGATGCCGCTTACCGTCTGGGGCATCTTCACCGCCTCGGTGCTGGCGCTGCTCGCCTTCCCGGCGCTGTTCGTCGGCTGCGTCATGCTGCTGTTCGACCGCCTGCTCGGCACCAGCTTCTTCATGCCGGCGATCGCCGAGTTCGGCCAGCAGCTCGACCATGACGGCGGCAGCCCGATCCTGTTCCAGCACCTGTTCTGGTTCTTCGGCCACCCGGAGGTCTACATCGTCGCG
>ERZ777003.4679-NODE-4679-length-11210-cov-5.243568_pt1 | contig 11210 bp, 12 predicted proteins | sample MGYA00374956_ERZ777003 | MGnify/ENA primary metagenome ERZ777003 (study PRJEB29302, sample SAMN06268252) | bioreactor metagenome | isolation source: Joint BioEnergy Institute, California, USA | place: USA:Joint BioEnergy Institute, California, USA | collected... | reverse complement strand
CTGCACCGCGAACCACCCCTGCCCGTTGATGGCTACATCCAGCGCACGGTCGGTTACTTCGAGCGGGCCCGGCGTGAGGTCGGCGCCCGGGGTGGCAACCACCGTGCCCACACGGGTGGCCTGCCCTTCGCCCACGAAGGGCACCGCCCGAAACTGCGCGAGCTGCGCCCGAAAACCGTTCGTGGAGACATTTGCCAGGTTGTTGCTGACAACCGACTGCTGCTCCAGCGCCCGCGCTGCGCCGCCCGCGGCGATGTACGCTACTCGATCCATGATTCAAACCCGGGAGCCGAGGCGCGATCAGCGCATCGAGATCAGAGTCTGCATCATCTGATCCTGCGTCTTCATGGTCTGCGCGTTGGCCTGGTAGGCGCGCTGGGCAATGATCATGTTGACCAGTTCGGCGCTCAGGTCGACGTTCGACGATTCGACCGCCTGCCCCATGACGTTGGCCAGCCCGTTGGAGCCCGGCTGCCCCAGGATGGGAGGGCCGGATTCCGGAGTTTCCGCCCAGGCATTCTGCCCGATCGGCTTCAGCCCGTTGACATTGTTGAACCCGGCGAGCGCCACGATGCCGATCACTTCCGTCTGGCCATTGGTGAAGTTGGCCGCGATGGTGCCGTCAGGTGAGACGTTGATGCTGACGAATTCACCGGAGGTATAGCCGTTCTGGGCGACGTTCTGGCGGAATGCCGCGCCGAACTGGGTCGAACCGGTGAAATCGACCGCGATGAGCATGTCTTCGGCAGGTGCCGACCCGGTGCCACCGGTGGGGTCGACGATGCGCAGGTTGAGCACCGGCGGATTCGTGACGAGACGACCGTTGGTGTCGAAGGACAAGACACCGGCATCGCCCCAGGTTGCGGGAATGGCGGGCTGTGCCGGCACGCCGGCACGGTACTCGGTTCCGTTCGTGATTTCTTCGGTGGAGGCAATGGCCGCTGCCGCTGCCGCCCCCGTCAGCACAGTACCACGGCTGACCGTGATGGTGCTGGGCCCATTGGGGTCGTCCTGGTCTGGAGTGATTGCGCCCAACACCAGGTGGTAGACCACGGGTTGTGCGTCCGGATCGGACGGCGTTTGCACGATGGCATAACCAACCCGGCCCGAAACCTCATACTTGACTATTTTCTCGCCAGCCTGCAGAAGGTCGGTGGGAATCGAAAACTCGACCGGGGGGATCGCCGGGCGCTCGGGAATTTCAGGCGTGCCAACGTCCACCGGCTTTCCATTCAGTGTGTAGCGCACTTCCCAGTCGTTGCCGGCAGCCTGTGCATCACGCTTGATGAAATACTGAACGAGCTGGTGCGCGTTACCCAGGGAGTCGTACACCGTGATGGGCGAGGCGTGCGTGAAGGAGAGCGGATCGTTGGGGTCGAAGGGGCGCAGGGCGGGATCAATGGCTTCGGCGCGCGCATCGAGGTTGGTGTCGACGCTGATTTCGCTGGTGGCCCGGGGCGACATGTTGCCCACCGGCACGCGCAGCGGCTCGGGGGTGGTGCCCACCATGCCCACCGGATAACCCGTGAGGCGCTGCCCCGACGCGTTGACGATGTAGTGATCGACGTCCTTGGAGAACTGGCCGTTGCGCGAGTAGACGATTTCGCCGTTCTGGCTGATCAGACGGAAAAAACCGTTGTCGCCATCGATGGCCATGTCGTACTGGTTGCCGGTAAGTTCGAGGTTACCGGTGGTGAACCGCTGGTTGATGCCGGTGACCTGTACGCCAAGGCCGATACGCGAGGATGCGTAGAGGTCGGCAAAAGTGACCGAACCCGCCTTGTAGCCAACAGTGTTGGCGTTGGCGATGTTGTTGCCGATGACATCCAGTTGTTTAGCCGCAGCGTTCAGTCCGCTTAACGCTTGCCCGAAACCCATGAGGTGCTCCCTGCTTTACAGAATCATGCGAATATCGTAGAGGCTGACATTTCCAGCCAGACCAAGATTCAACTGCAACCCGTTGGCCGTGTAGGCCACGCCACCGACGCGGGCGTACGTCAGCGCGCCCGCCGGTATTTCGGACTCGTTGGCGTCGAGGGCGGTCACGCGCACGTAGTACGCACCGTCCGGCACGGGCTGACCCGCATCGTTCATGCCATCCCACTCGAGCCGCACCACACCCACGTCTTGCGGTCCCAGCTTCATGGTGCGCACCGGCAGGCCAGAGCCATCGACGATGGAGACCTCGACGTTGGCCGCGGGCGCCACCACATCGATGCCGAACGGCGTGGCAACGCCATTGCCCAGCGCGATCTTGTCGCCCGGCACCAGCACGCTCTTGCCGACCAGCGACGCCGCCTGCATGGCCTGCGTCATGTCGAGCTGGCCACTGAGCGCCAGCAGCGTCTGGTTCAGCTGTGTAATGCCGTTCACCGTGCTGATTTGCGCCAGCTGCGAGGTAACCTCGGCGTTTTCCAGCGGATTGAGCGGATCCTGGTGCTTCAGCTGGGTAATCAACAAGGTGAGAAAACGGTCCTGGATGTCGTTGATGAGCTGGTTCGATGCTCCGGCATTCAGGGCGGAACCCGCGGCAGAAGTGGCCGTGGTTGCGTTCGTGGTTGAACTGATCATGCCTTCCTCTCAGCCGTACGGAACATGCCGGACCACGTGATCGGTGTGCAGTGCCGCGCTACCCGTACGGAAAAATTGTTCATGCTGACGCTTACTGTCCGATGGTGAGGGTTTTCAGCATCAGCGTACGCGCCGTGTTGAGCACTTCGACGTTGGCCTGATAGGCACGCGAAGCCGCGATCATGTCGACCGTTTCGTTGACCACGTTCACGTTGGGCATGGCTACGTAGCCCTCCTCGTTGGCGAGCGGGCTGGTGGGGTCGTAGACCATCCGTGGCGCTGCATTGCTTTGCACCACGCCAACGACCTGCACGCCGCCGACCTCGCTGCCTGCCGCCTGCCCCGGAAAGGGTGCAACCCGGAAGACCACATGGCGCGCCTGGTAGGGCTGGCCATCGGGACCAACCGCACTGTCGGCGTTCGCCAGGTTGCTGGCGGCGACGTTCAGCCGCTGCGACTGGGCGACGAGCGCGGAGCCGGCGATCTGGAAAATGCTCATGGAAGACATGGTGACTGACCCTTACGATGTAGCCTTACTGCTGCAACGCAGCCAGCATGGACCGGATCCGCGCCGACAGAATGCTGACGGTGCCCTGGTAGCGGACCGCGTTCTCTGCGAAGTTCACGCGTTCGACGTCCATGTCGACGGTGTTGCCGTCGAGCGACGGTTGCGTGGGCACGCGGTACATCAGCGAAACCGGACCGCTCGTGGTAGCCTTGGCCGGAATGTGCGCAGCATGCGTTCGCGTGAGTTCGGTAGGCCCCAGGGGCTGCACGCCACGCACTGCGACGGCATTCCTGAGCTCTGCCGAGAAATCGAGGTCGCGTGCCTTGTAGCCAGGCGTGTCGGCGTTGGCAATATTCGACGACAGCACTTCCTGGCGCTTCGCGCGCAAGTTCAGCGCTTCCTGATAAAACCCGATGGCGGAATCCAACCGATTCAGCATGCGCACTCCTGTGCCGGCTTTTTGATCAATTGCATGATAGATCCGCACCCGGCAAGTCAAATGGCGGAATAGATCGGGGATTGCCTGCTTGTTCATGCCATGCCGGGAAGGGGTGATTCCTACAATGCAGACACGCGCCATGTTCAATCGTTCCGTGTTTCATCCGTTCCGTTCCCGTGCCCTGCACCGGCGTGCAGCGCGCGCACTGGTGCTTGCCAGCATCCTGCCAGGCGCGATCATCACGCCTGCGTGGGCGGCTGATGCCTCGAGAGGCCAGTCGCCCAAAGAGGTGCGTGACCTGATCACGGAACAGGTGCGTCAGCGCGTGGCGCACTTGCCGGGCAATCCCGTCATCGAAGTGGACGCCAACGACGTCAGCCGTCATCCGGCATGCGACGCACTGCGTGTGGCTTCGCTCGCGAACACCCAGCTGCGCTCGCGCCTGTCGGTCCGCGTCGATTGCGAGGGCCCCAGCCGCTGGGCTGCCTACATTCCGGTCCGGCTCGCGGTAAACGGCAGCTATGTCAGCACGGCACGTGTCGTCCAGGCCGGAGAGCGGCTGGGGCCGGGCCAGCTCACGCTGCAACAGGGCGACCTCATCGGCCTGCCCGACGACACCGTCTTTCGCCTGCAGGACGCCGTGGGTCACACCGCGGCCGTGCGCCTGCGCGCGGGCCAGCCCGTGCGTGCAGGCAGCCTGCGTCCGCCGGGAATGATTACCCATGGGCAGAAGGTGCGCGTGATCGTGAACGGAAGCGGGTTCGTGGCGTCCAGCGAAGGGGAAGCACTGGGCAGTGCCGCGCCCGGCGAGACGCTGCGCGTACGCACCCCGTCGGGCCAGATCATCAGCGGGGTGGTCACGCCTGAGGGGACCGTAGAAATTTCGATGTAAGGCGGCTCCGTGATGCGCCTGCCCGGCAGCTCAAGCAGGAGCAGGAGAGGCGCTGCGGGTGCTGACCCGGCAACGACCGGGCCATGGGTGACACACGCGCCGCTTCGCAGTAATCTGAACGTCCGGAGGCGCCACGACGACAACGGACTTGCTGTAAAGTTTCGGCGCGAACAACCGTTAACCGAAGTAACGGAACACGAAACGCAAGCCGGGCGCAACGGGCAGAAAGCCTGGAGTGCCTGTCGATTGAATTGAGCCCAGCAGAACGTCGGAGACCACCTTGAAGATTCAACCCATGGGGCCCAATGCCTCCAGCACGGCCCAAGCCACCAGCCGCAATGGCGTTGCCCGCAGCCGGCCCGCCACGCAGGATCAGGCTCCTTCCGGCGCAGCCAGCAGCTCGGTGTCGGTCAGCCTGTCTACCGCGCACGCCACCTCGGCGAACGCCGACGTCGACATGGAACGGGTTCAGGCCATTCGCGACGCCATCCAGCGGGGCGAGCTCGTCATCGACGTCCACAAGATCGCCGACCGGCTCATTCATACCTCGCTCGAACTGATCCAGGGTTCCGGCCACCCCTGACCCCCCGTCTTCATTCTTGTTCGCCCGCCGGCACACCGTCATGTCAGAGTCCGCATTGCTTGAAATCCTTCAGAGCGAGCTGCAGGTCGTCACCTCGTTCATGCAATGCCTGCAAGACGAGCACCAGGCGCTGCTCGAGCGGGCCCCTGTCTCGACGTTCAACGAAATCATCCAGCGCAAGCAGCATTTCGCCGCCCGCCTGGAAATGCTGGGATCCCAACGCGATGCGGCTCTCGTGGCACTGGGCCACAACACCGGACACGCCGGCACCGTCGAAGCTGCGGCAGAGCACCCCCAAGTCGGCGCCGTGTGGGCCGAGCTCCAGCAGATGGTGGAACAGGCACGCGTGCTGAACGAGCGCAATGGCCTGCTGATCCGCACCCATCTCCGCTACACGACTGCCGCCCTGGACGCGCTACGTACTGCCCAGGGCGTCAACCTCTATCAGCCCGACGGCAAGAAATCCTCACCCGCCCAGCTGGGCACCAGCCGCCGCGCCTGAGACTCCGCTGTGGCGGGGCGGTCGCCGGCGCGCATCACGACGGGTTCAGCCCCAGGCGTTTCACCACCGGCCCCCAGGTATCGTATTCATTCCTGATCATTGCCCTGGCCTCTTCCGGAGTGCTAAGTACCCCACGGTAGCCGGCCTCTTCGAGCATTTTCTCGAACTCGGGAGAGCGCACCGCGTTGTGGATGACTTCGTTCATGCGCTTGACGATGGGCGCGGGCGTGCGAGGCGGACTGAGAATGAGGAAGCGTACCGCCGAATCGATGCCGTCGAACCCCAATTCGCGGATGGACGGTGCATCCGGGATCAGCGGAAAGCGTTCGGGCGAGAGCACGGCAAGCACCTTGAGCTTGCCGCTGCGCACGAACGGCAAGGTGGAACTGAGCGAGAACACGCCTGCGTCGACCTGCCCCCCGATGACATCCACGATGGCCGGTGAGGTCCCTTTGTAGGGCACATGCTGCATATGGGCGCCGGCGCGGTCCGCCACCACTTCCATTGCCATGTGCTGCGGCGAACCGGTGCCTGCCGTGGCAAAGGTCAGCGGCGCCTTCGCGTCTTTCGCCTTGTTGAGCAGGTCGCCGAACGACTGCAACGGACTGTCGGGGCGCACAACGACGATGTTGGGCGTTTCGGCAATGGTGGTGATGGGGTCCAGACCCGTGACGGGGTCATACCCGATGTCTTTATAGACATGGGGATACACGCCAATGATGGTGGCCTGCAGCAGGAAGGTCTGACCGTTGGGTTCACTGCGCGACACCAGGGCCGCACCGATGTTGCCTGACGCACCCGGCTTGTTGTCGACCACGAAGGTCTGGTTCAGGGCCTTCTCGAGATTGCTGGTGAGCATGCGCGCCAGCACGTCGGTTCCTCCACCAGGAGGAAACGGCACCACGAGCGTGATGGGCCGTGAGGGCCAACTGGATTCCTGTGCCGTTGCCGGCGTTGCGACAACGCCGGACAGGCCAAGCAGGGCGAACGCGCAGAATGCGCGCAACCAAGGCAAGCATGTTTTCGTCTTCATTTCTCCTCCTGGCAGGGGCTGGGGATGCCACGCGCGCGTGCATGACGCAGGGCGTGAGCGTTTTGTGACCGCCGTGCCCTTGGCTCGGGCCGACGGGTCGTGTGTTGTCGTTTGCCCAGAAATTCCGCTAATCGGAAATAATTTCCATAACCAGCGCAAAAAAGAGTAGCCCGCCCGCCCCACGCGGTCAAGCGTTGTCAACCCTTCCGGGTACCCAAAGCTGCGCTGAACAGCCTTGCCTGTGAGGTGACGACCCGCGCGACCTTCTCACCCATCTCGTCGGTAAAACGCCCCTCGGGGATGGTGACGCACAACGCACCGATTACGCCATGAGGGGAAAAGATCGGCGCTGAAATGCCCACCGCACCGGGCACGTTCTGCCCTTTCGTGAAGGCGTACCCACGCTGCCGTGTTGCCTCGAGATCGCCCTTGACGCGTGTGAAATCCCGCCCCGGGATGACCTGCGGGCGCGCGCGTTCGGAGGCAATCGCGGCATCGATCTGTGCTGGCGGTAGAAATGCCAGAATGCCTCGCCCCGGCGCGCCCCACACCAGTGATGATCGATCGAACAGCTTCACCTCGTACCGCAGGGGGTGACTTCCGTAGACCACCTTGGCTATGGTGAAACTCAGGCTAGTGGGCTCGTACAGTGACAGCATGCAGGTCTCGTCGCATTCGGCCACCACGGCCTGCATGAACCGCTCGGCGATTTCCGTGATCTGCAGTTTCGACGCCACCAGCGACCCGATGCGATACAGCTCCAGCCCCACCCTGTAACTGCGGGTTGCCGGATCGCGCTCGACAAACCCCTGCTCGGCCAGCAGGCTGAGCAGGCGGTGCACGGTGGAAGAAGGCAGATCCATCCGTTGTGCAATATCGGTCAGCGAACTGGGGCCATCGCATTCCGCCAGCACGGTCAACAGCCGGGTTACCCGAGCAACCGTACCGGAAGATGTGGTGGACGTACTCATGATCCTGGATACCTTGTCTACGTAAATCGACGCCGCAGGAATTCTATTCGTTGCCTCAGACCGCCAGAAGCACCGTGTTCCCGGCTCCGCCACCTTCCCTGCTTGACGGGCAGGGTGGCCTCACCTATGATTTTTCTCTATTCGAAAATATATTCCGTTTAACGGAATTCTATCAGATTCCGGAATCTGCGGACACCCGGGGCCGCTGCGGGCCTCCACCGCCGGCGCGTTTCCCGCAGCACGCGCCGCATCGGAGTCGCGTGGGCATCATCAGCCGTTCACAGAAAACAATGGAGCACGCATGCGTGTTGGTTGCATCGGTATCGGAAGCATGGGCGGAGGGATTGCCCGTCGACTGCTGAGTCAAGGACTAGAAGTCATCGCCTTTGACATCGATCCGTCCGCCCGTCGCCGCTTCGCGGAGCTTGGAGGAACCTCGGTCGACCAGCTCGAAGCGGTGTCACGGCAATGCGAGGTCATCTTTCTCTGCCTTCCGTCGCTGGTGGCACAGGCCGAATGCGCTACTCGGCTTGCCGCCGCCCCGGGCACACTGCGCATTCTCATCGACTGTTCAACGCTTGGCCCCGAGGCACTGATCCAGCTGGGCCGGCGCATGCAAGCAGTGAACGTGCAAGTCGTCGACTGTCCGGTCAGCGGCGGCGCCCAGGCCGCCGAGGCGGGCACGCTGGCGTTGATGTGCGCCACTTCCGTGGCTACGTTCGAGACGGTCAGGCCCATCCTCGAACACATTTCTTCCCGCATTTTTTACCTGGGCGAGGAAGTCGGCCTGGCCCAACTGTGCAAGCTTGCCAACAATGCCATCTCGGCCGCGGGCATGCTGGCCGCGTGTGAGGCACTGGTGCTGGGCAGAAAGGCCGGGCTGCCCCTGCAGGCCATGTTCGACGCCATCAACGCCGGCTCGGGACGCAACAACGCCACCTCACTGAAGATTCCCAACCACATTCTCACCGGCACCTACGACTTCGGCGGCCCCGCAGGGCTCATGGTCAAGGATCTCGAACTCTATCTGCAGAAGGCGCAAGAACTCGAGGTGCCCGCCACCATGGCCCGCGCCGCACACGATCTCTGGGGCGCTGCCGTTCAGGCCCTGGGCGCCCAGGTCGACTACACCGAAATCATCAAGTACTTCGATCAACTTGCAGGATTGCCCTCGCTGGAGCCCGAAGCATGAGCATTACCATCAACCTTGAAGGTCGGGTGGCCCTGGTCACCGGTGCGGCAGGCGGCATTGGCTCTGCCGTAGCACACTGCCTGGCCGAAGCCGGCGCAGACCTCGCGCTGGTCGATCTGAACCCGCAGAAACTTGACGCAGTCGTCATGGCGTTGCACTCCGACGAGCGCCATCGAACCCGACGCATCGAAGCCGTTCAATGCGACGTGCGCGACGCCGACCAGGTAAACAGCGTGGTCGACGAACTGGCCGGTCGTCTTGGCGGGATCGATATCCTCGTGAATGTGGCCGGTGGCGGCACCCCGCAAACGCTGGAAACCCTCAGTCCCGAGAACTGGCGCTCGGTGCTCGATCTCAACCTGTCCGGCCCGTTCTACTTCACGCGCGCTGTGGCGCCGCACATGAGAAAGCGGGGCGGTGGTGCCATTGTCACCACCGCATCACTGGCAGCCATCACCATGTCGATGAACAACGGTGTCAGCTACACGGCGGCGAAGACCGGCCTTCTGGGCCTTACGCGCCACTCGGCCTACGAACTCGCGCGCGACGGCATCCGGGTCAATGCGGTGTTGCCCGGCCCCACCCTGACGGGCCAGATCAAGGCAAAGATGTCACCCGAACGGATTGATGCCGTCGCCAATGGTCTGCCCCTGGGCCGTTGGGTGATGCCGGAAGAGATCGCGCGCGCCATCCTGTTCTTTTGTTCTGACCTTTCCAGCGCCTGCACGGGTACGCACTTCATCGTCGACAGCGGGATGCACATTGGCGCACCGCAGTCATATGACGAGTATCGGAAGCACCGCGACCAGATGAAGCAGCAGCCCTGAGGCGCATCGTCAGCAGGCCGCCGGCGCAATGCCCTCTTCACGATCATTCACCACAAGGAGACCCTGCATGAGACCGAGCTTCGAAGAAATAACCCAGGTTCTGCAAACGCCGCTGAAGCTGAATGCGAAGGCTGGAGACAGCATTCTGGTCATCACCGACACGGCGATGGATCCGGTCCTGTGGCAAGGCCTGAAGGCGGCCGGCGAAACCCTGGGCATGGAAGTCAGCGTCGCCATCATGTCGCCCCGCGAGCGTCATGCCGCGGATCCGACACGTCCGATCTGCGGGGCTGCGCTCGATCCATCCACCGACCTGTGCATCTACCTCACCAGTACCGCGCTCGCACACGCCCCCATTACCGAAGAGCTGGTGCAGGCAGGCAAGCGATTCATTCTCATGGAAGAGCTCACGCCCGAGATGCTGCAAAAAGGGGGGCCTGCGTGGGTTGACTATTTCGCCATGAACGAACTTGGCCAGAAGATTGCCAGGGTGTTCACCGAGGGCAAGATGGTCCGCGTGACCTGTCCCAATGGTACCGATCTTGCTGCGTCCATTGAGGGCCGGCCGGGCCGCTCCATTGCGGGGTTGCCGCTGTCGTTGCGCCCGGGCGGTGGTGGCGGCTGCGCCTTCCCCGATGGAGAATCGCATGTGTGCCCGGTTGAGGGCACCGGTAATGGCACCGTCGTATTCGATTTGACCGCACATTCGGTTGGCCGCCTCACCGATCCGATCATACTCACCATAAAGGACGGCTACGTCACGAAAATCGAAGGAGGCAAACAGGCAGACAAATGGCGGGAAATACTGGCTGCCCAGAACGACCCGCTCAGCTACAACTGCCCGGCCGAGATCTCCATCGGCCTCAACCGGAACGTCACCCCCACTGGCTACATGCGCACCGACAAGAAGAAGTATGCCAGTGCACACATCGGCGTGGGCGACACGGTGGTACTGGGCGGGACTTGCCATGCCAAGATTCGCCTGGAAGGTGTCATCGAGTTTCCGGAAATCAGCGTCGACGGACAGACGCTTACTCGCAACGGGAAGATTCTCCTGGACGAATGACCCACCACCAACCGGCAGCCCCCGCTTCGCTCATTTCAGCAACACCTTTGGGGGCGCCCACCACGACACGGAAGGAGGAAACATGAATCGGAGAGAATTCACCGCCAGCATTGCAGGGCTGGCACTCGCCATGGCCAGCAGCGGCAGCATCCTGGCCGCAGAGAAGTACCCTGCGCGCACCGTCACGCTGGTCAATCCGTTCCCGCCTGGTTCGCCCGTTGATATCGTTGCGCGCGAACTGGCCACGCAGCTTGGCAACTACTGGAAACAGAATGTCATCGTGGACAACCGGCCAGGCGCGGCGGGCACCATCGGAGCCCAGTCTGTCGCCCGCGCCAGGCCCGATGGCTATACCCTGCTGCTGACGTCCGCCTCCACCCACGTCATCGGGCCGGCGGTGCGCAAGACCATGCCCTACGACCCGCTGAAGGACTTCACCCCCATCGCATTCATCGCAAATGGCCCGGCAATCATCGTCGTACATCCTTCCCTGGGGGTGAATACGCTCGAAGAACTCATTGCCCTGGCCCGGCAGAAACCCGCCACGATCACCTACGCTTCGTCAGGTGTTGGCACCATTCTTCACCTCACCGGAGAAGTATTCTCGCAGCGCACCGGTACGAAGT
>ERZ777003.4675-NODE-4675-length-11232-cov-3.921625_pt1 | contig 11232 bp, 7 predicted proteins | sample MGYA00374956_ERZ777003 | MGnify/ENA primary metagenome ERZ777003 (study PRJEB29302, sample SAMN06268252) | bioreactor metagenome | isolation source: Joint BioEnergy Institute, California, USA | place: USA:Joint BioEnergy Institute, California, USA | collected... | reverse complement strand
CACCGCGGCGGTGCGTCAGGTGACACGGCCCCTGGTCGCCCCGCCGGGGCGCCCCCTCGGGGAACAGCTCGGGCCGGCTGCGGCGTCCGTCCGGCGGACGCGTCGGGGCTCCACAGGGCGCCGCTTTGCCATCTTCCCATGGAGACAGGTGTCAGTTACACTGACCGTGAAGCGAATATCACTCTTTCTCCCAGGAACGACGGAAGTCCGTTCCACGAGGGAGCGTCGTGGGACGGTGACGCGAACCGGCGTGATCGCGGGGGCGCGAGAGATCGCACGGTCCGCGTGGGCACCGCGGTAGCGGGGCCGACGGTGGCCGAGGCAATCCGCAGCTTCGGGGGAGCTGCGGACGGGGGCGCTCGGCCACCGCCCACCGTCCCTCGGGCCACGGGGCAGTCGGGCGCCCCGGCGTGCTGCGCTCAGCCCGTCCAGCGCATGCGGTCCTGCGCTGGGCTCAGCCCGTGAAGTCGGCGCCCACGATCACGTGGAGGTGCACCTCGTGGGACAGCGTGCTCGTGGGCCCGATCGTCGAGAAGCGCGGATCGCGCGCGGCCAGCGCCCGGGCGGCGGCGTCGTGGCCGGGAGTGAACTGGACCTCGGTGGTGGCGTAGTCGCTCCCCGCGGGGTTGATCACGACGACGTTGTAGCCGAGCTCCTGCAGCCGCTCGACGGCAGCCCGGGCCTGCCGGCCGTCCCCGCCGACGCCGTCGAGGACCTGCACCGTCGTCTCCGCGGGCGGTGGCGCCGCCGCGATCGCCTCGGCCCCAGCGGGGTCAGGGGTCGCGCTCGGAGCCGGGGTCGGGGCCGGAGTGGGCGGTGCTGTGGGATCGGGCTGGGCGCGCTCCGGGTCGGGCGGCAGCGGCAGGGCGGTGGAGCCGGCGACGATGTCAGACGCGTCGGCCTCGGGGCTGGCCGGGTCGTCTGCCTCCGACCCCTTGCCGGTGCTCTGCGCGCTCGCGGCGACGCCGTCGGGCTCGTCGTCGCCGGTCACGCTGACGATGCCGACGGCGATGAGGACGCCCACCGCGATGACGGCCACGGCGCGCCCCACGGAGGCGCCGAGAGAACGCCAGAACGCCGAGGGGTCGGGGTCGGCGTGACGTCCCATGCGGTCCTCCTTCGCGGTCGGGGTCGCTAGCGGTGCTCGCGGCGTCTCGTCGCGCTGCCGCGCCCCGGTGCGCCGCCGCGCCTCGGGGCGGCGGCGCGACCGCCCCGGTCCCGTTCGAGGCGGCGGCGCTGCAGGCGCTTCACCAGCAGCGGATCGTAGTCGCGCGCCTCGGGTCCGTTCACGATCCGGGCGAGCAGCTGGTAGTAGCGCGATGCGGAGATCCCGAACCGCTCACGGATCGCGTCCTGCTTGCGCCCCGTGCGGCCGACCCACTCCCGTTCGAAGTCGAGCACGGCCCGCTCCCTCGGGCCGAACCTCGATCTCTCGTCCCCCATGACTGCAGGTCCCCCCTGCACGCAGGCGTCCTCATCGACCCCGACTGTAGGGACGCCCCCGCCCGCGTCAAAGGACCCTCGACGCTGGGGCTGTGGACCGCAGGCGCCCGGTAGCGGCCGTGTTGCGCGGGTCAGGGGCGCGTCGCTGCGGGGGTGTGTCACCTGGGTGCCCCGGCGGGGCGCTCAGGTGACACACCCTCCGGTGCTGACCCGCCCCGCACGCCACCTCGCCCCTCGCGGCTACCCTGACCTCGCGCCGGGGTAGCTCAACCAGGCAGAGCAGCGCTCTTGTAAAGCGAAGGTTGTGGGTTCGAGTCCCATCCCCGGCTCTGCGCGGGAACGGGGGCGACCGCAGAAGAGGCCGCAGAACACGCAGGAGGGGCGCCCCGTCTCGGGGCGCCCCTCCGCGTTGGGTCGGGTGACCGCGACCCCCGCGGCTACAGGGAGTCGGCCAGGTCCTCGAGCGACTGGGCCAGGACCGGGGCGTCCTTGCGGACGTGGTTGGCGGCCGCGTCGAGGGTGGCGGCGGCGGCGCGGGCCTGCGGGCCGTCGGCGAAGCGCTCGGCGCGCTCGAGGAACGTGTCGAGCTGGTCGAGCTGACGCTTCGACAGACCCGCGCGCTCCGCCTGGTCGCGGTAGGCGCGGACGAGCTCGAACGACGGCTCCCACTCGAACCGGCGCATCGACATGGCGTTGAACTCCTCGAGCTGGACCGTGGAGGCCGCCGCGATCTCGTTGGCGGTCAGGTCCTCGGTCGGGGTCAGCTCGAAGACGTCGAGGCCGCGGGCGATCTCGCCGCCGTAGATCTTGCCGTTGTACCAGTAGGCCGACCAGAAGCCGCCCAGCAGGAGGCTGGTGTCGCTGATGGGACCGCGGTCCCAGTAGGCGATCTCCTTCGGGTTGGCCGGGTCGGTGAAGTCGATGACCGAGACGCCGCCCTGGTACCAGCCCTGGACGAGGATGTCACGGCCGGGGACCGGGACGAGGCCGGCCTGGTGCGCCACGCAGTTCTCCGTGTTGGCCTGCGGGGCCGGCAGCTTGTAGTAGCTCTCGAACTTCAGCTTCGGCGTGGGGCCGCTGCGGTCGATCGAGAAGATCGCGTCCGCACCCCAGCTGATGCGGTGGTTCGGCGCGCAGCGAGCACCCGTGCCGCCGCCCCACTCGTCGGTGAAGATGACCTTCGTGCCGTCGTTGTTGAAGTTCGCCGAGTGCCAGTACGAGAAGTTCGGGTCGGACACGAAGTCGATCCGCTTCGGGTTGGCCGGGTCGGAGATGTCGATCAGCAGGCCGTTGCCCTGGCAGGCGCCGGCGGCCAGACCGATCTCCGGGTAGGCCGTGATGTCGTGGCAGGTGTTGGTGTTCGGGCTCGGTGAGTAGCCGTTGCCGGCCGGGCTGCAGCGGTTGCCCGTCGGGTCGACCGCGCACGGGTGGGTCGGCTGGGTCGGGCCGTTCTGCAGGCCGTTGACCGCGCCGGTCTCGGGGTTCTCGAACAGGCGCGCCTCGTTGACGACCTCAGCGGCGGCCGGGTTGTCCAGCGGCACGCGGATGACCTCGATCATCCACTGCGACGGGTTGGGGCTCGTGGCGCTGGTCTGACCGCAGCGGCCGGTCACGTAGCCCTGAGGCGTGTGGACCGCCTCGGCCGACGAGCGCTGCCCCGCGGTGCCGCTGACGTAGACGTACACGACGCTGGGGTCGTCGGGGTCCTCGACCAGGCGGTTGGTGTGCGACCCGCGGCAGGTCTGCACGACCGTCAGCTGCCTCGGGTTGTCCAGGTCGCTGATGTCCCAGATGCGAACACCACGCGCGCGGTTCTGGGCGTTGGCGCCGCCGTCGCCGCAGTCCACGCGGCCGCTGGTCTCCTCCACAGAGGTGAACAGCAGGTTGCCGTACACGTTGACGTCGCCCTGCCCACCGGGGCACAGCACGGCGGTGCGCAGCCGCGGGTTGGCCGGGTCGCTGACGTCGTAGATCTGGAACCCGCGCCAGTTGCCCTGGATCACGTGGCCGCGGGTGAAGGCCAGGTCCGAGTTCGCGAAGGCGATCGAACCGATGTTGCCGGCGTTGAAGAAGGGGCTGTTCTCCTTGTTGAAGCGCCCGATGTGGCGCATCCCCTCGGCCGCGGTCTCGGCGTCGTTGAACCCCGCGGCCAGACCGAAGCGGGGATCGTCCGCGTTCGGGAAGGGCGCGAGGTCCTCCTGCGCGCTCGCCACCGGCACGACGCCGAGGAGCATCAGGAGGGCCGCGATCCCGATGACGAGGCGCCGCCCCGTACGCCTCGTGGGTCGTGTGAATCCGCTCATCCCGCCTCCGTGTTGGCGTGGGTGCTCCTGCCCCTCAGGTGCGTGGGTCAGGACTTACGAAGGGTCGCTGGCTGCAGCACGGCCGCAGCCACCCCCCGTAGTGGTATAGGGGCAGCACCCCGGTCTTGGGAAGAGTCCAGGGCGGAAAAGCGCTTGCCAGCGGGGATCCCGGCCGTCGTCGAACCACGGCGCTGCCCCGTGCGTCCGCCTCCGCCCCGGTAGGTCATGACCCGTCCGGAGCGGGCGGCTGACGCACGAAACACCCGGCTCTACAGCCGCTGGACGAAGCGGGCCAGGAGCTCGACGACCTGCTCGTGGCGGTCGGCGGGGACACCGATCACGTAGAGGTGGGCGATGACGTCGTCGAGGAGGGCCATCGACAGCCAGTAGCCGCCGTCGTCGTAGGTGATGACGACGGCGTCGTGGCCGATGCCCCTGATGCGGGTGCTGGTCGAGGCGACGTCGTCGCCGGGCCACTCGTCGCGCCACTCGACCCAGCGCTGGTCGTCGCGGGGCTCGGTGAACGCCGCGAGCTCCAGGTAGGTCTCGGGGTCGATGCCCGCCTCGGGGTCGATGGGGACGCCGAGCTGGCAGTAGGCGACCGTGCCCTCGGGCCACGACGGCAGGCCCTTGGCGGCCAGCGGCAGCAGCTCGGCGGGCGGCCGCAAGACCTCGTGGATCTCCTCGCTGGTCAGCGGGCACGGCGCCACCGGCGCGTCGGGGACCCGGTCGACCGACACCGTCGGCAGCTCCTCGACCGGGGGGATGACGGGTTCCTCCGGCGTCGGGGGGTCGGTGGGCGCCGTCGCTGCCTCGGTGGCGTCAGCGACGTCCGCACCGGACGAGGTCGGCTCCGGCGACGGCGCCGTCGCGGCGCTCGAGGCGCCCCGAGCCGCGGCACGGTCCCCCGGCGCCCCGCAGCCGACGAGCAGCAGCAGGCACAGCGCCGCCGCGCCCGCAGCCCGCACAACCCCCGTCGCCGACGACACCGCCCGCACCTGCCCGAGCCCCGCACCTCGCGCCGCCCAGGCCGGCGGCGTCTCGGTTCGCTCCATGCCTGAGCCGAATGGTTCCACACCGACGGGTTGCCTGCCACCTGCCGACAATCCCCCGCCTTCCCCCCGAAGCGGCCGCCCGATCCGATCTTCTGCTTGACTTCGACAGAAGTCGCGGGCAGAAATGGCCGCCGGCGGGAACGCGCCGACGTCCGCGTCGCTCGCTCTCGACGACACGTGCGCCACGTGGACGACGGCAGCGCTGCGCCGCGAGCCGAATCGAGGGAGTCCATGTCGAGCCGAACCCTGCCTGCTGCTGCCGTCGCCTCGTCGCACGCTCGACGACGCGTAGGCGTCGCGCTGCTGAGCGCGATCGTGACCGTGATGTCGCTGTTGGTGGCGGCGCCGCCCGCACGGGCGCAGACCGCCGCCTGCGCCCTCGGCCAGGTCTGCGAGGCCGAGGCCGGCACGCTGCTGGGCAGCGCCCGCGTCGACAGCAACCACGCCGGCTTCACCGGCACCGGCTTCGTCGCCGGCATGGGTGCCGGGGCCGGAACCGTCGTCGAGGTGGACGCGCCCAGCGCGGGCGACTACGAGGTCGTGATCCGCTACGCGAACTGGTCCGGAGGCGAGGCGGGCATGCCCAGCGGCATCCACGTCCGCACGGTGACCCTGACCGTGGGCGATCGCGACATCCCGCTGTCGCTCACGCCCTCGGGCGCCTGGAACGTGTGGGCCACGATCAGGGTCCCGGTCACCCTCCCCGCGGGGGTCACCGCCCTGCGCCTGCACGTCGCGCCGGGCGACACCGGCAGCGTGAACGTCGACAGCCTGTCGCTGATCACCCCGGTCCCCGACCCCGGTCCGGGAGCTGGTCGCGAGCGAGGCGCGACGCTGCGGATCTTCGACATCGGCTTCGGCCTCGAGCAGCTCTGCACGCTGCGCCCGGGCCAGACGCCGAACGTCGACGTGCTGCGGCCCACCATCCAGTACGCGACCAGCAGCGACTGGGAGGGCTACACGGTCAACTTCCTCTCCCAGGTCGTCGCCGACATCGACATCACCGAGACCGGGACCTACACGTTCCGGCTCATCAGCGACGACGGCTCGCGCTTGTCCATCGACGGCGAGGAGGTCATCGACCACGACGGCCTCCACGGCGACACCGCCAAGGACGGCAGCGTGGAGCTGACCGCCGGTCGCCACGAGCTGGAGATCTGGTACTTCCAGAACGGCGGCGGGGCGGTCCTGAGCCTGGCTTGGCAGCGGCCCGGCCAGACCGGCTTCGAGCTCGTCCCCTCCGAGGTGCTGTCGGTCGAGGGCGGCGGCGCCCGTGTCGTGTCGCCCGGCATCAAGTACTGCGAGGGCCTCAGCGAGAGCCCCGGCGACGGCCGCCCCCTGGTGGACGTGCACCCCAGCTTCGACCTCGTCCACCTGCGCCCCGAGGACTTCCAGCCGGACGTCTCCGGCTTCGCCTGGTTCGACGACGGCAGCCTCGCGGTGCTGACCTGGGGCGCCGACCAGTCGTCCTTCAACGGCAAGCTCTTCAAGGTCACCGGCGTGCAGGGCGACGACGTCGACCTCGACGAGGTGAGGGTGACCGAGCTGGCCTCCGGCATGCAGGAGCCGCAGGGCGTCGCCATCGTCGACGGTGAGATCTACGTGTCGACCAAGGCGGGTCTCGACCGGCTCGTGGACGGCGACGGCGACGGCTACTACGAGGGCCGCGACCGCATCGCCACCTGGCCGAACGGCAACAACTTCCACGAGTTCGCCTTCGGGCTGCCCTACCGCGACGGGTACTTCTACGTGGCGCTGTCGGTGGCGCTGGAGCGCAGCGGCGCCTCGACCGTGCCGCAGCCCGCCGGCGACCGGGGCACCGTCGTCAAGATCCACAAGGACACCGGCGAGATGGAGTTCATCGCCGGCGGTCTGCGCACCCCCAACGGCATCGAGCTGACCCCCGACGGCCGGCTGCTCGTCACCGACAACCAGGGCGGCTGGGTGCCGACCAGCAAGCTGGTCGAGATCGTCGAGGGCGCCTTCTACAACCACTACACGACCTGGAACGACCCGGACACGGGCCAACCGGTGCAGGGCCGCTTCGACGACCAGCCGGTGACGCCGCCGCTGGTGTGGATGCCGCACGGCGAGATCTCCAACTCGCCGTCGACGCCGGTGGTGATGCGGGAGGGCCTGTTCGCCGGGCAGCTCGCCGTCGGCGACGTGACCTACGGCGGCCTGCAGCGCGTGTACCTCGAGGAGGTCGAGGGCCAGACCCAGGGCGCCGTGTACCGCATGACCCAGGGCCTGGAGGCCGGCATCAACGAGGTGGCGGTCGGCCCCGACGGTGACCTCTACCTCGGCGGCATCGGCTACAGCGGCAACTGGGGTCAGCCCGGCAAGCTGCGCTACGGGCTGCAGAAGCTCAGCGCCAACGACACCGTCACGTTCGACATCCTCAAGACGGAGATCACCGAGACCGGCTTCGACCTGACCTACACCAAGCCGCTGTCGCAGGAGACGCGCGAGGACCTGGCCTCCCGCTACCGGGTGACGCAGTTCCGCTACAACGCCACCAGCAGCTACGGCGGGCCGAAGATCGGCGAGGAGCAGCTCATCGTCGAGGCGGCTCGCGTCAGCGAGGACGGCAAGACCGTCAGCCTCGACATCGAGGGCATCAAGCCCGGCCACGTCGTCCACATCCACTCGCCGCGGCCCTTCGACGCCGCCGACGGCGAGAGCCTGTGGAGCACCGAGGTGTGGTACACGGCCAACGTCGTGCCCGGCTACGAGGCGCCCGCCGACCGCGGCTGGTACGAGGCCGAGGAGGCCGCGCTCAGCGGCGGCGCCGGCATCGCCAACGAGCACAACGGCTACTCCGGGTCGGGCTTCGTGGACGGGTTCGGCAGCCTCGGCGCCGCCGTGACCTTCACCGTCACGGTCGACGAGGCCGGCACCTACCCCGTGCACATCCGCTACGCCAACGGCCCGCACCCGTCGGAGATGACCAAGACGGTGTCGCTGCACGTCAACGGCACCGAGGTCGACCCGCTGGTGATGCCGCCCACCGGCGAGTGGCAGAAGTGGGCGGTGGCCACGCGCCAGCTGCCCCTCGACGCCGGGACGAACACCATCATGCTGCGCCACGAGGCGGACGACGACGGCCACGTCAACTTCGACCGCCTGTCGATCGGCGTGACCGACATCTGCGAGCCGGTCGCCCCCGACCCCGGCTACCGCAGCCTCTTCGACGGGACGCTGGCCAGCTTCGAGCAGTGGCGCATGGCCGGGCCCGGCTCCTTCGGGCGCACGGCCGACTGCACGCTGCGCAGCGAAGGCGGCATGGGGCTGCTGTGGTACGACCAGCAGGAGTTCTCCTCCTACAGCCTCAAGCTCGACTGGCGGCTGGTGAAGGACGACAACTCCGGGGTCTTCGTGGGCTTCCCCGACCCCGGCAACGACCCCTGGGTGGCGGTCGACCAGGGCTACGAGATCCAGATCGACCACAGCGACGCCCCCGACCGCACCACCGGGGCGATCTACACCTTCCAGGGCGCCGACCCTGAGGCCATCGCCGAGGCCCTCAACCCGGTGCCGCAGTGGAACAGCTACGAGATCCGCGTCGAGGGGCAGACCATCAAGGTCTTCCTCAACGGGATCCTGGTCAACGACTTCACCAGCACCGATCCCGCCCGCGACCTGACGAGCGGCTTCATCGGCATCCAGAACCACGGCGGCGGCGAGACCGTGTACTTCCGCAACATCCAGATCCGCGAGGGCGGTCCCGACACCGAGGCGCCGAGGGTCACCGCCGACGTGGCCGGGGACGGCACCGAGCAGGTCACGCTGACGCTGTCCGCCGACGACGGCGAGGACGGCTCCGGGGTCGCCGAGATCCACTGGCGCCGCGCCGGCGCCGGTGACCACGCGGTGTACGACGGCCCGCTGTCGTTCACCGAGCCGGGCGAGCACACGATCGAGTACCGGGCGCTGGACGCCGCCGGCAACGTCGGGGACTGGCAGTCGGTGCGGTTCACGGTCGCCGAGCCGGCGCCGGACGACGCCTGCCCGGACGGCGCCTCGCCGGAGGAGACCATCGCCTTCGACGGGCCGCGCGGCGACTCGGGCGTGCCCAACTACGACCGCGGTGACGGCTGCACGTTCCTCGACCTGGTCGAGACCGGCGCCGCCAACCGGGCCGACTTCCTGCGCTCGGTGAAGGAGGTCGCCGACGCCTTCGCCGACGCGGGCGTGATCGACCGCCGCGAGCGGGCGCAGATCATCGCCGCTGCGGCAGCGTCCGAGGTCGGGCGCGACCGCGGCGTCCGCGGTCGCTGAGCGGCAGCTGCTCCGAGGCGGCCCCGCAGGACGGCTCCTGCGGGGCCGCTCCCGTTCGCGGAGAACCGCGCTGTCGTGCACGGTTCTCCGGCGGCGGGGCGGGCGGAGCCGGAGGCCGCAGCGGGCGGGCCAGGAACGTGGCGAGCGCTCCGCTCAGGCGAGGGGGCCGAGCTCCTCCGGGGTGAAGCCGAGCAGGAGCGGCTCGGGGACGAGCCGCACGCCGAAGGCGTCGCGGACGCCCTCGGCGACGCGGATCGCCAGCCGCAGGATGTCGGCGGCGCTGCCGCGGCCGTCGCGGTTGCTCAGCGCGAGGGCGTGGCGCGGTGACAGGCACGCCCCGCCGAGCGCGTAGCCGCGCGGGAAGCCGGCCCGCTCGATCAGCCAGGCGGCCGACAGCTTGCGGCGCGCGGGGTCGTCGACCGGCCACTGCGGCACGTCGGCGGGCGCGACCCCCGCGGCCGCGGCGATCGCCTCGACGCGGGCGGCGTCCACCACCGGGTTGGTGAAGAACGACCCAGCGGTCCACGTGCTGGGGTCGTCGGGGACGTACAGCATGTTCTTGGCGCCGCGGATGCGCAGCACCTCCTCGCGCACGACCCGCGGGTCGTAGTCGTCGGCGCCGCCGCTGACCTCGGCCAGCCGCCGGGCGAGCTCGGCGTAGCGGGGACGGTGGCGGCCGCCGGGGCGCAGCACCAGCGCCGCCTCCAGCACGAGAAGCGGCTGCTGCGGGTCCTTGAACCGGCTGGTGCGGTAGGCGAAGCCGCACTCGTCGACGCCCAGCACGCGCTCGGTCAGCGTGGTGCGGTCCACCACCCGGACCTGCGCGAGCACCTCAGCGAGCTCGGTCCCGTAGGCGCCGGCGTTCTGCACCACCGCCCCGCCGACGGTGCCGGGGATGCCGCTGAGCGACTCGATGCCGGCCAGCCCGGCGTCCACCGCGGCGCGCACGACGTCGTCCCAGCGCGCCGAGGCGGGGACGGTGATCCTCCCGTCGTCGGCGGCGACCGCGCTCGCGTCGCCGCCGCGGAAGACCACCACCTCGCAGTCGAGCCCGCGGTCGGCGATGAGCACGTTGCTGCCCTCGCCCAGCACCAGCAGCCGCGCGCGGTCCGCCGGGTCGCGTGCGGCGAGCAGCTCGACGAGGGCGTCGGGGTCGGCCACCTGCGACAGGCGCCGCGCCGGCCCGCCCACGTGGAAGGTCGTGAACGGGGCCAGCGGCTCGGGCCGGGAGCGGGTGACGGTGGCAGATCCGGTCATGGGGGCTCACGCTAGCGCGCCCCCGCCGTGACGGCCTACGCTGCCTGCGGCGTCGAGACGGGTGGTGACGTGACGGTGGTCCTGCAGCGGGGTGTCGCCGTCAAGGTCGTGGTCGGCCTGCTGGCCGCGGCGGCTGCGCTGGCCCTCGCCCTCGGCCCGCTCTCCGGGGGCGGTGACGAGGCGTCACCAGACGAGCCCTCCCGCGCGGCCCGCACCGACCCGACGCCGGGCAGCGAGCGGGCGCCCGGCGACGAGGGCGCACCGGCTGACGCCGCCGCCATCGCCGAGGAAGTCGAGCGCCGCGACCCCGACGACCCCACCGCGATGGGGCCGGTCGACGCGCCCGTCGTCATGGTCCTCTACGCCGACTTCCGCTGCCCCCACTGCGGGCGCTACGCCCGCGACACCGCCCCGCAGCTGGTCGAGCGCTACGTCGCCGACGGCACCCTGCGCATCGAGTGGCGCGACTTCCCCTACCTGGGGGACGCCTCGCAGGTCGCTGCGCTGGCCGCGCGCGCCGCCGCTGAGCAGGACGCGTTCTGGGCGTTCCACGACGCGCTCTTCGCCGCGCAGGACCGCGACCTCCACGAGGACGCCCTGGTCGCCATCGCGGCCGACCTCGGCCTCGACGTCGAGCGGTTCCGCGCCGACCTGCGCAGCGACGACGTCGCCGCCGCCGTGGCCCGCGACTTCGCCGAGGGCCAGGCGCTGGGCGTGACGGGCACCCCGGCGTTCCTCATCAACGGCCGACCGCTCCTCGGCGCGCACGACGCCGCCGTGTTCGCCGAGGTGATCGAGACGGCCGCCGCGGAGGCGACGTCGTGACCGGCGTGTCGGTGGTGCTCGGCGCCAGCGGCGGCACCGGCCGCGCCGTCGTCGCCGAGCTCGCCGCG
>ERZ777003.4674-NODE-4674-length-11235-cov-9.019589_pt1 | contig 11235 bp, 10 predicted proteins | sample MGYA00374956_ERZ777003 | MGnify/ENA primary metagenome ERZ777003 (study PRJEB29302, sample SAMN06268252) | bioreactor metagenome | isolation source: Joint BioEnergy Institute, California, USA | place: USA:Joint BioEnergy Institute, California, USA | collected... | reverse complement strand
ACACCCCCGGCGCCGCCCGTCCTTGACGCCGCTTCTCCTTCTTGCCCCCGGTTTCGCCTCCTGGCCTGTCCCGGCTCTTGGTCCGAATGTTTCGGTGTCCCCGGCAGCTTCGTCACAGCAGGGCTTCCAGCGCCCCTCCGCTTCCTTGCCAGTTGTCTTCCAGCAGGTTCCACACGTGGCTGTTGGGTGCTGAGACGATCTCGTGCAGACGGTAGATGGCGGCTTCCCGGGCGGCGGCGAAGACGAGGCGCAGCGGCAGGTTCTGCCACACCCATTCGATGTCCCTCCCGTTGGCTGTGACACGCCAGATGATGTCGGAGCTGTCTTGCCTTCCGTGCCAGCGCAGCGTCGCCAGCGCCTCGACGTCGCGGTCGGCGGCGGCGTGTATCACCGTGCGTGGCGGGGTGCTGCCGGGTTGGCTGAGGTACAGGTGCACGTCTTGGCTGTCGACGCAGGCGGCGAGGTCGTAGACGACGGATCTGCGTTTCCCGCGCCGCTGCGGCGCCTGCCCCGCGAAGATCCGCAGCCAGGCGTCGTCTCCCCAGATGGCGGGCCCGAGGCGTCCGGGGAGGGATTTTGCTGCGGTGTGTTTGACGCTGTCGAACGTTTCCCAGTTCTCTGCCAGCAGGTCGGCGAGCCCTTCGTAGAGTGGGCGCAGTTGCGGCACATGTGCCAGGTCGCCGACGAACAGCGAGTTGCCTGTCCGGTTCATGGCGGTTGCCGCCGCGACTGCCGCCGCCAGATGGTTGTCATCCAGCGCCTTCTCCAGCACCCGGTACCAGTCAACGTGGTTGCGGTTCGGCCATCCCCTTCTTGCCACCAGCTGTGGGCGCACCAGTTCCAAGGCAGCGTCTATGTCGGCTGGTTTGTGCTGCCAGAGGCGCTGCAGGGCCTCTTCGGTGAGGGCACGGCAGTCGCTGTACCATTCCGTCACCTGGTCGAATCCGGCGTACCATTTCGCCACCCACACGCCGGGGCTTTCTTCTGCCCTGCTGATCACGGCGTGGGCTTCTGCCTCGTCGAGGTGCCGCCAACCCCAGATCGTGAGGGCGGTGGGGTAGTCCAGCAGCTCGCCGATGGCCCGCTTCTGGTAGACGCCGGGGTGTAGGAGCCTCTGTGTGCCTTTCACTTCGGCGATCTCCCGCCGCAGGTGCTCCAGCCAGTCGTGCCGCAGGTCCCCGCGTATGCTCCACACCACACCTCGCCCATACGGCGGGGCCGGCGGGTTTTCGTCCAGGGCGTGGATGTCGGTGAGGGTGGTTTGCAGGTCCAGCCATTCCATGCCCTCCGACTGTCCCCGCCTCCGCTCGGTTGTCCCGCCACCCCCATCCGGTCCCTGTCCTCCGAGGATGAGATCCGCCGAGAATGAGATGGACCCAGAGGCGTGTTTCGGCGCCTTCCGGGCCCGCACGGTCAGTCACCGTTTCAGAGTGTCCATCCCCGCCTTTGTGCTGCCTGTCAGGCGGCGAGTGCCTTCGCCCATGGTTCCGGGGAAGTTTGGGTGCATAAAGAAGAGGCCCCCGAAGGGGCCTTTTCTCGATGACAAACCTTTCGGTCTGTTGTTCTGTGTCCGCTGTCGCGGTTCCCAGTGAATATCTCGAGAGGGTATCTCGTTCCCGTGGAGATGTCTCGAGTCTCGTGGAGATGTCTCGAGTCTCGTGGAGATGTCTCGAGGTCGAGATGTTCTCGAAGGGTTCCACTGTGAGCTTCCGCTCGGTTCTGGGTGCCGCTGTTGCGGTGTTCTGGTTGGCTTTCGCCTGTTCTCACCGTCTCTGCGGGGTTCCAAAAGCTCTGAGGCTTTCTGTTCCGCTTCTGCGGTGTTCCCAGCATTCTGGTCTGGGTGGGACGATCGTCCGGTTCTCGTCCACCTTCCGGTGGTGTTCTCTGTGGGCTCTCAGATGGAGGCCACGACTTCGGCGACCGCCTCGTCGATGGTGAGGTTCTCCTCTTCGACGGCGGCCTGTTCCACAACCAGGTCCCGTGCCATCTGGAACCAGGTCTTTCTCTTGGGCCGGGGCGCGCGGTCAACCGTCTCTCCCTTGTGGATGATCCGGTAGACGTTGTCGGCGTCACGGATGGGGTCTCCGGTGCGGAGCGTCCCCAGGTAGGCGTCGACGAGGTCTGCGGCCGGCCCCTCGTACAGCGGGCGGATGCCCGAGCCGTTCTGCGAGAGAAGCGACATTTGTGTTCCTTCCCGGGCCCGTTGGGCCCTGTCTCCTTTTCCCCGGAGGGGTTCCTTCTGTCGCTTCTGACTGTCCGGGCGCCCTCTGTTGCCACAAGGCGACCGTTTCCCGTTTGGCTCCTGTTCTCGGGCCTACTCCCCGCTCTCTTTCAGGTTCCGGCGAGCTGGCGGGCCGTCTCGATGTCGGCCCTCTGAGCCTCCGCCCCTCCGGGGGTTTCGCACACCAGGTGTGCGGGCCCGAGCGCTTGGATGGCTGCGAGGGTTTCTTGCAGCCAGCTCGCCGGTATCCGGTTCGGGTCTCTGCTGTCTGCCTCCTGGCGGCTGTCTGCGTCTTGGAGGTTTGCGTGCCGGTCGCGCCCCGAACCCCACGGGTCGCGGCTGCCGTTGAGGTGGACGATCGGCACCCGGATCATTTCCGCGATCCGGCGGTGGTCTTCGGGGTGCCAGCCTGCGGCCCAGCTGTGGCAGGTGTCGAGGCAGACCGCCAGCTGCCCGGCCACCTCGTGCTGCTCGCCGCTCTCTTTCAATGTTTCAGCCAGGCGGACCATGTTCTGGGTTTCCCGCCCTGGCGCGACTTTTCCTGAGGCGGTGTTCTCGACGCACAGCAGCGTTCCTGTGGCCTGGAGGGTTTCGGCGAGATGACCGATGGTGTCGGCCCAGTGGCGGATAGTTTCGTCGATGGTCTGGTTTCCGCCTTGGCCGGCGTGCACGACGACACCTGAGCTGCCGCTTTCTGCTGCCGCTTCGAGGGTCTGGGTGAGGGCGGCGACGCTGCTCTGCCGCACTTCGGGGTTTTCGGAGCAGACGTTCGCCAGGTAGGTGGTGTGCACCCAGTGGGGGAGCGGGGTGTCAGCTCTTTCGGCTTCGCCCAGCGGCGTGGCCGCCGCCCAGGACCGGGGGTTGCCCAGAAAGATCTGGGCGACGTCGCCTCCCCGCTCCAAGGTTTCCTGCTGCCAGCCTCTGCGGCTGACATGTGCCCCTGCCCGTGGTGTGGTTCCGGCCGCTTCGGTGGTGCTCCTGTGCTGTGTGGTTCTGTCCTGTCCCATGGGTGGGACTGTCTGGCCTACCAGCCCGCCTGCCAGCCGCCTGCCGGAACCCACCGTCTTTGCTTCCTGCTTTCCCGCGCATAAAGAGGCCGACCCGCGCCTTTCTCGCGGGTCGGGTCCGGTCGGCCTACTGGCCGTGTCTGTTGGTTACTTGGGGTTCGGTGTTCTGTGCGTTTCTCGTGCCGGTCCCCCTTTCGTTGGTTTCGCCTTTCATCGTCTCTGCCGCCGCCGTGTCCCACAGTCACCGCCCTCTGGGCGCCTCGTGCTGCACCGGGGTGCCGGTTATCCTCATTCCGGGCCTGGACGGTGGTAGGTATGACAGGTTCTGTTCGGCTGTTCGCCAATGTGAGGCAGGCGTTTTGGGCTGCCCGGGAGTCGGTTGTCGGCTTCTGGCGGTCCCGCTTGTCCCGCCGCCAGCCCCCGGGCGTACCTGATGTGGATGAGGCGTTCCGGGCTCTGGTCGCCGACGTTGAGGTGGCTGACGACGGTTTCTCGTTGGATTACGAGTTGGCGTCCCGTCTGGCGGCGATCGAGGCGTTGTGGGGTGCGTTGCCTGCCAGGGTGGTCTCTTATGAGCGGCTGGAGGGTTCGCGCACGCTGGACGGCAAGGGTGTGTGGGTGCTGAGGATCATCCCGATGCGTAAGGATCCTGACGGCATGTTCCGCCCCGGCGACCCATCCAATGAGGTCATGTTGACTGTCGGTTCGCCGCGTCATTGGATCAGGGAGCCGCGCCGGGGGGACTATCTGCTCAGCCATCAGGATTCGTCGGGGGTGAGCACCTTGTGGTTCAAGGACCGCCACGCCCACCCGGCGATCCTCGTCACGTCGGATCTCAACCGGGTCTGAGCCCGTTCGTCGCCGCAGGAACCTTTGGAGCCGCCCAGGCGGACTCGGCGCCTCTCTTCGGTTGGTTCGCTTCTGCGGTGGGGGTCTCCTCGGACATCAACCGCGTCTGATCACCTCAACTGCTTCTGGTTACCGTCCGGACTGGGCTGCGCCTCCCCGATCAGCGTCGAAGCAGTCGGTCCACGATCTTGGCTGCTGCGGCTTTGAGGCCGGGTTTCTTCCCGGGGGTTGCCTTGTTTTCGGGGGTCGTGGTCTGCGGTTCAGGGGGATCCCATGTCCCGGTGTTCACTTCCCACAGTTCTGCCATCTCGGCGAGGTTCCATCGGAGCTCCGCTTCTTCGAGGCAGGCTGCCCCCGCCACTTCGAGGACTCGTGTTTCGAAGTTGACACCGTGGGCCCGGACCTGTTGGAACCATCCGGCCCCCGAGGTGGGTTCTTCTCCGCATCGGGGGCAGAGTCGGGGGGCGGCTGCCGCCCATACCTGCTGTTCGGCTGCCCGCCAGCCTTTCTCGTATGAGATGACCTGCCCGCCCGGCCGCACCGCCAGCATCATCGCCTTCCGCACTGCTTCCCCTTCGGTGGCGAGGTGTTCGCGGGTGTGGGAGGCCATGAAGCCGCAGACACAGTTGTCCACCGGCGGCTGGTGGCTGCGGTTTCTGGGGCATTCGGCTTGTTGTCTCCCTGTGCCGTAGGGGATGGGCGATGACAGCCCCACCCATCCGTAGCCGACCACTCGACCTTCGGCTCTGTCCCAGTCGACGGCGGGGAGCGCCAGCTTGTAGCCGTCTGCGGGCGGGGTGGGGGAGGGGTTGCTCATGTCGCTGATGGTCCGTCCTGCCTTGCTGGGGGCAGTCGGATTCCGGGTTGCCACAGGTGCCCGAACCTTCTGTCCCGCTTCGCCTGGGCTGTTCCGCCGGGACGGTGGGTGGTGTTCTTGAGCCGACGCCACGTTGTGGCAGAAAGGGATCTTTGAGATGGCTCACACCCTTTCTCTGTGTGTGGTCGGCGGCGTCTTGGAGATGGACGGCAACTATGCCAGCCAGCTTTGGCGCTTCTACCCGGGTGGCGGTTCCTCCCAGCCTGACACTGATCCGCGCCGGTGTGTGTTCGGGTGGGAGTGGGGGCTGTTCTTTGACAGGGCGGCCGCCGCTTCCGGCAAGATGAGCGATTTCGTCAGCTTCGAGCTTCCCTGCCCGCACCGTCCGGCCCGCATCCCCGACTGGGTTTTCGTGACTCTGGAGGGCAAGACCTGGGCTCTTCCGGATGCCGGGTTTCGCGTGGATTCCATCCCCCGTGACAGGCAGCGGTCTGCTCCGCCGACGTATGTGGTTGCTGGCCTGGTTGTGGAGGCTGACCGTTTCTTCGGCCATTCCCGCCCTCCGCTGGTGTCGGGTGAGGCGAAAGAGCTTTTCGGCCGGCTGGTGGCGTGCGTTGACTGGGCGGACGCTCACAGGCAGCTGCGCCTGCTGGAGGCTTCGCTCCGTTACCCGTCGAGGTTGGGGACTTGGCGCTACTACCGGGACCGGAAGGAGAGGATGTGGCGCCTCGTCGGCGGGCTGGTGCCGGAAGCCCACCTGGAGGCTCTCTCCCGCCGGAGCTGGCGATGGGAGCGTCTCCACGAGCACAGCCAGGATCTGGCTGACTGGTGGGATGAGGTGCGCGCCCAACCTGACCCGGTTGCTGCCCAGTTTCAGACGTTGGAGCTTCTCGGCTGGTGAACCCCCGTCCGGGTGTTGTGCCGGGCGGCTGCCGACCTGGGGAACGACAGGGCTGCCGTTTTGGTGGCCCTGTCTTTTTTTGTTGACTGCCTCCCCCTCTGACCGGCCGCCAGCCTGGCGGCTCAGGCCGCCTGCCTGAGAGCGCTGGAGTCCTGCCTGTCTGCTCTGGGGTCCTTGTCGGGGTGGGTGTCGAAGTATTCGTTCAGCAGGTGCTGTATCTCGGGAAGCGACAGCGCTTCTACGTAGGCGACGTTGTTGTAGTACCGGGAGAAGTCCACTTGCTGTAGCGCTTCGATCACCTGCGGGGCGGCTTTCAGAAACATGAGAGTGGTGTTCTTCTGGCGGGGGAAGTCTGTGTGCACGGTTCCGCATCCGTATCCGAAGACGCATAGGGCGACGTCGGCTTCTTCGGGGCTGCATTTTTGGATGTAGCCCCGGTCCTCCACCACGATGCGTGCCCGTGTCACCGGGCGCTTCTCCCAGACTTGGAATATGGTCTTCAGGGTCTTGTTCTTGGTGAGCGGCTGACCCTGGTCGTCGACGTAGTTGATGTCGAGCTCTTCATCATGGATGAGATGCATGTTCTGGTCGAGCCGATTGACGACTGACCATTTCCGCCATGATTTGGGGACGATGAACCCGATGTAGTCGCAGAACCGTGCCGCGTGGTTGAAGAAAGGGATGGATAGTGCGTGGTTTCTCCCGAACGGCGGGTTGGTGAGGCACACCGCCCCCAACTCCCCTAGATCCAGCGTCTCTGGGATGACGTCGAGGAACGAACCTTTCTCAATGCCGGCGGCTTTCGGTTCGATGTCCCAGGCGAGGATCTGGCTGATTCCTGCTTTTCGCATTGCATCGTTGAACGCGCCTGTCCCGGCTGCGGGTTCGATCCAGATTCTCTCGTGTGGTCTGTCGACGATGCTCACCATTGTCTTGGTGAGGCGTTCTGCGACTTCTGCTGGCGTGTAGTACTGCTCGGTGCCTGTTGTTCTGGAGTTGCCCACAGTCGGTGTCCTGGTCAGTCCAGGACCGACCGTCCGTGCGGGCCGAATAACTGCAATCAAGCGCTGTGCGCCCAATGGACGCCACGGAGGCGGTGTCCACCTGTTTGGTTTGCTGGCTGACTATGTAGGAGAAGCGTTCGCGTCGTCGGGCTCCGCCGCAACCGCCTGTGAGGTTTCCGAGTTCACGGAGGGTCGCTCTGGATGGCGATCTCGCTCGCCTTCGCGTCTTCTGGTATGGGAGCCTGGCTCGACGCCCTCTCCGCTTCCGCTCTCGTCAGTAAACGAGCTGCTGGGCTGACGACACCCCCGCGAACGTCAGGGCCGCTTCCCACCCCGCTATGGGGGGGGTACGGCCCTGTTCGTCTGTGTCTGTCCGTTTCAGCTGCCGCCGAGCTCTTCTGCCACCAGGCGCGCTACCAGCGCCCCGTCCAGCCCTTGGCGGTTCTTCATGATGGTTCCGATCACCCGCCCCGCCGCTTTCTGGTCTCCTGACACACCCAGTTCGGCGATGGTGTCCCGGACGATCTGGCGGGTGGTGTTCTCGTCGGCGGTCTTCGGCAGCCACCGCGACAGGTATTCGACTTCGGTTTCCAGTTTGGCGGCCTGCTCGGCTCCCCGTTCGCCGAGGCTGCGGTACTCCTCCAGAGCCTTCGCCATCTTCTTCACATAGCCAGAAATCGCCGCCTGGGCTATGTCGTCGGAGATGTTGTCCCGGTTCCCTCCGTCGGCTGCGGCTCGGGTGACGATCTCGGTCTGGGCTTGCCGGATGGCGTCGCGCCGGGCTGTGTCGCCTGCCTTCATGGCGGCGACGAGCTCGGCTTTCAGCTCCTCCATGATGCTCATCGTTCTCCCTTTCGGTTGCCAGGGCTGTTTTGTCAGGCCGCCTTGTTCTGGCGGGTGGTGATGACTTCGGTGGCGATGTTTTCGGGCACCGGCTGGTATTCGGCGAACTGCATCGTGTAGGTGGCCCGCCCTTGTGTCTTGGAGCGCAGGTCGGTGGCGTATCCGAACATTTCGGATAGTGGCACCCGGGCGCGGATGGCGAGGGCGTTGCCTCGCTGTTCGGAGCCTTCCATCTGGCCGCGCCGCGAGTTGATGTCGCCGATGATGTCCCCCATGTATTCCTCGGGGGTGAGGACTTCCACTGCCATCACCGGCTCGAGAAGCTGGGCGCCTGCCCGCCTGGCTGCTTCCTGGACGGCGATGGACCCGGCGATGCGGAACGCCATCTCGGACGAGTCGACGTCGTGGTAGGAGCCGTCGATCAGGGTGGCGCGCACGTCCACCATCGGGTATCCGGCCAGCACTCCGCCTTCGAGGGCGTCGCGGATGCCGGCTTCGACCGCCGGGATGTATTCGCGGGGGATGCGCCCGCCGGTGATCTCGTCGACGAACTCGAATCCGCCTCCGGGGCCGGTGGGTTCCAGGTGGATGACGACGTGGCCGTATTGGCCTTTGCCGCCGGACTGGCGGACGTATTTGCCTTCCACCTTCTCCACTCGGCGGGTGATGGTCTCCCGGTAGGCGACCTGGGGCCTGCCTACGGCGGCGTCGACGCGGAATTCCCGCCGGAGCCTGTCGACGATGATGTCGAGGTGCAGCTCACCCATCCCGGAGATGACGGTCTGGCCGGTTTCTGGGTCGGTCGCCACCTGGAAGGTGGGGTCCTCTTCGGCGAGCTTCGCCAGGGCGACGCCGAGTTTTTCGGAGTCGGCTTTGGTGGCCGGTTCGATGGCGACTGAGATCACCGGTTCGGGGAACTCCATCGACTCGAGCTGGATGGGGTTGCTTTCAGCGCACAGGGTGTCGCCGGTGCCGGTGGCTTTCAAGCCGATGACGGCGGCGATGTCGCCGGCTTTCACCTCTTCGACGTCGGTGGAGGAGTTGGCGTGCATCTGCAGCAGCCTGCCGATCCGCTCCTTCTTGCCTGTGGTGGTGTTCAGGACGGTGTCGCCGGTGCGCACCACCCCCGAGTAGACGCGGAAGTAGGTGAGTTTGCCGACGTGCGGCTCCACCATCACTTTGAACGCCAACGCGGCGAACGGCTCGTCGTCGGTGAGTTCGCGGACTATTTCGACGCTTTCGTCCCCGGGTGCGTATCCGGTGATCCGGTTCAGGTCGGCCGGAGCGGGCAGGTAGGCGACTACGCCGTCGAGGAGCGGCTGGACGCCTTTGTTCTTGAAGGCGGTGCCGCAGAAGACGGGGACGAACGCCCCCGACAGGGTGCCTACCCTGAGCCCCGCCCGGATCTGGTCGGAGCTCAGCCCGTCGTTCTCCAGGTAGGCTTCGAGCAGCTCTTCGGAGGTTTCTGCGGCGGCTTCGACAAGGGCGGCGTGTGCGGCTTCTGCCGTCCCTTGCAGCTCGGCGGGGATGCCGGTCTTCTCGTAGTTTTTGCCGTCGTCGGAGTTCCATATCAGCGCCACCATCTCCACCAGGTCCACGACACCCCGGAATCCGGCTTCTGCGCCGATGGGGAGCTGGACGGGGAGCGGGTTGGCTCCCAGTCGGTCGCGGATGGATTGGACGGAGGCGTCGAAGTCGGCGCCGATGCGGTCCATCTTGTTGAGGAAGGCGAGGCGAGGAACTCCGTATTTGTCGGCTTGCCGCCACACGGTTTCGGATTGGGGTTCGACTCCGTTGACGGCGTCGAAGACGGCGACGGCGCCGTCGAGGACCCGCAGGGACCGTTCCACTTCGACGGTGAAGTCGACGTGGCCGGGGGTGTCGATGATGTTGATCTGGTGGCCGTCCCATTCGCAGGTGGTGGCGGCGGAGGTGATGGTGATGCCGCGCTCCTGCTCCTGGGCCATCCAGTCCATGGTGGCTGAGCCTTCGTGGGTTTCGCCGATCTTGTAGTTGCGTCCCGTGTAGTAGAGGATGCGTTCGGTGAGGGTGGTTTTGCCGGCGTCGATGTGCGCCATGATGCCGATGTTGCGGATCTTGGCGAGGCGCCCGGCGGTCTTCGTCTTGGCGGTCATCTGTTTTCTCTTTCGCTTGGTGGTCTGTTCTGGTCTGGTTCTGGTCTGGGTTCTGGTTTTGGGCACGCCTCACCTGCATAGGGTTGAGGGGCGCTTCTGTGATGGTGTCTGTGTGAGGGTTCGGCTGCAGTCACCTGCCGGCTGACCCGCCTGCTTGCCTTCTCAACGAAGGGACCTGTGGCTGTGCTGCCACGGGCCCTGTGTGGTTGGTGGTCCTGTCGGCGGGTCAGTCTTCGTCGTCGCTGCGGGCTTCGGTTTCGCTGCGGGCTCCGGCGAGCCCCAGCGGGTCGGGGCCGATGCCTTCGATGGTTCCGGCTTCGCCGGGTTGCAGGTAGAAGTCGTCGCCGGTGAGGGCGGGCGCCAGCAGCACCTGGGCGAGGCGGGTGTAGGTGTGCCACCTGCCACGCGCCTTGTTCCAGTCCCACCACAGGTCGTGGATCTGCTGGGGGACCCGGAACACCCACCGCCAACGGCTTTCGGTGCTGTCCCAGCGGCGCGGGCCGGTGTCCTCCCATTCGACGGTCCAGGGGTGGGCTGTGAGGGTTTCGCCCACCTTCTCCCAGTCGATCGACACGTTGTCGTACCCTGCCACCACGGTCTGCGGGTAGGCGGCGTACACGCGGGAGAGGGGCCGTTCGCCTCCGGGAAGCCAGAGGGTGTTGTCGTCGGTGGAGAGCCGGACGAACACCCGCCCCTGTGCGTCTTCGACCGGGACGTTCTCGACCAGCGGCTGGCGGTCCCAGTCCTGATACTCTTCCAGCACCAGGTCGCAGAACAGCCGCATCCCGGTTTCGGTGAGCGCCAGATAGTTGTTCCGCGTCCGCTCCAGGGCGTCTTTGGGGTCTTTGGCCCGTGCCACCCGGTAGGCGACGTCCCGGTCCACCCACCTGCCTTCGTCCCCGTTGACTTGGACTTTGGCGATGGGGCCGAGCTCGGAGATGGTGATGCGGCGGACGATCACCTTCTCTGTCTCTGTCGTCTTCACTTCGCCTTCGATGGCGGGTAGCAGGATGTCTGGTTGGGCCATGTTTCCTCGTCTGGTTGCTTCCCTCTATGGTTCCCGCTGCTTCGTCCGCCCCCAGTCGTCCCTGCGCCTTCCTTCCCGGTGGGGGGTGGCACCTTGTCCGTCGCCTCAGAAACTGGGAGGAGGGAGCGTCATGCTCCCTCCTCCCGTTCCGACAGCCAACGTCGGGGTCTCTCTTTCTGGGGAGGTTCTGTCCGCTAGCCGGCCATCACTCTTCCACGATGATGGCTGTGGCCATGCCGAACATGCCGTCGGATTTTTCGACGTGGTTGAGGATGTGGCAGTGCCACACCCAGGTGCCTGCCTCGTCGGCGTGCACCAGCACCGAGTAGCGCTCGCCGGGGGCGATGTTGATGGTGTCCGCCCAATACGGGCTGTCGAGCGGGAACCCGTCCTTGGCGAAGACCAGCTGGTCCGGGCCGTGCAGGTGCATC
>ERZ777003.4673-NODE-4673-length-11236-cov-5.451122_pt1 | contig 11236 bp, 10 predicted proteins | sample MGYA00374956_ERZ777003 | MGnify/ENA primary metagenome ERZ777003 (study PRJEB29302, sample SAMN06268252) | bioreactor metagenome | isolation source: Joint BioEnergy Institute, California, USA | place: USA:Joint BioEnergy Institute, California, USA | collected... | reverse complement strand
CGAGTTATGAGCATTGGCCTCTCCTTCGTTGGTGAGTTGGGTTCTTGATGGGCTGAATCGCGTTCGTCGTGAGACGAGTAAGGTCCATCGATGGGTTTCGGGGTGCTCGTCGCCACGCCGCCCGGGCGGCGTCAGCGGTCGGCCTCCGCCCGTTGGTCGGTTGCGACCGTGGGCCAGCCGGCCTCCTCAGCCAGCTCGGTGAGGACATAGGTGGTGGCGAGGCGGTCGGAGCGCAGGCGGACGAGCATGACGAACTCGTCCTGGGTGACCCAGAGGTGCTCCTCCACCCCGGGCCGGGCGCTGACGACGAAGTGGGCCGTCGCGAACTCCCCGGCGGGGACGCGTACGTCCTCGTCACCGACGAACCGGATGCGCAATCCCTCGTGGTGCTCGATCAGCGGACCGGTGGAGCCGTCGGGAAGCAGTGAGGACGTGTATCCGTGGCGGATCTCCTGCCAGTCGCCGTGCCGTTCGCACGCGGGGGTGATCCAGGAGTCGCCGGCCACGGCGTGCGGGACGAAGTAGTCGGCCTCTCCGTCGATCCGGACCTGCTGGTGCAGCACCCCGCGGTCGTGGACGTGGGTGTGGCCGGACAGCAGGCCCGGTTCGAACCAGAACCGTCCCTCGCCCAGGAAGCGGCCCTGCCGACGGTGGCTCACAAACGACCGCACCGGCCGCATGCGCGCGTCGACGGTGTGTACCACCCATCGCTCGACCCGGGTGTCGAACATGCGGCAGTGCGCCACCAAGGTCTTCGTGCCGTCCTCATCGAGGCTGATCGACCAGCGTTCGCGACCCCGCAGCCCGTGGTCGCCCCGGTACTCGATGGTGCCGTACCGTACGGTGCTCATCGTGGCCCCTCGATGATTTCGAGCAGCTCGCCCTCCACCCCGGACACCGTGAACCCGGACCGTCCGGTGAACGGGCCGGCATCGATCCGGGCCACCGGCGACGGGTGGTGACCGGCGTCCCGCAGGCGGGCGTGGACCAGCGCCACGTCGGGGGCCGCGAAGGTCAGGCCAGTGGTACCGCCGCGGGCGGCGGCCTGCAGTGTGTCGGCGTCGTGTCCCTGCAGCTCGACCGCGCCCAGTCCGGTGCCGGCCGGCCCGGTCTTCAGCAGGTCCATGGCGACGGGCCGGCCCGCCGGCAGTCCCCACGCCTCGTGGATGGGGCCCCGATCGAACCGGGCCGACATCAGTGGATGCATGCCCAGCGCACCGGAGTAGAGCGCGAGCCCGTCGGCGTGCCGGGAGGTTCGGACATGCACCTCGAAGACCCGGCCCGCCTCCTTGTCGGTACGGGGAAACTCCCGGCCCGGGACCGCCGTGAGTCCCGCGGTCACGATGAGGTGCGTGCCCCAGGGCATCCGCCAGAGGGCCGAGCGGTGCCGGTTGCCACCGAGGTCGGCGAGGTCAGCCTCGATGGTGCGCCCGATCCGCCGGGTCCCCGGGAAGCCGTCGACGCGGGCCGCCACGCGGTCCACGTCGGCGACCACGAGCTCGACGCTGTCCAGCCCGCGGGGTAGTCCCGGTGTGTCGGGGCGCGCGGATCCCTCGATCAGGCACAGCCGCCCGACGTCCTCATCCGGGTCGCCCAACAGGATCCACCGGGCCCCACGCACCGGCGTCGCCCAGTGTGTCGCGACCGTTCCGGAGTCGAGCACCGAGAGCCCGATGGCGGTGGTACAGAGCGCGCGCGCCTGGTCCAGGTCCGGGGTCTGGACCCAGGCGCACATCAGGCTCCGTAACAAGGGGTTTTCTGGAAAGTGCATGGCGTGGCCACCTACGTCGATGAATCGGTATTCGTGTCGGAGGGTCGACCGCCCGTGGTGCGGGCGAGGTGGTCGCCGGCCCGGACGTGGCAGGCCAGGAGACGATTCCCCGGGAGCACCGCCGCTGGCGGGTAGTCCCGGCGACAGCGCTCCTCGACCAGAGGACAGCGAGGGTGGTAGTGACATCCGGAGGGTGGGTTCACCGCCGAGGGGATCTCGCCGCCCGGTGCCTGGTAGAGCCGAGCGGCGTCCGGGTCCGGGCGGGGAACCGCCGCGAGCAGGGCCTGGGTGTAGGGATGCCGCGGGTCCCGCTCCAGATCGTCGGTGCTGGCCAGCTCGACCAGCCGCCCCAGATAGAGCACCGCGACCCGGTCCGCGATGTAGGAGACGGTGGCGAGGTCATGGCTGATGAACAGCAGGGAAAATTTGAGTTCCTGCTTGAGATCGAGCAGCAGGTTCATCACCTGGGCCCGCACGCTCACGTCGAGCGCGGCGGTGGGTTCGTCGGCGATGAGGAAGTCGGGGCGCGTGCTCAGGGCCCGAGCGATCGCCACGCGCTGCAGCTGTCCGCCGCTGAGCTCGTGCGGGTAGCGGTCGGCCAGTCGGCTGGACAGGCCGACCATCTCCAGCAGCTCGCGGGTTCGCCGCTCGCGCTCGACGGCGTCGCCGAGCTTCTGGACCTTCATCGGTTCCTGGATGATCTGTGCCGCGGTGTAGCGCCGGTTCACGGACGCGTAGGGGTTCTGGAACACCATCTGCATCCGGCGACGGAGCTGACGCTCGGCCGCGCCCCGGGCTCGGTGGACATCGACGCCGTCGAACAGGACGCGGCCCGCGGTCGGTCGGTAGATGCCCATGACGGTCCGGGACAGCGTGCTCTTGCCCGAGCCGCTCTCGCCGATGAGTCCCACCGTTTCGCCCCGGGCGACCGTGAGGCTGACCCCGTCGACGGCGTGGACCACCGGCCCGCGCCGTCGACCGAGCCGCCAACCGCCGAGCGGGAAGTGGACGCGGAGGTCCTCGATCTGGAGCAGGGGATTCACGTCAGTCATCTCCCTCGCCTCTCGGCGCCGCGGCCGGAACCGCCCCGCTGACCAGGTGGCAGGCCGCGCGGACCGGGGCGCCCGGGGGCGGCAGGACGGGCCGGACACGCTCGCACAGCCCCGCGATCCGTTCCTCACACCGCGGCGCGAACGCACAGCCGGGAACGTCGACGGACAGATCCGGGACCGCGCCGGTCATGGTGTAAAGCCGACGGCCGTCGCGGGGAAAGGCCGGGATCGACTTGAGCAGCTGCCGGGTGTAGGGGTGCCGGGGGTTGCGGAACAGCTCGCGCACCGGGGCGTCCTCGACGATGCGGCCCGCGTACATGACCAGCACCCGGTCGCACATCTCGGCGACGACCGCGAGGTTGTGGGTCACCAGCACGACCGCCAGCCCACGTTCATCCCGCAGCCGTTTGATCAGCTGCAGCACCTGCGCCTCGATGGTCACGTCGAGACTCGTGGTCGGCTCGTCGGCGAGGAGGACCTGGAGCCGGTCGCTGGCGCAGGCCAGGGCGATCATGATCCGCTGAAGCTGGCCCTGGCTGAACTGGAACGGGTAGGAGTTCAGCTTGCCTCGGCCGTCGATGCCGACGGCTTTGAGCAGGTCGATGGCCCAGGCGTCGAGCTCGCGGCGGCTCAGCCCAGGGGAGTGGCGCTTGAGCACCCGGCGGAACTGGCTGCCGATCGTCCAGGCGGGGTTGAACGCGTTGGCCGGGTCCTGGGAGATGAAGGCCAGCTCCACGCCCCGCATCTGGCGGTACTCGGCCCGCGGCAGGGACCGGACGTCGCGTCCGGCGACCTCCAGCACGTCCGCCCGCGCCTGCCCGTTCTCCCCGATCAGGTCGAGTAGGGACTTCAGGACCGTGCTCTTGCCGGACCCGCTCTCCCCGACCAGGCCGACGATTTCTCCACTGTGGACGTCGAAGGAGACGCCTCGCACGACCGACGTCTCCCGGGCTCCGTTGCGGTAGACCGTGTACAGGTTCTCCACCCGCAGAGCCGGAGGCCGGTGCTGGCGCTCAGCCGTCGTCTGCCCGTTCACGACCTGGCCAGCTCCTTCCGCGAGAACTTCCGGACCGAGGACCGCACGCGGGGATCGAGGTGGTCACGCAGGTCGTCGCCGAGCAGGTTGAACGTGAGCACCGTCAGCGCGAGCGCGAGCGACGGGAACACCACCAGCCACCAGCAGCCGAGTGTGAGGAAGTTGCGCCCGTCGGCCAGCAGCGTGCCCCAGCTGGCGTTGGGCGCCTGGACCCCGAGCCCGAGGAAGGAGACCGCGGCCTCGACGACGACCGCGCCGCCGAAGGCGAACGCGGCCTGCACGATCAGCGGCGCCGTGATGTTCGGCAGCACGTTGTTGAACAGGATGTGCCGGCGGCGGGCACCGAAGGTTTTCGCGGCGACGATGTACTCCTCCTCCATCTCGGCGAGCACGCTGGAGCGGGCCACCCGGGCGAAGATGGGCACGAACACGAGCGCGATCGCCAGCGTCATCAGGGGGATGGCGGTGAGGCGTACGGGCCCGAGTTGGACTCCGGACCGGCCGAGCAGCCCGGTGATGACCGGGACCAGGACGAGCAGGGGGAAGGCGAGGACGATGTCCATCGTCCGCATGATCAGGCCGTCCCAGATCCGGCCCGAGCTGAAGCCGGCGGCCATGCCCGCGATCGTGCCGACGACGCAGGCGATGGCCACGGCCGCGAGGCCCACGAAGACGGAGATACGGGTGCCCTGCAGGAACCGGCTGAACACGTCGCGGCCGAATTCGTCCGTGCCCATCCAGTGCTGGCCGCTGGGGGCCTGCAGCGTCTCGCGGCCCATCTCGGCCGGGTCGTACGGCGCCAGGAGCGGACCGAAGACGGCGAGGAGAAGGAAGAACACCAGCACCCCGAGACTGAGGCGGGAGACCCAGGTGCTGTTGAGCCGGACGACCAGCTCGCCGAGGCTGCGCTTCGCCAGTCCCTCGGTCAAAGCCGGGTGGCCGGGACCGGCCGAGGGCATGCCGTTCACCGCACCGGTCACTGGGCGCCCCTTCGGGTCGAGAGGCGGATACGGGGATTGATGACTCCGTACAGCACGTCCACCATGATATTGATGACAATGAAAACGATAGCGATGAACATCATCACGCCGATGGTGACGGGGTAGTCGCGGGTGGCGAAGGACTCGACGAGCAGGCGTCCCAACCCCGGGATGCCGAAGACGCTCTCGACCACCACCGAACCGCCGAGGAGGAAGCCCGCCACGACACCGACGATGGTGACCACCGGCATGAGCGCGTTGCGGAGCGCGTCCTTCCAGGTCACGGTCCGCTCGGAAATGCCGAGGGCGCGGGCCGAGGAGATGTACTCCTGGCCCAGCACCTCGAGCATGCTCGATCGCGTCAGCCGGGCGACCAGGCCCATCTCGGGGATCGCCAGCGCGGTGGCCGGCAGGATCAGATGGCGGACGTTCTCCCAGACGTCTTCGTGGAGCGGCACGTAGCCCTGGAACGGGAGCACGCCCGTGATCCACCAGCCGAAGACCAGGATGAGCAGGATCCCGATGACGAAGTTCGGGATCGAGATGCCGATCAGCGACACGACCCGGACCAGTTGGTCGTAGGGGCGGTTGCGGTGCAGGGCCGCGGTGACGCCCAGAGGCACGCCGATTCCGATGATCAGCGTCAGGGCGAACAGGCTCAACTGCACGGTCGCGGGCAGCCGGGCGCCGATGAGCTCGGTGACCGGCAGGCCCGAGGTGTAGGAGTTGCCCAAGTCCGCGCGCACCACCTTGCCGAGCCAGGCGAGGTACTGCTCGACGAAGCTGTCGTTGAGACGCAACTGTTCCCGGATTGCCTCGATCGCCTCCGGGCTCGCCCCGGCGCCAGCCTGCAGCACCGCCGGGTCTCCGGGTGCCGCCCGCAGCATCCCGAAGGAGATCACCGAGATGAGGAACAGCACGGGGACGGCGAAGAGCGTCCGGAACACGATCAAGCGCGACATGACGTCCTTCCCCGCGGCCGCCGGTTCAGGAACCAACCGCAACGCCAGAATTTGGAACAGCGTTTCGCAGAACGGTATGCCGACACGGGGTCGGGGTCAAGACTCCGAACGGCCGCACGGTCGGGCGCGTCGCCGGGCTGGTCCCCGTGCGGGCGGCGCCGTCGGCGGGACTCGGGCGGCCCGGGTTCGGCGTGGACGGGGCACGGATTGATGAGCGGTCATCGGTTGGCGAGGCAGCCCACCCAGGCCGGATCGGGGCAAGGCGGTTGTCTTTGGCTCTGTTACAACAGATCGCGCGCCGCGCCGGTGGGCGAGCGGGCTTCGTCGTCCCGGGTGGAGCGTGGCCGGCCGCCGCTTGTCTGGCGGAGGTCCATCCACGGGTCCATTGACATGCTCCGAGGGCGGGCGGGGCAGGTCGCAGGCCCGCCGGGCCGGAGGGGCCGGTGACGCGTCGGCGTCGATTTTGTAAAGTTCCGGAAACCTGTTCCGTCTTGCGGAACAGTGGGAACCGGGCGTCCCGTCGCGGGCTGCCCGCGGGAACACCGGGTGGTCCGCGGGCGACGGCGCTCGACGGCGGCCAGCGGAGCGCCGCGCCGGACCGGCAGGTGCAGGCGAGCGTCCGCCGGTCTCCGTCGGCGCGGGACGCGCTCCCACCGGACGCGTCCCGGCCCGGGCCACGTCAGATCGACCGGCCCGGGCGAGCGTCGCTGGTGGACGGTTACCGACCGGCGGGACGCCGACCCTCGGGTGGGTCAGCGACCGACGTCCTCGATGGCGTCGAGGAGCGCGCGGGGGCGCTCGGTCGGGGGCAGGTGGGGCACGGCCCGGAACGCGCAGCCGATCGCGCTCGCCCCGCCGTCGGCGACCGGGTCGTCGCCGACCATGAGGACGTCGTGGGGATCGTGGCCGAGCAGCGCGCAGGCGCGCTGGAACAGGCGCGGGTCGGGTTTGAGGAGGCCCTCCTCGAAGGAGAGCAGAAAGCCGCGCACCAGCGAATCCACCCCGTGGTACCGGAAGACCGGTCGCAGGTCCCAGCCGATGTTGGAGACCACCGCGACCGGCACCGCGCGCTCGGCGAGCAGGCGCAGGGCCGGCACCGTGTCGGGATACGGCCGCCAGGCCTCGGGCCGGGCGTTCCGTTCGTACAGCCGGTCCACCAGCCCAGGCCACGGCAGGCCGGCCCGCTCGATCAGCGCGGTGTACGCCCGCCGGTGCGCCTCCGGTGACGTGTCCCGGCGCGCCCACAGCGTCGCCAGGTCGGGCGGTACGGCGACCTTCGTGTGGCCGCCGGGCTGGCCGCCGCTCGCCTCCAGGGCGGCCGCGGCGTCCGCGATCTCGCGATCGCTTGCCGCGATCCCCGCTTCGGCGAGGACGGCGCGCAGCCAGGACTCCGTGTCCTCGCAACGGAACAGCGTGCCCGAGAAATCGAAGATCACGGCCTTTGCCACGGTGTGATCCTCTCATACCGGACCGGATCGTCCGTTTCGGGTGGTTCTACCGACGAGTCGATCGTCGCGTCCTCTATGGACGGATTGGTGGGCTGCGCCTGACCTACCTCGCGTTGGCGGGTCAGGAGCCGAACCGACGAGCCACCAGACGGCGCCAGAACCTGGCGGGGTCCGCGTGATGACCGGGGCAGCGTTCGTCCTCGGGGACGCCGCGCAGGACCTCGTCGACGTGGCGTCCACAGCCGGCCCAGGTGGTCTTGCCGCAACGGTGGCAGGTGACCGCACGACACATAAGGAATCTCCTCAATGGTGCTGGTTTTCGGCTGGTGACGGGCGGCTCGCGCGATGCGTCCCGTCGGGGCATCGGCCGTCGGGCGAGCATCGAGCCGTCAGGCGAGCATGAGGAACAGCTTTTCCAGCTCCTCGGTGGTCAGGCTCTGGTCGCCGCGCTCGGCGCCATCGCTCAGGCAGTCCTTCATCGCGGTCGAGATGATGGTGAAGCCGGCGCGGTCGAGTGCGCTGCAGACGGCGGCGAGCTGGGTGACCACCTCCCGGCACGAACCGCCCGCCTCGACGGCGGCGATGACGCCGTCGAGCTGTCCGCGGGCCCGGCGCAGGCGATTGAGGATGCGGCGGCGGGCCTCCGGATCGCTGATGGCCATGGTGGTCACTCCCTCGTCGTTCGGGTACGGATGCTCGTCGTCGGCAACCTACGGTCGTCGACCCGCTCGGGGCCCGCCGGTCGGCCGGGCCGCCTCGGCCCGTGGTCCGGTGTCGTCCCGGTGTACGGCCCGCAGGGTCAGCAGGCCACCGGAGAGCGACGCGGAGTCGAACCCGGCCTGCACGAGGATGCGGTGGGCCAGGGCCGAGCGCACCCCGGAGGCGCACAGCACGCGTACCGGGCGGCCCGCGGCCGCCTGGCGCACCTCGTCCAGGCGATCCCGCAGCTGGGTGTGCGGGATGTTCAGCGAGCCGGGCAGGTGGCCGGCGCAATACTCGCGGCGGCTGCGGACGTCCAGCAGCAGCGCGGTCTGGCGGACGGTCGGCAGGTCCTGGGCGTACCAGAGCCGGAGCGTGCCGTCGAGCACGTTGGCTGCGACCAGGCCGGCGAGGTTGACCGGGTCCTTGGCCTGGCCGTAGGGCGGCGCGTAGGCGAGGTCCAGGTCGATCAGGTCGGGTGCGGTCAGGCCGGCCCGGATCGCCGTGGCCAGGACGTCGATGCGCTTGTCCACACCGTCGGCTCCCACCGCCTGGGCGCCCAGCAGCAGCCCGTCGTCGTCACGCATGTGCACGAGGAGATGGATCGCGCTGGCGCCCGGGAAGTAGCTGGCGTGCTGGTCGGGGTGCAGGTGGATGGTGCGGAAGGGGATGCCGGCCGCGGTCAGCGAGGCCCGATTCGCCCCGGTCATGGCGGCGGTGAGCCGGCCGACCCGCACGATCGCGGTGCCGGTCGGCCGCGGCCAGGGTCGGGCCGCGCCGGGGCGGAGGATGTCGTCGGCGACGAGACGGCCGGCCCGGTTGGCCGGCCCGGCCAGGGCCACCGGTCGCCGCAGGCCGGTCACCGCGTCGGTGCTCACCACCGCGTCACCGGCCGCCCAGATGCCCGGCACCGAGGTGCGGCCGTGGTCGTCGGTGACGATCGCGCCGTTCTCACACCGGATCCCGGCGCGCTCGACGAACGCGGTGTCCGGGCGCGCCCCGACGGAGAGCACGATCAGGTCGGCCGGAAGGCGAGTGCCGTCGGTGAGGACGACCGTGTCGTGCGCCGCGCCGGGAATGATCTCGCGGGTGCCCGATCCCGTGTGGACGGTGACGCCGAGTCGGTCCAGCTCGTCGGCGACGAAAAAGGCCATCTCCTCGTCCAACGGCGGCAGCACGTGGTCGGCGAGCTCGACAAGGCTGACCCGGACACCCTGCCGGGCGAGCGCCTCGGCCGCCTCGAGGCCGATGAAGCCCGCCCCCAGGACCACGGCCTGCCGGGCCGATTCACGCGCCGGTTCCGTTGCGACGGGCGGCGCGGAGTCGGTGACCGCGCTGCGGAGGGCGAGCGCGTCGGACACCGTGCGCAGCGTGTGGACCCGCGGCGAGTCGAGACCGGGAATCGGCGGGCGGACCGCGACCGCGCCCGGCGCCAGCACGAGCGCGTCGTACTCGATCGTCTCCACGCCGCGATCACTGTGGACGGTCACGGTCCGGGCGACCGGGTCGATGGCGGTCACCTCGTGTCTGGTCCGGACGTCCAGGGCCAGCGCCGCCCGGAGGGACTCCGGCGTCTGCACGAGCAGCGAGGCGGCGTCCTCGATCTCGCCCCCGACGTAGTAGGGCAGTCCGCAGGTGGCGTACGACACGTGCTCGCCCCGCTCGAGCACGATGATCTCAGCGTTCTCGTCGAGTCGCCGGGCCCGCGCGGCCGCGCTCATCCCCGCGGCGACCCCGCCGACGATCACGATCCTCACGTCGCGGCTCCTTCATCGCCCAGACGGTGATACCCCTGGGGGTATCCACCACTATACCCCCAGGGGTATCAGTCATCCACCGTCAGCCGCCGCTGGGCGAGCCTCCGGCCGCTCTACCTCACCGGCTGTCCGCGCTGGTGGCCAGGCGGTCACCCAGCGCGGCCCGACCGGCCGCGAGCCGGGCGATCGGAATGCGCAACGGCGAGCACGACACGTAGTCCAGCCCGGCCTCGTGGAAGAAGACGATCGAGGCGGGGTCGCCGCCGTGCTCGCCGCACACGCCGACCCCCAGCGTCGGCCGGGTGGCCCGGCCCTGCTGGACCGCGGTCGTCACCAGCGCCCCCACGCCATCGCGGTCGATGGACTCGAACGGTGAGGCGGGCAGGATGCCGCGTTGCAGGTAGCCCGGGAGGAACGTGCCCTCCACGTCGTCGCGCGAGAACCCCCACGTCATCTGGGTGAGGTCGTTGGTGCCGAACGAGAAGAACTCGGCGAAGCGGGCCACCGCCCCCGCGGTCAGCGCCGCCCGGGGAGTCTCGATCATCGAGCCGATCGGGATCGCCGGCAGATCGAACTCGGCCAGCACCTTCTCGATCTCCGCCCGCGCGGCCGCCATCTCGGCCGCGTCGGTCACGAGCGGCACCATGATCTCCGGCCGCGGGTCACCGCCGACCGCGAGCCGGGCACGGGTGGCCTCGGCGATCGCGCGCACCTGCATGGCGTACAGGCCGGGCACGGCGAGGCCGAGACGGACGCCACGCAGCCCCAGCATGGGGTTCTCCTCGTCCATGCGGCGGACGGCCTCGAGCAGCGTGGCCTCGGGACCGGGGTCCTCGCCTCGCGCCTCACGGCGGGCCACCGTGTCCGTCAGCTCGGCCAGGCTCGGCAGGAACTCGTGCAACGGCGGGTCGAGCAGCCGGATCGTGACCGGCCGGCCGTCCATCGCGGCCAGGATCGCCTCGAAGTCGGCGCGCTGCAACGGCAGCAGCTCGGCCAGGGCGGCCTCGCGCTCCTCGTCGGAGGTGGCGAGGATCATGCGCTCCACCAGCCGCCGCCGCTCACCGAGGAACATGTGCTCGGTCCGGCACAGGCCGATGCCAGCCGCCCCGAGTGCCCGGGCCCGCGCCGCGTCCTCCGGCGTGTCCGCGTTGGCGCGCACGCCGAGGCGACGCACGGCGTCGGCGTGCGCCAGGAGCTTCAGTACCGCCTGGACGACGGGGTTGTCCGATGTGGACGCGCCGGACTGAAGCGCCTCGACCACCGGCGACTGGGTGATGGGCACCCGTCCCAGGTAGACGTGACCGGTCGAACCGTCGATGGAGATGACGTCGCCTTCGGCCACCACGACCCCACCCACCGTGAAGGTGCGCGCCTTTTCGTCGATGACGATGGCGTCGGCCCCGCACACGCAGGTCTTGCCCATGCCGCGGGCGACCACCGCGGCGTGCGAGGTCTTCCCGCCGTGGCTGGTCAGGATGCCCGCCGCCGCGATCATGCCGGGCAGGTCGTCCGGGCTCGTCTCCCGGCGCAC
>ERZ777003.4672-NODE-4672-length-11236-cov-16.064216_pt1 | contig 11236 bp, 8 predicted proteins | sample MGYA00374956_ERZ777003 | MGnify/ENA primary metagenome ERZ777003 (study PRJEB29302, sample SAMN06268252) | bioreactor metagenome | isolation source: Joint BioEnergy Institute, California, USA | place: USA:Joint BioEnergy Institute, California, USA | collected... | reverse complement strand
GGTGCAGGGCGGACCACCGCGTAAGTGCTATTCATTTAGAATAGCGCAGGTGCCCGACGCGGGCCGGCAGCGCCCGCCACAGGAGACTAGGAGAACCGTGATGCGCTACCAGGACAAAGTGACGATCGTGACCGGCGGCACGAAGGGGATCGGCGAGGGCTGCGTGCGCGTCTTCGTCGGGGCCGGCGCGAAGGTGGTGTTCTGCGCCCGCAACGAGCAGCAGGGCCGGGCGCTCGAGGCCGAGGTCAACGCCACGGGGCCGGGCGAGGCGTATTTCGTCCGCTGCGACGTGTCGAAGGTCGAGGAGGTGCGCCATCTGATCGACGAGACGGTGGCGCGCTACGGCCGGATCGACTGCCTGATCAACAACGCCGGCTGGCACCCGCCGCACAAGCCGATCGACGACTTCTCGATCGAGGAGTTCCGCGATCTGCTTGACCTGAACCTGGTGAGCATGTTCGCGGCCTGCAAGTTCGCGCTGCCCTACCTGCGCCAGACCAAGGGCAATATCATCAATATGTCGAGCCTGGTGGGCGCGATGGGCCAGCTCTACGCGACGACCTACGTGGCGACGAAGGGCGGCATCACGGCGTTCACCAAGGCGCTGGCGATCGACGAGGCCGCCTACGGCGTGCGCGTCAACAGCGTCTCGCCGGGGAACATCTACACGCCGCTCTGGCAGGAGGCGATCGACTCCTCGCCGGACCCGGAGAAGACCCGCGCCGATGGCGAGGCGGCGCAGCTCCTGGGGCGCATGGGCACGATCGAGGAGGCCGGGAAGCTGTGCCTGTTCCTGGCGGCCGAGGCGACGTTCACCACCGGCGTGGACCACATTCTCTCGGGCGGGGCCGAGCTGGGGTACGGGCGCAAGACGCGCCTCGGCCGCACCGGGGGAGCCGCGTGGTCGTAGGGGTCGCGCGTGATCGTGGGGTCGTGCGCGCACGACCCCACCGGTTACGGCGTCCTCACCCGGAAGTTGTCCGCGATCACGGTGGCTGGGCCGCTGAGCCCCTGGCGCGAGGACGCGATCACCCCCGCGCGCCCGCCGTCGAACGGGCTGGAGGGCACGGTGGCGACGTGGACGCTGTTGATCCAGAGCTGCACATGGTCGGGCCTGCGGACGACCCACAGCACATTGGTGCCGACGCCGTCCTGCAGCTCGGGCAGCGGGATGCGCCCGGTGGTGAGCTCAGGCACCAGCCGGCCATCCCGCACCGTCCGCAACTGCCAGTGCTTGTCGTTGAAGACCTCGAAGAAGACGCCGTTGTTCCCCTCGGGCTGGACGTCGAAGGCGATCCCAACGGTGGTCGGCACGCCGGTGGTCTCGAAGGCGACGCTGAGCTCGACGTTGTACTCGCTCCCGAGATCCCGGTCCCAGACCTCCCACATGTTCTTGTCGGGGCCCTTGAGCGTGAGCGCGTAGAAGTTGTTGCGCAGGCGCGCGGCGACGTCCTCGTTGTCGAACTGCGACCAGATCGCCTTGGTGCGCTCGCCGCGGTCGAAGGTCTCGAACAGCCGCTGGCTGTACGTGCCGACGAGCGCCTGGTAGTCGGCCAGGGTGAGCTGGCCTGGCTCGGGCGCCAGCCCGACCGTCGGCTCAGGAGTCGGCGGGGTCTCCGTCGCCAGCGCGGCGGCGATCGCCGTCTGCCGCACGGTGACGGATGTGGCGACCGCCTCGGCCATAGCGGTTGCCGAGGCGCTGGCCGCGACCGCATCGGTCGGGGTTGTCTCGACGGTGGCCGTGCTCGCCGCGCCCGCCGGCTCGGCGGTTGCGGTCGGCGCGACGACGACAGTGGCTTCGACCGGGGAGGGCTGCGGCGCGATCACCTGCCGGCTGCTGGTGAAGAGCCACAGCGCCCCGCCGACGCAGGCTACCAGCAGGAGCAGCCCGGCTGCGGCGGCCGCAAGCAGAAGCACCCACGGGAAGCCGCGCCGCGGCGGCTGACCGCCCGGCCCGGAGGCGGACGGCGGACGGGATGGGTTCGGCGCAGCGGCGGCCTGCTGCGCGGTCGGAACGGCCTGTGGCGAATCGTCGGGGTGAGAGGCGGGAGGCTGCGCCGGGTTGGGAGATGATGCGGCCAGAAGCGCGAATCCGCACATCCGGCAGAAGCGAGAGTCGTACTGATTGGACGTGCCGCAGCTCGGACAGGACACGTCCGGTGGAGTCGGTTGGGTCATGATCTCCTGAGCGTCGGCGGACTACGCGCGGCCATTGTACCCCTAGAGGCCGCGGCGCGTCAACGCGCCGCGTGGCGGCGCGCAGCCGGGCGTCTGATTCGCACCGCGAACCGCGTTATGGTATACTTCTGCGCAGCAGAAGGCCATGCCGGGGAGTAGTAGACGCGCCTTTCCAGAGAGCAGCCGGGCGGTGCGAGGCTGCGCCGAGCGTCGAACTCGCCCCGTGCGCCGAACCAGGGAACTGGCCGTAGATTGGGGACTGTAGCCTGCAGAAACGTCTGCAGCCCACAGCCTACGAGCCAAAGTAGTTGGTTCCGGGTGCGCCCGTTAGCGCGCGCAACGAGGAACATACAGCGTAACGCGCACGACGTACGGCGGCGAAATCGCCCGCTCTGCGCTCTGCATCCTTCGCTCTATGTTCGAACCGGGGTGGTACCACGAGGCGATGCCTTCGTCCCTGTGCTGGGGGCGAGGGCTTTGTGTTTCAGGGCTTACGGGGTGTCGTGTCGTCGACAGGAGTTCCGCGGATGGCACGGGGCGTGCAGCGTGCGGACGCCTACGCGGACTACGCCGCGGTGTACGACGCGACCGGCCAGGGGCGCGGGGCCGCCCTCCAGGCTGAGCAGGCGCTCGCGTGGCTGCGGGCGCGCGACCGGGCGCCGCGCGATGCGCTGGACCTGGCGTGCGGCACGGGCGCGGCGACGATCGCCCTGGCGCGCGCCGGGGTGCGTGTGATCGGGATCGACCGCTCGCCGGCGATGCTGTCGATCGCCAGAGGCCGGGCGCGCGACTCCGGCCTCAGCGCGGCCTTCGTCAGGGGCGATATCCGCGACCTGATGGCCGGCGACGGGCCGGGCGCGGAGCCCCTCGACCCGATGAGCGATGGCGCTGATGACGCCGCGCCCCTCGCCCTGCGCCCCGCGTCCGTGGACCTGGTCACCTGCTTCGGGGCGCTGGAGGAGCTGACCGACGACGGAGACCTGGCGCGCGTCTTCAGCGGTGCCGCCCGCCTGCTGCGGCCCGGCGGCCACCTGATATTCGACCTGCCGCGCGGCGGGCTTCCCGAGGGCGATGAGGTGCTGCACGACGGCCCCGACCACCTGGTGTACGCGCATACAGTCTGCGACCGGCGGGGCCGGTTTGGGCGCCGCAGAGTGGTGTGGTTCGTGCGCGAGATCGAGCGCTGGTGGCGCGGCGAGATGACCTACGGCGTGCGCAGCTGGCGCGGGGGCGAGGTGAGCGAGGCGCTGGGCGCGTCGGGGCTGCGCCTGATCGAGCGCAGCAGCGGCTCAGACGGCCTGCGGGAGCGAGTCCGCTATGTTGCGAGCAGGTAGCCCGGCGAGGCCGGCCCAGAGCGGCACATCGGACGCGCTGGCGTTCTTCTACGGGCTGTGGGCGACGGCCGCCCTGAGCCGGTCGCTCTACCAGTACCTGTTTCGCCGCGAGCAGGACCTCACGCCGACGCACATCTCGCTGTTCGTCGGCGCGCTGTACGTGCTGATCATCGTCGGGCTGCGCCGGCGGTCGCGGCGGGCGTGGTGGCTGACCTTCGGGCTGCTGCTGGTGGAGCTGGCCGGCGTGCTCGTGGTGGGGACGATCGACGTCCTGTGGCAGCCCTTCCCGTACACCAGCGTCTGGTCGGGCTACGGCGCCGGCTACCTGTACATGCCGCTCATCCTCCCGCTGACCGGGATCGTCTGGATGCTGCGGCGCACGACGCGCGAGGCGTACGGGGCGCGGGCCGGACAGAGTGCTTGAATTGCTATAGATGATACTGGGCCAGCAACGTGGAGGCTTCTGATGACCGAGACAACGACAAAGCGACGCTTCGAGCGCTTTGACCCGGCGATCGAGCCGAAGTGGCGCGAGTTCTGGGCGCGCGAGCAGATCTTCAAGGCCGGGCGGCGAAAGGGAGCGCCGCGCCGCTACATCCTCGAGATGTTCCCCTACCCCAGCGGCGACCTGCACGTCGGTCACCTGAAGAACTACGTGATCGGCGACGCGCTGACGCGCTACTACGTGATCCGCGGCTACGACGTGCTGCACCCGTTCGGCTGGGACGCCTTCGGCCTGCCCGCCGAGAACGCCGCGATCCGCTACGGCCGCCACCCGCGCGAGTGGACCTACAACAACATCGCCGAGTCCAAGAAGTCGCTCGAGATCGCCGGCATCATGTACGACTGGTCGCGCGAGGTGACGACCTGCGACCCCGACTACTACCGCTGGAACCAGTGGCTGTTCCAGCTGCTGTACCGCAAGGGCCTGGCCTACCGCGCCAAGGCGACCGTGAACTGGGACCCGGTGGACCAGACGGTGCTGGCGAACGAGCAGGTGGACAGCGAGGGGCGCAGCTGGCGCAGCGGCGCGAAGGTCGAGAAGCGCGAGCTGGAGCAGTGGTTCTTTAAGATCACCGCCTACGCCGAGCGGCTGCTGAACGACCTGGACAAGCTCGAGCACTGGCCCGAGCGCGTCAAGGTGATGCAGCGCAACTGGATCGGCAAGAGCGAGGGCGCGGAGGTGGACTTCCCCGTCGCCGGCGCGGGCGACGGGAAGGACGCGCCGGTGATCCGGGTGTTCACGACCCGCCCCGACACGCTGTGGGGCGCGACGTTCATGGTGCTGGCGCCCGAGCACCCGCTGGTGGAGCAGCTGACCACGCCCGACCGCCGGGCCGAGGTCGAGGCGTATGTGGCGAAGGCGCGGCTGCAGAGCGAGATCGAGCGCACCAGCACCACCAGGGAGAAGACCGGCGTGTTCATCGGCGCCTACGCGATCAACCCGGTGAACAACGAGCAGATCCCGATCTGGATCGCGGACTACGTGCTGATGGGCTACGGCACCGGGGCGATCATGGCGGTGCCGGCCCACGACCAGCGCGACTTCGAGTTCGCCCGGCAGTTCGGGCTGCCGATCAAGCTGGTGGTGATGCCCCCCGGGCAGAACATCACGGCCGACGATCTGACCGAGGCCTGGCCGCACGACGGCGTCATGGTCAACTCCGGCCCGCTGGACGGCCTGCCGGCCGGCAAGGAGGAGGGCCAGAGCGTCAAGGCGGCGATCCGCTGGCTGGAGGAGAACGGCAAGGGCAAGGGCACCGTCAACTACCGCCTGCGCGACTGGCTGATCTCGCGCCAGCGCTACTGGGGCACGCCGATCCCGATGCTGCACCTGGAGGACGGCACGATCAAGCCCGTGCCGGAGGACCAGCTGCCGGTGGTGCTGCCGGAGATCACCGACTACCTGCCCAAGGGCAAGAGCCCGCTGGCCGCGGCCGAGGACTGGGTCAACGTGACCGACCCCGAGACCGGCATGCGGGCCCGGCGCGACACCGACACGATGGACACCTTCGTCGACTCGTCGTGGTACTTCCTGCGCTACTGCGACGCGCAGAACGACAAGGAGATCTTCTCGCGCGAGGCGGCGGCGGAGTGGATGCCGGTGGACCAGTACATCGGCGGGATCGAGCACGCCATCCTGCACCTGCTCTACGCGCGCTTCATCACCAAGGTGCTGTACGACGAGGGGCTGGTCCCGGACGACGAGCCGTTCCGGGCGCTGTTCACGCAGGGCATGGTGCAGCGGCGCGTGCGCACGCCGCTGGAGGTGGTCTCGCCGGACATCGTGCGCTTCCCCGAGGAGCTGCGCCGCAAGATCGAGCTGCCGGCCGAGGCGCAGGAGATCGAGCACGCCCGCGCCGCGCTGAAGAAGCACGGCTACACACTCGAGCGCGAGGGCGACGGCTGGGTGGCGGTCTCTGGCCCGGTGACGATGTCCAAGAGCGCCGGCAACGGCATCCCCGTCGGGCCGTTCGTGCGCCAGTACGGCAGCGACGTGGCGCGGATCGTGGTGCTGTTCGCGGCGCCGCCCGAGAACAGCATGGAGTGGACCGACGAGGGCGTGGCCGGCGCGCAGCGCTTCCTGAACCGCATCGTCTCGCTGATCGGGCCGGACCGCGAGGAGATCGTGGCGGTGAGCGCCCGCGCGGCGGAGCACACGCCCACGGCGGCCGACCGGGCGCTGCGGCGGCGGCTGCACGAGACGATCAAGCGCGTGACCCTCGACACCGAGGCGTTCCGCTTCAACACGGCGATCGCCGCCCTGATGGAGCTGCTGAACGACACGGTGCGCTACCGCGCCGAGGCCGGCGTTACGCCGACGTTCGCCGAGGTGGCGATGACGCTGCCGAAGCTGCTGGCGCCCTTCGCGCCGCACCTGGCCGAGGAGCTCCATAGCTGGCTCGGCGGGACGGGCAGCGTGTACGACTCCGGCTGGCCGGAGTGGGACGAGGCCGCGCTGGCGCAGGAGGAGATCGAGGTTGTGCTGCAGGTGAACGGCAAGGTGCGCGGCAAGATCATGGTCCCGGCCGACGCCAACGAGCAGCAGCTGCAGGAGTGGGCGCTGACGAACGAGCGGGTGCTGAGCTTCGTCGGGGACCGCACCGTGCGCAAGGTGATCGTCGTGCCGGGCAAGCTGGTGAACGTGGTCGCCTGACGCCGCAGCTTCAGCCCACTGATACGCCGGGGGTGTGGAAGGCCAGCGCGCCCTCCGCGCCCCCGGCACACCTCATATTTACGACCTCGGCGCGTAGGAATATCCTTCGCGCCTATTTGGTAATCTTCTCGTTCTCGCATGGTGCCGTGAAGCTGATATGATTTGGGTGCGAACGCGCAGCCATTGTCATACGCCACCCTGAGGTCCTGTATGCCTCCTCGGTCAGCCGATACGGCGAGCGCCGGGCAGAAGCCACCCCGGCGTCGCAAGTCCAGCAGTAGGGCGCGCCCCCCTCACCCGGCGCCCCGCCAGCGTGACGAAGAGCTGGAGGCGCTGCACGAGACGGCGCTCGCGCTCATGCAGCGGCTGGATCTCTCCGAGGTGCTCACGGCGATCATCACCCGCGCCGCGCACCTCGTCGGCACCGAGCACGGCTTCCTCTACCTCGTCAACCGCGAGGAGCAGGTGCTGGAGACGAGCGTCGGCATCGGCGTCCACGCCGGCCACCGCCCCTTCCGGCTCAGATATGGCGAGGGGGTGGCCGGGCACGTCTGGCGGACCGGCCAGCCGATACTGGTGCCCGACTACGCGTCCTGGCCTGGGCGCGCCACGGGCGTCGGGAACATCAACTTCCACGCGGTCGTCGCCGTCCCGCTCAGCGTCGAGAACGAGGTCGTCGGGGTGATCGGCCTCTCCTTCGACACCCCCGGCTACACGCCGGACGCCGAGACCGTCGACATGCTGACGCGCTTCGCCCAGCTGGCCGCGCTGGCGCTCGACAACGCGCGGCTCTACACGGCGGCGCAGCAGGAGCTGGCCGAGCGGCGCCAGACCGAGCAGGCGCTGCGCGCGAGCGAGCGCGAGATCCGCGACCTCTACGCCACGGCCCAGCGCCAGGCGCGCGAGCTCGAGCTGCTCGGCCAGGTGCGCGCCGCGATCGCCCGCCAGTTCGACCTGCCCTCCCTGTTTCGCACCGTCGTCGAGTCGGTCGCCCAGACCTTCGGCTACACCCACGTCAGCATCTACCGGCTCGAAGGCTACACCCTGGTGCTGCAGCACCAGGTCGGCTACGATCGCGTGATCGAGCGCGTCCCGATCACCTGCGGCGTCTCGGGGAAGGCGGTGCGGACGCGGCGGCCGATCCTGGTCGAGGACGCGCGCAACGAGAGCTGCTTCCTGCACGCGATCGAGGGGATCACCTCCGAGATCTGCGTGCCGCTCCTGAACAGCCAGCAGGTGCTCGGCACGCTGAACGTCGAGACCATTGGAGACGTCAGGCTCGGGCCGGCCGACCTCAGGCTGATCTGCGCGCTGGCCGAGCAGGTCAGCATCGCGATCAGCCGCGCGCAGCTCTTCGAGGCCGAGCGGCGGCGGACGCGCGAGCTGGAGGCGCTGCGCGCGACCATGACCGAGATCTCGGCCAACCTCGACCTGGACACGCTGCTGAAGGCGATCATCGAGCGGCAGGTGAAGCTGCTCGGCGCCACCAGCGGCGAGCTGAGCCTGTACGACAAGCAGCGCGGCGACCTGCAGGTGGTGATGAGCTACAACATGGGCCGCGACTACAGCAACACGCGGCTGGCGCTCGGCGAGGGGCTGATGGGCCAGGTGGCGCTGACGCGGGCGCCGCTGATCGTCTCGAACTACCGCGAGTGGCCGGGGCGGTCGCCGCAGTACGAGGACAGCGCGCCGGTCTCGTGCGTCGCGATGCCGCTGCTGGCGGGCGATGAGCTGATCGGCGTGCTCAGCGTCTCCGACCTGAACGTCAACCGGATCTTCGACCAGGACGACGTGCGGCTGCTCAGCCTGTTCGCGCAGCAGGCCACGGTGGCCATCCAGAACGCGCGCCTGTTCGCCGAGGTGCGGGCGCTGGCCGTCACCGACCCGCTCACCGGGCTCGCCAACCGGCGCCACTTCTTCACGCTGGCGCAGCAGGAGATGGAGCGCGCGCAGCGCTACGGGCGGCCGCTGGCGGTGCTGCTGCTGGACATCGACGACTTCAAGCAGATCAACGACACCTACGGCCACGCGGTCGGCGACCGCGTCCTGGAGACGGTCGGCGCGTACTGCCGCAGCTCGCTGCGCGCGGCCGACATGGTGGCCCGGTACGGCGGCGAGGAGATCGTGGCGCTGCTGCCGGAGACGGACGCGCGGGCGGCGGAGGAGGCGGCGGAGCGGCTGCGCGCCGGCATCGCGACGCTGGACTTCGGCCCGGAGCTGCCCTGCGTGACAGCGAGCATCGGCGTGGCGGTCTACGATCACGCCGACGAGTGCGATGTGTCGACGCTGATCGACCGCGCCGACCGGGCGCTGTACGCGGCGAAGCGCGGCGGCAAGGACCGCGTGGCGCTGTGGGCCGGCGGCGCGCTCGAGGCGCCGCACGATGTGCTGCGCAGCTCGGCGCTGAAGCTGCGATGAGCGAGCTGCACCTGCGGCGCAAGCTGACGGTGCGCGCCCACGGCCGGACGCTGGTGCTGGTGAAGCGCCCGCTGGAGAAGCTCGAGCACCGGCTTATGATGGCGCTCACCTGGGCGCTCTACCTGCCGCAGTACCCCGAGCTGCGGGTGGACGTGCCCGTGGGCGAGCGCTACCGGCCGGACCTGGTGCAGCTGGACGCCGGCGGGAGGCCGGTGTTCTGGGGCGAGTGCGGCGAGGTGGGGCTGGAGAAGCTGCGCCACCTGTGCTCCCGCCACCGCCACGCGCACCTGGTGTTCACCAAGTGGGCCAGCGACCTCGGCCCGGCGGCGGCGCTGATCGATTCGGCGCTGGCCGGCGTGCGGCGCACGCAGCCGGTGGAGCTGCTGCGGTTCGACGCCGACGCCGCGCGCTTCTTCGGGCCTGACGGCGAGATCACCATCGGCCCGGCGGACGTGGAGCGGCGGACGTGGCCGGGGTGAGCCCGACCACTATCCGCCGGCCGCCGAGCCGCCGATGCCCGTTGAGGCGATCTACTGAGCAGGGCACTGCGCCGCCGCAGCCCTGGCAGCACGCGCGGCTCCCCGGCGGCGCACGCCTCCCCCTGTGACGATGGCCCCAGCCACGGGCCTCACGCGCCCTCCACCGGGATGACCAGCTCCTTCGGGAAGGGAGTCAGGCTCTCGAACGTCCCGTCCGGCGCGAGGTAGTAGGTGTCCTCGATACGCACGCCGAAGCCGCGGCTGGGGTAGTACAGCCCCGGCTCGACGCTGAACACCGCCCCCGGCACCAGGCGCTCGCCGCGATCCTTGAGCGAGGGGAAGCCGTAGTCCTCGTGGAGCGCGAGGCCGAGCCCGTGGCCGAGCGAGTGGATGTAGCCCTCCTCGATCGGGTACTTGCTGCCGATCGTCTCGTGGCCGCGCTCCTCGAAGTACTTGCAGACCATGTCCTGGTACGCCTTGGTCGGCGCGCCGAGCTCCATCTCGCTCATCACCATCTCGAAGGCGCCCAGCACCTCGTCGTAGGCGCGCTGGAGCTCGGGCGGCGCGTAGCCGATGGCGAAGGTGCGGGTCATGTCGTGGTAGTAGCCGCCGCCCACCTCGCGCGGGAAGATGTCGAAGACGATCGCCTGGCCGAGCCGCAGCTCCTGGCTCTCCTCGCCGCGGGCGTGCGGGAGGCCGGCGTCGCGCCCCTGGGCGAAGATCGTGCCCTGCGGCGCCTCGAGCCCGCGCACCGCCAGCTCGCGGTCGATCAGCCGCTTCACCTGGCCGATCGTGATCGGCCGGCCGGACTCGTCCACCAGCACGTCGCCCTGCGCCCGCCCGGAGCGGATGAAGTCCACCACCGCCTGCACCACCTCGCAGGTCTTGCGGCCGACGCGGCGCATGGCCTCGACCTCCTCGGGGTCCTTGGTGAGGCGCGCCTCGGAGATGATGTCCTTCTCGATCTCGGCCACGATCTCGAGCCCGGGCATGGCGCGCATGAGCCCGGTCATCAGCGCGAAGAACGGGCCGGCGCGCACCGTGCCGTAGATGCCGACCCGCCCGCTCACCCCCAGGTCGGTGAAGATCTGGCGCCGCAGCTCGACGGCGGCCGCGAGCGGGTCCGGGAAGCGCTCGGCGATCTCGCGCCGGTTCCAGCGGTTGAGCGAGACGAGCGCGAGGCCGGTCTCCTCGGCCTCGTTCTGCTCCCACGGGCTGTGGAGCAGGGTGATCGGCTCGCCGCGCTTCTTGATGATCAGGCCGGGCAGGTGCCGCCCGCCGACGAAGTAGGCGAAGTCCGGGTTGGCGCTGTCGAGGCCGTCCGGCCCCTCGACGACGATCGCGTCGAGGTTGCGCTCGGCCATCAGCCGGTCAAGATCTTGTTTCAACTCGGTTCTCCGTTCCTAGTGCTTTCCGGTGCTCTGCGCCGGCGTTGCCGGCGCAGAGCACCGGGATAAAAAAGGTTCGTGGAGGGCCTGCGGCCCTCCACTCCTCCCCGCCGCGTGGGCGAAGCTCACCGGGCCTGCGGCCCTCCACTCCTCCCCGCCGTGCGGGCGAGGTTCATGAGGCTGTGGCTCGCCTCCCTGCCGCGCGCGAGGGTCACCGGGCCTGCGGCCCTCCACTCCTCCCCGCCGCGTGGGCGAGGTTCACGAGGCCTGCGGCCCGCCTCT
>ERZ777003.4671-NODE-4671-length-11237-cov-4.663119_pt1 | contig 11237 bp, 9 predicted proteins | sample MGYA00374956_ERZ777003 | MGnify/ENA primary metagenome ERZ777003 (study PRJEB29302, sample SAMN06268252) | bioreactor metagenome | isolation source: Joint BioEnergy Institute, California, USA | place: USA:Joint BioEnergy Institute, California, USA | collected... | reverse complement strand
GAAGCCGGGAAAGCCGTCCAGCGCGAAGGTGCTGGTGCGGCCGCTGAGCGCCTCTACGGCGTGGGGATAGCCAGGCAGCAGCACCCGCACATCGGCGCCCGCCCGCGTCAGCGCCTTGCCGAGTGCCGCAACATAGTCACCGAGACCCCCGGTCTTGGCCAGCGGATAAGCCTCCGAAGCCGCCAGGAGTATGCGCAGCCCTCCCACGCCCGATCGCCCTCCCCATGAGAATTGCCGCCCTGCCTCGACATCGAGGCAGGCGCCGGCGCGTCGGCCATGCGCTGCCATGCACGCGACGCGCCATCCACCGTCCCGTTCCCGCCCTCATGGCGGGAAGTCCTGCATGACCTGCTTGGGGATCCACGCAGCCATCGTGTGCGCCCATCGAGCGTAGATCAGCGGTCCCCGAGTTGGACATGAATACATGGTCACGAAACGGGCCGGCCCGACGCCGGTTCCACCGTGCGGGAAATGTAATGCGGCCTTTTCGGCGCAACGCGGGTCAGCGCCGCCATCTGGCAGACGGTGCGGCAAAAGGCGCCGCTGCTGGACCCGTCGTCGGTTGACACCGCACCGGGACCGCAACCGGCGCGCCCGCGTCCGGTTCCGGCCGCACCCTCCCCAATTCGGGGGAGCCGGCCTCGGAACGCATCCGCGTCCGGGCAGGTTAAGGGCAGGGCGGCGGCACCGCCCGGACCCTCACCCGGCAGCGACGGAGCAACGGGATGGCAACCCCCACCGCCTCGGACATCCTGGTCGAGACGCTGATCGACTGGCACGTCGATACCGTCTTCGGCATCCCCGGCGACGGCATCAACGGCATCATGGAGGCGCTGCGCACGCGCCAGGACCGGATCCGCTTCGTCCAGGTGCGGCACGAGGAGTCCGCCGCGCTCGCCGCCTGCGCCTACGCCAAGTGGACCGGCCGCCTCGGCGTCTGCCTCGCCACCTCGGGCCCCGGCGGCATCCACCTGCTGAACGGCCTCTACGACGCCAAGCTCGACCGCCAGCCCGTGCTCGCGATCACCGGGCTGCAGTACCACGACCTGCTCGGCACCTTCACCCAGCAGGACGTGGAGCTCGACAGGCTCTTCATGGACGTCGCGCAGTACAACGCGCGCGTCATGGGCCCCAGCCATGTCGAGAATGCGGTCCAGCTCGCCTGCCGCACCGCGCTCTCCTACCGCTGCGTCGCCCATGTCACCGTTCCGGTGGACGTGCAGTCGCACAAGGTCGATCCGAAGGAGCGGTCGGATCGCAACGTGCCGGAGCATGCCTCCGACCGGCTGGCGCCCTCGGCCCGGCTGCCCAGCCCGGAGGAGCTTTCCCGGGCGGCGGTGCTGCTCAACGGCGGCAGCCGGACGGTGATTCTCGCCGGGCAGGGCGCGCTCGGCGCCTCCCGCGAGCTTGCGGCGGTGGCGGAACGGCTGGGCGCGCCGGTGGTGAAGGCGCTGCTCGGCAAGGCGGCGCTCCCCGACGACAGCCCCTATTCGCTGGGCGGCATCGGGCTGCTCGGCACGAAGCCGGCGCAGGAGGCGATGGAGGCGTGCGACACGCTGCTGATCGTCGGATCCAGCTTCCCCTACATCGAGTACTATCCGAGGCCGGGGCAGGCCCGCGCGGTGCAGATCGATCTCGACCCGCAGATGATCGGGCTGCGCTATCCGGTGGAGGCGGCGCTGGTCGGCGACAGCGCCCGGGTGCTGGACGCGCTGATGCCGCGGCTGCGCCCCCGCGAGGACCGCAGCTTCCTCGGGAAGGCGCAGGCGGGCATGGCCGCGTGGCGCAAACTCATGGTCGAGCGCGGCACCCGCACCGACCGGCCGATGAAGCCGCAGGTCGTTGCTCACGAGCTCGACCGGCTGCTGCGCGGCGATGCCATCGTCGTCACCGATTCCGGCACCGTCACCGCCTGGGCCGCGCGGCACCTGACCATGCGCGAGGGGATGAAGTTCTCCTGCTCCGGCACGCTCGCAACCATGGCCTGCGGGCTGCCCTACGCCATCGCCGCCAAGATGGCCTTTCCGCAGCGGCAGGTGATCTGCTTCATCGGCGACGGCGGCATGGCCATGCTGCTCGGCGAGCTCGCCACCTGCGTCAAGTACGGGCTGGACGTGAAGGTGATCGTGATCCGCAACGACACCCTCGGCCAGATCAAGTGGGAGCAGATGGTGTTCCTCGGCAATCCGGAATACGGCTGCGACCTGCAGCCGATCGACTTCGCCGCCGTCGCCCGCGGCTTCGGCATCGCGGGCTGGCGGATCGAGGACCCGGCGGAGTGTGCGGCCGTGCTGCAAGAGGCGCTGGCGGCTCCGGGGCCGGCGGTGGTGGAGGCGGTCGTCGATCCGCACGAGCCGCCGATGCCGCCGAAGGCGACCCTCCGCCAGACGGCGAGGCTCGCCCAGTCGCTCGCCCGCGGCACCCCGGCCGCAGGGAAGATCGCGCTCACCGTCGCCTCCGACACGGTGCGCCAGATGGTCTGACCGCCTGTCGCATCGCCCCCGGGGCCGCGCGGGTCTACTGTAGTGCAGGACGGTGCGCGGTGCGGGGGCCTTCGCTTCCCGCCTCCGCGCGCGCGACTGCCGGAGGCGGGTCATGACCAGGACCGACGATCCCGACAACGTTGTCCGGTTCTCCAGCCTGGGGCGCGGCGACGTCGGCCGCGTCGGGGGCAAGAACGCCTCTCTCGGCGAGATGGTGCAGGCGCTCGCCGGCAGCGGCATCCGCGTCCCCGACGGCTTCGCCACCACCGCCGCCGCCTACTGGCGTTTCCTCGCCCACAACCGGCTGGAGGGGGAGCTTGAGGCGGCGCTGGCCGCGCTCGCCGCCGGCCGCAGGACGCTGGCCGAGACCGGTGCGGCCATCCGGGCGCTGATCCGCGAGGGCGAATGGCCGGAGGAGATCGCCGCCGACATCGTCTCGGCCTATCGCCGGCTGTCGGCGGAGGCGGGCAGGGATGCGGTCGATGTCGCCGTCCGCTCCAGCGCCACCGCGGAGGACCTGCCCGACGCGAGCTTCGCCGGCCAGCAGGAGACGTTCCTCAACATTCGCGGCGAGGCGGCGCTGCTCGACGCCTGCCGCCGCTGCTATGCCTCGCTGTTCACCGACCGCGCGATCAGCTATCGCCAGACCAGGGGCTTCGACCACATGCAGGTGGCGCTCTCCGTCGGGGTGCAGCGCATGGTCCGTTCCGATCTCGGCGGCGCCGGCGTCATGTTCTCGGTCGATACCGAGACCGGCTTCGACAGGGTGGTGGTGATCAACGCCGCCTGGGGCCTGGGCGAGACGGTGGTGCAGGGCTCGGTCGATCCCGACGAGTATCACGTGTTCAAGCCCTTCCTCGACCAGCCCGGCCGGGTGCCGATCCTCGAGAAGCGGAAGGGGGCGAAGGGCCACAAGCTGATCTACGCCGACGGCGACGCGCCGACCCGGCTGGTGCCGACGGCGAAGGCGGAGCGCGCCGTGTTCGTCCTCGACGATGCGGAGATCCTGGCGCTCGCCCGCTGGGCGGTCGCCATCGAGCGGCACTACGGCTGCGCGATGGACATGGAATGGGCCCGCGACGGCGAGACCGGCGAGATGTTCGTCGTGCAGGCGCGGCCGGAAACCGTGCAGTCCCGGCAGGAAGCGGGCGTCATCCGCAGCTACCGGGTGACGGGCGCCGGCCGCCGGCTGGCTGCCGGGCTCGCCATCGGCGGCGCCGCGGTGACCGGGCGCGTCTGCCTGATCGAGAGCGCGCGCGACATCGACCGCTTCGTGGACGGCGCCATCCTCGTCACCGGCACGACCGATCCGGACTGGGTGCCGGTGATGAAGCGGGCGGCGGCGATCGTCACCGACCACGGCGGACGCACCTCGCACGCCGCCATCGTCAGCCGCGAACTGGGGCTGCCGGCGGTGGTCGGGACCGGCAACGCCACCCAGGTGCTGCACGATGGCCAGGACGTCACCGTTTCCTGCGCCGAGGGCGACCAGGGCTTCGTCTATGCCGGCACGGCCGAGGTGGCGGTGGAGACGGTGGACGTGGCGGCGCTGCCCGCGACGCGGACGCAGGTGATGCTGAACCTCGCCAACCCGGCCGCCGCCTACCGCTGGTGGCGGCTGCCGGCGGACGGGGTCGGGCTGGCGCGGATGGAGTTCGTGATCAGCAACGCGCTCCGCGTGCATCCGATGGCGCTGGTCCGCTTCGACAGCCTGAAGGACGAGGCGGCGAAGGCCGAAATCGCGGCGCTGACCGCCGGCCATGCCGACCGCACCGACTATTTTGTCGAGGGGCTGGCCCGCGGACTCTCCCGCATCGCGGCTGCCGTGCACCCGAAGCCGGTCATCGTGCGGATGAGCGACTTCAAGACCAACGAATACGCCGGCCTCCTCGGCGGCGCCGAGTTCGAGCCGCGGGAGGAGAACCCGATGATCGGCTTCCGCGGCGCCTCCCGCTACTACTCGCCGCGCTACCGCGAGGGCTTTGCCCTCGAATGCCGCGCGATCCGGCGGCTGCGCACCGAGCTCGGCTTCCGCAACGTGGTGGTGATGATCCCGTTCTGCCGCACGGTGGCGGAGGCGGACCGGGTGCTGGCGGTGATGGCGGAGAACGGGCTCGTCCGCGGCGAGGACGGGCTCGAGGTCTACGTGATGTGCGAGATCCCCGCCAACGTGATCCTCGCCCGCGAGTTCGCCCGCCGCTTCGACGGCTTCTCCATCGGCTCCAACGACCTGACCCAGCTCACCCTCGGCGTCGATCGCGACTCCGCGGAGCTCGCCGACCTGTTCGACGAGGACGACCCCGGCGTGCGCTGGATGATCGCGCGGGTGATCGCCGAGGCGGGGCAGGCGGGCGCGAAGATCGGCCTCTGCGGCCAGGCGCCCAGCGACCGCCCCGCCTTCGCCGGGTTCCTCGTCGAGGCCGGCATCGATTCCATTTCGGTCAGTCCCGACAGCTTCGTCGCGGTGAAGCGCGCCGTCGCCGCCGCCGAGCAGCGGCTCGGCCGGGGGCCGGCATGACCGCCGCACGCACCGGAGGAGGGGAGATGAAGGCAGCCGACATCATGAGCACCGGCGTCGTCACCGTCGGTCCGGACGCCCCGGTCGGCGAGGCCGCCCGGCTGATGCTGCAGCACCGCATCAGCGGACTCCCGGTGGTGGACGCGCACGGAACGCTTGCCGGCATCGTTACCGAGGGCGACCTGCTGCGCCGGGCGGAGCTCGGCACCGAGCGCCGCCGGCCGCGCTGGCTGGAGCTGATCCTGATGCCGGGAACGCTGGCGGAGGACTATGTCCGCAGCCACGGCCGGCGGGTGGAGGAGGTGATGAGCTGGGAGGTGGCGACCGTCGCCCCCGACACCCCGCTCGCCGAGGTGGTCGCCCTGATGCAGCGGCGGCGGATCAAGCGGGTGCCGGTGGTGGACGGCGGCAAGCTGGTTGGCATGATCTCCCGCGCCGACCTCATCCGTGCGCTGGCCCGCGAGCTCGAGGCGGCACCCGAGACGGTCGGCGACGACCTCGCCATCCGCCGCCGCATCCTCGACGAACTCGACCGCGCCGGCTGGGCCCCGGCCGCGACCATCGCCGTGACCGTCACCGACGGCGTCGCCGAGCTCCGCGGCACCGTCACCGACGAACGCGTCCGCGAGGGCATCGTCGTCGCCGCCGAGAACACACCCGGCGTGAAGCAGGTGAAGGACGAGCTTACCGTCCTCCTGCCCGTCCCCACCTGGCTCTAGGCAGTCGCCCGAGGCCCGCTCCTTCGCGCGTCATGGCCGGGCACGTCCCGGCGATCTTCCGGGGAGTGCGCAAGGGGCACCAGATGCCCGGCACACCGCCGGGCATGACGAAACAGGGGGTGTCGCCCCCTACCTCCGGCGGCGGGGGAGGCGGAGCTGGGACAGCGCCATGCCGAGGGCGATGGCGATGCCTTCGACCACCATCTGGGTGGCGGTGGAGATGCCGAGGATCTTCAGCATCTGGCCGAGGTGGACCAGGAACAGCGACGCGCCGGCGACCGAGCTCATCCGGCCGATGCCGCCGCCGAGCGCGGTGCCGCCGAGCACGGCAGCGGCAATGGGCGCGAGCAGGTAGGGCGTGCCCACCTCCAGCGTCGGGTTGCGGATGAAGGCCGAGAGCAGGATGCCGGCGATGCCGTAGAGCACGCCGGCGAGCGCGAAGGCGGCGACCTGGTAGCGGGCGACGCCGATGCCCGCGATGTGCGCGGCCCGGGTGGTGGAGGAGGCTAGGCCGGGCCTGCGCGGCCGCTCTTCCAGATTTGCGCCGTTACAGATTTTTGCGAACGCTTGTTCGTCATGCGAACAAGCCCGTTCGCATGGCGTACATCGCACGGGAAGCGGGCAGCGGCTATTGCGCCTGCCCCGGTGACGGGACATGCTGTCGCATGAACGAGAGCCGCCGCGCGGCAGAGCCCGGGCAACGGGCGCCGAGACCAGCGAGCGGTGGCCTGGGGAGGGGTCGATGGCAACCCAGCCGGACACGGCGGGCGTGCACGACTATCGCGGCCTGGAGCAGTTCGGGCACTCCGGCAGCATCGAGGGGATGTCGTTCTGCATCGCCGGAGCGCAGCCCTATGCGCTCGACCTCGACACCGACCGCGACGTGATCTGCCTGCTGCTCGGCGCGATCCACTCGACGAGCTGCTTCGAGGGCGATCGCGAGGCCGAGTTCACGTTCTTCGGCGACAGCACCGCCTTTCATCCGCGCGCCGGGCACATCCGGGTGCGGGCGACCGCGGTGAAGCGCGGCTTCATCGCCTTCGGCTACACCGACCGCTTCCAGCAGATGGTCGACCACGACGACGGCGCGTGGCGGCGGCTGACCCACTCGCGCAGCAACATGCAGTCCGACCGGATCACGCACCTCGCGCGCTATGCCCGCAGCCGGCTCGGCGACGGGGAGCTCGACCCGTTCGAGATGCAGTGCCTCGGCTCGCTGGTCTATCTGGAAACGACCCGGCGGCTCACCGAGGGCCAGCCGTCGCCGGCGGCGACCCTCTCCGACCGCGACTTCGCCCGCATCGTCGAGTTCATCCAGGAGGAGCTGGAGAACCCGATCTCCTGTCCGCAGCTTGCCGCGGTGGCGAACCTGCCGCTGCGGGTGCTGTTCGACGGCATCAAGCTGCGCACCGGCATGACGCCCTACCGCTTCGTGATCGAGAAGCGGATCGAGCGGGCGCAGGAGCTGCTGCGCAACTCCGACCTCAGCATCGCAGAGGTTGCCTTCGCCTCCGGCTTCTCGTCGCAGCAGCACCTCACCACAACGCTGTCGCGCATCACCGGCCTCACGCCGATGCGGCTGCGCCAGCAGCAGGCCTGAAGGGGGGGGGCCGGTTGGGCGACGTGCCCTTCGCCGACCGCGCAGACGCCGGGCGCAGGCTGGCCGCGGCGCTGGCGGAATACCGGGGGCGGCGGCCGGTGGTGCTGGCCCTGCCGCGGGGCGGGGTGCCGGTGGCGGCGGAGGTGGCGGCCGCCCTCGAGGCGCCGCTGGACCTGGTGCTGGTGCGCAAGATCGGGCTTCCCGACCAGCCGGAGCTCGCCATGGGCGCGGTGGTGGACGGGGACGGGACCGTCGTCGTCCGCAACGAGGACGTCATCGCCCGCGGCCGGGTGTCGGAGGAGACCTTCGCGCGCGTCCGCGACGCGGAACTCGCCGAAATCGCGCGCCGCCGCCGGCACTATCTCGGCGACCGGCCGCGGGCGCAGGTGGCCGGCCGGGTGGTGATCGTCATCGACGACGGGGTCGCCACCGGCGCCACCGTCCGCGCGGCGCTCCGGGCGCTGCGCCGCCGCGGGCCGGCGGAGCTGGTGCTGGCGGTGCCCATCGGGCCCGTCGAGACGCTGGGGGCGCTCGGCCGGGAGGCCGACCGCGTGGTCTGCCCGGAGGAGCGGCGCCAGTTCTTCGCCATCGGTCCCTTCTACGCCGACTTCACCCAGACCACCGACGCCGAGGTCACTGCCGCCCTTGCCGCCCATCCCGTCCGCCCCGAAGACGCCGCCGGCTGAGGTCCGCGGACCCTGACGGCATGTCGCAGGGCCGGGCGTTGCGGCCGCCGTTCGCAAATCCCAGATCAGTAATCGCCGGGCATTTCCGACGTCCGTACACACCGGAGAAAGGAGAGGACGACGATGGCTGATGCTGCGAGGAAGTTACCGGTTCACGAAGACAAGGAAGGCGACCGGGGCGGATCTGGTCGCGGCGCAATGACCATGTGGCAGCCCTTCGTCTCGCTGCGCAACGAGATCGACCGGCTGTTTGACGAATTCACGTCGCGCTGGCCGCGGCTTCGCCTGTTCGACGACGAGGGCGGCGGCTGGGCCATGCCGTCGATCAGCGCGCCGGTCCAGGTCAGGGAGACCGACCAGGGTTACGAGGTCACCTGTGAGGTGCCGGGCATGGAGGAGAAGGACCTCGAGGTCACCGTCGCCGGCGACCGGCTGACGATCCGCGGCGAGAAGCGCGCGGAGAAGGACGAGAAGAGGGCCGGCTACATGCTCTCCGAGCGGCGCTACGGCAGCTTCCAGCGCAGCGTCCGCCTGCCGGACGACGTCGATCCGGAGAAGATCGCCGCCACCCTCAGGAACGGCGTCCTTACTCTCGACCTGCCCCGCTCCGCCGAGGCCCGGCAGAAAGTCCGCCGCGTCGAGGTGAAGAGGAGCTGAGCTTTCCCGCCCGCCCCGTCGGGACGCGGGCCGCTCCCTCTCCCGCGGGGGAGAGGGAGCGGTGGCGTGCCCGCTCCTCACGGATTGGCGGGGTCTTCGTGGCGGTTGCGTTCGATCTTCGGATCCGGGCCCTCGTCGTGCTCGATCTGGTCGGGCCGGCGCTTCACCTTGTTGCCCGTCCATGCGGGCGGATCGCTGGCGGGAAAGGATTCCTCGATCGCCTCGTCGATCTTTTCCTCGCGGCGCTTCCTGTCCATGCCGTCGCTCCCCTGGCAGGGTCCGCGCGTTGCGGACCGTCCCGGATGCAACCGCCGGACGGGGGGATCGTTCCAGAGGCGACGGCTGCCGCCACGCGGCGGCTTCATCATCATCATCTTCTTATTCTTCAATGACTTTAATGACATCTTCTTCTGCAGGAACCATTCGACGCCCCTCCCGTTGACGCAATCGGAGGCCGCCGCCGCACGGGGCGCCGCGGCCGATCCGGACAACGGGAAGGCGGATGGGGACGTTCCTGATCACCGGGGGTGCCGGCTTCATCGGCCGGCATGTCGCGCGAGAGCTGCGCGGGGCGGGCCACCGGGTCCGGGTGTTCGACAGCCTCGTCGAGCAGGCCCACCGCGGGGCCTGTGCACTGCCTGACGACATCCACTTCATCAAGGGCGACGTGCGCGATGCGCGCGCGGTGGCGGAAGCCCTCTCCGGCGTCGACGGCGTGTTCCACCTCGCGGCCGAGGTCGGCGTCGGCCAGAGCATGTACGAGATCGAGCGCTACGTCGCCGCCAACACCCTCGGCACCGCGGTGCTGATGCAGGCGCTGGCGAAGCGGCCCGTCGGCCGGATCGTCGTCGCCTCGTCGATGAGCCTCTACGGCGAGGGCCTCTACCGCGACGCCGGCGGCGCGCCGGTGGAGGACGTCCGCCGCAGCGCTGCCGACCTGCGCGCGCGCCGCTGGGATCCGTGCGGACCGACGGGCCTGCCGCTGACGCCGGCGCCGACGCCCGAGTGCAAGCGCCCCGACCTCGCCTCCGTCTATGCGCTGACCAAGCACGACCAGGAGCAGCTCGTGCTCATCCTCGCCGCCGCCTACGGCATCGAGGCGGTGGCGCTGCGCCTGTTCAACGTGTTCGGCCCCGGCCAGATGCTGTCCAACCCCTACACCGGGGTGCTGGCGATCTTCGCCGGGCGGCTGCTGAACGGCACCGCGCCGCTGGTGTTCGAGGACGGGCAGCAGCGGCGCGACTTCGTGCACGTCGCCGATGTCGCCCGCGCCTTCCGGCTGGCGATGGAGCGGCCGGGGATGGGCGGCGGTGTGTTCAACATCGGCAGCGGCCGCAGCTACACCGTCGCCGGCGTCGCCCGGCTGCTGGCTGATGCAATGGGGCGGCCGGACCTGCAGCCGCTGCTGCTCGGCAAGGCGCGGACCGGCGACATCCGCCACTGCTTCGCCGACATCGCCAGGGCCCTGCGGGAGCTGGGCTACGAGCCCCGCCATCCGCTCGAGGATTCAGTGGGCGAGCTGGTCGCCTGGGTCTCCGGCCAGCAGGCGCAGGACCGGGTCGCCGAGGCGCACGGCGAGCTCGAACAGCGCGGTCTGGTGGCATGAGCCCCCGGCGCCCTGCCGGGGACGGCGCCGTGTTCGGACTGACCGAATGGTTCCGCCCGGGCGAGCATGACCGGGTGCTGGCCTGCCTCGATCACATCGAGGCCGTCGGCGCCCGCTGGGTGCGGACCCACCTGTCCTGGGCCGACTATCTGGGGAGCGGCGGGCAGGAATGGTACGACTGGCTGATCCCGACCATCGCCCGGCGGGCGGAGCTCCTGCCCTGCATCCACTACACGCCGCCGTCGCTGTCGCGAACCGGCACCTCTGCCGGCCCGCCCGGCCGGCCCAGGGATTTCGCCGATTTCGTCGACGTCGTGCTCGACCGCTACGGCGACCACTTCCCGCACGTCGAACTGTGGAACGAGCCGAACAACCTGCTGGACTGGGACTGGCGGGCCGATCCCGACTGGGCGATCTTCGCCGAAATGGTCGGCGCCGCCGGCTACTGGGCGCAGCACCGCGGCTGGAAGGCGATCCTCGGCGGGCCCTGCCCGCTGGACCTCAACTGGCTGGAGCTGATGGGCCGGGCGGGCGTGCTGGGCGTGGTGTCGGCAGTCGGCATCCACGGCTTCCCCGGCACCTGGGACAGCGAGACCGGCGTCTGGCAGGGCTGGCAGACCCACATCTGCGGCGTGCGCGAGGTGCTGGCGCGCCACAACCCGGGCGCCGGCGTCTGGATCACCGAGGCCGGCTACTCGACGTGGCGCCACGACGAGCTGGAGCAGGCGCGGCGCTTCCTCGACGCGATCAGCGCGCCGGCCGAGCGGCTCTACTGGTACGCGCTGGCCGACCTGCCGGCCCACACCCCGGTGCAGGAAGGCCACCAGTTCGACCTCCGACACTACCACATGGGCGTCCTCGACGTGCGCGGCCGCGACAAGCTGCTGGCGCGGTTGCTGCGCCAGGGCGGGGTGCCGGCGGTGCGACGCAAGGTGCGGATGGCCGGCCACGGCAGCAGCCGCCGCGGG
>ERZ777003.4666-NODE-4666-length-11245-cov-13.091689_pt1 | contig 11245 bp, 5 predicted proteins | sample MGYA00374956_ERZ777003 | MGnify/ENA primary metagenome ERZ777003 (study PRJEB29302, sample SAMN06268252) | bioreactor metagenome | isolation source: Joint BioEnergy Institute, California, USA | place: USA:Joint BioEnergy Institute, California, USA | collected... | reverse complement strand
GGTCAAAATTACTTCGCCGGGGGTGGGTCAGTTTTACTTCGGCGATGACAAATGCGCGTTAGCGAGAATTCCAGGGCCGGGAGAGCGCATCGACGATATCCCGCCGTGCGAGAACACGGGAGCACAGCTCCCACCGGTTTTTGTCCGGATCCACCTGGCGCTCGTAGCGGATCTCGAAGGCATCGCGCGCCTGTTGTCGCAGGTGTAAATACCGATCCATCATCTCCTCGAGCTTCTCGATGTTCTCGATCCACTCGTCCTCGATGGTGTCGGGCAGGCTGCCGAAGATGTCGTAGCGGTCCTTCATGCGCCGCGACAGCGCCGCGTAGACCTTCTCGTCCTGGGTGTCGTGGTACACGAGATTGAGCATGTCCACGGTCTGCCGCCGCTGTCCGAAGCGCCTGATGCGGCCGAGCCGCTGCTCGAGCCGCGACGGGTTCCACGGCAAGTCCACGTTGATCATCGTGCCGAGCGTCTGCAGGTTCAGCCCCTCGCAGGCGGCGTCGGTGGCGATCAGCAGCCGGATCTCATGCTTGCGCACGGCCGCCTTGATTTCCTCGCGCTCGACGGACGCAAAGTCGCCGTCGCGGTGGATGCCGCTCCTGCCGACGCCTGCGTAGATGGCGATCGGCTCGCCGGGGAGCGCGGTGGCCAACTCGGCCGCGAGCGCGCGGACGGTGTCGTAATACTGGCTGAAGACGATGCAGCCGTGCTCGAGCCAGGTCTTGCCCTCGGTGCGGTGCTCGGTGAGAAAGTACTTCACGGCCGCGGTCTTGGGGTCGCGGGCCTCGGGACGGGACAGTTCTGCGATGATCGTATCGAGGTGGGCGGTCTCTTCGTCCGTCAGCCCCTCGAGGATCCCTTCGAGTTCGCGCGGCGCTTCTTCCTCGTCAACAAGCTCCCGCCGGCGCATCTTCTCGGCGGTGGAGCGGCCGGAAGCAAAGCTCGAACAGATGCGTTGCAGCAGCAGCGTCTTCATGAAGCCGGCCGCCTTCGAGCGTTTGCGCAACACATCGGTGAACGCCTCGGCGGCGCCGTAAGCGAGATCGAAGGGGTGATTGGTGACGAGCCCGAGTCCCTCGAAGCCAACGCCACGGTAGGTACCGGGCGGTGCATCCGGCGCCGGATGCACCTCGACCCCGACACGCTCCAGCAGCCCCGCCTCTTCGAGCGTGCGCCGGCGCCGCAAGACCGTGTGGCGCACGATGGGGTTGTGCTCCCGCAGAAAGCCAGGGGCCAGCGCCTCGCTGAGCGCCTGCTGCTCCAGGAATTCGAGCGAGCCGAAGCCACGGTCGGTAAAGAAGCAGTCGTCGGCGATTCCGAGCTGGAGTCGCAGCTTCCCGAACAGCGGGTGCTCGCGCGCCGGCGGCAAGGGGTTGCGCACCCACTCCCAGGCCTCGCGCTCGTCGGGCGGGTTCTCCTCTCCCTTGACCAGCGGCAGAGCCTTTTCGAAGTCGGCCCAGCGCCCAAACACCTCGCGCCCGAGCACGAAATCGGCGCCGCTGTTCAGGATGCGCAGCAGGTCCCACAGCTCGCGCACCTCGGTCTGGATCGGCGTGGCGGTGCCGAGCAGCAGGTGCCGCGTGCGCGGCCCGATTTCCAACATGAAGTCGAGCAGGTTGTTCGCTTCCTTCTCGCGCTTGCCCAAGCCGCCGCGGCGGCGGGCGCGATGCGCCTCGTCGAGGATCACCGCGCCGTAGCTGCGCTCAAGCAGGTGCCCCCGCTCCGCCGAGTCGTGGAAGATGAGGCCCGTGGAGACGATGGCGATCTGCGCTGGGCAGCGGGCGATGTCCTCGGCGCCGCGGGTGCGGATCTCGTGGCCCTTGTGGTCGAGCCAGACCTTCTTCGCCGAGGACCAGACCATGCTCGGGATGCCGAGCTTGTCGGCGAGCTCGGTCTGCCACTGCAGCGTGAGCGTGGCCGGGCAGAGGATGAGTACCGGACCGTCTTCGAGGAGTGCTGCGACCAGTGCGCTCGCCGCGAGCGAAAGCGTCTTGCCCACACCGACCTCGTCGGCGAGCAGCAGCCGCGCCTTGCCGTAGGTCTCGCGGTGTTCCAGGAAGGTGGTGACGAAGGAACGCTGCCAGGGCTGCAGTTGCTCGCCGCCGCGGTAGATAGGCGCCTCGGCGAGCGCCGCGGCAGGCAACTCGGCGGGGGTCGCATCGCCGAAGCGGATCTCGACGCGCCGGGCGATGCGCTCGACCTCCTCGACGATGGCCTCGGGCAGCGGGTAGGCCTCGGCCCACAGCGCCGCGAACTCTTCTTCCACCCAGGCCACGCCCTCGGGCGAAGGATCCTCCCAGAGGATCTCGTAGTTCTGGGCGAAGGCGCTCTTGCTCTCGTTGATCGAGCCCAGAAAACAGGTCTTGCTGCCGTCGGCCTGCTCGATGACGCCAGCCTTGCCGTGGATGAAGACGCGGTCTTTGGGCACCACGCGGATCTCGAGGCGACCGCTCTTGAGCAGCGCGTGCAGCCGCCGGTAGCGTTCGCGGTGGAGCAGCGCCTCGACCTCGGGGGCAGCCTCGTTCCAGCGCTCCTTGAGCGCGGTCTCGCGGGCGTGCCTCGCCACGGCGATGTCGGCGGCGTCGAGCTCGCTGTTGCAGACCACCTGCACCTTCGGAATCTGCGCGATCGCCTCGCCCACCAGCTCGAAGATGGAACTACGGAAGTAGCCGGCGATGCGGCGGTAGGCGCGGGCGCCCTTGAGCCGCTCGTTCAGGAAGGCATGGTCGAGGCGCTGCCGGCGGGAAGAGAAGCGCCGGATCCCGCTCATCTCAGCCAATCCTTTGGTTGCGCACCGCCTCGGCCAAAACGCGCGCCGCGCTCGCCTCCTCGGGCCGCAGGGCCTCGAGCCTGCCGGCGAGGTACTCGGCGATGGCGATCGCGCGCTCGCGCTGGGTGAGGTCGCCGTAGTAGTCCGGCACGTTGTGGGTGAGGTGGGCGAGCACCTGGTCCGCGTCCACGTCCTTCTGTAGCTCCATCAGCGCGTAGAGCACGGCGCGCAGCACCGAGCCATAAAGCTCCGAGCCCTCGCCCATCTCGCCGCGGCCGAACTCGACGGCGCTCTTCAGGCGCGCGTGGTTGGCCCGCCGGTCGCCCATCAAGGCGTAGAAGTCGCGCACCTTGAAGGCCTTGGCGAAGTTCTGGTAGTTGTCGAGCGTGTGCGCGCCGCGTGATTCGAGGTCGAGCATCTTGAGATAGAAGCGCTCGGCGCCCGAGAGCTTGCCCCACAGCGACCGGTCGATCCCCTGCGGCACCAGGCAGCCGTTGGCGGTGTCCACGGCAAAGGCGATGAGCTCGTCCACGAAGCTGGTCTCGCCCTTGACCCGTGGCCGCAGCGCCTCGGCGGTCATGTCGCGGCCGTCGATGCGGGCGTAGCGCGTGAGGCAGCGCAGCGCCGCGGCGTAGCCGGCCATCTGCAGATCCGCGTCCGCGAACACGTTCTCGTCTCGGTACAGCCCGCGGGCCTCCTGGTTCAGGCCGGTGAGCATGCCCACCTGCGCCTCGACCTCCTCCTGGATCTCCCAGGCGAGCTCGTCGCGCGTGGTCTTGAGTTCGCCCTTGCGCTTGCGGCAGACGAGCAGCACCGTGCCTTTGACGTAGCTGCCCTCGCGCAGCGCGCTGTCGGTCTCGGTCACCACGTACCAGGCGGCGGTCACCTGCAGGCCCGCGGCCCAGACGATGTTGGCCATGTCGGCCCAGATCGCGCCCGACTGGTGGGTGAACATGATGACCTGCAGGCCACCCTCGGCCATGCACTCGGTCATGCGCCGGTAGGCCGCGACCATCTTGCGGCGGAAGTCCTCGTCCTCGCCCTGTATGGCGAGCGCGCGGCGGCTGTCCCAGACCCAGTTCGCGAACTCCGGCGACGGGTTCTTGCGGAGCCACGCAATGAAGAACTCGAGGATCTCCTCGTACTTCACCGCATCGCCGTAGGGGGGGTCGGTGATGAAGACGTCGGAGTAATCCCTGATCGCGTCCGCAGGCAAGTTCACAACTTTAATGACGGAATCCGAGATCGGGTAGCTCTTGTAACTTCCGTCGAATGCGGACAGTGCGTACTCGGAGGCCCGACAGCCATAGTTGAAGAGAGTGTTCAAAGCCTGATTATCGAATGCACCCTTGGTCGCACCAGCCCCTTTGGGGCTGTTATCGACCCTGCTGATTCGGCAACTCATGTTCAACACCTGCGTCAACCCGAACTTCAGCCGCGCATCGCTCTCGCGGTTGATCAGCGTCCCCAGCAGCAACTGCCTTGGGTTGAACAGGTGGTGCCAGTGGGTCCATCCGCGCTCGCGATACAGCCGCTCGGTCTCGTCCCCCGGCTCGATGCGCATGTCGGGCACGAAGCCCTTCTCCTGCCACTCGGCGAGGTGCTTCGCCACGTAGTCCTCGACGATGCGCTCGCGCGCGAGGTCCTCCTCGGTCACGGCGCGGAACTCGTACTCGTAGCTTCTGCCCGACGCCCTGGGCCGCATCCACTGGATGCAGTAGAGCCGCTCCTGGAAGATATCCTCCGGCCGCGGCTTGAAGTCGTGCTTCTCCCACAGGCGCAGGCGGTTGCCCGTCGTGCCGTCGGGCCTCTTGTAGTCGCCGCGCAGGGTGGAGATCTTGGTGCGGTACTCGCGCCCGTCCACGGTGTGGATCAGGTACGGGTCCTGCCCGCGGCCGTCGGAGCGCACCGTGCCCTGCTCCGCCGCCGCGAGTTCGGCGTCGCTCACCCCCGAGCGAATGGCGATGTCGTAGCGCCGGTTCGCCGGGTCGGGCTTAAGCTCGGCGATGACCCTGTAGCCCTTGCTCACCACGCGCGTGGGCAAAAGCGGCACCCTCCAGCCGGTCTGCGGGCAACGCACCTCGACGCAGTAAAGGAAGACCTTGGCCCGCCAGCCGCGGCCGTCTTCTTCGATGCCTAAGCGGTCGATCTCGGCCTGCACCTTCTCCACCAGCGCCTGCTGGTCGCGCTCGAGCTGCGCGCGCTCCTCGGGCTTGCCGCCGACGATGTGGAAGGCCCCCCAGGTGAGCATGCAGGCCACGGGGTTGAGATCCGAGGCATAGACGTCGCAGCCCAGCCGCGCCGCCTCGAAGGGGATCTGCCCCGATCCGCAGAAGGTGTCGGCCACCCTCGGACGGCGGCCAAAGCGCATGATGCCGAGCTGCTCGACGAGTTCCGGGAAGGAGCGCGCGTGAGTGCCCAGGTGGGCGTTCACCTCCTCCCAGATGTGGTCATGGACGTCCGGCACCTCTTCGGGGCGGTAGCTCGCCTCCACCCGCTCGCGGTAGGGAACCTGGGGGAGCATCTGCGCTTCAAGCCAGCGCCGCTCGGCTTCGGGCAAATCCTTGCGCCAGGCGACCCTGGCCTTCCCGTAGGCGGGGTTGGACCAGTCGATGGGCGATGAGGCGGGCAGGGCCTCGTCGGGGGTGACCTCGAAATAGTCGCGGATGCGCGCGAGCGAAAGTGTCTCGAGAATCTCCTTCGGCCTTGGCCGGCGCTTGGCGCGGGCCGCGAAGGAGCGCTCGTCCATGCCCATCAACATCTCGAAGACCTCGAGGTCGCGCTTCGGGTCGTCGGTGGCCGGCAGCAGGCAGCCCAGCACGCAGGCCTTGGCGAGGATGAGGGGTTTTCGCCCCTTCCAGTAGGAGCCCAGGGCGGTGAGAGTCTTGCCGTGCACCGCCATCTGCTCTTTGTAGGCCTCGGCCGAGAGCTTCTGCGCCGGAAGCAGGCGCTCGATCAGCGCGGGCGCCTCGGCAAGCGAGAGCGGCGTGACCCCGGCGTGCTCAGTGGCGGTGGCGCGGTTCATGCCTTCTCCCGGAAGAGCGGCAGATTGAAGAGGTCCGGCTCGGCGGGGCGCGGGCGGCGGCGGCTCGGCTTGGGCGCCTCGCCGTCGGCGAGCGCCAGGTGCAGCGCCCGGCGCCAGCCGCGGTCGTGATCGTCCGGCAGGCCGGCCTCGGCCACGGTCACCATGAAGAGCCACCAGCGCTCCTCGGGCCTAAGCGCCGCCCACTTGCTGCCGATGACCGGCAGCTCCTCATCGGTCGCCTTCTCGGCGGCCCAGGCGAGCACGCAGAGCTCGCGGCCGAGCAAGCGCTCGACCCGATTCGTGCCCGCGTGCCAGCGGCCGGTCTTGAGCCCGGCAGCCTTCAAGCGCGCGTTGAACTCGAGCCGGGCAACATCGGCGATCCTGGACCAGACGCGGCGCTCGAGCACCACGCGCGCTTCCTCGCGCGGGATGCCGGCCTCGCTGCCGCGGTAGCCGTAGTCTTCGACGATGCGGACCTCGCCCACGCGCGCGGCCGGGATCTCCACGCGGAAGACGTGCGCGCCGAATCCTTCGGGGGCGCCGAAGTCCACTGTGGCAGGCTTCTCGCTCACTGCTCGACGCTCCCTTGCCCGAGCTCGATGCCGAGCTTCTCGCAGAACTGCTTGAGATCGTGCCCGGATTGGAAATGCGCCTTGCGGAAGCTCATGGTGATCGGCGCATCGGGTGGAAACTTGTCGAGTACCTTCTCGAGGAGCTGGGTGAGGAAGGCCGCGTCCACCTTGAGCTCACCCACCATGAGCGAGGCGACCTGCGCGCCCTGGCCGACGGTGAGCGTCACGTTCTCGAAGAGGGTGCCCTGGTCACCGGCCTGCTTGAGCCCTTCGAACGTCGAAGCGCGCGAGTCGAGCTTGTGGCCCGTGCGGGAGACGAGCCGCGCGGGCTTGGTCTCGTCGATCTGCGCGCCCTTCTTGCCCCTGGCCGGGAACCGGAAGTCGTCCTTGGTCTCGAGGCCGTCGGCCGTGGCGAAGGCGCGCAGCAGCACTTCGCCGTCGCCGATCTCGATCGGACCTTCATAGCGGGAACCATTGCGCGGCTCGCTGCCGTCAAGTGTGTAGCGGATCTCGCCGCGCGGGGCAACGAAGAGCTCGACCAGGCGCTTTCCACCTTGCTCGGTCAGCCGGTTGCGCAGCACGAGCTGGTTGCTCCAGACCACCGGATCGCCGGTCTCGTACTGACCCGAGGGATCGCAGACGAGAAACTCTACGCGCAGCGCGGCGGTCGTGAAGGGGTTGTCCTTCAGAAGCGGGCTCGACTCCGAGACCGGTGCGTCCTCGGCATAGTGGATGCGCGGCGCCGGCCCGGCGTTCACCGGGTTGATCTTGAGGCGCGCGCCCCCCTCGTCATCCGGCCCCTGCTCGAGCACGACCTGGGCCGAGGTGCGCTTCTTCGCGGGCTTCTTGGTCACGTACCCGTTGCCGAGGTCCTCCCAGAGGCCGCGGTTGATGGCGATGCCCTTGAGCCGGTCGAGACCGCGCGGCGGCAGCCAGGGCATGCCCGCCTGCTCCGCGTAGCGGTCGGCGGCGTCGCTCCAGCGCGTCTCGTTCAGACCCGCGGGCCAGAGCAGGTCTTCGGCCTTGTCGCGGATGGCGTCGAAGTCCTTCTCGACATCGAGATAGAGCTTGAGGGGGTTCGAGACGAGGGTCTTTTCGATCTGCGCCTCGCCGTCGAAAGGCTTGGTCGCGTCGCGCGTCATGTCGAGCGGCTTGGCCGCGAGCTGCGCCGGCCTGCCGGCGCGCTGGATCGGGAACAGCACCTTGTCGAAGAGCCCGAGCACCGTGGTGTTGAAGTCCTGCTCGTAGGCCGCCTGCTTGCGCTCGAGATCCTCGCGCTGCGGATGGCCCTTGGGGATGCGGCCGTCGGCCTTCTGGGCGGCGTAGAGCTGGCGGGCCGCCTTCTCGACGCTGCCCATCGCCGTCTTGTCGCCGGTCAGGACCAGCAGGTTGTTCTTCTGGCTTAAGCCCTCGAAGAAGCGCTGCACTTCCGCGGGCGGGATCTTCGAATCGGGGCTCACGATCACGAGCACGCGGCCGCGGCGCACGCGGTCGGCCACCTCGTCGAGGCGCGGCAACGGCAGCACTTCCTCGTAGGCCGTCTTGCGCGTCGGCTTGAACATCTCGCGCAGGCGGTGGCGGATCAGCTCGTCGATCTGGTTTTCCGGCACATCGTTGGCGAGGCTCTGCAGCAGCTTGGTCAGGTTCTCCTGGCGGTCGAAGTAGAAGCGGCCCTCGGGTGTGTGGTGCAGATACCAGGCGGCCTTCTCCAGCTCCTCGAAGGCGGCCAGGAACTCCGAGGGCTCGCGTAGTGGCGTGGCGAGGCATTCGACCATTTCTTCGCGCGTGAGGCCCTTCACCGCATTGACCGCGGTGGAGAGGCTTGCGGTCAGCAGCAGCGCGCTGACCTGCGCCGCCGCGTCCTTGCCGCTTTCGAGGTCGATGACCTGGGCGTGGGCAGACTGCTGGGCGTCCCAGATGTCCTTGGCGATGACGTCGCGCATGCCGGAGATCTCGGTGAGCTTGTCGCGCACTTCGGGGATGGAAAGATCGAAGTGCTGCGGGCCGATCAGGAAGACGTCGTTATCCTTGCGTTCCCACACGGACTTGAGCAGGCGCGAGACGAGCTCCAGCAGGCCGCGGGTCTGCTTGAACTGCTCGTTCTCCTTGAACAGCGCCACCACGTTCTTGAGGCGCGGGTGGAAGGGATAGGTCGCAGCGATCTCGTCGGCGATCGCCTCGGCGCCGCGATGCGTCGTCTTGGCCTTGGCCGCGTCGGCGAGCTTGCGCCCGTAGGCGCTCGCGATCTCGTCGATCTCCGACTTGTCGGGGAGCTTCGCGAAAAGGCGCTTGCGTAGGATGTCGTAGATCTCGTTGGCCGCGAGGTCCACCGGGGTAATGGCGCGTTCCTGCCGGCCAAGCTCGGCGCGCGCGTCTTGAAGCGCGCGGTTGATGAGCCTGCCGCCGGTTTCGTAGGCCGCCGCCAAGTCGGAGACGACGACGCAGACGTTCCTCTTCTTGCCCGCGGCGGTGAGAAGGTTCGCGAAGGCGCGCGTGGCGATGTCGGCGACCGTGCCGTTGCCCACCTTTTGCGTGTCCAGGTAGTGGAAGTACGGCGGCATCTCGTCGAGCAGGATCAGGACCGGCCGGTCGCCTTCGAAAAGATCGAGCCAGTCCTTTTCGTCCGGCGCCTTCGGGCCAGAAGTCCAGAACGCGCGAAACTGCTCGCCCTTGCCGAGCTGCGCGGCAATCTCGCCCCAGAAGAAATGCTCCGGGCTGTTGCGGCCGTTGAAGGCAGCAACGGCAGCAGTTTCGAAGGCATCGGCATGGGTGACCCCGGCCGCGTACTTCGCCCTGAGCGCCCGGTGCTTGGCCAGCAGACCGAAGCCGACGAGCAGGTGCGTCTTGCCGCCGCCCATCGCCTGCTTGAGATGGAACACCGCTTGCGAGGATGCGCCCGCCAGACGCGCGATGCCCTCGCTGATCAGGTCCTGCATGCCCTGCGTGATGTGGGTGCGCTCGAAGAAGGCGACCCCGTCATGCTCTTCGGCGATCAGTTCGTCGAGCTGCTCGATCTGGTCGCTGACCCTGATCGAAAGGGCATTGGATTGAAGTTCGCAGGCATCGCGGACGGTTTTCATGTCACGGCGCTCTTATGCAGCCAATCGCCTCAGGTATATCTCTGCTTATGTTGAGTGCCACCAATGGACAAGATGAGATGAGTTCCAGCAGCTCAATTACGACTGGTGATATTGTCGCCTAAAGTCCCTCGTCTGTTGGCGCACACGTTCTCACTCCCACTCGATAGTGGCCGGCGGCTTGCCGGAGATGTCGTACACGACGCGCGAGATGCCGGGCACTTCGTTGACGATGCGCCGCGAGACGTGGTCGAGGAACTCGTACGGCAGGCGCGCCCAGTGCGCCGTCATGAAGTCCACCGTCTCCACGGCGCGCAGGGCGATGACGTAGTCGTAGCGGCGTCCGTCGCCCATCACGCCCACCGAGCGCACGGGCAGAAAGACGGCGAACGCCTGGCTCACGCGGTCGTAGAGGTCGTGCTTGCGCAGCTCCTCGATGTAGATGTGGTCCGCTGCGCGTAGCAGGTCCGCGTACTCTTTGCGAACTGCGCCGAGGATGCGCACGCCGAGCCCGGGGCCAGGGAAGGGGTGGCGGTAGACCATCTCGCGCGGGAGTCCCAGCTCGACGCCGATGCGCCGCACTTCGTCCTTGAAGAGCTCGCGCAGCGGCTCGACGAGCTTCAGCTTCATGCGCTCGGGCAGGCCGCCGACGTTGTGGTGTGACTTGATGACGTGCGCCTTGCCGGTGCGCGCGCCGGCGGACTCGATGACGTCGGGGTAGATGGTGCCCTGGGCGAGGAACTCGATGCCTTCGAGCTTGCCAGCCTCTTCCTCGAACACCTCGATGAACAGCCGGCCGATGATCTTGCGCTTGGCTTCGGGGTCCGCGACGCCCTTCAGGGCTTCGAGGAAGCGCGCTTCGGCGTTGACGCGCACGACCTTCACGCCGAGGTTCTCGGCGAAGGTCTTCATGACCTGATCGCCCTCGTGCAGGCGCAGGAGGCCGTGGTCCACGAACACGCACACGAGCTGGTCTCCGATAGCCCGGTGCAGGAGCGCGGCGACGACGGAGGAGTCGACGCCGCCCGAGAGTCCGAGCAGCACTCTGCCCTTCCCCACCTGTGCGCGCACGCGTTCGATGGCGTCCTCGATGATGTTGCCGGTGCTCCAGAGCGCGTTGCACCCGCAGATCTCGCGCACGAAGCGCTCGAGGATGCGTGTGCCCTGGCGCGTGTGCGTGACCTCGGGATGGAACTGCACGCCGTAGAAGCGGCGCTTCTCGTCGCACATCGCCGCATACGGTGCGTGGTCGGTCGAGCCGACCGCAGTGAAGCCCGGCGGCAGCTCTTCGACGCGGTCGCCGTGACTCATCCACACGTCGAGCACGCCACGGCCCTGCGCATCGATGCGGTCCTGGATCTCGTCGAGGAGTCTGCACGGAGCCGTCGTGCGCACCTCGGCGTAGCCGAACTCGCGCGCCGCTGCCGGCGCGACGCGGCCGCCGAGCTGCTGCGCCATGGTCTGCATGCCGTAGCAGATGCCGAGCACGGGCACGCCGAGCGTGAACACGGCATCCGGTGCGCGCGGCGCCTGTCCCACGTGCACCGACTCGGGACCGCCGGAGAGGATGATTCCGCGCGGCGCGAAGGCCCTCACCTCCGCGTCGCCTACATCCCAGGGATGGATCTCGCAGTAGACGCCGCACTCGCGCACGCGGCGCGCGATGAGCTGAGTGTACTGAGCGCCGAAGTCGAGGACCAGGATCCGGTCGGCGTGGATGTCCGGATGACCTGCGGCGGGACGGGCGGCGCTTTCCATCGGGTCAGGAGATGCGGTAGTTCGGCGCCTCTTTGGTGAT
>ERZ777003.4663-NODE-4663-length-11252-cov-223.192730_pt1 | contig 11252 bp, 10 predicted proteins | sample MGYA00374956_ERZ777003 | MGnify/ENA primary metagenome ERZ777003 (study PRJEB29302, sample SAMN06268252) | bioreactor metagenome | isolation source: Joint BioEnergy Institute, California, USA | place: USA:Joint BioEnergy Institute, California, USA | collected... | reverse complement strand
CCCGCAGTCGCTCGTGTCGTGCGCGCGGCAGCTCCAGACGCCACGCGACGTCGTCGCCGACGTCGGGTCCCGCGATCACGTCGAGGGCGAGCTCGAGATCGAACGCGCTGCGCGCGAGCGGCCCCTGCACGCCCATGATGTTGCTCGGGTTGGGCAGGTCGGCTCCGGGGAAATCACCGCTGCGCGCCACGGCGTTCTCGGAAGGGCGGTGACCATAAACCCCGGTGAACGCGGCAGGGACGCGGATCGAGCCGCCGATGTCGCTGCCGATCTCGAGCGGAGTGAGACCCGCCGCGAGCGCGGCGCTGCCGCCGCCGGTCGAGCCGCCCGGCGTGCGGGTAAGATCCCAGGGATTGTTCGTGCGGCCGTAGATCGGGTTGTTCGCCTGCCAGTCGCCGAGCGCGACCGGAACGTTCGTCTTGCCGAGAAGCGCCGCACCTGCCCGCGCAACGCTCGCCGCGATCCTGCCATCGGAGTCAGGCCGATACTCGCGCAGCGGTTCGATGCCTGCGGTCTGCGGCAACCCGGCAGCCTGTTCCGATTCCTTCAGGGTTATCGGCAGGCCGAGCAGCGGTGCACGCTCGCCCGCCGCGATTCGCCGGTCGGCAGCCGCCGCCTCGCGCCGTCCCCGAGCGAACGTCTCCACGACGATCGCATTGAGCTTCGGATTGAAGCGCCGGATGCGTTCGACATGCAGATCGAACAGCTCGACCGCGGAGATCCGCTTCGCGCGCAGCGCTTCCAGCATCTGCGTCGCGGTCGAGAAAGCGGAAAGCTCGCCGCCCGACTGCGCGGACGCGGGCCCTACCATCGCAGCCGTCGCAGCGCCGGCCATGAGGCAGACCATATCCCGGCGAGTCACCAGACCCACAGCTCCTCCCATGCAGAGCATCTGCGCCTCGCGAGTGGCTGCCTGAGAATGGCATCACTCGCACGCCCTCGGTGACGGCTATTCTCGCACCGGCTCCCTTGGATACACCAGGCACGGCATTCGCCGGGCAGTGACTGCTGCTCGCAGCGAAAACGCTGCGCCATGAACACCCGGATGGGGCGGGTGCATCAGTTCATCGCCGGAATCACCGTGTTCAGGTAATCCACGCGATCCTGCCACCAGAGCAACAGATCGTAGATCTCGCGAATGAAGCCGTTGTTCCGCGCTTCCGGCCATTTACGGAAATTGTGCTCCTGCGATTTCTCGAGCCGCTTCGCGAGCGCTTCGATGAACTCCGGCATTGCGGCCAGCTCGCCCTGTATCTCAGCCCACCGCTCCTTGTATCGGGCGACGAAGACAGGATCGTCGAAGAATCTCTGGAAGAAGGGGTGCAGCTCGACGAGCCAGTTCGCGCCCAGAAAGTACTGGTGTCCGAAACCCGCATAGGCGAAACCCCAATCGAAATCCCACAGCGGGCCCAGGCCGATCGGCCCATCGACGTTCTTGTACATGTAGACGCTCTTCGGCCACCAGAGCTCGACGTTCATCACGAACTGATTGACGAGCAGGTAGTCGACGAACGAATCCATGTCGATGAGTTCGCGATAGCCGTTGTCCGGGAAGGCCGGATCGGTCATCGACGCTTCCAGGGCATGGAGCGCGCCCTTGACGAAGTCGTACCCGGACGGGTCCGGCAGATCCTCGGGAGACTTGATCATCACCGGCAGATCGTAGAATGCCGTCCGGAACTTCGGATCCTCGTCGTAGTACGCGTCGAGCTCCACGAAGAAGCCCGCGTTCTCGTCGATGTCGACGCGTCCTTCTCCCACCTGCACGTGCTCGGTCAGCACGTAGCTGCCCTGGTACTCCCCGTTCACGAACAGCTCCACGTGCACGTAGTGATGCGTGTAGGGGAGACCGATGCGCTGCCCCAGCTCGAACGTGATGCTGTTCAGCATCAGCGTGGGATCCTGATAGTTCGCGAGCAGCACCCAGCTCTTCGCGGCAGTGAGACCGAAAAGAGACGTCTTCTTGTTGAACTTTATCCGGTACGGCTTCTTGGGATACGTCCAGGTCGTGTTTCCCCTGCCGCGGATCTCATCCTTGTACTCCGTGGTGGCGAAGCTGTATTCCGGGTTCACCGGGTCGATGACCCGGAAGTTCATCCGGACGTATTCTTCCTTGCTGAGGATCGGCTGCTCGTTCTCCGTGTCGATTCTGATGACTGGAAGTCCGGACGTCTGCGGTGAGTCGATCCGCACCGTGTAGCTGCGGCGGGCGAACTGGCCCGTCGCAACCGTGTAGACCACGTCGCGGTAGAAGTCGTTGGCGGTCACGCCGCTCGTCTGTTCGACTCCATTCACCGTGACGGTGCCCACCGCGGTGAACTCGGCGACGAGGGCCTCGAGACCATCGATCCATTGATCGGTCGCGAATTCGATGGTGTTCGTGTCCTGATCGATTACCGCGGGGCCGAGACCGGGCAGGCTGAACGATGTGATCTCGGGCGTCGGCGGAACGAAGACCTCCACCGAGGCTGCGACCCGCTGACCATTCGCTCTCGCAACGACGGGGAACTCGTATCTCCCTTCGATCGGCGGAGGCGTGTAGACCACCTGGTTGCCGTTCCGCACGAAGCTGCCTTCGATTGCGAACGGCCAGATGATGTCCGTGTTCTCAGCGGAAACCGTAAGAGTGATGGATCCGCCTGCTTCGATGGTCGAGGTCGGCGGATCGATGGAGATGGAAACCGGCCGATCGTCGGACCGGCACGCGGCGAGGCACGCCAGAGCGATCAGCGCCGGGACTGACAGGCGCAGTCTGCCTCCGCTGCGCGAGCGACATGTGGTGCTTTCGGCAACAGACTCCTTCGACCGCATGACGCCTTTCCAACGACGTGTGGCAGGTGCCGCGAAGTCTAGTGCCAGTGCCGCCGGCGGAAATTGACGGAAACCCCACATTTCCCGATTACCCGGCGTCGCGTAATCGATGATACAACGGTCAAGGTCAAGCTTCTTCAGTGACAAAAAAGCCCCCGGCTCGCGCCGGGGGCTCACGTTCACTCAGCGGATCCGAGCTTACCTGCTGACGGTGATCGTCGTTCTGCCGCCGGGACCACCCGAGCCCGGACCGCCCGGGCCGTCGAGCGGCGTTGGACCTGCTTCTTCGACGACGAGCTTGACCCACAGGGATTTCTCGTCGCGGTAGTACGAGGTCACGTTCGCCGCGCGCAGCGCTTCGAGTGAGCTCTGCTCCACGCCCCGGTCCGCGGTCTTGAACTCGGGGAGCTCGAAGATCACGAACGAGCCCTTGTCCATCTCCTGCAGAGAGAAGGTCACGTTCTCTCTTGCGGTTTCCACCCGCAGCTCGGCGCCGCTGCCGATCGTGGTTCCTCCGGTGTACTCGAAGCGCTTGCCATTGCGCTGGAGGATGATCGGATTGGTGATAGGGCCTCTGTCGAAGCCGCTGAAGCTGCCGGCGATGCTCAGGCGCCCCATGTCGCCCTTGCAGACTGCTGCGTTCCAGGACGGCTTCATCACGCAGGAGTCTTCGTCCGCGGAAATGCCGTTGTCGATGACGACGTAGGAGTCGGGAATGCCGGTGACCGAGCCGTCGAGATCGTGGAACGCCGCACTCTTGTAGGCTGCGCTGCGTCCCCAATCAGACGCCCAGCGGCGCTGCATCGGCGGGAAACTGACCGGCTTCGCGTTCTCGAACTTCAGGCCCTTCACCTGGTTCTCGGTGCTCATCCCGAAGCTCGTGAACAGCAGGTACGAGAGCGCACCTGCGTCGCGAAGCTCGTTCGGCACGAAGTTCACGAACGTGATGTTCTCCAGCTCGTGGTGGAAGTCGTAGAACTCGTAGCCGCGAATCGGGAAGTCCGGCGCATCGTGCGGGAGACTCCGGCCGTAGGCGATCTCCTCGGGCCGCGTGGGGTTCCCGATGTTGTCGGTCTCGCCCACGAACAGCGAGTCGACGACCCTGGACGTGTAAGCCGCGGCGCCGGGAGCGCCGGAAGCGTGGGTGAAGCCGATCGCGTTGTCCGCGAGCTTCAGATTGGTGTAGAGGTGCAGCTCGCCGCGGCCCCAGATCGCGCCGTTGCGGTTCTTGTAGCCGGTGAAGTCGTCGAAGCGCGCGACGATCACCTCACTGTTCGGATCGGAAGGATCGGCGCGGCTGATGAGATTCGGGCCGGCGATGCCGAACGTGCCGTCCGGCCGCGGGCCACGGTCGAGCATCAGGCCGTCGAAATTCGAGTGGGCGACATTGCCCTTGAACTCGCGGAGCCTCGACCGTCCGGGCCAGGTCTTCGCGGAGATCTCCGTCCCTTCGAACGCCCCCATCGGATGCGTCGGGAACGCCATCCAGAAGCCGATCTGGTCCGAACCCGCCGCCACGTTGTAGCGGAACGTGTTGTCGGGATGCGTGATCCAGAACGTCGAGACGGTGTTGTCTGACGGAATCAGAACGTGCGGCGAACGCTGACCCTCGGTGGACTGATACTTGAGGACCAGGTTCGTCGGCTGGCAAGGCAGAACGGGATGGCACTTCGTCTGGATGCCGAGGTTCCTGATGAGCTGGTTACCCGTCTCGATACCGTCTTCCAGGAAGAAGCAGTGCCCGACGTTGTTGTACGCGACGTTGTTCTCGACGAGCAGATTGTGCGAACCGTGGATCGTCACGCAGCGGTTCCACGTGTCGTGGATCGCCGAGTTCCTGATGTACTGCCCGCTCACGTCGCCCATCAGATGCCAGTGAATGGGATAGCGCGCGAGCGTCAGGTGCTGACCCATGCGGTAGAGCTCGATGCCCGACACCGTCATTCTGCTGCCGGCCATTCCCATGATGTGGCCGCCGAACCAGGTCTTTTCCGCATCCTCGGAAGCCTGAATGCGGATGTTGCGCGTCAGCAGGCCGACTTCGCCGCGCTCGTCGACGCCGTATGTGATCTCGCCGAAGTGCATGTACTCGAGCGGCCGGTCCAGCGTGATCACGTTGCCCCGGATCCGCGTGATGCGACGCTTCTCGGCCTGTCGCGGATTGAAGTCCGTCGAAGCGAGAACGATCTCGTCGCCGACCCGCCACTCGCTCGCGTCGAGCACCTCGATCCGGGTGCTGCCCTTCTCGGCGGTCCTGGCCAGCTTCGTCCACGCGTTCTTCCGGTTGCCGTGCAGGTTCAGGGTACCGCCGACGATCATGATCCCGCGGTCACCCATGCCCATGATGTTCTCGTCGGGGACGTTGTTGGTCAGGGTGATCGTCGCCTTGCGGGTGTGAGGCCTGCTCTCGGTGCCGATCTGCAGCTCCCCGCGCAGCAGGATCCACTCGGTGGTGAGCTCGAGATCCCTGTCGTCGGCAAAGCGGAGCGTGCCGTCGAGATTGATGCCGTGCAGCGGCGGCGGGCTGACGTCGAGGACGACGTCCACTCCCTTGCCGATGGTGACGACGTCACCCTCCCTGGGAAGCGCCCCGCCGGACCAGATGGACGCATCGGACCAGAGCCCTCCCTTGACCGCCGAAGGGCCCTGCGCCTGACCTGCGGCGTGCGCGTGCGCTTCGGTGTGCCCCGGTTCCTGCGCGGCAGCGCTGGCCGCGAAGCAGGCCGGAACGAGCAGCGACAGGACGAACAAACGCTTGCTTCTCAGCATGGATCTGGATCTCCCCCCTTCGCGGGACTCTGCAATCCCGTACTCGCGCATGGACGAGCCGCGCGAGCGCTGAGCTTACATCAGGAAGCGAGAAAAGATGAGTTGTCAACGAATTTTGTTGTCATAGACCAATATTCGGGCAACGGCCAGAGGCACCTTGCGGCGTCCCTGCCCGCGCGACCGACTGCCGGCCCCACGGCCGCGATAGGCTAGAATCGAACCGTTCCAGACTCGAGAAACCAGGGCCTTGCGCAAACCGGACCGACAGCAGCTCGCGGGCTTCGTGCTCGCACTCGGAATCGTCATCGGCGTGGCTGCCACGCCGGCAGGACGTGTCGCGCTCGCGGATCCGCAGGAGCCGGCGGTCCAGCAGAGCTCGCCGGTTTCGACGCGCAAGGCGGCTGCTCCGATGACCGGGGAACAGGTGTACGGCAACGTCTGTATCGCCTGCCACCATCCGCCCGGTATCGGCGGTGCACCGGCGCTGGGCGACCACGCGGCCTGGGCACCGCGCATCGCACAGGGCGTGGACACGCTGATCGATCACGCGCTGCAGGGATTCTCCGGCAACGCCGGCATCATGCCGAGGAAGGGCGGGCGGCTCGACCTCTCGGACGAGGAAATCATCGCGGCCGTCAGGTTCATGGTCGAGCAGGCGACCCGGCAGGCCGGCGACAAGACCGGCTGAGCCGGATACGCGCTCACCGTGGATGCGCCCGCAGCTCGTGACTTCAGGCGGGCGCCGAAGTCTGCTGGTACATCTGGATCAGATTGCCGCAGGTATCGGAGAACACCGCCAGAGTGACAGGGCCCGCCCGCGTCGGCTCCACGGTGAACACGACACCGCGTTCCTTCAGGCGGCGGTACTCGGCGTGGATGTCGTCGCTCTCGAACGCGGTGGCCGGAATGCCGTCCTTCATCAGCGCTTCCTGATACGCACGGGCGGCAGGATGGGTGTTCGGCTCGAGCACCAGCTCGGGCTCATCGGGTCCCTCCGGTGAAACGACCGTGATCCAGCGGGCGCAGCCTGCCGGCATGTCGTGCTTCTTCACGAAGCCGAGCACGCCCGTATAGAACCTCAGAGCCTCGTCCTGGTCGTCGACGAAGATGCTGACGAGTCGAATCTTCATGCCCGTCTCACACTGCGGTGGCTCGCCCGGCGTCGCGACGAGTCTGCCAGAGCGGCCTGTGTGCGCTTCTCGAAAATTGCGGCGCCGGCAGGGCCGGCCATCAGCGTGAAGCAGGAGGGATACAGCTTGTACTCCAGGCGACCGGGAACCGCGGCGAGCAGCCGCTGCGCCCGCTCGAGTCTGGCCTGAATGCGGAACTGGTGCGGCGTCACGCCGAACACCGACTGAAACAGCCGGATGAAGTGATACGTGGAGAATCCGGCTTCCTTTGCGATGGCGGAAATCGAAAGCTTTGCGTCGTCCGACTCGCGCAGGCGCTCGCGTGCCCGACACAGACGTACCAGTACGAAACGATGCAGCACGACTCCGCCTCAGAGCTCCGGCTGAGGATCGACGTCGGGCGCGTCGAGAAAGAACGCCACCACTTCTTCGTACGGCGTATCGCCGGTGTTCACGGCGCGGTGGACGCGCGGCTCGGGTTCATCCCAATCGGCGAGACCGGGATGAACCGGCACGTGGATCCGCTCCGTCCCTTCGCGAAACTCGATCGTGAGCTCACGGCCGCGCACGACGACCGAGAAGCGACGGCAGCGGTCCACGTGCCAAGGTGTGGCTTCACCGGGCTCGAGCACCAGCCTGCGAATCAGCAGGTCGCTGCTCCGGCTGATCAGCTCCGCATGCATGGCGTGCATCCTATAACGGTGCACGCTGCCGGAACAGAAGTGGACATAACCAGTCCGAGTGCCCGTTGCTGGGACTTGCCGGGCTGGCGCACCCGGCACGACGATATCGCTGACATCAGCGCGCCGACCTGGCGGCCGCCTGCCGTGCGGAGTGGACCTCTGCCTGGACGTCGGCGCGTACGGGCACGCGGAAGCTCACGCCGAACCGGTTCCAGGCGTTGATGAGGGCGATTGCGGCGGTGAGCTGGGCGATCTCCGTGTCGTTGAAGTGCGCCTTGAGAGCCTCGAACTCGGCATCCGTCGGCGGACGCTGTGCGATGTTGGTTACGATCTCGGCCCACTTGAGCGCTGCGCGCTCGCGAGCATCGAAGAACGGCGACTCGTGCCAGCCGGCAACGCCGTTCAGCCGCCGAGGGTCCTGGCCGAGCGCCATCAGCTCGCGCCAGTGCAGGTCTACGCAGTAGCCGCAGCCGTTGAGCTGCGAAACGCGCAGGTCCACGAGTCCGATGAGAACGGGACCGAGAGAGCTCTTCTTCAGCTCCTCGCTCGCCTGTGCGAGCGACCTGACCGTGCCCGGAATGAGTGAGCGATATGCCAATCGTGGTTCGGGATGCATGGACTCGTCTCCTTCTGCATGACGACCGCCTCTCGCGGTTTCCTGCGGCGAAGACGAGTGAGTGCTGCGTTCTGTGACAGTCAGGCGAGCGCTGCGATGTGCCGGAGCTTGTGGGGATTGCGCACGATGTAGATCGCGACGAAGCGCTCGCCGTCCGTCACCATTGCCTGAGCGGATTCGAGCTCACCGTCGATGAAGCGCAGCAGACCCGGCTCGCCGTTGATCCATGCGAACCGGTATTCGATCCGGTCGCCGAGCCGCCGGTGAAGGGCCCAGTAGACCTTGGCGATGCTTCTGTTTCCGCTGAGGATGCGAGAGAAGCTCGGCACCTTGCCTCCGCCATCGGAGGTGAGCCGCGCATCTTCGGCGAGCAGTGCCTCGATCGCCTTGCGCTCGCCGCTGCGCGCCGCGGCGATGAATCGTTGAAGAAGAGCGCGGTGGCGCTCGGGGTCTACCTGAAAGCGCGGCCGCTCCTGTCTCACGCGTTCGATCGCACGGTGCACCGCCTGCCGGCACGCCGCTTCACTCTTGCCGAGCATGGCCGCAATGTCGGCGTAGTCGTAGTCGAACGTCTGGCGCAGCAGAAACGCGGCACGCTCGTCCGGACCCAGGCGTTCGAGGACGACGAGGAGTGCCATCGACAGCTCATCGGCGAGCTCCGCCGCCGCGTCCGGAGTCATCGGCGCGTCCTCCTTCTCGATGAGCGGCTCGGGGAGCCAGAGTCCCGGGTAGCTCGTGCGCTCGGCTTTCAGGGCACGCAGCCGGTCGATCGCGAGCCGCGTCACTACCGTGACGAGCCATGCCTCTTCCGACTGCACCGGCTCCGGACCGCGCCCCCGCCAGCGCAGCCACGCTTCCTGCAGCACATCCTCGGCATCCGCGCGACTGCCGAGCATGCGGTAGGCGAGACGGAACAGCTGCGGCCGGTGCACGCTGAACGGGTCCGCGTGCAGGGCAGTACGGCTCGAATCGGTCTGCGGATGGCTGCAGGTAGAGCTCATGCTGCGATCTTCGTCGAGGCAAGCGGCAAGAAGCGCGGGTTCGCGTACGCCGGGCCATAGACGTACGAGGGTCCGCTGATGTGACAGGGGATGGGTTACCGCCCTGCCTCGCGCAGGATATCGCGCTGCACGCCGACGCCGAAGCACGTCATCGACGCCGAGCCCATCGTGTGTCCGCGCACGAGCGCTTCTGCGGGGACGCCTTCTTCGGCAGCGAGTGCCGCAATATAGATGAGCGGAATGAAGTGATCCGGAGTCGGCGCAGCGAGGCGATAGTCCGGATGGCGGGTGAGCTCGAGAACATCGCCGGGCTCACGCGCGAGCTGCTCGACGACAGCGTCGTCGAAGCGCCGCGCCCAGTTGTACGCGAAGTCCGGCCGGTCCCACGTGAGACGCCGCAGGTTGTGCACGACGTTGCCGCTGCCGAGGATCATGACGCCGCGATCGCGCAGCGGCGCGAGCCGCGCCCCGAGCTCGAGATGGTATTCGAGGGGCTGGAGCGCATTGATCGAAAGCTGCACGACCGGCACGTCCGCATCCGGATAGAGATGCGCGAGCACGCTCCACGTCCCGTGATCCAGGCCCCACTGGTCGTAATCGAGGCCGGCCCAGTGAGGTTTCACGACCTCGACGACTTCCTGCGCGAGCTCGGGCGAGCCCGGTGCCGGGTACTGGAACGCGTACAGCTCGGGCGGAAAGCCGTAGAAATCGTGAATCGTCCGCGGCCGCGGCATGGCCGTGACCGCGGTGGCACCGAAGAACCAGTGAGCCGAGATCACGAGCAGCGCCTCGGGTCGCGGCAGCCTCTGCCCGAGCGTGCGCCACGCCGTCGTGAAGGCGTTGAGCTCGAGCGTGTTCATCGGGCTGCCGTGCCCGAAGAAGAGTGCCGGCATCCGGCCGCTCATGCGGGACTCTCGGTGCCGGCCTGCATTGGCGGACTAATGAGCGCGATCACGCCGGCAGCGCCGCGCGGTTCGCAATGAGGAAGTCGCGCAGGGATTGCGGTGCCTTGCCCGTGATCCGCAGCACCGCGTCGCTCTGGACGTCGAAGTTGCCCGCGCGGATGTTGCGCTCGGTGCCGATGACGAGCGGAATCACGAAGGGCGGCATGCCGGCGGCCGCAAGCATCTTCTCGAGCTCCTCATCCGAAACGGGCACGACCTCGATCGGCTTGCCGGTGACTTCCGAAACGATCTTCGCGATCTCGGGCACCGTGAGCAGCTCGGCGCCGGTGATGTCGAGGCGCTCGTCGGCACCGCCCGATGAAGCCAGCGCGGCCGCCGCCGCACGCGCGACATCCTCGCGCGGGATATACGCGATCCGACCGTTGCCGGCCGCGGTATACCACTTGCCCGTCTTGAGCGGCCCGGCCAGAGTGCCGAGGAGATTCTCGGCGTACCAGCTCACGCGCAGGATGGTGAACTCGACGCCGCTCTGCTCGATCGCGCGCTCCGTCTCGAGATGATCCGGCGCGAATGGAATGAAGGAGCGGTCGGGATTCGGCATCGACGTATAGAGAATGCGCTTCACGCCGGCGCGCTTCGCGGCCTCCACGGCGGCACGGTGCTGCTGGATGCGCAGGCCCGGCACGTCGATGCGATCCGTCGAGATGATGAGCACGCGGTCCGCGCCTGCGAACGCCGCGTCGAGCGACGCCGGATCGCTGAAGTCCGCCTTGCGGACCGTGACGCCCGGCAGCCCCGCGAGCTTCTCCGGTGTGCGCGTCGCGGCGATCAGATTGGTTGCGCCCTTCGCCGCGAGCAGCTCCACGACGCGCCGGCCGAGGTGACCGCTCGCACCCGTGACGACGAGCTTCGAATGCAGAAAGTCCGCCATCGAGTTCTCCTTGTTCGATCGGGGGAGGCTGCAAGTATAGGAGCAAATCGTCATTCCCCGCGGTGCGGGCGCGAGGTACAGCCGCTTCCTCCGTGCGTCGGCTTCAGCGGAGCGCTTTACCAACCGGGGTGCACCTCATGTATCACGAACTGCCGGCCACGTGCTCTACTTGTAAATCGCCGAACGCTCACCCGAATCACCGGGCAGGTGGTCTCAGCGGTTGCAGCGTGGAAGAATGCACGTGAGCAACCAATCAGGAGGCGCCCGTGCCCAAGAAGAAGAACGATGCACTCGTGCTGCTGTCCGCAGTCGCCGTCTGCGCATGCAGCGCTGCCGATGCAGCTCGACCCGAGTCAGCCTATGCGGACGAAGTCCGTGCCGGCCGCGAGGAGATCCACATATTCCG
>ERZ777003.4661-NODE-4661-length-11254-cov-5.122332_pt1 | contig 11254 bp, 12 predicted proteins | sample MGYA00374956_ERZ777003 | MGnify/ENA primary metagenome ERZ777003 (study PRJEB29302, sample SAMN06268252) | bioreactor metagenome | isolation source: Joint BioEnergy Institute, California, USA | place: USA:Joint BioEnergy Institute, California, USA | collected... | reverse complement strand
TCGCGTTCCTCGAAACCGAACGTACGCCGCAATCGTGCATGGCAGCGTGGCTGATGCTCGGCGATCCGCCGCTGCGCTTCGTGCTCGATCAGGACCTCGAGCTGCGGGCGGCCGATCAAAGCAAGGCGACGATCCGCTATGTGCATCATCCGCTCGAAGGCAAGGAAATCGCTGCGCACCTGAATTCTGGCAAGTACGTGACGCGACTCGGTCTGACTTGGGCGGACCGCGTGTCCTTCGTGCTCACCGAAAAGCTCGAAATCAAACGCGTGCAGTTTCTCGGGATCGACAAGCAAAAGGCGGAAAGCTCGTCGGAGGAGGTCTCTCCTGAGGAGCAGTTCGACATGGACTTCGCGTTGATGGCGGGAGAGCTTGCGCAGATGCTCGGCGAACTAACCCAGGCCCTCGGCGGCGAGGCAGTGCGGGAAAGACAAGCGGCTTAGCGCGTGTGGCCGGCTATTCGTCCGTCCAGCCTCGCGGCGGTACGACCGGTGAGCCCGCCCAACGCACGACCGCAAGTTGCACATCCTGTTCGCGGCGGAGCTTTCTCATCAGCTCGACGAGCTGGAGCGCAAATTTGTCGCGCTCGACCTGCGATTCGATGATCGTGCCCGACTCGCGCCATAAGTAACGTGCCGTCAAGGCGCGCTGCGCAAGGCGGTCTTGCTCGAGCTTTTCGGCCGTGACTTGTTGCGCGATCTTGAGACCGAGCGCTTCCACGACGTAGGTATCTGCATTCGCGAGCACTTGCGCAAGCTTGCTGCAACGTTGCGCCCATTCCCGCTCGGCCGTGCGTGTACGCGCACATGCATGCGTCAACGGTTGCAACGACGGCACGATGGTTTCACCCAACCAGCCGACGGTTTCGCTCAACGCAGCATTGGCGCCGGCGCCGAGCGCAATCCGTGCGCCGGTGATGGCAGCGACGAGCTCGTTCCAGTGGACATTGAAGGTCTCCGCCCTGCCCATCGCTTCGAGAATGTGCGCCTCGACCGACGTCTCCCGTTGTTGTTGCGCTTGCTCCAGCACGCGCATCCAAACCACTGCATTGGCGGGTTCCAGCTTGCGTACGATCGTCTCGTACGGCTCCGGCTGACAGCCTTCGATCGCGCGGCAAAGCGCCAATTGCAGATATGCCAGATCTGCACGTTGCGGCGCGCGGTTCGTTGCTGCGGCAATGAGGTTGAGCGTGCGTGCGCCGTCGCGTTGCAGGTGGTAGGCCGCAAGCGCCTCGGCCGCGAGCCCATCGGCCTCCGTCATCTGGTTCTCGCGGGCAGGGCTCTGTACCTGTGCGGCTTTTTCCTGAGGACCTGCGCAACCGGCCGCCCCCGCTGCAATCGCCAGGCCGAGAATGAACCTGTTCAGGTAGCCGTTCAGCATGCGGGCTAGTTTAGCGTCTCGTGGCCGGACCCCGCGTTCACATTGAGTTCACGGTTCGGAACGGAACATGACGATAGCCGTTCCTACGGGCATACAGGCCATGCGCAACTTGCTTACAGCTCTGCTCCTGCTGGCGCTGCCCGCGCTTGCGCTGGCTGCGGAGGACCCGCCTGGGCGCGTTGCGCGCTTGAGTCACATCGAAGGGGAGGTTTCCGTCGCGCCGGCCGGCACCCAGGAGTGGGGCGACGCGGTGCTCAATCGACCGCTGACCAGCGAGGACCGCATTTGGGTCGATCGGAATGGGCGTGCCGAGCTGCAGATCGACTCCACGATCGTGCATTTGGACGAAACAACCGACTTCGCCTTTCTCGATCTCGACGACGATGCAATCACGATGAGCCTGGCCGAAGGCCGCGCAACGGTCCGCGTTTTGCGCAAGCGCGAGCGCGAGGTCATCGACATCGATACGCCGAATGCGAACGTCACTCTATTGCATCCAGGCGAGTATCACATCGAAGTCGACCCGGACGGCGAAGTCACGGTCGTCAAAGCGCGTAGCGGCGAGGCCGAAGTTACCGGCGAAGGCGAGAAGTTTCTCGTTCGCGCCAATGAAATGGGCACGTTCCGCGGCACCGAGGCGCTACAGGGAGACATCTCTCGGCTCGGCCCTCGCACAGCGTTCGAGAACTGGGCGAACGAGCGCGCGCGCCGCAGCGAGCGCTCGATTTCCTCGCGCTATGTCGGCGAAGGCGTGATCGGTTACGAGGATCTCGATGCGCATGGTCATTGGGCGCACGAGCCGGAGTACGGCTACGTCTGGTACCCGCGGTACGTGGTTTCGGGCTGGGCGCCGTACCGTTTCGGCCGCTGGGTGTGGGTGTCGCCGTGGGGTTGGACATGGATCGACGATGCGCGGTGGGGATTTGCGCCGTTCCACTACGGTCGCTGGGCGTACGTCCGTCATCGCTGGTGCTGGGTGCCAGGACCGCGGCATGTACGGGCTGTTTATGCACCCGCGCTCGTCGCGTGGGTCGGCGCTCCGCACGTGAGCGTCAGTGTTTCGCTCGGACACGGCATCGGCTGGTTCCCGCTCGCGCCGCACGAAGTGTATGTGCCGGGATACTGGCATTCGCATCGGTATCTCAGACGCGTGAACATCTCCAACACGATCATCGTGAATCACATTCACATCGATCGCGCCTATCGCGGCCGCTATCACGATTTCGTGTATCGCTATCGCGATCGTCCCCATGCAGTGACCGTCGTCGAGCGCGAGCATTTCGTGCGCGGCCGCCCGGTCGGTCGTCACCTCACTAATGTGAGCGATCGAGATCTACGCAACTGGCGCTTCGATGCCCGACCGCCGGCCATCGCTCCGCACCGCGAGAGCATCCTCGCGGGAGAGCCGCGTGCGATTCGGGTTTCGAATCAGGCGGCAGGCAACAGGTTACAGGCAACAGGCGAAGCTCATAGGGCTGCACGCCGTGTCAGCTTTGATGCCGAGCGGCGCGCGATCGAAGCGAACGGGGGCCGTCCGGTTGCACGTACTCAGTTGATCGAACGCAATCCGAAGGAAGGCGCCGGCATACGGATTCCGCGTGGCCGCGTAACCGATGACGTGCGTGCGAGCGGGCATCGCAACTCACAACTTCAACGCATGCCGGCGAGGGAGAACGATCGCGGCGCAGGTCGCGTAGAGAGAAGATCCAGCGAAAGCAGCGGCGAAGTGCGTCCCCCGAAGACGTATTCCGTGCGTCCGAACTCGTCCTCGAGCCCGCCTGTGCGATCATTGACACCGCGAGACAGCGTGCGGGCAGAACCTCGCGTGCGTGAGCATGTGCGCGAGCCGTCACGTGTGATTCGCGAGATGCCGCGTTCCCAACCTCAGCCGCGGTCCGTTGCTCCACGCAGCGCGCCGCGGCCAAGCGCTCAGCCGCAGGTCGAGCGGCGCTCGACGCCAGCGCCGGCACAGCGCTCGCCTTCAATGCGTTCGTCGGAACGTCCGAGCCATGCAAGCTCCGGTCGCGTCGGAAACCGCGCAGGCAGCGTGCGCGAACGTTGACGAGTCGCCTCATTTGCTGGTCCTCTCGCTACCCCCTGAGGGAATCGAGAAGCGCGCGAATGTGCGCGCTTCAACTCTCCATGCTCAATTTTCCATTTAGCCAAACGGAGGACTGCTTGGCGCCTCACGCCTGTTTGAAGCTGTGCTTCAAACTGCGTGCTTGATCGTGTCCTGCTTTAATCGATGTGTAGGCATGCAAGACGACGTTGCGCGAAGCTGCCGACAGCTCGTCATCCTCGAGCGCGGTTTCGTACTTGGCTTTGATGAAATCTTCGCCGCGTTCGACTTCGGCGATGACGCTTGCATCGCCCTCGGTGACGCGGTCGCGCAGCTTCAAGAACATACGATGGCCGGCCGCAAGCGTCGAACCGTCGGTGTCCGGAGTACCGCCTAGCGCTTTCACTTGATCCTGCAGGTCGCTCACGATCTGTTGCCGCTCGGCCGACCATTGCTGGAATAGATTTAGATAGCTCGTGCTACTCGACCTTTCTGCCGCCTGGCTATAACCGTCGGCGCTGTCGAGCGTCGTTTCGATCAATGAGTTCAAGACCTTGATGTCGTGTTGGGTATCGGCCATGGCGTGCCCTCGGGTTATGTGTAAAGGGACAACGCGCGAACCGTGTCCAAGTTCGTATGGAGGTTAGGGCTGGCCGGGCGGAGCCTTCCGGGTACCGGTTCCAGCCGGTTATTCGCCGGTCGCCGCTGGCCAGAGCGGCGGGCAATCCGTAAGGTTTGCACTACGGCCCAATTGCCGGAATTTGCATGAACCATCCGCATCCCTCCACTCCGCGACGCCGCTCGCATCTCGTGCTCGGGCTGTTCCTACTGCTCGTGGGCGGGATTCTGCTTGCCGCGAATCTGGGGTACGGCATTCCCTGGGACATCCTGCGGTACTGGCCATTCCTGCTGATGGCCGGCGGGTTGATCGGTCTGATAGCGCCCAGCCGGCATCTTGGCCGGCCCGGCGGGCTTTGGTTGTTCGCGGCGGGTTTGTACTCGCAGGTGGGGCTCGCGAACTGGCTTGGCCTGAGCTGGTGGAGCGCCTGGCCGATCTTCGTCATCGCCGCCGGCATCGACCTCATCTTCTTCAAGGATGAAGACCAGCGACACAGAGCACAGCGTGGAACCTGACCGTCAACATTCTCATCCTGCGCACGGTCCTGTGCGTAGCGAACCCTCCGAAGGCGTCTTCTCGGCGCGGTTCGCGATCGGCATCGCGATCGTCGCACTCGGCGCGCTGTTCCTGCTCGACAGTCTCGGGTTGATCGAATCGCGCCGCATCCTGCGCACGGCGTGGCCACTCATCTTCGTCCTCATCGGCATCGCCATACTTTCGAGACCACGCGGCAAGCGCCGACGCAACGAAGGTTGGGCTTTCATCATCGTCGGCTTGTGGATCTTCGCCAGCAAGATCGGAGTGTTCGATTTCAGTCTGTGGGGGATCCTGTTCCCCTCGTTGCTGCTGTTCGTCGGCGGAATGCTCGTTTATCGCTCGCTCCGACCGCCGCGCATCGAATCGGTCGAGGATTCCGCGCAAACTTCTCCGCACGGAGGCACATCCGCCGGCCCTGCATTCGCGGGTTCCGCTTCGCACGGTGCGCGAACCGATGAGGAGCATGCGGAGTTCATTCGCACGTTCGCCATGTTGTCGGGAAGCGAGCTGCGTCCGATGTCGCGTCCGTTTCGCGGCGCCGATTTGAGCGCCGTGCTCGGAAGCGTGACCCTCGATCTGACGTCCGCACGGATCGAAGGCGATGTGGCGCGTATCGACGTGTTCGCGTTCTGCGGCGGCATAGAAATTCATGTGCCGCCCGACTGGACAGTGACGAGCAAGATCGCGACGCTCCTCGGCGGCTTCACCGACAAGCGGCGGCCGACTACGACGCCGCCTACGAAGACGCTGATCCTCGACGGATTCGCCGTCATGGGCGGCATCGAGGTAAAGAACTGACGATGCATCCGATCTTTGTCCGCCGCAGTCGGCTGATCCTGTATCTCTCGGTGTGGATCGCCTTCGGGCTGCTGCTATCGGTAGTGCTCATCTTCGGCGGTCGCGCACCCGCGCTTTGGTCGTTCGAATTTGCAATGCCCATTGCGCTCGCGCTCGGTCTGCAATCGCTGTCCTTCTGGTATCTCGTGCAGGCACTGCCGCCCGGACAAGTTTCGCCGTGGCGCATGGCGCTCATCTGGTGCGTTGCCGGCATTGGGTCGCTGGTGATCTGGCTCATCGTCGCCTACGGCTGGGCGTTGTTCCTGCTGCCGCCGGGTGAGGATTATCCCGACAACGCAATGGGCACGTTGCCGCTGCTGATTTTCGCGGGCGCGATCGGGATCATGCTAGCAGTGCTCGGGCATTATCTCGTCGGTGCCTTTCAGCGTTCGCTCGATGCGGAAAAGCGTGCGTTGGAGCTGCAGGTGCTTGCCCGCGAGGCAGAGCTCAAGTCGCTGCGGGCGCAGCTCGATCCGCACTTCTTGTTCAACAGCCTGAATTCGGTTGCGGCGCTGATCGGACAGGACCCGGCTGCGGCACGGCAGATGTGTTTTCTGATGGCGCAGTTCTTTCGCAAGAGTCTGACGCTCGCCCGCGAACGTGCGATTCCGCTCGCGGAAGAGATCACTCTCGTCGAGACGTTCTTGGCGATCGAACGTGTACGCTTCGGAGAGCGCTTGCGCACCAAGTTCGACGTAGCGGAGGATGTGCGCGATGTCGCCGTGCCGCCGCTCGTGCTGCAGCCGCTCGTCGAGAATGCCGTCCACCACGGTGTGGCACACATGCTCGAAGGCGGAGAAGTATGCGTCAGCGCGCGCCGTCGCGAGGGATTGGTGGAGATCGTCGTCGAGAATCCGTGCGACCCCGATCGGCCTCCTTCGCGAGGCACCGGTGTGGGACTAAGCAATGTGCGGTCGCGCATCGAAACGCTCGCAGGCACACGCGCCAGCGTCGACGTCGATGCCCGCGAGACGAGCTTCCGAGTCTCGATTCTGTTGCCGGCCATGAATCCAGCTTAAGGTGTAGCGTGCGTGCTCTAATCGTCGACGATGAAACCTTGGCCCGTCAGCTCATGCTCGAGCACCTGGGCCAGATTCCGAACATCGAAGTCGTCGGGCAAGCCTCGAACGGATTCGAAGCGGTGAAGCTCGCCGAAGAGCTGAATCCCGACGTCATCTTCCTCGACATCCAGATGCCGAAGCTGACGGGCTTCGAAGTGCTGGAATTGCTCGGCGAGCGCCCACCGGCCGTCGTGTTCTGCACGGCTTACGACGAATTCGCCTTGCGCGCATTCGAGGTGCATGCGGTCGACTACTTGCTGAAGCCGGTCGAACCGGCGCGGCTGGCCGCTGCCGTGGAACGCGTGCGCGAGCGGCTCGCGAACCGCACGCCGCCGCCTTCGGCGCAAGCGCTTTCGGTTGCAGCGCGCCCGCCTGGGAAGATGCTCGAGCGCGTATTGATTCGCCAGGAAGGCCGCGTTCATGTGCTACCCATCGAGCGCATCGACTTCGTCCAGGCGCAGGACGACTACTTGGAGTTCGTCGTCGGCGGCAAGCGTTACCGCAAGCAACAGACGATGAGCGATCTCGAATCCCAGATCGATCCGACGCGCTTCGTGCGCATCCATCGCTCGTTCATTTTGAATATCGAGCGGCTCGCGCGAATCGATCTCTACGGCAAGGACAGCTGGCTCGCCGTCTTGGCAGACGGCACGAAACTGCCGATGTCTCGCACGGGTCACGCAAAGCTCAAAGAGCTGATAGGCTAAGACCCTTCTTCCTTCAGTCTTCAGCCTGCAAATGTTAGCCCGCTGTCTTTTGCTCTGTGTCTGTCTCGCTGCGGCCGGTTCGCCGGCGCAGGCGGCCGACGAGCGCGTACTGGCGAGCTATCTCGGCGTGCTCGTCGCGAAGCTCGATACCCGCGAACGCGAGACGCTCGAGCGGATTCCGCAACTCGACCGTCGACTGCTGGCGTTACGCGCCTACCTGCGCGCCGGTCCGAATCTCGCGTCGCGATGGAGCTGGACGCAAGCCGAGATTCGAAGCTACGAACAGTCGAATGAATATCGACAGTTGCTCGATGACTTGGCTGAAGTGAAGTCGGCGTTCGAGCGAGCGAACCCCGGTTATACGCTGTATGCGAATACGCAAGTGCGCAGCCTCGACATCCAACTCGAGCGCTGGAACTCGAATAAGGGAGTCGGCAAGACGGCGGCCAATTTGCGCCGCGATGCTCTCGGAGTCTTGGCGCGTCTGCGACCGCAACCGAACGCCGAGTCTCTCGAAGAGTTCAAGCGTTTCCTGATGGCGTGGCGTCCGGTACCCGTTGCACCCCTTGCAGCGCCAGGTTTGTCGATGCACGGGCAGATGCGTGCGATCGATTTCCAAGTCATGCGCGGCGATCGCATCGTCGCGGGCACGACCGTGAGCCGCGTGACTCACGAGTGGGAGGCACCGGGTTGGGATCGCAAGCTTCAGCAAGCCGTGCTGGCTGCGGGCGGCCGCTTCGTGGGACCTCTGAAGTCGCCGAACGAGCCTTGGCATTTCGAGTATCGCGTTCCGAGCGCGGCTGAAGCCACGAATCAGGTCGCATCCGCGCGTTAAGGCGCGGGCCAGGATCCATTCCACACTCTCGCACATTGAAGCCTGCGAGGCTGAAGACGGAAGGTGGAGCGCGCCTAGCGCGCTTTCCTGTATCTATCGCGTGCAGCCGCGCTGTCCCACGCGGAGGAATGCAATGCTCATCGCTCGAAACCCATTGGCGCGATCCGTCATCCTCGCAGGGTTCATGTCATTGCTCACGGCTTGTGCGACGCCGGAAATGCAAGTGCGCGTGCAGCAAGCCGAGGAAGGTCTGCCGAAGTGCAAGACATTTGCATGGCATGTTCCGCCTGGCGACGTGGTTTCGCTGACCGCTCAACGGGTCAGATCGGCGGTCATGGTGCAGCTCGAGACCAAGGGTTACGGGGTCGTCGAAGAGAACGCGGACTGCCGCATCGCGTATTTCCTGAGAACGCGTGAAATTCCGAAGGCCAAGCCAGGCGTCGGCATCGGTGTCGGCGGAGGGTCGCGCGGAGTCGGCGGCGGCATCGGCGTATCGCTCCCGGTCGGCGGCAAATCGGGGTACGCGGGCACCTTCACGTTGGACGTGATCGACGCGGCCAAGAATGTGCAAGTCTGGAGCGGTTCGGTCGACGTCGAGCTCGAAGGGCCGGATCTGTCGGAAGAAGACGCCCGTAAGCTCGCCGAACACGTGCTTTCCGCGTATCCGGACGCGGAATCGACATAAGAGTCCGGTGCGGGGATGCCGCGCGGTGAGGGATTCCCCCCAACGTGCGCTTGCGCAAACGGCCCTACCAAAACTGCTTACAGCTTCGGGCTGCTGTTCGCTAAGCTAATGACTCGACGAATTCGGGACACGAATTCGATTCGATTCCTGGCACAACGCGACGAGGAGCTCGCAATGAGAAAAGTAAAGGGTTTGATGTGTGTGGGGGTGGCCGTCTTGCTCGCGGCCTGCACAGCGACTCCGCCGAAACCGAAGGGGCCAGACCTCTCCGGCAATTGGATTCTGACGACCGAAACGCCGATGGGCTCGCAGGACAGCGACATGGTCGTGCAACAGAACGGCGAGGAGCTCACCGGCACGATTACGAGCCCGATGGGCTCGATCGATTACAAGGGCAAGATCACTGGCGGCAAGGACGTTGCGTTCGGTTTCACGTTCGATGCTCAAGGCATGACGCTGCAGATCGATTTCACCGGCGAGCTCAAGGACAACGACACGATCCAGGGCACGGCGAAGCTCGGCGATTTCGGCGAAGGCAACTTCACCGCCAAGCGCAAGACGACCTGATACTCTATCCGTCCTCTCCCGCGCGTGCGGGAGAGGACGTGCGTTGCGATTCGAACGCACCCGTTCTCTCCAGCAGCTCCACTCGCGGCGGAATCCACGGCACCGAATCCGTCGTACAAGGCCTTCCCGGCTCTATCTCGATTTCAGCAAAGCTGAGCGCGCGCTCGTGATCGAAGCGCGCATCTCCCAAGATCCACTTGTCTTCGTGCTGCACGAGCCACGGCGCACGGGCAAACCGCAGGAAGGCGCCTGCCTGACAGTCGCGCTCCAATGCGCTCGCCAGGAGCCGATGCGGAGTGCGTGTCTCTCCGCCCCAAACGATCGCTTCATTGCTCGCTGCGGCGATCGGGGAATTCGGTGCCGTGCGCTCTGCGCTCGGGCTGCGACCCGGACATGCGGCGGCCGACATGAGCTTCGGCGCAATCGATAACAAAGCCTGGCGGACGAACGAAGCTTCGGCGTCGGAATGCACGAACTGCACCTGCCAACACACCGGGTTTACCGGCAGCGGCGTCAGCACGATGTCCAGCAATTCGCCTTCCGAAAACGTTCGTGAAGCGATCGCCTGCGCTCGGTCGCGAGCGATCGCGCTCGACGCGCCGAAAGCTGCATTGATCGAAAGCCAGAGTGCAATTGACAACTTGAGCACGTGCGACGGCTGCATGAGCTTACCGGCTGCAAGCATCGCAATCGTGAAGGCGAGAAGCGCAACGCTTGCGCCGCGCGGCACCAATCCCGTCGTGAAGCTGAGCAGCACGCCTACTGCGAGCACGAGCGAGATGAAAACCTTCGCGGTCGTCGAGCGGACGAAGAACACGAGCGGCGCGCACGCCGCCCAGAACAACGGCTCGACGATGAATACCGCATCGCCGTAGTACCAACGATTGTCGAACGGCCAGAACGGATGCACGCCGTAGGAGTTCGTGAAATCGAGAGCGATATGGAGCAACGTGGCAAGACAGGCGATCGCGGCGAGCTGCATTCGATCGGCCCATGACACGGTATACCGCTGCCATCGACACCACGCTTCGCAGGCGAGGTACAAGAGTGCAGCGATCCCGAGCGCACCGAGAATCGTGTGCGTATGGCCGCGGTGATGCAGCAGGTAATGCAGCTTGTCGTCGAGAATGCGCGAAGGCAGGAAATCCAGATCCGGCAGATTGCTGCCGAACGCCATGATTCCCACGAACAGATTGCGGCGTGTCGTTGCTGGAAGCATTGCCGACTTTGCGGAAGGCAATCGCGAGGCTGCTTCTCCCACGAGAACGCCGACGAGCGTGTGAGTGATGTTGTCCAACTGGAGGCTACAGGCTACAGGTGACGGGCTACAGCTTACCTAGGGCGCTGGGCTCTGGGCACTGGGCGCTGCTTGAGGGAGACGTGATTGAGTAGTGTAGGCCGCGCGAAGCGCGCACGACCGCCTCTCCCGGGTGGGAGAGGCCGCAGAGCGAAGCGTGCGGGTGAGGGTCAGAACGCCCGCACAATCGCCACCACCACCAAAATCGGCAGCGCAACGATGGCGACGACCAGCAAGATCAGAAACAGCGTAAAGCCAATCACGAACCAGCGACTGCTGCGAGTGGCGCCGCCGGGATCCAAGTGATAGCGCTCGAGCAATGCGAGGTTGCGCATGTTCGCTTTGAAGCCGGCGTCGAACAGGTCGCCGGCGAAGGGAATCGCGCCGATCAGCGTTTCGAGCAGCACGTTGCCCGACATCCGCAGGAGCACACTGCGGGGTGCGCCCAGCAGGCGCGCCTCGTTCAAGATGAAAACCGACATGAGCGCGCCGATGGCATCGCCTACGCCCGGGATGAGCCCGATCAGTGCATCGAGCCCGATCCGAAAGCCGCCGGGTAAGGGAATCGAGTTATCGAGCAGCCAAGCCAGCGAGCGCAGCCGTTCCAGCCTCGCTTGCGCGTTCGCAGGGCCTGGGGTCGGGATGGCAGCAGCGGGTTGCATAATGGGTT
>ERZ777003.4659-NODE-4659-length-11254-cov-13.572908_pt1 | contig 11254 bp, 11 predicted proteins | sample MGYA00374956_ERZ777003 | MGnify/ENA primary metagenome ERZ777003 (study PRJEB29302, sample SAMN06268252) | bioreactor metagenome | isolation source: Joint BioEnergy Institute, California, USA | place: USA:Joint BioEnergy Institute, California, USA | collected... | reverse complement strand
GGTATCACTCAGATGATCACCGGGCAGCCGGACAACATCACCATGTCGATCCGGAACGTCGGCGACGCGGAGCGGAACCGGCGCTGGACTGGCTCTGAAAACATTGCGCCGCGCGTGATGGTGACCGGAGATCCGAACAGCGGACCGAAGGATCAATACGCGTACATCAATACCAGCGTGTTCGGGATGCCGGCGCCGGGGACTAGCCAGGGCTTCGACTCAGCTCCGCGGCTTATACGGCGGCCCGGTGACTACGTCTGGGATATCTCCGTCTTCAAGAACATCCCGATTGCCGGCGAATCGCGCTACCTGCAGCTTCGTCTGGAGATGTTCAACGCGTTCAACCAGGTCCGCTTCTCCGACTTTGAGCGCACGGCGACCTTTGATTTGAACGGAAACTTGACCAATCTGCCTGCGGCGGTCGGCGGAGGCGGAGGACGCTTCGGCTTTGGCGCGATCACTGCGACGCGCGATCCCCGCGTGATTCAGCTTGCCGCCAAATTCTACTTCTAGCCCTATCCGCGGCGGCTCCTCGAGGGGCCGCCGCCGGTCTCCCCTTGTGATTCACTATTAGCGTGTTGTTTCTTTTGCTCCTGCTTGTGTCTCTTCCTCTGCCGGCCCAGGACGCGCTTGCTCTCGGCCAACAGGCGTTTTCCAGGGGGGACTTTGGCGCGGCGGAAACGTATTTTCGCGAGCATCTGAAACACAATCCGAAATCCGCGGAGGCTTTGAGCAACCTTGCGGCGGTTCACTCACGCAGGGAGGAGTACGACACTGCGATCGCTCTCTACCGGAAGGCGCTCGGCGTGAATCCCGCGCTAGTCGAGGTGCACTTCAACCTGGCTGTTGCTCAGCTGCGATCGGGGAAGATGGTTGAGGCGTCGCAGTCTCTTCGCACGTTTCTCGCCCGCCGTCCGAACGAGCTGCGCGCGCGCCAGCTTCTCGGCCTGTGCTTGGTTGAGTCGGGCGACTGGAAAGCGGGAATTCCCGAACTCGAAGCCGTGTATGCAAAGACTCCTGCGGAGCCTTCGGTGGTCTTCTCTCTCGCCTACGCCCACCTGAGAGCAGGCAATGCCAAGCGCGGAGAGGAACTGCTTGGGGCAGTTTCAGCGCAGACCGCGCAGTTCAGCCTGCTGCGAGGGCTCCTCTACTATCGGGAGGGGCGGTTCAGCCAGGCGCGGGACGAGTTCGTGAAGGCTCTTGCAGTCCAGCCCAATCTGGCTCCGGCGCTCGCGGCGGTCGGGCGGCTGTACTTGCTTGAGAATAACGATGCCCAGGCCATTGCGTATCTGGAGAAGGCCGTGGCTGTGTCTCCCACAGATGCCGAGTCGGTCTATCAGCTCGGCGTGCTTTATGACCGTAATGGCGACAGTCCAAAGGGGAAGCGCTTCCTCCGGCGGGCGGCGGAACTCCGGGCAAACTACGCGGACCCCTACTATCAACTCGCGCGCATTGAACATCGCGACGGACATCATGCCGAAGCCCTGAAGCTGATTAACGTGGCGGCCGCGATCCTTCCGCAGCATGAGGCGGTACGGATGCTGAGGGGACGGATTTACCAGGCGCTGGGAAATCGGGGGAAGGCGAATGAGGAATTTGCGGAGGTGCGCCGCCTCAAGGCTGCGGCGGTTCAACGAGATCGCACGAAGCTGAATAACAGCCTGTCGCTGGAGGAGCCTTGAGGCACGCATGATACGCACCTCAAGGCAACTTGCTTAGCTTGCTTTCACGCCGTCTGCTGAAAGTTTCATCTGCTTGCCTTTCAGGAAGGCAAGATTGGCGAGGTGAGGTCCTGCGACGGCCTGCGCCGCGATCTCAACGGTACAGTTCGGCTGCTTGCGAGACTTGATGCAGTCGAGGAAGTTCTGAATGTGGCTTTCCACGGGCACCGGGGCCTTTTCTTCATAGATCGGAGTCTGGTTGTCTTTCCAGGGCTCCTTGTACACGCGGTAGCCGTCCTCGTCGAGAATCATCGTGCCCTTGTCGCCGAGGAACGTGATCGACCATCCGTTCTGGAACGAATTGCAGTAATCCAAAGTCCACGTCACCATGAAGTCCGGATACTCGAAGACGGCGCAGAAAACCTCCGGATGCTCGGCGCCGATCATCTTGGCGACGTAACCGTGCATGATCGCGGATTTGGGCGGGCCGGATTTGGTGAACCACTGGACGACGTCCATCAGATGCGTGCCCTGGTCCGTCATGTTGCCGCCGGCATAGTCCCAGAAGTAACGCCATCTGCGGAACCGCATCGGTTCGAGCTCGCGCTTTTTGGCGTTGCCAAGGAATCGCTTCCAATCGAGCTTGCCCGGCAGAGGAGAGTTGTCGAGCGGCTGAGCGATATTCCAGTGCCACTGCGGTTTCACCAAGGTAATGCGGCCGAGCACGCCGTCGTCGACAAGCTTCTTGGCCTTCATAATCGATTCGGCGCTGCGGCGCTGCATTCCAATCTGCACGACGCGATTGCTCTTGCGCACCGCCTCCACCATTCGCGCGCTTTCTTCGAGCGACTTTGACAGAGGCTTCTCCAGATATACGTCCTTGCCGGCGGCCAGAGAGTCCATCAGATGCTGGCAGTGCCAGTGGTCTGGACTGGCGATCACTACTGCATCGATGCCCGGTTGCGCAAGCAAGTCTTCATGGGCGACATACGTCTTCGCATCCGGAGATTGCTTCTTTGCGGCCTCGAGGTGCGGCTCGTAGACGTCGCACAGGGCCACGCATTGAGCGCCGAGTTGAGAGAACTTGTTGTTGAGGTATCGGCCGCGGCCACCCGTAGCGATGACTCCATAGGTCACGCGATCATTGGCGCCCCAAGCCGATTTGGGTACGAACATAGGCGCCGCGGCGAGGGCGCCCACTGTCCCCTTGAGGAAGTCTCTGCGGTCCGAATCCATTAGGGCTACTCCTTCGGCCCTGCTACTTTACTACAGGGAACACTGGGATGCATCGCCTTGCCCGGACAGTTCGCAGTGCGCCGGAAGGCCGTCGTTTGTGTGCCTGCTCGATGTCAGTCTAGCGCTGCGCCACCACCACGCGGGAAGGATAAAAGCTCTGCCTTACCGTTCGATCCGCTTTGATGCGAAAGCCTGCGTCCTCGATGAATTCGCTTGCCCGGCGCTCCACTTGCCTGCCCCAGAACGCGGGTGCAATCTGGCCGCACATCCGGTAGGCGCGGTTGAAGAAGTCTGCGTTCTCGCCGATCAGGACGAGCGTAAAAATGCCACCCTCCTTGGTCACCCTATAAATTTCTCTGAGGGATCGCACGATATCGTCTGCGCTAAGGAGCTCAAGCAAATAGCAGCACACCACTGCATCAAACGTTCCCTGCCGGAATGGGAGATTTCTTACATCCACTGCTTTGCAGTGCGCTTTGGCGTTTGGAAACTCCCGGCGGATGTTGCGCTGCGTCCTTGCCGCCATGTTCGGCGAAAGGTCCAGGCCCAAGGTGTGCCCGTTCGGATTCCGCTTCACCAGCCGGCGAAACATCTCGCCTGAGCCTGTGGCGACCTCCAGAACCCGCATTCCGTCGCGGATCCCGGACATCTCAAGCGCCGTGCGATGAGCCTTCGAATGAAAGAAGTATGTGGATAGCGGATAAACGAAGCTCATCCGGTCGTAGATGCGCCGGGTGCGATCCGCAATCGTTTGCGGCAGCCTGTCGACGCGAGTCGTGAGAACTTCCAGATCAAGACGTGTGAGATCAGCCATGTTCCTCGCTACACCGCGGCTAATTCGTTCTGTAGGGCCGGCAAATCGATCTCCGTGCGGGTCCCTTCGCCGGGTTTGCTGTCGATCGACATGCAGTAATCGTTTCCAAACAGCACCTTTAACCGCTCATTGACGTTGCTTACTCCGATTCCTGCATCAAAAAGCGTAGCAAGCCTTGCTTCAGGAATCCCCAGACCATTGTCCTCTATCAGCAGTTGCAGCCGTCCGTTCGATAACCGGCTTTTTATACGGAGCGTTCCTCCGTCCACTTTCTTGCTCAACCCGTGACGGATGGAGTTTTCCACAATTGGCTGCAGCACCATGCTAGGGACGAGGTATGTGAGCGTTTCCGGGTCGATATCTTTTTCAACCCGTAGTTTATCGCCGAAGCGCACTACCTCGATCGACAGGTAGTCGTCGATGAAGGCCAGTTCCTGGCTTAGAGGTGTGAAATTGTCGTGCTTTCGCAGCAGGCGGCGAAGGATGTTGGAGAGCTTGTACACGACCATCCGCGCCTGCTCGGGATTCGTCCGGATCAGAGAAGAGACCGAGTTGAGCGTGTTGAACAGAAAATGTGGGTTGATTTGTGTGCTCAAAGCCTCCAGCCGGGCTTCGGTCAGCAGCCTCCCTTGCGCTTCGAGCTTGCGTTCGTTTCTGGTGTTGTTCCAAATCTTCAGCGGAAGTGTTACAGCGAACACCGTCGTGATGTAGACCGCGACGATGCTGAATGGGTGGGCATCCGGCCAGGAAGGATGCAGCGTGAATAGCTTGAAGCCGGCAATATGAGCTAAGGCCGTGCGCAAGAACTCCGCAAAGACAATCGCCAGCAGGCAGAACAATTGAAATGCCGCGCGTCGAAAATCCATCTGACCGCGCAGCAGCCGGTACAAGCTCAGATCCAGGAACGGGGAGAACCGCCAGATTTCCTCTGTATGTGGAGCGCAATCTCTCAGAAGCCCTCCGAGCGTGCCAAGTCCGGCGAGGAGCGGCATCGAGACATACTCTCCATTCAGCATCGCGGGAATGGAGATCAGGACGCCGGAGAGCAATCCGGTGACATAGCCGCCGAGAATCCCTGCCAGGATGCTTCCTTCGAGACCCAGGTCGACCGCCTGATACTGGCGAGTCACCACCCTGGTGGCGACGCCTGCGCCGACGATGGCGGAGAGGCTCAAGGCGAGGTGAACGCGCTGAATCAGCGTGCGCTGCTCGCGCATCAAAGTTCTTTGGAACGCTCCCCAGCGGACGAGGATGCTTGCAAGTGAAGCGGCAACCGCCAGCTTTACCAATAGGATGACGAGGTGCTGCTCCATTCGGATCTGGGGAACATTATAATAAGGCTTAGCGTTCCTCTTTTGAAATGAGGTTGTCCGCGCGGCGTAATGAACAGTGCCCGTCAGTCGAGTAGTAGTATCCGCAAGGTAGCGGAAGCTAATTTCCCCACCCGTTTTGGACGTTTTCGAATTTACGGCTTCGAACGCGGCTCCAACGGAAAGACCGAAGAGGCAATTGTCCTGGTAATGGGCGACGTGACGTCGCAGGATCCGCCCCTGGTTCGCATACATTCCCAATGTTTGACCGGCGACGTTTTTCACAGTCTTCGCTGTGACTGCCGAGCCCAGCTTGAGATCGCGTTAAATCTGATTTCCGAGGAAGGCCGGGGAATTCTGATTTACGAGCACCAGGAAGGCCGCGGGATCGGTCTGCTGAATAAACTGCGGGCTTACGAGCTGCAGGATGCCGGGGCAGACACCATTGAAGCGAACGAACGGCTCGGATTTGAGGCCGATCTTCGGAATTATGAGCTCCCGGCGGGAATTCTGAAGTTTTTCGGGATCTCCAGCGTCCGGCTGCTGTCGAATAATCCCGACAAGATTCAGGCGCTTGAGCGGGAAGGCATCAGCGTTGCCGAGAGGGTGCCTTGTGAAGTCGCGCCCTCCGACTCCACTCAGGCCTACCTCCGGACCAAGAAAGAAAAGCTGGGCCACCTTTTGCAGGGCTTCTAACCAGCACGCTTACTCTACCCGCAAGCTTCAATACCGAAGACGCGTTTGCCGTCCGGCTGTATCGCCGCGAAGCCATACGTAGAGCGGTGCGCGCGGAGTCGGCGAGGGCCACCGGAGGCCGACGCGCAGCATCTGCTTCTGCCCCTCGCCAGCAACCGGAGCGGGAAGCTCTGTCACCGGTTGGCCATTCGACTCGTCCCACCCGGTCTTCTCCAGCAGCTCCAGATCGAAGCCCTTGATCGTTCCGGCGAATACGGACTCCCCGATCAGCTCATCGGTAAGCGTGAAGGATTCAAGCCGGGGGAGACGGATGACAGACCCCAGTTCCTTCGGGTCGGACGAGCCGGTGTCGTTGTCCTCAATGATCGCCTTTACCGGGCATCCAACGGGACCAGCAGCCGCCGGGTCGAGAGAGAGAAAGAGTGCTCCGCCGGAGGTTGCGCTGAGCCGCATCCCTTCCCGTTGTTCGCCCGGTCGGAGGGTATGCTTTGATTCACCGCACTCCAGACGCAGCATGGCCGTTCCGGCGTTTTCCACCCTTAAGGCAATACTTGTGAATGCGCCGGCAGGAAGTTCGCCCGGCCGCGGCGCGATGCTAAGGTCGGTCGGGAGGGAGATTTGAGCGTCCAGGATCTTAGGACGAGGACCGGCAACGCGAAGAGCCTTCGGCAAAATGATCGGCTCGGAAATCCCTTCGACGTGCATCCGAAGATCGTAGAGCCCGGGTGCGACGCCCTGCCGAAGGGAAGCCACCATCTTTGTGCCGTCCAGCTTTACATCAGCCGCGTCCGCCTCAAGCGCCTGGATGCGCTCGAGCCCGGTTCCTTCCAACTGGAGAAATTGCGATGTTTCCCCTTGATTGATCCGAAGCGGAGTATTGGCGAGCACAGGCACCGGCGGCAGAACTTTGACCGGCACTTCAACGGAATTCTCGCCCACCTGGGCCACCTGAAGCAGCCACATCCCGGGCTTGAGTCCCGTGGTATCGATGCGGGCTGTGAGAGTTGGGGTTGGCGCGGCCGGCTTGTCGAAGGCCAGTGCGATCTCCTTCGTCCGTTCGGTGTCACGTAACACCAGCTTCTGAACAAACTGAAGATTGGAGGCGTTGAGCTCGACGGGAACGGTTCCAGTGTTTGTGATCAGACGGTCCTGAGATCGCCTGCTGATAGTGATTTCGTTGGGAAGCTGGTGGAGGTGGACCTTGCCTGGAACATTGAAAACATTCCAGTCCCAGCGTCCCGTTAGCCGGAAGACTCCGGGGGCAAGCGTGACCTTGGACAGGTCGATCTCCAGAGCCTGCTGATCGACGAGCGGGCGGACGGACACGGGAATGGCTGTGCTGCCATCCTCGCGTTCCAACTGCCAGTTCCTGACACGATCCAGCAGTTTCCATTCCTCGGATCTCGCCTTAACCGGGTATTTCAGGCCGAGCGGTATGTGCACTTCAGAGTCGAAGGCCACAGCCGGGGGCGGGGCATTCGGTACCCGGTGCGCCCAGAGGTAAGCGATCCGCGTCTTCGAGCGAGCGGCTTCCCGCTTCGCGCAGAGCGCAATCGTAGGATCGTCGGGCTGCTCGATTTGTGCAAACGAGGAACGGAACTCGGTGTTCGGGAAAAGCAAACTTCGCAGATTCACGAACAGGGCGGCTCCCCCAGCGGCAAGCCCGACGGAATTACCCAAAAACAGTCCTGCTACGGACGCAGCCAGTCCGGCCGATTGCTGGACCCGCATGTGGGGTTGCGGCGCGAGCGGATCGTACGTCGATAGCGCCGGATTGATAGCGCGGAGCAGTACCGAAGCCTGCTCCTCGAGCGGCGCGTTTCGATCCAGGGTGGTCATTGGCACGCCGTACCTCGCGGCGAAACCAGTGAGCACGGCATCGAGATTCTGGCGGGAGGTTGTACGCGAGTTGGTTGCCGTCAGCGCTTCGATCAATGCTTCGGTCTGTGCTGTCTGCTCGGCGTAGTCGGCGAGCTGCGCCACCATCTCCTTATCACGCCGGAGAAGCGAATCGACTTTCTTGCCGCTCAACCCCTGTGGACCAAACACCAGAGCGACAAGTTCGACCGGGGTCGTGACCTCCCACTCCAGCGGTTCGCGAGCGGGCTTGGGGGGAAGCACGATCAGGTCCTTGTCATTCGAAGGCGAGATCACCAGCGCGATTTCCGCTTCTTTTTCTTCCTCCGTTCCAAGCTTCCGCGGTTCGTAACGAATCTTGCAGCCCGGCAGAATCCGGTTCACCTCCCTGAGCGGCAGCGGCTGCTGGCCGGGAGATTCCACCATAAGCTGAATGCTGCCAAGCGGAATACTAGCCGTACACGCGCGGGGAGCCGAGGCTCCGTACAAAGATAAGACTCCGAGAGACAACAATAAGGAAACGAAGCGAATCACTACGTAATAGACGCGGGAGGGACGCGGAGAGTCGACACGGGAGTGTGAAATGACTGCCGAGTGCAAAACTGCTTTCATTTCTGGAGGTTAAATCTCTACAACGGGAGCAGATCGAGCGCTGCCTGGATCTCGCTGCGGGTGTGCAAGTCCCCCGAACGTGTCGTCGCCTCGATTCCGCGTTCGTACATCGCTCTTGCCTCGTCGAGGCGGCCGATCTTCTCGTAGGCCTGCCCGCAGTGGTAGTAGGAGGCGGAGTAGTCGGGATTTGCCTCCAACAGCGCCTGATGCTCCGCGATCGCTTCCTGATAGCGGCCCAGCTTGGCGTATTCCATTGCGAGCCCATAGCGCGCGAAGGAATTACCCGGGTCCTGCGCCACGAGGTTCTTCAAGAGTTCTAGACGGTCCGAAGCCATAGAAAGCGTTTGTATAACAATCCCATGGTAGTATATTTGCAATGGCGTGTCCCTTCTTCTGTCCGCGCGAACGGATGGAAGATGACGCTTCAAGAAAACCGTTCGGAATCCCTCTCGGAGCTCTTTTCCGTGGCGAATGCCACGGTTCGAACGAGCCCTGGACACCGGAACAGCACCATTTGCGAACGTATTGTAACTTCGGCTATGCCCGGGGCAGGTGTGACCGGTTTCCGGCGGATGCGCCGGCGGACGCCGTACGATTCCTGATCACGGCCGACCACGATTCATTCATTCAGGTCGATTACGTCTTCGAGAAGGATTACTATCCGGCGGGAAAGGGGACCCTTACTGTGCCAGGAAGCGGGACGCGAATTTTGGATCGGCAGGCGGAAGCCTATGCGGCGGTTTATTGGGAGCGGAAACGGCAATGACTGAAGGTGCAAGTCTCGAGGGACGGTTCGTGCGGGAGTCGGCGTCCGAATATTCGGAAGTGGCTTTGCCGAATGACGCGAACCCGCTCGGCCACCTGCTTGGCGGAAGGGTGATGCACCTGGTAGACCTTGCAGGCGCGCTCGCCGCCATGCGTCATGCCCGGCTCCCCGTGGTGACTGCTTCCGTGGATCACATGACCTTCCTCCACCCGGTCCACATCGGCCAGCTTCTGACTCTGAAATCGTCTGTGAACCGCGTCTTCCGCACTTCGATGGAAGTGGGTGTGAAGGTCCTGGTGGAGGACCTGACGACAGGCGAGGTGCGGCACACCTCTTCCGCCTATCTCACGTTTGTAGCCTTGGATAAGGACGGAAAACCTACGCCGATTCCGCCAGTCATTCCGGAGACGCCGGACGAAAAGAGGCGCTACGAAGAAGCCGGGCACCGGCGAGCGTACCGGCTCGAACTGCGAGCAAGAAACCGAAAGTGACTTCCTGCGGTCAATGCGTCAGGAAGCCTTGTACATGTACTTGATATTGGGTTTGTAGATCAGCAGATTAGGCGCTCCCTGCCGGTTCACCTTCAGGCAGCATTTGTCGTACCACTCGATGACTCCATGCAATTGCTCGCCGTCTTTGAGAACAATGACCATGGGCGTCTTGGCCTGCATCTGCTTTACGTAATAGAAGTTCTCGGCGTTGGTTTGATCGGGTGGAACGGCCTTCTTGGGGCTTCTACCGGTTGAATTGATTTTGTCCTTGATTTCGTTCAAAGACGGACGTATTAACTTCCGATTCCCGGTTTCCACGGCGCCACTCCTTTGACAAGACAACACGCGGTACGATGTTGGATGTGTGATGTACCGTCGGTAAGGCTTGTAGACGAACTATGCTTTACTCATATCACACCGAGTGGGTGCCTGCAAGGCTTAGCCCGTGCTGTAACATTTAGCTCTTTCTCAACGCGATGGCGAAGGCATCCAGTGCGATAGATTTTTGAATATTTCTTCGAACGAGTTCGACCAATTCATCCACTTTACGCACCGCCGCTTCCAGCCACGAAAAAGAAACACTTTGCGCCAAAGCTTCAAGCTGCTTTCGAATATCCGGATTTCGGATGTCGCGGTTGTAGGGAATGAGAAGCAGATCTTCGAGGAGGATGTACAGAACCCGGAGATATTGATCGAGCTTTTCCGACTTCGATGCGCCAATGGATTCCGAGTATTTGGCCCAGGCTGAGAAAGGAGCCCGTCCGGCAGCGACTTCAAGGAGCGCCAGCATTGCGGTCCGCCGTTTGTCATACGCGTCCAAATCGAGGGAGACAGCCAGACCCGGGGATCCTGCTGCGAGGGCCAGCCGTTTTTCGACGCGGTCCAGCCCGCGTGACTCGACGAACGCCCGCATCTCGGCGTCTTGCAGCCTTGCAAGCTGCAGCGGGACCGCGCGCGACCGGATAGTTGGCAGCAAATCGTATGGATTCTCCGCGGTCAGTATGAGGATGAGATGCTCGGGCGGTTCCTCTAACGTCTTCAGTAGGGAGTTGGCAGCCTGTTCATTGGCCCGGTCAATATGGTCTATCAGAAAGACCCGGTAGCGTCCCCTCAGCGGTTTGAATTGCGCTCGTTCCTTGAGCAGACGCATCTGCTGGATTGAGAGCTGGCGGAGCGACCCGTCGGGCGGAAACGTCACAAAATCGGGGTGGGAGGCAAATAACAGCGGATCCTCGGCGCGTTTATCTGCCGGCAATTTCTCGCGTTCGGCCAGGAGCGCAAGGTTGTGGGGCAGGCTGAGGTCGTCCTGCTCGATGAGGTCGCTCCTATCAAGCAGCGCCGCCGCGAAGCGTCTGGCGAGCGTAGCCTTCCCGACGCCTTCCGGCCCCGAAAGCAGAATGGTCTGCGGTATCCGCTCCTGACGCACCATCTGCGCCAGAATCTGTTGCGCCGCGATATTCCCGTAGAAGTTATCGAACATGCTCCAGAAGTGGCGAAAAGGCAGACCAGACCTGCGCCGCTACCTCCTCGACCGAAGTCCTTCCGTCGATCCGGCGGAAGCGCTCCGCTTCTCTGGCTGCCAGCCGTTCGTACGCGGCGGCCACGCGCCGGTGAAACTCGACCGTCTGCTCGTCCATCCGGGTTTGCCCCGCTTCTTCTCCCACCGTCTGTTCATTCCTGGCCCTTGCCCGCGCGAGGCTCGTTTCAACATCGATATCGATTAAAAACGTGACGTCGGGTTTCAGGCCCCGGCAGGCAATCCGGTCAAGCTGCAGCACGACTTCCTCGCCGAGTCCCCTTCCGGCGGCCTG
>ERZ777003.4655-NODE-4655-length-11258-cov-7.276533_pt1 | contig 11258 bp, 9 predicted proteins | sample MGYA00374956_ERZ777003 | MGnify/ENA primary metagenome ERZ777003 (study PRJEB29302, sample SAMN06268252) | bioreactor metagenome | isolation source: Joint BioEnergy Institute, California, USA | place: USA:Joint BioEnergy Institute, California, USA | collected... | reverse complement strand
CAGGGCGAGCTGCCGCAGCAGACCTCCGCCCAGGGCGCCGAGTTCGCGACGAGCACCGCGGTGCTGCAGCGCGCGATCAACAAGCTCGGCCTCGACACGTCCGTCGAGACGCTGCGCGAGCACGTCTCCTCGATTCAGGAGCCGGCGTCGAACCTCGTCACGATCACCGCCGAGGCGGCATCGGGTGAGGACGCGGCCAGACTCGCGAACGGGATCGCCGAGGCGGCGCTCGCCCAGGCCAACGCGGACACGCGCAAGAGCTTCGCGGAGCAGGCAGCCGATCTGCGCGAGCAGGCGAACTCGATTCCGATCCCGAAGGGGAACCCGAACGGCCAGAACGAGCAGGCGGCCCTGATCCAGGAGTTCGCGCGCCAGCGCCAGATCCTCACGGAGACCGCGACGAAGTTCGAGGCGCTGAGCAAGGTCGCCGTCCTCGGCGAGGTGATGGCCCAGGCCGACGTTCCTTCCTCGCCCGCCTCGCCCAAGCCGGTCCGCTCGGCGGTCATCGGCGGCGTCGTCGGCCTCTTCATCTCGCTCGTGCTCGTCGGGATCATCGAGTCCCTCGACCGGCGCCTGCGTGAGGTCGACCAGGCGGAAGAGGTCACCGGGATGCCGATGCTGGCCACGGTGGTCGAGGGGATGCTCGGCAAGGTGCCGATCTCCGGCACCCCGGGCGACGAGCACGCCGCGTCGATGAACGCCTTCCGCCTGCTGCGGACCAACCTGCGCTTCCTCGACGTCGACAACCCGCCCGTGAGCGTGCTCGTCACGAGCTCGCTCGCCGAGGAGGGCAAGACGACCGTCGCGATGGGCATGGCCCTGGCGGCGGCCGCCGGCGGCGATCGCAACGTCCTGCTGGTGGAGGCGGACCTCCACCGCCCGGTGCACGCGCAGCGCCTCGGCATCAACGACCAGCCCGGCCTCTCCGACTACCTGAGCGGCTCGGCCGAGCCCGGTGACGTCGTCCAGACGCTCGAGTTCGTCGACCCTGCCCAGACCAGTTCCTCGAACGGCGAGGGCCCGGTCCGCTCGCGCCTCGCGTGCATTACCGCCGGCTCGCGCACGCCGTGGCCGGCCGAGCTGATCGGCTCAGAGCGCTTCAAGGACTTCCTCGACAAGGTGAACCGGGTCTACGACCTGGTCATCCTCGACAGCCCGCCGCTCCTCGGCGTGCCCGAGGCGACGGAGCTCGCCTCGCAGGTCGACGCGGTGGTCTTCTGCGCCCGCCTCGGCCGGACCACCGCCGACCAGGCGCGTGCGGGCCGCGAGGCGCTCGACCGGCTGCCGAAGCGGCCCATGGGCCTCGTCGCGACCGGTGTCTCCGTGCGTGACCAGGGCTACTACGCCTACGCGTACTCCTACGGCGCCGAGCGCTTCATCACCAAGGTCTAGGACGGCGGCCCGTTGAGCTAGCGCGCGCCGCGTCAGCGGTGCGCTCAGCCGCGCAGCGCGGCCCAGGCGTCGACGTTCAGCTCGTAGATCTCCGTGAGGATCCCGTCGATGTCGTAGGCGAAGTCCCAGTCCGGGTAGTCGGCCTTGAACTGGCTCACGTCCGAGATCCACCACTTGTGGTCGCCGATTCGGTTCGTCTCGTCGTAGGTCCAGTTGAGCTCGCGGCCGGCGATCCGCTGGCACGCCTCGATCGCCTCGAGCATCGAGCAGTTCGAGTGGCGCCCCCCGCCCAGGTTGTAGACCGCGGCGGCCTTCGGGGCGCTGTGGAAGGCGCGGATCGCACTGACGACGTCGGCCGCGTGGATGTTGTCGCGGACCTGCTTGCCGCCGTAGCCGAAGACCGTGTACGGCTCGCCGGCGACCGTGCACTTCATGAGGTAGGCGAGGAAGCCGTGGAGCTGCGCGCCCGCGTGCGAGGGGCCCGTGAGGCAGCCGCCGCGGAAGCAGACCGTGGGCATGTCGAAGTAGCGGCCGTACTCCTGCACGAGCAGGTCGGCCGCCGCCTTCGAGACGCCGAAGAGCGAGTGCGTCGAGTGGTCGATCGACATCGTCGTGTCGATGCCGCCGAACCACTTGTGGTCCTCGGGCAGCTCGAGGCGCGTCTCCAGCTCGACGAGCGGCAGGAAGTTGGGCGTGTCGCCGTAGACCTTGTTGGTCGAGAGGTGCGCGAACGTCGCGTCCGGCGCGTGCTTGCGCGTCGCCTCGAGCAGGTTGAGCGTGCCGTTCGCGTTGATCGTGAAGTCCGTGCGCGGCTCCCGCGCGGCCCAGTCGTGCGACGGCTGCGCGGCCGTGTGCACGACGAGCTCCAGCGAGTCGAGCTCGCGGAAGACGCGGTCCACGCCGTCCTCGTCGCGGATGTCCAGCTCCTCCCAGCGGAAGTTGTCGAGGGTCTCGGCAAGCTCCTCGCTGTTCGCGCGCGTGGACGCTTCCGCGCCGAAGAACGACGCGCGGGCATCGTTGTCGATCCCGACCACGTCGAATCCCTCGCGGACGAGCTGACGAACCGATTCGGATCCGATCAGCCCGCCGGATCCGGTGACGACTGCTTGAGGCACGGCAGGTATCTTGCCGGGTCGCTTCGCGGCGTGCCGCACCTCCCCGCATGAAGATCCAGCTCTGGAGCTACAACTACGATCCCGAACCCACCGGGATCGCCCCGCTGTCGACCGTCGTCGCCCGCCAGCTGCGCGCGCGTGGGCACGAGGTCACGGTCGTCGCGGCGCACCCGCACTACCCCGAACCGCGCTGGGGCGTGCGCGTCCGCCCCTACCGCGAGTACCGCGACGGGATCGAGGTTCTCCGCCTCCCGATCTGGCCCGGACGTGAGAACGCGATTCAGCGCATTCGCCAGGAGCTCAGCTTCGTCAGCGCCCTGAGCGGCGTCGCTCCGCTCCTCGAGCGCCCGGACATCGTGCTTGCCGTCTCGCCGTCGTTCCCCGGGCTCGCCCCGGTGATGGCGTTCTCCAAGCTCCGCCGTGTGCCGTGGGTCCTGTGGCTGCAGGACATCCTCCCCGACGGAGCCATGGCCAGCGGCGTGATGAAGGACGGCGTTTTGATCAACGCAGCCCGGCGGTTCGAGCGGCTCGCGTACCGCTCGGCGCGCAAGGTGATCGTGATCTCCGACTCGTTCCGGGAGAACCTGCTCCAGAAGAACGTCCCGGACGAGAAGATCGTGCGGGTCTACAACCCGGCCTCCATGCCTATCCTGGAGAAGGAGCGGGATCCGGATCGGATCGACGAACGGGCCGTCCTCAACATGGGGAACATCGGACACACCCAGAACCTGGCGGCGGTGGCCGCGGCGTTCGAGGCCGAGCCGGCGCTGACGGAGATGGGCGCCACCTTCACCATGGCCGGCGACGGGGTCGCGGCCGACGACGTCCGCGCCGCGATCTCCACCGACCGCGTCCGCATCACCGGGATCGTCGACACCAAGGAGGTCCTGCCCAAGATGCTCGAGTCCGCCGCGCTCGGGCTCGTGAGCCAGAGCTACGAGGGCATCGACTTCAACGTGCCCTCCAAGCTCGCCAACTTCATGGGTCGCGGCCTGCCGGTGATCGCCGCCGTGCGTCCCGAGTCGGAGGTCGCGCGCCTCGTCGAGCGCTCGGGCTGCGGCTGGGTCACGGACAGCCCGGAGCGCGCCGCCAAGGTCACCGCCGAGGCGCTCGCGGATCCTGAGGAGCGCCGCAAGCGCGGCGCCGCCGGGCTCGAGTTCGCGCGCAAGTACCTGGCGCCCGAGCGCGTCGCCGAGCAGATCGAGGAGGTGCTCGGCTCGTGCGCGTGAAGCGCTTGCTCGCCGGCCTGGCCGTCGCCGCACTCGCGGTCGTCGCCGCCGGGTGCGGCAAGGATCCGCTCGAGATCCCCCCGGAAGGACCGACCGCGGAGTGGGACAAGGCCTACGGGCCGTACGCGGACAACCCCCGCGGCGTCCTCATCCTGATCCACGGCGGCGGCTGGAAGGGCATCGACCGCAACCAGTTCAACGTCACGCGCGAGCAGGGCGAGATCTACACGCGCATGGGCTTCATGACGATGACGATCGACTACCGCGCCGGCGCGGACGGGCTCAAGGACGTCGAGCGCTTCTACAAGCAGGCGCGCAAGCGCGTTGGGAAAGACGTGCCGATCTGCGCCGTTGGGAGCTCGGCGGGTGGCCACCTCGCCCTCATGCTCGCTGCGCGTGAGCCCAGCCTCGACTGCGCGGTGAGCATCGCCGGGCCCACCAACCTGGCCGGCCTCGCCGACCAGGAGGGCGGTGAGCAGACCTACAAGATCGCCTCGGACGCCTTCGGCGAGGAGAACCTCGAGAAGCTGAGCCCCGTGCTCCACGCCGACAAGATCAAGGCCAAGATCTTCGTCGCGGGTGCCGACAACGACCCGCTGATGCCGGTCGACCAGCTCAAGGACATCGAGAAGGCGGTTCCAGGGACGAAGACGGTCGTCCTGCCCGCGGGCGAGAGCCCCTGGGTCCACTCGGCCGTCGAGCCCTCGGCAAAGAAACGGATGAACCAGGAGCTCAGCGAGTTCCTGAACGCGGTCGCGCCGCTGCCGTCGCCGGCGGCCTAGTCGTACCCGAGCTCGCGGTTCGTCACGAGCACGGGTTCGAGCGCGGCGAGGTGCTCCTCGGTGAGGAGCTCGCGCCAGCCGCCGATCTTGCCGCTGCGCACGCCGCGGCTCTGGTAGCCGAACGCCTTGGTCAGGTACTCCTCGTTCTTCGCCTCGAGCTCGTGCATGCGCTCCGGGGAGTTGCGCTCGAGCGCGGCGACCACGTCGTCGCGCGTGCACTCCAGGCCGAGGTCGCCGGCGATCTCGAGGATCGTCCCCGCCGGATCGGTCCGCAGGGACTCGAAGCGGATCACGCGAATAGGCAGGCGCTCGGCGGCGGCGAGCCACCCCTTCACGTGCGCGGCCCAGTCGCCGTAGGGCGAGGCCTCGCCCTTGGCGAAGTCGCGGACGAAATCGTCGAGGTCCGAGAGGTCGTCCGGATCGGCCCGCGTGACCCGGTACCACGAGATCAGCACGTCGCGCACGTCACGCACGAAGTAGGCACCGCGTCGGTACTCCCGCCTGTAGGGCTCGTGGGTCTTCACGAGCCGCGCGCCCGGGACCAGGTCGGGCGCACCGACGTGAAAGCCGACGACCGGGCTCACCCGGTCGACGCCCTGGTAGTCCACGGGCTCGCCCGTGGCGAGGTCCGCAAGCACGAACCGGACCCACGTGTTCCCGGAGCGGGGGAAGGAGGCAACCATGTAGTCGGTCTCCCGCAGCCCCCGATGCCGAGCGCGCACCACCGCATTGCGCAGCAGCTTCGAGCGGCGCAGGACGGCCCGCACCCGGATGGGGATGAGGGGCATCGGCGGCTTGATCTCGGTCTCGGCCATGAGCGAGCGCGCAGTGTAGACCGGGCTCTGCGGGGGTTCGCCGATTCGCCGCGACCGAGTATGCGCCTGCGCCGCACTGTGCCGTCGGGGGGCGTTGGTGCCGCTTGGCATCGAACGTCCCGCACTCCCTGCTATAGGAGGTCCGTTGGGACGTTCGGCGAGGCGTCGCGGGGGTCAGGTTGCGGCCTGCTCGCGCCCGAGGCGCTTTCGCAGCTCCTCGGCGAGGGTGGTGAAGATGCTTCTGGGCGGGATCAGCAGGCGAACCGCGCTCGTGCCCAGGTCCGGTGCGACGCGGTGGGCCATCCACGCGCAGGAGATGCCGCGGGCGATGACGGAGACGGCCGCGGCGCCGATGACGCCGAAGAGGGGGAGCATCACCGCGAGCCCGCCGAGGGTCGCGGCGAGTGCGAGCAGCTCGCCCATTCCCGCCGCGAGCGGGCGACCGACCGCGCGCAGGATCGCCTCGACCGCCCGCGCCACGGCGAACACGATCGCGCCCGCGGCGAGCAGGCGGGAGATGTCGGCCGCCTCGGAGAACTCGTCGCCGAAGAGGATGTCGATGAGCAGCGGGGCGAAGAGGATCACCGGCAGCGCGAGCGCCGTCGCCAAGAGCAGGGTGAACCCGACGAGACGCCGCGCCAGCCGTGCGCGCTCGGGCCCGGGATCGAGGGCGGCGACGTTCGGCAGCGTCGCGTAGGCGACCGCGTTGCCAACGAGCGCGGCGACCTGCGTCAGGTTGACCGCCACCGCGTAGAGGCCGAGCTGGCTCGCGCTCATGAAGGCGGAGATCGCGAGCTGGTCCATCCGCTGGTTCAGGAAGGAGGACGACGTGCCGGTGTTCGAGCGGACCCCGTAACCGAAGAGCTGGCGCATCGTGGCGCGATCGGCGGCGAGCCGGCCGGGCCGGGCCCGTCGCAGCAGGAACGCGGCGAGAAACGTCATCGCCGCCTGGCAGCCCACGAACGCGATCACGAGCGCGCGCACCGTGCTCGAGTCGAACAGGAGCAGGGCCGCCTGGGAAGCGACCATGAGCACGAAGATCGAGAGGCGCACGGTGTTGAAGGCCCGGTAGCGATGCAGGCCGTTCAGGCCGCCGATGAAGACGACGCCGAACGTGATCAGCGGCAGGTAGGCGCTGTAGATGAGCCCGTCGGTGATGACGTCGGACTCGTGGCCGCTCAGCACGATGGGGATCAGCGCCATCGTCAGCGCCGTGAAGACGACCGCCTGGATCGAGGCGAGCGCGAGGCCGCTGCCGATGTAGCGCCCGGCGCTCTGGGGCTCGCGGGCGATGTGGAAGGTGAGCGACTCGGTCAAGCCGAGCGTGCCGATCCCGGCGATGACCGTCGGCCACAGCATCGCCGCGGCGATCTCGCCGCGGTCCTCCTGGCCGAGGGCGCGGGCCAGCATCACGCCGGACACCGCCATCAGGAACTGCCCGAGGAACGTCGTCCTCAGGCTCAGCGACAACGCCCGGCGCGCGCTGCGGCCTGAGGCGCGATCCCCCTCGACGCTCGCTGCGGCCTCGGCCTCGGAGGCCTGCTCCCCGGCGGTGCTCAAGGCCGCGGCTCGCTCAGCCCGACGCCGCCGGCGCCGGTGCCTGACCCCCGCGGTCCTTCGCGCACAGGATCAGGCAGAGGATCAGTGGCAAGATCAGGAACAGGGCTCTTCCGAGCGTGAGCGAGAAGTTGTCCCGCATCAGGATCACGAGCAGGGGCAGTGACGCGGCGTAGACGATCTGCATGCCCTCGCTGTGCTTGTTGCGCAGGAAGTACTCCCACACGAAGCGCATGAATATCCCGAATATGAACGCGTAGAAGACGACCGTCGGGATCCCCCAGTCCTGGTAGAGGTCGCCGAAGAGCGAGGGGACGAAGATCGCGTTGCGTTTGTTGTTCGGGAAGAGGTAGTCGGTCGCGTGGACCGCGCCGGGTTTCGGCTTCTTGCCGATGACCTTCCCCGGGATCGGCCCCGTGATGACGCTGAGCGCGGTCGCGCCCGGGTAGAGGCGCAGGTCGCCGTTCGAGGTGGCGATGTACTGGAGCTCCATCACCGTGAACTCGGCGATGTCGACCCCCTTGATGAACTCCTCGATCTCCCTCGTCGGATGGGTGAACGACTCGGTGATCGTCTGCTCCACCCCGCGTTGCGCCCGGTAGTCGACGTGCCGGATCGCGATCAGGATGTTGAGGATGATGATCCCGACCCCGATCGCGCCGAGCAGGGCGAGCAGCGACGGCCTCTTCTCGCGCCGCAGGTAGGGGATGATCAGCAGCGGCATGACGATCGCGATCAGGTAGGTCCGGTCGCCGCGGGGAACGACGACGAACGTCACGAGCGCCAGGACCGCGAAGAAGAACACGGTCCGCAGGAGCGTCCGCTCCCGCAGGAACGCCATGTAGAGGATGATCGCGGCAGGGATCGTCATGTACGGTCCGAGGACGAAGTAGGCCGCCGTCTGGATGTACTGCTGGAAGTCCTGGGTCGAGCGCCCGAGGTAGAAGCGCATCAGCGCGCCCGGGCCGCCGATCGCGGCGGCGAAGACGCTCGTCATCAGCGCGGCGAAGATCAGGAGGTAGACGACGAACCGCATCGAGCGGGCGACGTCCCAGCTCTGCGGCAGCGCCTTCACCCGCTGGGCGATCGCCTTGCCGGTCGTGAGGAAGTAGCCGGCGTAGAGGGCGATCGAGCCTGAGAGCGCGATCGTCATCGCGCCCGCGTACCCGGGTCGCGGGTCGCGGTCGAAGGCGAGGTAGTCGCCCGGCTTGGAGGTGAGCTCCGCCATCGGGCGGACGAAGTAGATGACGAAGATGCAGACCGCGAGGATCGTGATCGGCTCGAACGGGTCCCACTTGCCCTGGATCGCGCGCAGGACCATGGGGAAGATCGCGACCAAGAACATCGCGATCGTGAGCGAGACCTCGGGGTGATCCGTCCCCCAGGCGACCGCGCCGCCCGCCGCAAGGCCGAGCAGCACGGCCACAGCCGTGAGGGCGAGCGAGGAGTCCCCGCGCAGTTGAGAGAGCTGCAGCCGGTGCATGGTCGAACCCCGAAGGGCACGAGTGTAGGACTGCTGCGGCTTCCTTGCGAAGGCTGGCGGCGTGCCGGGTCCGGCCCTGCCTTAGCCTGTCGCGCCGAATGACCGCGCCCCTTTCCCGCCGCGACCGACGCCTGCGCCAGTTCCATCCCGAGGCCCGCTTCGGCGGCTTCACGGACATCGACGGGCACATCACCTTTTACGCAAGGGTGCACGAGTTGCTGCCGGCCGACGGCGTCGCGCTCGACATCGGTTGCGGCCGCGGTGAGGCCGCCGAGGACCCGATCGGGATCCGGCGGGAGCTGCGCACCCTGCGCGGCCATTGCGCGCGCGTGATCGGGATCGACGTCGACCCCGTCGGCGCGGAGAATCCGACCCTCGACGAGTTCCGGCTGATCGAGGACACCGCCCGCTGGCCGATCGAGGACGCGAGCATCGACCTCGCCGTCGCGGACTTCGTGCTCGAGCACGTCGAGGACCCGCCGTCGTTCTTCGCCGAGGCCGCGCGCACGCTCAAGCCCGGCGGCTACCTCTGCCTGCGCACGATCAACACGCGCAGCTACCTCGGGGTCGCGTCACGGCTCGTCCCCTCGAGCGCGCACGGCAAGCTGCTCAGCCGGATGACCCCGGAGCGCAAGGAGGAGGACGTGTTCCCGACGGTCTACCGCTGCAACACGCGCCCCAAGCTGCGCCGCGCCCTCGCCGATCACGGCTTCGACGGCGTTGTCTACGGCACGGACTCCGAACCGAGCTACCTCGCCTTCAGCGCTCCGACCTACGCCATGGGGCTCCTGTACCGGCGCCTCGCTCCGGCCGGTCTACGGCTCGGTCTGGTCGCTTTCGCCCAACGCCGCTGACCGCTCCGAGAACCCTGATCTAAACCTCGGGATGAACCTGCGTCCGGGCTGAAGGGGCGTCGCTATGATCGCCGCCTTGTTGGAGTGCCCCGGGGGGACGGAGCGCTGCGATGCCAGAGAACGCGACAGACCCACAGGCGACAGTCATCGATCAGATCCGGACGCTGCTCGAACGGCGCGGGGAGACCGATGTCGATGTCCGTCCCGAGGCCAGCCTCTCCGAGGAACTTGGCCTCGACTCCCTGGAGCTCGCCGAGCTCTCCGCCGCACTGGAGGACGAGCTGGGCTCGGACCCGTTCAGCGAAGGACTGCTGCCGGAGACGGTGGCGGAGCTGGTCGGGTTCTACAGCTCCTGAGCCGTGCTGATCGAGCTTCTCCGCCGGACCGCGGGGGACGTGCCACGGCGACCCGTGATGATCTCGTCGGGCGCCGAGCTGACCTATGCGGAGTGCCGCGACCGCGCCGAGGCGCTTGCCCTCGCGCTGCGCGAGCGCGGGATCGACCGGTTCGGCGCATACCTGTCGGACCCGGCTGACGTCCTGCTCGCGCTGTCGGCCTCGTCGGCGATCGGCGCCGAGGCGTGCATCTACTCGACCGAGCTGGACGAGGCGGGGGTCGAGGCCACGGCCGAGGCCTTCGATCACGAGGTGGTCTTGACCGACGAGGGCTCCGGCCTGCTCATCGCCCAGGCACAGCGGATCGACGAGCTCGCGCCGAGCGGCAACGCCGGGCTCGGTCCTGTGCCCGAGCACACGCCGGTGCTGATCCTGACCACCGGCACGACCGGTGAGCCGAAGGGAGCCCGCCACGACTGGAGGCGCCTGGTCGAGACGGTGCGCCACCCGGACGAGAGGCCCGGTGAGCGCTGGCTGCTCGCCTACAACCTCAACCAGTTCGCCGGGATCCAGGTCGTCCTCCACGCGCTCGTGAGCGGTGCCACTCTGGTCGCCGCCCCAACCCGCCGGCCGGCGGACGTCATCGAGACGGTCCGCGAGCACGAGGTGACGAGCGTGAGCGCGACGCCGACCTTCTGGCGCCTGCTCGCGGGCTCGCTCGACGAGGAGTCCGCGCGCGAACTGCCGCTGCGCCAGATCACCCTCGGCGGGGAGGCGGTGCCCGGCGCGCTCATCGAGCGCCTGCGCCGCTTCTTCCCCGAAGCGAAGATCTCCCAGATCTACGGCGCGACCGAGTTCGGCACGGCCGTCTCCGTTCGCGACGGCCGCCCGGGCCTGCCCCTGTCCGTCCTCGAGCGCGACGACGATGCGCCGGTTCAGCTCAGGATCGTCGACGGGGAGCTCCAGGTGCGCACGAAGATCGGGATGGAGGGCTACTACAAGGGAGGCGATGCGACCGAGGGCTGGCGCCCCACGGGCGACCTCGTCGAGATCCGCGGCGACCGGATCATGTTCGTCGGGCGCAAGACCGAGATCATCAACGTGGGCGGCGCCAAGGTGCACCCGCTGCCGATCGAGGAGGCGGCCTCCGCGGTGGAGGGGGTGGCGCTCGCGTCCGCCTACGGGCGGCCCAACCCCGTGACCGGCCAGATCGTCGCGCTCGACGTAGTCCCCGAGCCGGGGATCGACGAGGATGAGCTCGAAGAGCGCCTTCGCGCGCAGCTCGAGGAAGCGCTGCCGCCGCAGAGCCGGCCTCGCCGGATTCAGTTCGTCGAGGAGCTCGAGATTCGCGGCAACAAGCTCGCGCGCCTCGGCGCCCACGGGGACGACTCATGAGCGAACCGCGGACCGTTCTCATCACCGGCGGCAGCCGCGGGCTCGGCGCGGGGCTCGTGCGTGCGTTCCTCGACGACGGCGACCGGGTGGCGACCTGCAGCCGCTCGGCGACGGCGGAGACCGAGGCGTGGTCGGCCGATGCCCAGCTTGCCGACCGCTTCCTGTTCGAGCCGGTCGACCTGGCCGACGCCGAAGCGGTCGACGCGTTCGTCGGGCGCGTCGTCGAGCGCTTCGGCCGGATCGACGTCCTCGTGAACAACGCAGGGGTTGCGCGCGACAACGTCCTCGGCCTCGTCCGCGA
>ERZ777003.4652-NODE-4652-length-11271-cov-6.535396_pt1 | contig 11271 bp, 3 predicted proteins | sample MGYA00374956_ERZ777003 | MGnify/ENA primary metagenome ERZ777003 (study PRJEB29302, sample SAMN06268252) | bioreactor metagenome | isolation source: Joint BioEnergy Institute, California, USA | place: USA:Joint BioEnergy Institute, California, USA | collected... | reverse complement strand
GGCTGCAAGGCAGCCGCGAGGAGGCGAAGCAAAGGCTCCCCGGCCGCGGCCGGGGAGCAGCCCAGGCGGGTCACTGTTCCGCCAGCTGGAAGCGGATGTCGGCTTCCAGGCGGATGACGTCCTCCACGCTCAGAACGAGCGGCACCCGGGGCTGCTGCAGGTTGAACTGGGCAAAGGTGAACTGGGTCCGGGCTTGAATGCGCATGGCTCCCGGCTCAAAGCTGGCGGTGCCCGTCCACTCCACACGCTGCGTAACGTCCCGGATGGTCAGATCACCCACGACCGTCACCGGCACGGAGCCTTCCTCCGGCAGCGGCCACGGCAAGCCGGCGATTTCCACGGGTACCAGCACCGCGTACGGCCAGCGGCTCGCCTCAAGGGTCGTATAGCGGACGTAGTTGTCCCGCTGCTCCCGGTCGCTCTGGAGCGTGGCCATGTTGACCCGCACGGCCGAGAGCTCCGGGACGATCCGCCCTTCGTCGTCAAACACGGCGGTCCCGGCAATCCAATTGGTGCGCCCCACCGCGTCGCCCGGAAGCGCGACGCCGACCAATTCTTCCCGGACCCGGTAGCGGGCCTCGCTATTCGCACCGTCGACGTGGAACTCATAACCGGCAGCTGCAGGCCCAGCCGCCCACAGGCTCAGACCGGCCACCACCACCAGCGCCACAAGCCGCGCAATCCGTTGCTGCAAGCTCCTTCACCCCTATCTGGTCCCTCTCCCTGCGTCTCCGTTCTGGTTCGTCTCCCGGCACCGTTTTCCAACTCCTACGCACTCTCCGCGCCCGTGAAACCGCCGCCCGCCATCCAACGTCTCCCCCGCGGACCCGGTGAACGCGAGACGCGCGCTTCGCCTTTATGGACGGAAACTGATGGAAAACGGTTCACTAGCCTTTCGATGTCAGGTTCAACCTGCGTTCTGCAGCACGAGCCGGGCGTTGACCTCCAGGCGAATGGTGTCGGCCACGCTCAGCACCATGGCGGCACGGGGCTGCTGAAGGTTGAATTCCGAAAACGTGAAGCTCGTGCCGGCCTCAATGCGCAGCCCTCCCGGCTCGAAGTGCGCCGTGCCCGTCCACACGATTCGCCGGGTCACGTTGCGGATGGTCATGTCCCCGGTGATGGTGACCTGCGTGCTGCCCGACTCGGGCAGCGGGAACGTAAGGCCCTGCACCTCCACCGGGACGAGCGCCGCCTCGGGGTAGCGGGACGTCTGCAAGGTATTTTGCCGGACGTAGTTGTCCCGCCGCGACTCGTCGCTGCGCAGCGAGTTGACGTTCACCCGCACCACGGAGAGCTCGGGGACGACACGGCCTTGGGCGTCAAACACGACGGCACCCGACACCTGCCGGGTCCGCCCCACGGCGTCAATCGGAAAAGAGATGCCGGCCAGCTGCTCCCGCACCCGGTAGAGGGCCTCGCTCTCTTCGGGAACCAGAACCAAGCGGTACGCGCCCTCGACGTCTTGCGCGGCGGCGGAGAAACCCGCACCCGCCGGTGATCCCGTGCCCGCCTGCGGACTGCCCGCCGCGGTCTGTGCGGTGCCCACGGGCGCCTGCGGCAAAGACGCCGTTCCTTGCGGCGCTGCAGGCTGCTGCACCGACGGCGGGCTGGACGTTTCCCCGCCCAGCATGCCCGAAACCCCGATAGCTGCCATCGCGACAACGGCCACGGCGGCCGCGATGATCCAAGTTCTGCCCTTCAATCGCTCCACTCCCGTCCCGCTTCCTCCAGGGCGCATGTTGGGCCTTGAGAAGGCCTGCCAGGAATCGCTCCGTCGTTAGCCGTAGACGAGCCGGCCGGCGGTTTGGTTCACGCCCGGGCGACCAGCCCAGTCATAGGCGGTCAGAATCCGGCAGGAGTGGGCATAAGTGGGCAGGAGCGATCAGAAGGCGATGCGCACCTGGGCGTGCAGCGGTTCCCGGACCTGGTCGTTGACGCTGCCCAAGGGCACGCCGATGACGACGCTGACCAGCGCATTCGGCACCGGCCGCCAGTCCAGGCCGAGGCCGATCGAAGTGAAGGACTGCCCGGGCGCCTCCTCCCCCGGTGCCGCGACCGGCCAGGCGCGGCCGTGGTCCAGGAAACCCGCGATCTCCAGCTTTTCATTCAATGCGTACCGGTACTCCACCGTCGCGGCGTAGCCCCGCTGATCGTGGACGGCACCCTCCCGGATTCCCCGCACCGTGTGCACGCCTCCCAGGGCAAACCGCTCGTCCTCCGGCAGGGACTTGTCAAAGGCGTACTGCAGCGTCCCGCGCACGGCCCACCGCCCGGCGCCCGGCGCCGGCCCCACCGCCTGGCCGCTCATGTTGTACTTGTGGTAATAAACCGGATCGTGGTCCACCCCGCCCGACGACGACCGCCACACGCCGCCCCGCAGCGCGTGGTGGAGCGCCCACGTCCGGTCCGCCCGCTGCGACTGCACGGTATAGCCGGCCGTCAAGCTGCGCACCGACACGCTGGTCTGCGGATGGCCGGCCACGAGCACGTCCGTCCGCCGCGCCTGCCACTCGATGCTCGCGATGGTCGTGACGGTCTCCGTGAGCGGCCACGGCTGGCTAAGGCTAACTGCAGCCTGGCTGACGCGCCGTTGAAAGGGCGTCGGGCTCCCGTCGGGATTAAGCACATCCCCGGAACTCGTGTGGTTCACAAGCCCCAGGCGCAGGCCTTCGAGGCTGAGAGGGACGCTGTAGCTGAGGGTACCGGCCCACGTCCCGGAGCCGTGCACCGCGGTCGCGCTCAAGACGTCCCGGCGGCCGGTGAAGCTGTTGCTGTGCCACGTCACGGAGCCGCTCCAGTGCTTCTGCGTCGCGCCGGGCGGGTGAAGGTGCAACTGCCACTGATCCCGGACAGCCGGCTCGTGGACCAGTATCAGGACATCGGAGGTGCCCGGCTCCGCGCCCGGGGAGAGCTGCGCGTGCAGCCTTACGTCGTTCGTCCGGTTGAAGTAGCTGATGGCCTCATCCAGGCGCCCCAAATGCACCAGGTCGCCCGGGCCGACGCCGAGCCGGGAGAGGACGTAATCGTCCCGCGTCGACTGGTTTCCCTCCAGAAGAATCCGCCCGACGCGAGCCTCGACGAGTTCGACGCGGAGAACGCCCCCTTCCAGCGTCTGCTCGGGAAGGGTCGCCACGGCGAGGTAACCTTTGCCGGCATACAAGGCGTCAAACTCGGCCAGGAGCGCCTGCAGCCGCTCGACGGAAACCGGCGTCCCCTCGTACTTGTTCCGGATGACGGCGATCTCGTTATCCGACAAGATCGCCGAAGGGCTCACCTCCAGCCTCAGGATCACATGCTCCTGCTGGGCGGCGACGCCCCCATCATCCGCAGCGCCCGCACGAGCGGACACAGCCAGCGCTGCGGCCAGCCATAGGAGGCATCCAACGGCGACGGCGGCAATCCGGCCACGGAGCGTAAGCGTCATGCGATCTCGCCCTCCCCGTCATCGCCGCCGTTTCGAGTCCCGCTGGGCTCGGCCCGTTCGCCCGCCGGGCCATCCTCGGCCTCGTCATCCTCACCCTCGCCGTCTTCCTCGTCTTCGCCGTCCGGGTCCCCGGCGGACGAGCCCATGGCGGAAAGGGACGGCGCCGCGCCAGGCCCGGCGTAACGCTGCTGAACCGGATTGAAAGCCACCGGGCTCTGAACCGTGTACCTGGGGCCCGGGGCCACCAGCGTCGTGGTGAGCACCGTCGTCCCGTCCTCGCCCAGCAGGATCGCGTACCGTGGGTCGTCGCCTTCGTAGTCGAGGTCGCCCAAGGTTTCGATCCAGACGAAACCGCCGTCCGCTTGCATGAGGGAGACGACCGCCAGGTTGGGCCCGGCGTTCTTGAACCAGACCGGAGCGGCCGCGGCGTTGGCGACGGCAAGCTGCTCCACGGCATTTTCGCCCCGCAGGTCGATGCCCCTCGCGGCGATGACCGCAAGACTCCGGGCGGTGATGCCGCCGGCGGCGGACTGCAGGACGGCGCCGCCCTCGAGGACCACCTGGTTTCCTAGGACGAGCCCATGCACGGTCAAGTCGCCCGGCGTGCGCAAGTGCACGGTGCCCGGCACCGCCCCCACGGGCACCGCCGAAGCATCTCCCACGGCCAGCGGCGCGGGAGAGGAGATCCACACGTTCCCGGCCTCGGCCTCCAGGCGCCCGCTGCCCGTCAGGCGGATGACCAGCGGGTTGTCCTTGGTGCCGATGTCTCCTTCCGCCTGGAGCCGGATGCCGGTCCCCTCGATGGCCATGGGCCGGTCGCCCCGGGCGTCAAAGATGCCGCCGCCCGAGGTGAGGGAGATCAGACCCCGGCTGAACATCTCGACAACGTTGAGATCCACGATCAGGGTCGAGAGGTGGATGTCGCCGTTGGCCCTGGCCGTCACCCCTTCGCCGACCAGCACCATGTTGATGGGATTGTCCTCGGTGCCGACGGGGCCGTTGCCGCCTTCGAGGACCGCCTGGTAGCCGCGGACGTTGACGTGGGTCCCGTCGTGGACGTCGACGCCGTAAAGACCTTCGGTCCCCTTGACCCGGACGGATCCGAGGCGCGACTCCACCTCGTCCAGGTACAGCGGCGAACGGGAGCTGATGTAGGCCGCGCTGCCGGCCCGCACCGTCAAGGCGCCCCGGACGTCGACGTTGATGGCCCGCCGCTGCTGCACCGTGATCTGGTGCGTTTCGTTGTCCACGATCACGTCGTCGGCTTCCGCCGCGGCCAGGGCGATGCGGGCCGCCTCGTTGTTCTTGAGGAAGTCGGGATCATTGCCATCGATCACGATCGGGCTGTCGTCGGAGCCGACCTTGCCGTCCTTGGCCACCAACGCGACGTTGCGGCCGACCACGTTGGGCTGGCGGATGACCGTTTCGGTGCTCCCGGTTTCCTTAAAGAGGATGCCCCGGCTCAGGCTGCTGCCGAGCTCATCCTTGGTCCAGGCGTGGCCCTGGGTCAGCTGCGCCCGCTCCTCGTCGCTCACCTGGTACGTCCATGCCGGGTCGTACTCGGTGCCGCCGTACAGGGCATGCAGCCGCCGGAGCTCCTCGCCGGCCGCCTCGGGGTCGTAGGGGTTGGCGGTATAGCCGGTGATGTCACCCTTCTCGTCCAGCACGGGACGCACGCCCCGCAAGCCCCAGTAGTGCATGTACTCGGCCCGCTTGAGGTTGGCGTACGCCTCGATGGTTGCCCGGGCGCTCTGCTCCGCGCTCTCGCCTACGAGAAGCAGCTCATCCCAGAGCAGCTCCAGCTCTTCGATGGTCCGCTCGTCCCGCTGCTCCACCGTGTTGGCGTCGATCATGGAGCCGCCGGCAACTTCCAGATACACGTCGCCGCCGAAAGACTCCACCCGGTAGAGGCGCAGATCGCCGACGGCCTGCTTGATGTGGATATTCCCGAAGGCGCTCGCGTTGAGGCCGGAGGAGGTGTCCTGGCCGGCGTTGATCATCAGGTTGATGCCGCCGCCCGTTGAGTGCAGGTCGACGCGCTTTGCCAAAATGGCCAGCGGCATCGTCTCCGACTGCGTGATGTCGCCGTTGGCGGTAATGGAGACGTTTCCGGCCGGGGTGGAGATGAGGCCGATCCGGATGGCGCTGGTGGGGTTCGCCAGGTGCGCGCCGCCGCCGGCCGAAAGCACCATCAGGTACCCGCTGCCCGGGGTGTCCACATGCACCGGATCGGTTTCCGTGCCGACGCCGCCCGGCGCCGTGAAAGACATGTGCCCGCCGCTGCGCACCATGGCCAAGTCGGACCCTTGGACGATCGTCCCGTCGGTCGAGCTCAACTCAACCCGGCCGGCGCCCAGGTGCTCGATGCGGCCGTTGAGAATGATGTTGCCCTTGTTCGTTACTTGGATAAAGAGGGCGTTTGGATCCGCATCGTGGCCGATGAACTGGATGTCGACGGGGTAGTCCGCGCGCAGCGCATGCGTGTAGACCTCCGTCACGCCTTGCCGGTACGTGTCCCGGATCGTCTTTGTCTTGGATCCCACGCACGCCCCGAAAAGGCTGAAGTTGCACGTCACGGTCTCGTCGCGCCCCACGAACTCCCGCGACGTGGTCTCGTGCCGCTCGGACTTGTAATGGTAGTTGGGCAGCCCCGGCGCCGTCGTCACGTACTCGCCGTCCGGCATGGGCCGCTCCTGGCCCACGGCGGCCTCCATCCAGATGTCGTACTCGTCGGTCCCCGTCGGGATCAGGTCAAAGAAGACCGAAGTGCTCTCGATGACGCCGACCCACGTCTCAGTAAAGTCCCGGCCCGTCGTCCAGACGTAACGCTTGCCCGCCGCCGGGTTGTAGACGCCGGAACGGGGCGACGACGTCACCGTCCTGCCGCTGAGCTCGTTGGCCCACCACTCCTCCACCACCACGACGCCGCTCTCGCGCCGGTAGACGGTGGTGAGGGGTGTTCCGTCCTCGTTTCTCTTGCCGAGGTCCGTGATGCGCACCATGCCGTTGATGTTGCCGGTGTCCAGGGTGTTGACGACCAAATCGTAGGGCAGGTCGCTCTGGACGGTGATGGTGCCGAATCCGTCCATCACCAGGATGCGGCCGTTGGCGGCGCTGCCTGCGTTCCACACGTTGGTGTTCAAGATCTCGCCCAGAAGCTCCACATAGCCCCCGCGCACCTGGACGCTGTCCAGGATGATCTGCTGCGTTTCGGGATTGAAATAGGCGACCCAGCTGCCGTCGTCGGACTTCTGGAGCACCCAAGGGGCAAGGTCAGCCATGCCGGAGATGGGCGGCTTGCCGAGGTTTTGCCACATGAACGTGTACGCTTGCGCCAGCGTCGCGAGGGACGCATCGAGGCGGAGCGCCCAGTCGGGTTTGCCGCTTTGGATGGTGCCGTTCAGCACTAGGTAGCGGGCCATGAGGACGATGTCTTCCGCGGCGATGAGGCTGCCGTCGCTGTTGCGCACGTCGTTGCTGTCCTGGGTGACGCCCTGCCACTTAAGCTTCGGGTCGCCGCCGATAAAGGAGAAACCGTCCACGTACGCCTGCACGATGCTGCCGCCGGCGAGAATCTCCACCCGTTCCGCGGAAACCGACGGCGCCTTGCCGCCGTCGCCCTGGATCTTGACGCTGCCCCGGCCGGCGTCGATGTGGACGAGCCCGCCGGCCGCGTTGTTGCGCACATCGCCCGTGATCTCGATGTCCGGTGCGGGCGCGCCCACGTCCGACGGGGGCAAGTACGAATTGACGATCTGAATCTTGGGCCGGTCCGCCGACGTGCCTTGCGCCTCGAGGGCAAGGTCCACCGGCGCGCCGCCGGCCACGTTGAGGGCGCTCACCTGTGCGGCGCTGCTGACGGAAACGCCGTTGTAGTACACGTGGCCGCCGCGATCCTCGACGGTCAGGCTGCTCACCCGGACAAACATGGGGCTCTTGTTTTCGATGATGATCGCCGCGTCGTTGGGAGCCTGCAGGGCTCCGCTGCCGCCCAGGTGGTCGGCGGTTACGCGGATGTCCCCGCCCCGGGCGTACGTGTCGGAAACGACGATGAAATCCACTTCCAGCTCGGGAATGACGTAGTCCGACACTTCCCACCGGCCGGTTTCCTCATCCACGAGCACGACCGTGTAGCCCATGGCCTTGAGCTCGCGCAGGATGAGGTTGATCTCGGCTTCGTACGCCAGCCGCGCCGTGGTGTCGTCGTGGTAGGCCATGCGCAGGTTGTAAAGCTCCTGCAGCCGCTCCTTCATGCCGGTGACCAGGTTCTCCCGGCGGATCACGTAGTCGATGCCGTCGGTCTTGGCCTCCAGGCTGCCGTCGGCGCGAAAGACAAGTTTCTGCTGGTTGTTGGACCCCGCCCGGACGGTGCCGTCCACGGTCACGGAGCTCGCGCCCGTCTTGACGCTGCGGCCGCCGTGGATGGAAAGGGAGATGTCGCCCGCGCCGATGAGCTTGGCGAAGGCGTCTGCCACCTCCTCCGCGAGCTCACGGTAAAGGTCCTTGCCCTCGCCCTTGCCGTCGGCCACGATCGCCCCGTTCTTGGCCAGCAAGCTCACGTCGCCGACCGCTTTGACGGCCGCTCCCGGCGCGATCTCGATCCCGTAGGAGTAGTTGACCGTGGCGTCCGCCTGAGGGTCGGTTTTGATGGGGATCGCCGTCTTGTTGTACAGGTCCGTCCGGGCGACGGCCTGTACGTCGCTGTCGTTGCCGTCCACGTCCTGCGCGGCGTAGACGTGGATGTCGCCGCCGGCCGTGAGCCTTGCGCCGCCGCCGATGCGCACCGTGTTGGCCGCGTTGATGCTGGAGCGGGACGCCCCCGCGGCTGAGGACGCGAGGCCGTACGTCTTGGCGTTGGCGCTCGTTGAAACCAAGATGTCGCCGCCCGCCGCGATGCGCAGGTTGCCGGAGGCGTCCAGCGCCGCGTTGCTTGCGACGTTCACCTCGGCCAGGCTGCGGGTGACGTCGATGATGGACTCGGCCTTGGCGATCTCGACGGCGCCGCCCGCGTCAAGGCGCGTGCGGTCCAAGGCGGTAATCTTGTTCATGGCGGAAAAGTCCGCCGTGTTGGCCGTCCGGTCCGCCCCGGTGACCGCGATGGCCGCACCGCTGCCGACGGCGACACGGGTCTGGTGATCGATGGCGGTTTCGCTGCTCACCGCGGAGTCGTCCGCCACGCCGCCCGATCCCGCGTCGGCGTTGAAACCGGAGTCCAGCATCTTTGCGCTCTCGTTGTACGCCCGGGCGTCGATGGCTTTTGCGCTCAGCCGGGCGTTGTCCCGCACGACGGTTTCCACCACCGACGCGACGCGGTTGTCCGCGTGCGCGCCGCTTTTGCCCAGCGCCGACGCCTTGACGGAATCCACCAGGCTGTTGAACGTGGTCGTGTGCGACGCCATGAGCGAAATGCGGCCGGCGGTCAGCCCGCCGATCGAGCCGATCTCAAGGCGGGTCGAGGCGCCCGTGTCCGTGTCCGACTTGGCCGAAGCGCCGGTGAGAAGGCCGCCGCTGCCTGACGACGCGTTCGCCAGCGAATCGCTGCGGCCGACGGCGTTCACGTCCAGCGTGCCGCCGACGGTGCCGGAGACGGCGTCGGACACGATGACCGCCACGCGGCTTGTGTGCTCGGTGCGGGCCGTGTTGAAACCAAGCGCCGCCAGCAGGCCGGCGGTGACGCCGGATGCATTGGCCCGCGCGGCCCCCGTATAGCTCGCCAGGATGGCCACGTCGCCGGCGATGTCGAGGGATGAGCCGAGCCCGGCCTCCACCGTGACGTCCGTGCTCGCGGTGCTCGTCGCAGCGTCCACCGCCGCGCCCGCGAGCCCGAGGCCTACGGCTTCGGCGCCGCTGCTCGCCATGGGCTCGGTGCCTGGAGTGCCCGCGTACGCCATGAGGGTGAGCTGGCGCGCCTTCACGCTGCCACCCGAGCCGATAGCGGCCTGCACCTGCGGCTTGGCCGTCGCTCGCGCCTCCGAAGCGCCCACCTGCCCGAAAACGGCCCCGCCGTAGCCCCGGGACGCCGCTTCCACTTGCGGCATGGCCAGCGCCTGCAGCTGCACGGCGGCGGCGCCCGAATCCACCGTCACGTTGTGCCCGATAACCGCCTGCGCCGCGCCCGCGTCCTCCGACGCGGCAAAGGCGGCCGCCACCGTCCCCACGACGCCGCCGGCGCCGGCCTGGGCCAAGCTGGCCACGTTGCCCGACCGCTGCACCATCATCTGGAGGCCGTCCTGCCCGGAAGCAACGCTTGTGGCGGCGTCGCCTGCCCCCGTGCCGCCTATAGCCGCGGCCGTCGTGCCGGTCTTGCCGGCTGCGGCCGAGACGAGCCCGGCGACGGCCGCGCCTCCCATGTACCCTTCCGCGTGGGCGTTGACGTCCACCGTGTCGTCGGCCGACAAGAAGACACCGTACTCCGTCGCCGCAACCATCGCCCCGGCGCCCACCTGAACCGTAGCGTTGCTGGACACGGCGGCGTCGGCCACGGCAGCGCCCAGGGTCACTGCGCCCAGGCCGCCCTGGTAGCTCTTGACGTCGACGGCCCACGGGCCGCTCCCGGCCCCGGTGGTGGAAGCGCCGATGGCCACGCTGCCGGCGGCAAGGCGCGCGTCGCCGTCCACGAGGGCCGCCGCATTCAGCGTCGCGCGGGCCACGTTGACCGCGCCGCCCAGGGACCCCCCCGCCGCGGCGCCTTCGCCCGCCACCGCGCTTACCCGCACCGATTCGTCCGCCCGGACATTAAGGCTGCCGCCCGCCTCGACGACGGTGCCGCTCGCGATGACGGCCGACGTGCCGCTCGGCCGGCCGTCGCCGGTGATATGGGCGGCGACCGTCGCTTTGGCCGCTTCGTTGACGGAGCTGCGCTCGTCATCGTTTATGCCGAAGCCGTGGCCCGCATCGCCCTGGCCGGCTCCGATCCGTTCGCCGGTGCCCGCCTGCTCGACGAGCCCCAAGGTGCCGCCGCCGCCGGCGGTGAGCTCCTCAAGCGCTCCCGCCGCGCCGGTGTCGTCAGGGGAAATGTGTTGTCCGATCAGCGTGACGACAGCCACGCCGCCGATGGCCGTATCTAGCGCCAGCGTCCCGCCCGCGCCCAGGGCGTCCACGCTGCGCGACGCCTGCGCGTCCACCTGCACGTCGCCGCTCGTGTACACGGCGGCGTCGTCGAGCCGGGCCGAGGTGTCGTTGCGGATCGACGTGACGACGGCGGTGGCGCCGACGCCGACCGTGCCCAGCTCAAAGGCGCCGCCCTTGCCGGTCACGTCCACGTCATCGGAGGCGGTCACCGACGCGGACGAAGCCCGGGCGTCCCCCGACGCGACGGTGGAGGACTCGGCGTACGCCTCGGTGGTCCGGGCGATGACGTTCACGACCACGTTGCCGGCAAAGGAACCCGACGGGCTGCCGGCGGCGCCGATGCTCAAGTTGTCCATTTCCGAACGGCTGGCCGCGTTCACGGAGACGTTTCCGGTCGCGCCGAGCGTCGACCCCGTAACATACGCCCGGGTCCCGCCGGTCATGACGCCCGTGCTCACCGCGGCCGCGGCGGTGCCGCCAAGCCCTAACGCCACCGACGGCGTCGCGTAGAAAAGGCGGTTGGCTTGGCCCGCGTCGACGGCGACGTCGCCTGCGGCCACCATGGAGCCGTCGATGTGGGCCGCGGTGGTGCCCGTAAAGGTAGCTACATTGACGGTGCCCGCACCGCCGCCCGCGCCGCTGAGGCCCGCGCCCGCGGCCACCGCCGACACGCCCTGGGTGGACCGGGCGTCAACGACGACGGCCTTCTTGCCCTGGACGTCTTGGCTGCCGCTGACGGCCGCCTCCACATCCCGGGAGAAGGCGTTGACCAG
>ERZ777003.4650-NODE-4650-length-11274-cov-5.260005_pt1 | contig 11274 bp, 10 predicted proteins | sample MGYA00374956_ERZ777003 | MGnify/ENA primary metagenome ERZ777003 (study PRJEB29302, sample SAMN06268252) | bioreactor metagenome | isolation source: Joint BioEnergy Institute, California, USA | place: USA:Joint BioEnergy Institute, California, USA | collected... | reverse complement strand
TGAAGGGTAGCCCGGAGGGCGCCCTTCCCGGCCATCAGGCCGCCCAGCAGCGCCCTGTCCAGCGTGCCGTCCTCGCGGCAGGCGCCGGTGACGAAGCCGCGGACCATGCCGCCGGCCTCCCGGATCACCCGGAGGTCGGCCCGCATCTGCTCCGCCTCGGCCGCCGAATAGACGAAGTCGCCGTCGCGCGGACGGTTCATCACGAACACCGGCACCGGCGCCCGGGAGGCCGCGGCGATGAAGGCCGGGGACGGCGTGATCCCCCCGACCGACAGCGCAGCGCAGAGCTCGATGCGGTCGGCGCCGCCGGTGATGGCAGCCGCGAGCCCGTCCGGGGTATCGACGCAGATCTCGAGCAGGGTCACGGGCGCAGTTCCTCCAGACAGGCCGATCCCGGCGCAACCCCGCTGATCAGGAGCCGCTCGCGGGCGCGGGTGCAGGCGACGTAGAACAGCTGGCGTTCGGTGGCGTGGACGTCATCGAGATCGGCCGCGGCTCCGACCGTCTCGATCCGTGCGCGCAGCGGCACCACGTCGCGGTCGCAAGCCATCACCGCCACTGCCTTGAACTCGAGGCCCTTGGCGAGGTGCATCGGGCCGACCGAGGCGCGGTCCGGCCCCGGCGTCGCCGTCTCGCTGAGGTCGGCCGCGGCGAGGCCGGCCGCTTCCAGCGCGCGGCGCGCCCGCGGGAGCTGCTCCGCCGAGCGGACGAACACGCCGATCTCCTCCGGCCGCACCGCCGGCGCGAGCGCGCGGAGCCAGGCGGCGACGGCGGCGATCTCGGCCTCGACATCGGCAGCGACCACGATCTCGGGCGGCGGGCCGCTGAAGCTGGACACCGTGCGGGCGCGCACCTCCTCGAAGCCGTCGGCGTCGCGCAGCACCGGCGGCAGCAGCCGGTCGGCCGTTCGCCGGATCTGGTGCGAGGTGCGGTAATTGATGGGAAGCGCGTAGCTGCGGCCGCGGATATCGACGCCCAGGGCGGCCCAGGAGAAGGGCTGGCGGAAGATGCGCTGGCCGAGGTCGCCGGCGAAGAACAGGCTGTCGGGCCGGGTGCGGCCGAGGGCGGCGAGGAAACGGAGGTCGGCGATGCCGAGATCCTGCGCCTCGTCGACGACGATGAAGGCGAAGGGCGACGGCGCGGCGGCATAATGAACGGTGAGCCGGCCGAACATGCCGCCCGACGTCACCAGGCCGCGCGCGTCGAGCTCCGCCAGCACCGGCTCGAACACCCGCCACAGCCGCTCGCGCCGGGCGATGTCGGGCGGGCCGCCGGCGCCCGGCTGCACTGCATCGCGGAAATCCGGCCAGCTCCGGAGCTGGAAGGCATCGACCAGCCCGTCCCACACGTCCATCACCTCGGCAAAGGCGAGGTCCGGGTCGCCGGCGCGTGCGATCGCGCCGGCCAGCAGTTCCCGCTGCAGGGCCCCGGACGCGAGCTGCGGCGGGCCGAACAGCCCGGTGTAGAGGTCGCGGGCGACGTCGCCGAGGGCGCGGGCGGTGATGCGGCTGCGGACATCGGGCTCGTTGCCGGCGAGCCGGTCGAGCATGACCGCCGAAGCATCGGCGAGCGTGCGCCAGAAGGTGGTGACCAGCACCCGCGCCTCCGGATGCCGCCGGGCGAGATGGACGGCCCGGTGGAGGCAGACAACCGTCTTGCCGGTGCCGGCCGAGCCGTGGATGCGCACCGGCCCGTCATATTCCCCCTCCACCACCTTCTGCTGGGTCGGGTGCAGGAAGATCGCCCACTTCTCCCACGGCCACTCCAGCGCGCGTTCGAGCGCCCGGGCATCGGCAAGGGTGCGGAAGCGCCGGCGGGCATCGGCATGGTCGAACGGATCGTCGCCGGGGGCGCCAGCCGCGGCCACCTCCGGCACGCCGCCGGTGGCGAGTTCCACCAGCGCCTCGGCCGCCTCCTGCGGCAGGTGCCGCACGAGTTCCAGCAGCGTGTCCTCGGTGGCGGCGCGCACGTCGGGCAGCCACTCCTCGGGCACGCCATAGCGCAGCAGCTCCGAATCGGGGACGGTGGCGAACAGCGGCGGCGCGTCGGTCCGCGCCGGCTGCGGCGGCGCGATCTCCTCCACCAGCCGCTCGCGAACCTCGACCACCTGCGCCGCGCCCGTCGTCGGATGGCGCTCGATCTTCCGGTTCTCCGCCCAGCGATAGGCGTCGTCATGGTGCCCCGCATAGCAGAGCAGCAGCCCGCCGCCGGTGCGGTGCACGATGATGCGCAGATCGAGCGTGACCTTCACCGACCAGAAGTTGGGGTCGCGGCTGTGCTCGACCCGGTGGAAGCGGAGCCGCGGATCGGCCGGGTCGAGCTGCAGGTCGAAGGCGGTGGTCTTCACCGCCTTCTGCTCCTGCGCCGTCAGCCGGGCGAGGCTGTCAATGAAGCTGTCGGCAATCCGGAATTCCACAGCGCGGACCAGCGTTCGTTGCACGCCTATCATTAGCGGAGGCGCGCCGAAGGAGCCACCGGGCCGCACCGCCCCGCTTGCGGGCGGCCGCCTTGCCTCCCGCTACCGTTGCGCGCACACTTCCGTGCCCGGGGCGGACAACCGCCGGCGGCATCGCGAGGAGGAGACGAGATGAAGCACGTCATCATGGCGACGGCTGCGGCCTGCGCCCTAGCCTGGGCATCGCAGGCAGCCGCGGCCGACTATACCATCATGGCCCCCGCGGCGCCGGGTGGCGGCTGGGACCAGACCGCCCGCTCGATGCAGGAGGTACTGCTGGCGGAGGGGATCGCCGAGGACGTGCAGGTGGTGAACGTCCCCGGCGCAGGCGGCACCATCGGCCTCGCCCAGTTCGTCAACGAGGCGGCCGGCGACCCCAGCCGCCTGATCGTCGGCGGCTATGTCATGGTCGGCGCCATCCTGACCAACGCCTCTCCCGTCACCCTCGACGACGTCACGCCGATCGCGCGGCTGACCGGCGAGTATGAGGTGATCGTGGTGCCGGCCGAGTCGGAGCTGCAGACGCTCGCCGATCTCGTGGCGGCGCTGCAGGCGGACCCGGGCGCGGTGTCCTGGGCCGGCGGGTCGGCCGGCGGCACCGACCACATCACCGCCGGCCTGTTCGCCAAGGCCGCCGGCGTGGACCCGACCCTGGTCAACTACATCGCCTACTCCGGTGGCGGCGAGGCGCTGGCGGCGATCCTGGGCGGCCAGGTCACCGTGGGCATCTCGGGCTACGGCGAGTTCCAGTCCCAGGTCGAGGCGGGCCAGCTGCGGGTTCTGGGCGTGTCGAGCGACGAGCGGCTGGAGATCGTGGACGCGCCGACGTTCCGCGAGGGCGGCGTGGACGTCGTGGTGCAGAACTGGCGGATGGTGGCGGCCGCGCCCGACCTGAGCGCGGAGCAGGTCGCGGCAATCACCGCGGACATCGAGGCAATGGCGCAATCGGAGAGCTGGCAGCAGGTGCTGGCAAACAAGGGCTGGCAGGACACCTACCTCGCCGGCGACGCCTTTGCCGAGCAGCTTCGCGTCGAGATCGAGGCCACCGAAGCCATCCTGCGGGACGTCGGTCTGGTCGAGTGACGGCGGCCGACGAGGACGCAGCCGGCTCCCGGGCGGGGGCCGGCCCCGACAGCGCCACGCCGCGGCGCCCTGACTGGTCGGCGATGGCGATCGCCGTGATCCTGCTGGGGATCGCGGCGCTGGTGGCGTGGGACGCCTGGACGCTCAAGCTCTCGCCGACCTACGCCCGCGTCGGGCCGGCGACCGCACCCTACGTCGTTGCCGCGCTGCTGGCGGCGCTGGCCGTCGGCACCGCAGTCATGGCGGTGCGCGGCGGCTTTCCCGCCCGCGAGCATGCCGAGGTTTCGCCGATCCTGTGGATCGCCGGGGGGCTGGCGGTGCAGATGCTGGTGCTGGGCACCGCCGGCTTTTCGATCGCGACCGGCCTGATGTTCGCCGCCGCCGCCCGCGGCTTCGGGCAGCGGCCGCTGTGGCTGTCGTTCCTCATCGGCACCGGAATCGCCTTCGTGGCCTGGGTGGTGTTCGCCATGGGGCTCCGGCTGTCGCTGCCGGCCGGGCCGCTGGAGCGGCTGCTGTTCTGATGGAGACGTTCGCGCTTCTCGCCCAGGGCCTGCTGGTTGCGCTCGAGCCGGTCAACCTTCTCTACGCGCTGGTGGGGGTGACGCTCGGCACCGCGGTCGGCGTGCTGCCGGGGATCGGCCCGGCGCTGACCGTCGCCCTGCTGCTGCCGGTCACCTACAAGCTCGACCCCGGCGGGTCACTGATCATGTTCGCCGGCATCTACTACGGCGGCATGTACGGCGGCTCGACCACCTCGATCCTGCTGAACACGCCGGGCGAGAGCGCGTCGATCATCACCGCCGTGGAGGGGAACAAGATGGCGCGCGCAGGCCGCGGCGGGCCTGCGCTCGCTACCGCCGCCATCGGCTCCTTCGTCGCCGGGCTGCTGGCGACGCTCGCCCTCGCGCTGGTCGCGCCCTGGGTGGTGCGCTTCGCGCTGTCCCTCGGCCCGGCCGACTATTTCGCACTGATGGTGCTCGCCTTCACCACCGTCTCCGCCGCCTTCGGCAGCTCCACCCTCCGCGGTCTCACCTCGCTCGCGATCGGGCTGGCGCTAGGGCTGGTCGGCATTGACCTGCAGACCGGACAGGCGCGCCTCAGCTTCGGCGTGCCGTGGCTGCTCGACGGCATCGAGGTGACGACGCTCGCGGTCGCGCTGTTCGCGGTCGGCGAGACGCTGACGGTGGCGTCCCGCCAGTCGCGCCTGCCCGACAGGGTCGAGGCGGTGAAGGGATCGGTAGCGATGACGCGGGAGGACTGGCGGCGGTCGTGGAAGCCGTGGCTGCGCGGCACCGCCATCGGCTTCCCGATCGGAGCCATGCCGGCCGGCGGCGCCGACGTGGCGAGTTTCCTGTCCTATTCCACCGAGAAGCTGCTGGCGAAGCGCCCGGAGGAGTTCGGCCACGGCGCGATCGAGGGCGTGGCCGGGCCGGAGGCGGCGAACAACGCCTCCGCCGCCGGCACGCTGGTGCCGCTTCTCACGCTCGGGCTGCCGACCACGGCCACCGCGGCGATCATGCTGGCGGGCTTCCAGCAGTACGGCCTCCGGCCCGGGCCGCTGCTGTTCGCCAGCAACCCCGAGCTGGTCTGGGGCCTGATCGCGAGCCTGCTGGTTGCCAACCTGATGCTGCTGGTGCTCAACCTGCCGCTGATCGGGCTGTGGGTGAAGCTGCTGACCATCCCGCGGCCCTGGCTCTACGCCGGCATCCTGCTGTTTGCGACGCTGGGCACCATCGGCGCCAACCCGTCGGTGTTCGAGCTCGGCCTGCTGCTCGCCTTCGGCCTGCTCGGCTACGGCCTCCGGCGGTTCGACTACCCAATCGCGCCGGTGGTGGTCGGCCTGATCCTGGGGCCGCTGGCGGAACAGGAGCTGCGACGCGCGCTGGGCATCGCCCAGGGCGATCCGACGATCCTGGTGTCGTCGCCGGCCGCGATCGTGCTGCTGGCGCTGGCGGCGATCGCCCTCGTTGTGCCGCCCCTGCTGCGGCTGCGCGGGCGCGGCCGCCTGCTGACGCGGCTCGCAACGCACGAGGACTGACCGGGCACCCGCAGCCAGTAGCCTGCCGCCCCGGCGGACCTATACTTGCTGACGGGCCCGTGGCGCCTGCGGGCGCCGGGGCAGCAGGGGACAGCCCGATGACGACGGAACGGGACCGCCGCCCGCAGGAGCTGGACTACGACGCCGTCGTGCGGACGGTCGGCACCATCGCGCCGTGGAAGATGTCCGCGATCCTGTCGCTGGGCGCCACCGTGGCGGACCTGGAGCAGGCGGCGGCCTGGATTTCGGTCGAGACGGACGGCAGCGGGCTGCGCCACGAGCCCGCCGGCGCGGTGGCGGAAGCCCGGGCGATCGCGATCTACGACATCCTCACCGCGGACAGGCCGGAGACGGAATCGTGAGCGACATGACAGGGAACGGGCCGGGCGAGGTGCTGACCATATCGCCGGAAACGGTGTGCCGGATCGCGATGCGGTCGCGCGAATTCGACGCGAAGGTGGCAGCGACGGTGGACGACCCCGGCTCCAACGACGCCGACGAGGGCGAGGTGAGGGTGCTCACCGACTATCCCGGCGACGCCACCTACCAGGAGCTGGCAACAGCGATCAGTGATCTCAACGAGGACGAGCAGCTCGACCTCGTGGCGCTCGCCTGGCTCGGCCGCGGCGACTACACCGACTGGTACGAGGCCCGCGCCCAGGCCGGGGCGATCACCGACCGGCACCTCCCGGACTACCTCACCGGCATGCCGCTGCTGTCGACCTACCTCGAGGACGCCCTCGCCCAGCTCGGCTTCTCATGCGCCGACTACGGCGTCGAGGCGACCTGACGCGGTCAGTTGATCGCCCGCGGCAGCGTCACCAGCATGATCCGGTTGGTGCTGCTCTGGTGGATCAGCAGGTTGCCGTCCGCCGTCGGCCGCATGTGTCGGACGATGCCGGCGTAGGTGTCGCCCGACGGGATCGGCCAGCTCTGGAAGGTTTCCGCCGCCGGGTCGAAGCGGACCAGCGTGTCGGGACGCATGCCCGACTCGTTGTACCAGACGATGCCGTCCACCACCGCGATAGCGTAAGGGTGAGAGCGCGGCCCGCTGGGCGACGGCCACTCCCGGACCTCGCCGGTCGCAGGGTCATAGCGCCCGAGGCGGCCCAGGGACGAGTTCACGTACCAGATCGTGCCGTCCGGGGCGATGTCGAGCCGGCGGACTGTGGTCCTGGGGTCGGGCAGCGCCACCTCGGAGATCGCCATGGTGTCCGGGTCGATGCGGGCGAGGCAGTTGCTGCCGTTGCAGGCGACCCACGGGGTCCCCTCGGCATCGACCTTGATACCGTAGGGACGCGAGCCCGGCGTCGGCATCGTCGCCAGCCGGATGTCCCCGGTGGCCGGGTCGAGGCGGCCGACCATGTTGCTCTGCTGCAGGGTGAACCAGAGGATGCCGTCGGCGTCGAATTCCGCGGTGTGCGGGTCGCGCGCCCCGGGGTCCGGCATCGGGTATTCGGCGACCAGCTCACCCGTCGCCGGGTCCAGCCTCCCAATCGTTCCATTGCCGTTGCCCGTGTACCAGATGTGCCCGTCCGGGCCGACGTTGACGCTGTGCGGCCGGGCGTCCGGCGGCAGCGGAAACTCCTGCATCGTGCCCGTCGCGGGATCCAGCCGGCCGACCAGGCTCGCCCACTGGCCGACCCACCAGATCGCACCGTCTCCGGCCTGAACCGGGTCGCGGGCGCGCTGGCCGGGCGTCGGCGCCACCCATTCCGTGATCGTGATCTCGAGCTCGCCCTCCACCAGGGTCGGCGCGCGGACGTCGTTCGGCGGAAAATGCGTCGCGAGATAGTCCAGAATCCCGGCCTGCAGCTCCGGGCTGGCCGACAGGTCGATCATCGTGGCCGTGATTGCGCGCCAGTCCTCCACCGTGTACCCGGCGCTGCGGGTGATCTGGCTGGTCTGATGGCAGCCGGTGCACATCGCCGCGACCATGTGGCGCCCCGGCCCCTCGGGGAGGGCCGACTGGCCATGGGCGGCGAGCGGAACGAGAAGGCCCAGGCACGTCCCGGCGACTGCGCTCGGCACCCCCACCATCGCACCCTCCGTCTGCAGCTTCGGCAGGGGAGATCGTCCTGCCCCGGCGCCCGGCCCGTCAAGCGCGGCGTCCCCCGCCTCACCGGGACGTGTGTGCAGGCCGGGCGACCGCAGCGCCTGCGCGGAAGGCGGGACAGCGGAACCCGTCGTACTTCGGCTCGTACAGCCATTCCTCGCCGGCAGGCAGTACCTCCACCGGTTCGGCCTCCATCGCCCGCAGGTCCTGCGGGAGGGGAAACCGGAAGGTACGCGACGCAGCGGCCGGAGGCGGGGTCACAGCAGCAGCTTGCCGCCGGTCACCCCGTAGGTCATGCCGGCGACGTAGCTCGCGTCGTCGGAGGCGAGGAAGACGTAGACCGGCGCGAGCTCCGCGGGCTGGGCCGGCCGGCCCATGGGGTTGTCCTGGCCGAATTCCGCCACCTTGTCCGGCGGGAAGGAGATCGGGATCAGCGGTGTCCACACGGGCCCTGGCGCCACGGCGTTGACCCGGATGCCGCGCTCGATCGCTTCCTGGGCCAGCGCCTCGGTGAAGGTCTTGATCGCGCCCTTGGTGGTGGCATAGGGCAGCAGCACCGGCTTCGGCTGCGCACTCTGGATCGAGCTGGTGTTGATGATGGCGCCGCCCGGCCTCATCACGGGCAGCGCCGCCTTGCACAGGTAGAACATCGCGTAGATGTTGATGCGGAAGATCCGGTCCCATTCCTCGGACGGGACCTCCTCGATCCGCTCATGCGTCTGCTGGTAGCCGGCGTTGTTGACCAGGATGTCGAGCCGGCCGAACTCCTCGAGCGTCCGGCGCACGAGCGCCTGGCAGTGGGCCTCGTCCGCGATGTCGCCGGCAACCGGCACGCATGCCCGGCCGCTTTCTTCGACCACCCGCGCCGTCTCCTTCGCGTCCTCGTGCTCGGAGAGGTAGGAAATCAGCACGTCGGCGCCCTCGCGGGCGAAGGCGAGGGCGACCGCGCGGCCGATGCCGCTGTCGCCGCCGGTGATCAGCGCGGCCCGGCCCTGAAGCCTGCCCGAGCCCCTGTAGCTTGCCTCGCCGTAGTCGGGACGGGGCTCCATCCGGGCCTCCGAGCCCGGCGGCTCCTGCTGCTGCGCAGGCATGGGCTCCTGCCGCGCACGTTCCCGGGGATCCCGGGGCTCGTCGACGTTCATGTCCGGTGCTCCCAGCCGTCCCCTGCCTCGCCCAGCTAACGCAGGCCGTGGGGGCCGGTTCCCGGATCATGGCGGCGCGAGCCGCCAGCCTTACGGCGGACGCCCGGAACAGCCGCGGGACCGTTCCGGGCCTGCCTGCCCGTCAGGGCCGGGGATGCAGCAGCGTCAGATGATGATGCCGCCGGAAGCGACCAGCGACTCCTCGTCGGTCAGGCCGGTCACGTTGCGCAGCTCCGCGATGGCGACGAAGGAATTCCCGCCGCCATCCGTGTCCACGGCGAGGACGGAACTGGCGCCGCTGTTGGTGATGCGGACGAAGTCGGTGATCGCGTGCTTCGCCGGATCGTAGAGGTCCAGCAGCCCCGACAGGTCGAGCGCATCCTGGCCCCTGGCGAAGTCGGTGATGATGTCGACCGCCGTGAACGCGCTGTCCTTCGTGAAGGCGAAAACGTCGGCGCCGGCACCGCCGGTCAGCGTGTCCAGACCCGCACCGCCGGCAAGGATGTCATCGCCGCCGTCGCCGCAGAGGGTATCGTTGCCGGCATTGCCATGGAGGAAATCGTCGCCCACGCCGCCCCAGAGGCTGTCGCTGCCGTCGCCGCCATGGAGCGTGTCGTCGTCGTAATCGCCGTAGATGCGGTCGTTGCCGGCATCGCCCCACATCGTGTCGTTGTCGTCGCCGCCCCGCAACAGGTCGTCGCCGTTGCCGCCGTAGACGCGGTCGTAGCCGGAGTCGCTGGAGGCGATGTCGTTGCCGTCGCCGGCATGGAGGATGTCATCGCCGATACCGCCGCGCAGCGAGTCGTCGCCGGCATCGCCGTAGACGGTGTCGTTGCCGGCGTCGCCGTAGACGGCATCATTGCCGCCGGCGCCGCGCAGGACGTCGTTCCCGCCGTTGCCCCGGATCGTGTCGCTGGATGACGTCCCGAGGATACTGTTGGCCGCATCGTCACCGATCAGGGACGGCGACGGGGTGGGTGCCGGCGCTGGCGCGGGCGTTGGCTGCGGTGTCGGCTCGGGCTGCGGCGCCGGTGCGGAGGAAGCAGGCGCCGCGGGGCCATCGGCCAGGATCAGCGTCTTGGAGTTGAATGCGTCCAGGGTCGCGCCGGCCAGGGTCGCCAGCAGCACCGGCGCACCCGCTCCGGCGGCGCCGTCCAGGTCCGCCGACACGGTGACGCTGCTGCCCTTCTGCGCAATGACGACATATCCTTTGGCCTGCGCCTCGGCGGCCTTGAAGCCGACGACGGACTTGAACAGCGCGCTGAGGTCGAGCTTGTCGCCCGAGTTGAAATCGGTGACCGTGTCGCCGCCCTCGCTCACCGCCTTGTAGATGTAGGTGTTGTTGCCGGTGCCGCCGGTCATCAGGTCGGCGCCGCCACCGCCCCAGACCTTGTCGTCGCCGCTGCCGGCATCGATGCGGTCCGCGCCCGACGTTCCGTTCAGCGTTTCGGTGTTCTTGGTGCCGGTGATCACGTTGAATGCCGGCTCGGGCTCCGGCTTCGGCGCGGGAACGGGGTCGGGGGCCGGTTCGGGCGCAGGCGCGGGGCCGACCGTCAGCCCGCCGAGCCCGGTGCCCGCCTTGTGGCCGAAATCGAGGCCGTAGAAGGATGTCTGGCCGACGCCGGTGCCCTGGGTCTCGTTGACGCCCAGGTAGACGCCCGCCTTGAAGTAGAAGGTGTCGCTCTGCCACACCGGGTTGATCCTGGTGACCGAGCTGTAGACCTGGCCATCGGCGTGGACCTCGACCGTCAGCGTGTCGCCCCGCGCGTCGATCTTGTAGGAAAACTTCTCGTTCAGGCTGATGTCTGGTGTCTGGCCCTTCGCATTCTTCAGCAGAAACTTCGTTTCCTTGTTGTCCGATCCTGCCTGGTCATTGACGAAGTAGACAGTTCCCTTCTCGTAATACAACCGGACCAGCTCATCGTTCTTGCCGTGAATCTGGCCGATGACGATCTTGCCCTGGCTGCCGTCGGACTTGGTCGGCACCTTGTCTACCTCGACCGTGGCGGTCATCGTCCCGCCCTCGCTCAGCTTCCAGGCGGCGCGCTCGCTGCCCTTCATCTCGCGCAGCTCGGAGCGCGCGTACTTGGAGCCGCTGGTCGTCGCGCCCTCGACATGCGCCACGAACACCATCGCGCCGTCCGGCGCGTCGTAGAAATACCTGGAATTCTCGTAGCCGATCAGGCTGGGGATTTCGACTGCCGTGCCCCCGATACCGCCGCTGCTGTCCACCGGCAGCGTCAGCCGCCAGTTCCTCAGGTCGAAATTGTCCGAATTGGTCGCCATTGCTTCCGCCGATAGTTGAAGGATGTCTCATGACCAAGGCCGGCGGTTTTATGAAGGATTGCGGTAAACGCATAGTTAACATGTAATAATATAACACATGTATTCACTGCCATGAATCAGTCATGGCGAAAGGAGACGAGGACGAAATATGAATTTTTGACCTATGTCAATTCCTGGTTGACTTTCAATTTTGAAATCTGGACCTTTGATCTCA
>ERZ777003.4646-NODE-4646-length-11281-cov-6.201229_pt1 | contig 11281 bp, 12 predicted proteins | sample MGYA00374956_ERZ777003 | MGnify/ENA primary metagenome ERZ777003 (study PRJEB29302, sample SAMN06268252) | bioreactor metagenome | isolation source: Joint BioEnergy Institute, California, USA | place: USA:Joint BioEnergy Institute, California, USA | collected... | reverse complement strand
GGCGGCGTCCGCGGCACTCTGCGCTTCACGCTTCGTCAGGTACCAAAGCCCGCCTTCGGTCGCGAGCGCGAAAAAGCCGAACAGGGCGATCGCGCTCGCGGCGAAGATCAGGCCGGTGGCGCCGCGGCGGTCCGATAGCACGGCCGACAGCGGGCGCAGCCGGCGGCATTGATCAGCTGGCGCGTGGGACAAAGCCGTACCCTGACGAAAGGTATTTAACTCTAGATCGAAACGATAACGCGCCGAGGGTTGCTCGCTAGATCAGCGTTAGTCACAACTTTGTGATGCAACCCCCCCCTGGCATCCTACTCTCGCCGGAGGTGCGGGCCACGTGCGGTGCACTTTAGGCGCGAAGCCGGCTCACTGGGCCAGACCCTAGGATGCCGCCATCCCCGCGACCGCGCCGATCGCCAGCGTCCAGAGCGGGCTCCAGCGCGTCAGCCAGACGAACAGCGTGGTGCCGAGGGTGAGCACCAGGGTCGTCACACCCTGGTGCGCCGCCTGGGCCAGCACGACGCCGCTCGCCAGGTTGAGCCCGAGCGCGATCGGGATCAGCCCCGCCTGCGTCACCCGCACCCAGGAAAGGCCGGCAAAGCGCGCCCGCAGCCGCCCGAGCGCGAGGGCCAGCAGCGCCGGCGGCCCGACCATGGCGATCGTGGCGACCAGCAGCCCCACCACGCCCGCCACCTGCCAGCCGATCAGGCTCACCACCATCATGTTCGGCCCCGGCGCCGCCTGGGCGAGGGCGAAGAGGTCCATGAAGGAGTCCGCCGTGACCCAGCCGTGAATCTCGACCACCTGGCGCTGGATCTCGGGCAGCACGGCGATCGCGCCGCCGATCGCCGCCAGCGAGAGCGGCGCGAAGACCAGGGTGAGCTGGATGAGCAGCGCGAGGGTGCCGCCCGTCATTGCACCGACCCCCGCCACGGCGCCGACCACCAGGCAGCGAGGATGCCGAGCGGCGTCAGCGCCAGCACCACCGCGAGCAGCGGCAGCCGCAGCAGCCCGATGCCGACAAAGGCGCAGACGCCGACCGCGGTGAGGGCGAGGCCGGGCCGGAGCCGCGTCGAGATCTTCAGCGCCGTGCCGATGGTCATGCCGGCCGCGGCGGCGGCGAGGCCCTTGAGCGTCGCGGCGACCATCGGCTCCGACCCGAACTGCGCGTAGATGCCGGCGATGCCGAGCAGCGGCACTAACGGCCCGCCGAGGATGCCGAGCAGGGCGAGCACCGCGCCCACCGTGCCGTGGAAGCGGTCGCCGATCATTACGGCGCAGTTCAGCGCGTTGGGGCCGGGAAGGATCTGCGAGACACCGAGATACTCGGCGAATTCCTGCTCGGTCAGCCAGCCGCGCTCCTCGACGATGACGCGCCGCATCCAGGCATTCGCGCCGCCGAAGCCGGAGAGGCCGACCTGGAGGTAGGCGAGGAAGAAGGCGAGGCGGGGGGGGGGGGGGGGCGCGGAAGGATCAGGTCGGTCTCGGTCCGGTGCTGCGTGTCTCATCGCTCTCCCCCAACGGCTCGGGGAGCAAAGGACACGCGCGCGCGGCGACAGGCAAGGGCGGCAAAGCGCAGGCGGCCTCGGTGGCGTATCAGCCCTGCGCCGCGTCGTCCGGCCGTGGCGCCGCGGCGCGCGCGAGCCGGTCGTTGATCGCGAGGCCGAGCCCGTGTGCCGGGACCGGCATCGCGGCGATGCGCCGGAAGCCGCCGCGCCGCGCGGCCTCCGCGTCCAGCCAGCGCAGCCCGGCGAAGAGCCGCGCCGCGGCCTCGCGCAGATCGCCCGAGTCGCTGAGCGACCACACCAGGCGGGCGCCGGGCAGCGGCGGGCCGAAGGCGAGCAGCGCCTCGTCCGGCGCCACTTCGGTCGCGTTCAGCCGCAGCGGCAGCGCGGGCGCGTAGTGCGAGACGAGCAGCCCGGGCGAGCGCAGCGTCGCCGATGCCGCCGCGCGCTCCGCCGGCAGGGCGCGCCCGACCGGGCCGATCGCCGCCTCGATCGCCTCCACCGGGACTCCGCCAGGGCGGAGCAGCACCGCGCCAGCCCCGGTCAGGTCGAGCACGGTCGATTCCAGCCCGACCGGGCAGGGTCCGCCGTCGAGCACCGCGGCGATCCGCCTGCCCAGCTCCTCCACCACATACTGCGCCGTCGTCGGGCTCACCCGCCCGGAGCGGTTGGCGGAGGGCGCCGCCACCGGCCGGTCCACCCGCCGCAGCAGGTCGAGCGCCAGCGGATGCGCCGGCACGCGCACCGCGAGCGTGTCGAGGCCGGCGCCCGCCAACAGGTCCACGCTGCACTCCGCGCGGCGCGGCAGCACCAGGCTGAGCGGGCCCGGCCAGAACGCCGCTGCCAGGGCACGCGCGCGCTCGTCCGGCCGGACGTCGGCGAAGGCCGCCTCGGCCGTCGCGTAGTGGCAGATCAGCGGGTTGAAGTGCGGGCGGCCCTTGGCCTCGAACACCGCGGCGACCGCCCGGCCGTTCCGCGCGTCGGCGCCGAGGCCGTACACCGTCTCGGTCGGGAAGGCGACCAGCTCGCCCGCGCGCAGCAGCGCGGCGGCGCGGTCGGTCTCCTCGGGGCGCAGCAGCGCGGTCATCGCGCCGCCGCCGCCTCTGCGTCGGCGCCGGTGCAGACGAAGCCCGGATTCTCCCAGCGGGGCTTGCCGTAGAGCAGGGGGCCGCCCGTGCCCTCGAGCAGCCGCACCGTGCCGCCCGCCGCCTCCAGCACCGCCTGCGGCGCGGCGGTATCCCATTCGCTGGTGGGGCCGAAGCGCGGATAGAGGTCGGCTGCGCCCTCGGCGATCCGGCAGAATTTCAGCGCCGAGCCGACATGCTCCACCTGTGCGACGCGCCGGCCGGCGAGGAAGCGCGGGAGGCGCGGATCGTCCGCGTAGTGCCGGCTCGCCATCACCGTCAGTCCTGCGGGCGGCGGGCTGCGGACCGCGATCGGCCGGCGGGGGCCGCCCGCCTCCTCCTTCCAGGCACCGGTGCCGAGGATGCCGCCGAACAGCTCGCCCGTCGCCGGGATCGCCACCGCGCCCAGGACGGCGCGCCGCTCCGCGACCAGGCCGATATTGACGGTGAAGGCGTCACGCCCGGCGGCGAATTCGCGCGTGCCGTCGAGCGGGTCCACGAGCCAGAAGCGCGCCGCCGCGTCGGGGGAGGGCGCGGTGCCGGCCTCGACCTCCTCCTCCGCGACCACGGGGATGTCCGGCGTGGCGGCGCGCAGGCCCTCGACGATCAGGGCCTCGGCGATGCGGTCGGCCTCGGTCACCGGGCTGCGGTCGGCCTTGCGGTCGATGGCGAAGCCGGCGGCGCGTACCGCCAGGATCGCGGCCGCTGCGCGCCGCGCGAGGTCGGCGGCGAGGTCGAGCAAGGCGGCGGCGTCGGCGGGGGGTGCTGCGGGTGCGGTCATGGCGGCGCGTGCCTCATGGCCGGGGCGGCGCGCCACGGCAAGGCCGGAAGCGGCTACGACCGTACGCTGCGGCGTGCGCCGCGCGCGTGCGTGCACGCACACGCGGAGCAGGATGCGCATGGGCCGCGGCGTGCTTCCGCGTCAGCGCCGCCGGAAACTTGCGCCAGATCAACGCCGCGTGAGCATCGTCCGAGAAGCATCCCGACGGTGGCCGGAGCCACCGGAACGGATGCGAGAGTAAAATGCTGAAGACCATTGGAGTGGTGGCCGCGGCGGGGATGCTCGCCCTGGCGGCGAGCGTCGCACCGGCGGCGGCGCAGGACGGTGCGGTGCGCGGCAAGCGGGCGGGCGACATCGTCCTCGGCCTCGGCGTGATCGGGGTGCTCCCGGAGAGCGGCGGGAGCGTAGGGACGATCGGCGGCACGCCGGACGCGTCGAACAGCGCCACGGCGCAGCTCGACCTCACCTACTTCGTCACGCCGAACTTCGCGCTGAACCTGATCGCGGCGACGACGCGGCACGAGCTCGAGGTGCGGAACTCGGCGATCGGCACCGTTGACCTCGGCCGCGTCTGGGTGCTGCCGCCGACGCTGACCCTGCAGTACCACCCGCTGCCGGGCTCGCGCGTGAGCCCCTATCTGGGCCTCGGCGTCAACTACACCGTGTTCTATGGCGAGGGCGGCAGGCGCAATCCCGCGGTGAGCAAGGTGGACGTGCAGAACGCCTGGGCCCTCGCGCTGAATGCCGGCGTGGACGTGGAGATCGCGCCGAACTGGCTGTTCAACCTCGACGTCAAGCGGCTTCAGTTCCTCGAGCCCGATGTGCGCGTGAACACGGCGCTCGGCCGCATCAATGCAAACGCCGACCTGAATCCCTGGGTCATCGGGGCCAGCGTGCGCTTCCGGTTCTGACGGCTTCTGACGGCCGGCCGCTCGGACGCGGCGCGGCACAGCGCGGGGCGGCAGGTCCTGGCCGCCCCGTTGCCTTGCCGCAACGCCGCCGCGATCCTTCCACGGGAATGCCCCGCCGGGACCCGGCGCCCGCCACGATCGGCTCTCAACCTGACGGCATGAGGGGCGGAGGAACGCCCCGAACCGCAAGGAGGATCCGACATGGCGCGCCGCGCATCGTCGTCCCGTACCCGTTTCGCCCTCGCCGCCGGCCTCTTCGGGATCGGTCTCGCCGTCCTCGGCGGCGCCGCGAGTCCCGCCGCGGCTGGCGAATGGCACCGGCATGGCGGCCCCGGCTACGGCGGTGCTCCGCACTACGCGTCCGGCTGGGGCTACCGCGGCGCGGCGACGCCGGGCCTCGACCGGCACCGCTGGCGGCAGGAGCAGTGGCAGCGCTACGGCGAGGCGACCGGCCGCATCACGCCCCGGGAATCCTGGCGCATCAACCGCGCCCAGGCGGGCCTCGCGCGGCACGAGGCCTGGGCACGGTCGGACGGCGTCGTGACGCCGTGGGAGCGCCGGGAACTGCGCGAGCACGCCCGCCACGTGGACCGGCTGATCGCGCGCTCGATGAATAATGGATACCATTACGGCCGCGGCCATGGCTACGGCTGGTAGGCAAGAGCCCGGCCGCGCGACGGCCAGGAACCGGGCGGTGCCGTCGCCCGAACCTGGCGGCGCCATCCGCTGTCAGAACCGTGACGTCGTTTCATCGTTCCGCGAATCAGGAGCCTTTCGCATGTCGAGTACCCGAACCGGCCTCCGCACCCTGGCGGCGCTTGCCGCCGTCGCCCTGGCCGGCATCGCCGCGGACGCCTCTGCCCAGCCGTCCTGGGGCTACGGCCAGCCCCCGCCGCCGCCCCCGCCGCACTACGGGACGCCCCACACACAGACCCCCGGCCTCGACCGCCAGCAGGCGCTGCAGCGTGAATGGCTGCGCCAGGGCATCGCCAGCGGCCGGATCACCCCACGCGAGGCAGAGCGCATCCGCGCCGCCATCCGGGACCTGGAGCGGCATGAGCGGGCCGCCAAGGCCGATGGCTACGTCACTCCGCAGGAGCGCCGCGCCCTGCGCGAGCACGCCGCCCGGGTGGATGCGCTGATCTCGCGGAATTACTACGACGGCCAGGTGCGCCCGCCGCTCTACGCGGACGTCTGGCGCTAGACCGCGATCGCCCTGGGTGGAGACGCCCGGGGCGTGGATCGCTGCCCCGGAACAGCTCGGCCCCTCGTCGGCCCAACCGCAGTCGGGCCGACGAGGGGCGAGGAGCCGGGGAGGGCGGCGGGTGGGCGCCGCCGCGTCGCACACGGGCGCGAGCCGCTCCGGCGCTGCCCGCCCGCCGCTAGCCGCGCGCGCGCGGCCTGTTAGAGTGCGGCGCTTCAAGACCCCGACCCGTCCGCTGCACGCACGGAGCCCGCATGCTCGAGATCGCATTCGCCAAGCCCGACGCCCTGCCGCGCGCCGGCGCGCTCGTCCTGCCCGTAGCGGAGACGGAGGGCGGCGGCGCGGCCGCGGCGGCACCGGGAGGGCTGAGGCAGCGCGCCGACGAGGCGACCGGCGGCGCCGTCGAGCGTGCGCTGGAGGCCGCGGCCTTCAAGGGGCGCAAGGGCCAGACCGCGACGATCTGGGCGCCCGGCGCCGGGCTCTCCAAGGTCGTCGCCGTCGGCCTCGGCAAGGAATCCGAACTCTCGCCCGAGGCGGCGGAGGCCGCGGGCGCTGCGCTGCTGCCGACGATCACCGGCGAGTCCGAGGCCATGGTCTCGGCCGAGCACCTCCCGCCCCCGCTTGCCGTCGCGCTCGCCATGGGCGCCGTGCTGCGCGCCTATCGCTTCGACCGCTACCGGACGAAGGAGAAGGAGGAGGACAAGCCGAAGCTCAAGCGCCTGACGGTCGCGACCAGCGATCCCGACGCCGCCAGGGCCGCCTGGGCGGCGCAGGAGGCGGTCGCCAAGGGCGTCTATCTGGCCCGCGACCTGGTGTCCGAGCCGGCGAACGTGCTCAACCCGGCGGAGCTGGCGGAGCGCTGCCGCCAGCTCGAGTCGCTCGGCGTCGAGGTCGAGATCCTGGGGCCGAAGGAGATGAAGAAGCTCGGCTTCGGCGCCCTGCTCGGCGTGGCCCAGGGCTCGGAGAACGAGCCGCGCATGGTGGTGATGCGCTGGATGGGGCGCTCCGGCGCTGCCGGCAAGGGGAAGGGGAGCGACGGCGCCGCCGCTTCCGCGGCCAGGCCGCTCGCCTTCATCGGCAAGGGCGTGACCTTCGACACCGGCGGCATCTCCATCAAGCCCGCCGGCGGCATGGAGGACATGAAGTGGGACATGGCCGGCGCCGGTGCCGTCGTCGGCCTGATGGCCGCGCTCGCCGGGCGCAAGGCGAAGGCGGACGTGGTCGGCATGATCGGCCTGGTCGAGAACATGCCCTCCGGCAAGGCCCAGCGCCCGGGCGACGTGGTGAAGAGCTATTCCGGCCAGACCATCGAGGTGATCAACACCGATGCCGAGGGCCGGCTCGTCCTCGCCGACCTGCTCTGGTACTGCCAGGAGAAGTACGACCCGCGCTTCATGGTGGACCTCGCCACGCTGACCGGCGCGATCATCATCTCGCTCGGGCACGAGCATGCGGGGCTGTTCAGCAACGACGACGAGCTGGCGCAGCGCATCCTCGCCGCGGGCAAGGCGGTGGGCGAGAATTGCTGGCGCATGCCGCTCGGCGAGGCCTACGACAAGCAGCTCAAGTCCGACATCGCGGACATGAAGAACGTGGGCGGGCGGCCCGGCGGCTCGATCACCGCGGCGCAGTTCCTCCAGCGCTTCACCAACGGCAAGCCCTGGGCGCATCTCGACATCGCCGGCACGGCCTGGGCGACCAAGGACCAGGGCAGCACGCCGAAGGGTGCGACGGCGTTCGGCGTGCGCCTGCTCGACCGGCTCGTGGCCGAGCATTACGAGGGCTGAGGCGCGGCAGGACGGCCGGTCCGGCGGGATGACGTCGCGGCGCTGTCGCAGCGGGATGTCCCGGCCTGCGCCATGCTGAAGGTCCGTCTGCGCCGTGAACCGTCCGACGCGGCCGGGGCGGTCCACGCGCTGCCGGTCGCCGAGGGCGCCGCGCCGCCCGAGCCTTTCCGCGCCGCCGCCGCGGCCGCGCGCTTCACGGGCCGGGCCGGGCAGGTCGTCGAGTGCCTTATCCCCGGGCCGCGCACCCTGCTGGTCGGCACCGGCCCCGCAGCCGCGCCGCTCGACTGGGAGCGCGCGGGCGGCGAGGCCGTCGCGCATGCGGATGAGGAGACGCGCACGCTGGTGCTGGATGCGCGCGGCCTGCCGCCCGAGGCCGCGGCCGCGCTTGCCTCCGGCGCCTGCCTGCGCGCCTGGCGCTTCGATCGGTACCGGACGAAGGAGGTGAAGCCGGGCCTCGAACGGCTCGAGCTGGTCGTGGACCGGCCGCGCGAGGTCGAACCGCTCTGGGAGCGCGCCGCCGCGGCGGTGCGTGGCTGCCTGCTCGCGCGCGACCTGGTGGCGGAGCCGGCGAACCACCTCACCCCGGCGGTGTTCGCCGAACGGATGGAAAGCCTCTCCGCGCACGGCATCGCGGTCGAGGTGCTCGGCCCGAAGCGCCTGGCGCGGCTCGGCTTCGGCGCGCTGCTCGCGGTCGGGGGCGGTTCGGCCAACCCGCCGCACCTCGTGGTGCTGCGCTGGAAGGGGAGGACGGGGGCGGCGCCGGTCGTCTTCGTCGGCAAGGGCATCACCTTCGACACGGGCGGCGTCTCCATCAAGCCCGCCGCGGGGATGGAGGAGATGCGCGCCGACATGGCGGGCGCGGCAGCCTGCGCGGGGGCGATGCTGGCGCTGGCGCTGCGCGGCTCCCCCGCGCCGGCGGCGGCGGTGCTGGCGCTGGCGGAGAATGCGGTGGGCGCGGCGAGCTACCGGCCGGGCGACGTGCTGCGCACCCTCTCCGGCCGCACGGTGGAGGTGCTGGACACCGACGCCGAGGGGCGGCTCGTGCTCGCGGACGCGCTGCACTACGCGGCGACGCGGCTCGCGCCGCGCGCGATCGTGGACGTGGCGACGCTGACCGGTTCGATCGTCACCGCGCTCGGCCATCACCGCGCCGGGCTGTTCGGCACGCAGTCAGCCCTCGCCGCGCAGCTCGCCGCCGCCGGCGAGGCCGTCGGGGATCTGGTCTGGCCCATGCCGATCGGCGAGCGCCACCGCGAGGACCTGCGGAGTGACATCGCCGACCTGCGCCAATGCGCGCCGCACGGCAGCGGCGCCTGGGGCGGTCGCTTCCTGCCGGATGCCTGCCACGCCGCCGCCTTCCTGCGCGAGTTCACGGAAGGCGTGCCCTGGGCGCATCTCGACATCGCCGGAGTCGAGCTGCGCCGCGAGGACGAGCCGCTCGGCATCAAGGGCCCGAGCGGCTTCGGCGCGCGGCTGCTCGACGCGCTGGTGGCGATGCGCTTCGAGGAAGAAGGCTGACATCCTCGGCTGACTCCGCGATCCTCGCGCTGATATCATCGCCTGGCCCCAACGAAGCCGGAGGACCCTTGATGCGCGCCAGCCTCACCCTTGCCGCCATCGCCGCGGCCTGCTTCGCGCCGGTCGGCGTGGCGCAGGCGCAGGTGAGCGGCGCCTGCACCCGGCTCGAAGGCCAGAGCGCGCCCGGCGTGGTTGAGGCGGTCGCCTATACGGCGCTGTTCGAGCAGGGCCGGGTCGCCGCGATCACGCTGCGCCTTCCGAACGGCAGGGACTCGACCACCTACTTCTCGCGGGTGCGGGACGAGCCCGGACGCTCGATGCGGTTCATCGTCTTCCCGCGCAACAACACCGGCCAGCCGCCCTCCTACACCATCGTGTTCAACCAGGCGACCGTCGAGCCCGGCGGGACCGTCCTGGTCGAGACCTGGCTGCGCGCGACCAACCGTCCGGCGCAGGAGCCGCCGCTGCACAACTGGTACCGGATCCGCTGCGATGGCACGGCGCCGCCTCCTCCACCCGCTGCGCCGGTCGGGCCCGCGGCGCCGACCGCATCGGGCGGCCTGCGGAAGTAGCGCCGCACGCCGCCGCCCATCCCCGGGGACCGATGGCCGAGATCGGCTTCTACCACCTGACCCGCACCACGCTGGAGCAGGCACTGCCGAAGCTGCTCGGCCGCGTGCTCGCCACGGGCGGCCGCGCGGTGGTGCTGTGCGGCGAGGAGGAGCGGCTGCGCGCGCTGGACTCAGCGCTTTGGCTCAGCAGCGATCCCGACTGGCTGCCGCACGGCACGCGGGAGACGGGCCATGCGGATCTCCAGCCGATCTGGCTGACGACGGAGGACGAGCCGGCGCCGAACGGCGCGCGCTTCCTGTTCCTGGTGGACGGTGCCGAGAGCGCGCGGCTCGGCGAGTACGACCGCGTGCTGGACCTGTTCGACGGCACGGATGAGGCGGCGGTGGCCGCGGCGCGGCGGCGCTGGGTGGCGGCGAAGGCCGCCGGGCATGCGCTGACCTACTGGCAACAGGGCCCGGGCGGCTGGGAGAAGAAGGGCTGAGCCGAGGGCGACTCGGCCGGCCGCCCGCGCGTTGGCCGGCTGGCTCGCCGGTCAGCCGCCGTTGCTGCCTCGGCAGTGCCCTAGGGGGTACCAGCTGTGGTGGCGTTGCTGCCACGCTCTGACGGTGCGGTCGAGCGGCGTGCCGCGCGGCTCCGGGTGACGGGGGCGATCAGCGCGCGCCGTTCCTCGAGGCCCATCGCGTCCCAGCGCAGCCGGGCCGCTTCGCGCGTCGTCGCGAGCGGCGGGCGGGCGCGTATCATCCTCCGCACGACACGGGCCTGGCGGCTCGGCGTCAGCTCGTCGAAATTCTGCGCCAGCCAGGGGTTGCGGCGCACCACCACCTCGGTCGGCGGCGGCGGGCCAGGGGGAGGCGGCCGCGAGGGTGCGACGCAGCCGCCGCCAAGCAGCGCGACGGCGAGCAGCGCCGCAACGGCAGAGACCGCACGGCGGCCGCCCACTGATTCAGCGCCCCACCGCGTAGCCCTGCATGCCGCGCGGATTGGCCCCCGCGAAGATCTGCCCGTTCGGCTCGCGCCGCGCACCGGTAAGCCGGCCCTCGGACCACTCCCCGCCCATCTCCGCGCGGTGGCCGCGGGCCTGGAGTTCGGCCAGCACCTCCGGCGGGTAGCGGCCCTCGATCACGACCTTGCCGGGCTTGGCGCCGCGCGGCCAGAAGCTGCTGATCCAGTGCTCGCTGTGGAAGCTCGGCATGTCGATCGCCTGCTGGATGCCGAGGCCGTGGTGCAGCATGCGCAGCAGCATGGTGGCCTGCCACTGGTCCTGCTGCTCGCCGCCTGGCGTGCCGTAGCTCATCCACGGCTTGCCGTCGCGCAGCACCATCGAGGGCGAGAGCGTGGTGCGCGGCCGCTTGCCCGGCTTCAGGCCGTTCGGCAGCGACTCGTCCAGCCAGAACATTTGGCAGCGTGAGCCGAGGCAGAAGCCGAGTTCCGGGATCGTCGGCGAGGATTGCAGCCACCCCGCGGAGGGCGTGGCGCTGACCATGTTCCCCCAGCGGTCGATCACGTCCACATGGCAGGTGTCGCCGCCCGAGGCGCCGAGGCGCGCGACGGTCGGCTCGCCGCTGCCGGCGGCGGCGGCCATCTCCTCGGCGCGGCGCACTGCGGCGGCATAGTCGGGCGTGCGCGGCGCGCGGCCGTCCGGGCTGCCGGGGCGGAATTCGAGGCTCGCGCGCTCGCCGATCAGCTTGCGCCGCTCCGCGTTGTAGGCGGGGGAGAGCAGCGTCGCCATCGGCACGTCGGTGAAGGCGGGGTCGCCGTACCAGGCCTCGCGGTCGGCGAAGGCGAGCTTCTGCGCCTCGACGACCGTGTGGATGAACTCGGCGCCGAGCGGGTCCATGGCGCTGATGTCGAAGCCGTCGAGCAGCGCTAGCGTCTGGAGCAGCG